>Ga0214917_10002396_pt1 | contig 22823 bp, 23 predicted proteins | sample LL_1208_BB_MetaG_FD_177983 | JGI IMG/M metagenome (GOLD analysis project Ga0214917, IMG submission 177983) | Freshwater microbial communities from Lake Lanier, Atlanta, Georgia, United States - LL_1208_BB | ecosystem: Environmental > Aquatic > Freshwater > Lake | place: USA: Georgia | collected...
TTCCTAAAGCTAATGTTACTTGGGTAGTGTTAATGGAAATATCTGTTATTAATGTATTTATATTACTTCCTAAAGCTGATGTTACTTGGGTAGTGTTAATGGAAATATCTGTTATTAATGCATTTATATTACTTCCTAAAGCTGATGTTACTTGGGTAGTGTTAATGGAAATATCTGTTATTAATGCATTTATATTACTTCCTAAAGCTGATGTTACTTGTGTAGTGTTAATGGAAATATCTGTTATTAATGCATTTATATTACTTCCTAAAGCTGATGTTACTTGTGTAGTGTTAATGGAAATATCTGTTATTAATGCATTTATATTACTTCCTAAAGCTGAAGCAAGTTGAACAGTATTTGTAGAAATATCTGTCATTAAATCATCAAAATTTAAATTCAAATTTGATATTACTTGATTTGAATTAATTGATATATCTGTTATTAATGTATTGATAGAAGTTCCAAATATCGTAGCAAGTTGAAAAGCATTTGTTGAAATATCTGTCATCAAATCATCAAAATTTATATTCAAATTACCAGATAAATCTTTTGTAGCTTGTGTACCTGTATTTATTGCAGATACTACTGGTGTAAAATCTATTACTGCACCACCTCCAGTAATAACTATATTTTTAACGGCAGTAACAACATCATATAATGTGGAAGAACTAATATCTGTTCCTTTAGTGTTATTGATAGCAACTACTACTTCGTTAGTATCGGGTTTCTTTTCCCATACTCTAATCATTTATTTATTATAGGTAATAAATAAAAAATTATTAAACTTAAAAAATGTGATTTAATTTATTCAAATATTCTTCTTTTTTATAAAATTGACCGATTTCTAAAGTTAAGGAATAATCAAAATTACGATTATCAATTCTATTACCGTAAGCATCTAGTAATTCTATTTCTAAACGTTTGACATTAACTGGTTGTCTAAATATATATTTTGCATACAAATCATCATTATTATCAAATGTAAAACCACCTTTATTTTGATAAAAGACAATTTTAGCTAAAGCTTTTATTCCTAAAACAGGATTAATAATTAAATTTCCATAATCATTAATTTTTATAAAAATATAATTTTCTCCATTTACATCACATAATGATTCTGCAATTACTGAATCTACAACATCATATGTTGCTTTTCTAAATCCTAAATGATAACCCAATGATTTATATTGAGAATTATCATTAGAAAAATCTACACTGAACGTTCCTGATCCTGGTTTTCCTAAAATTATACCACCTTTATCATCAGTTGCTATTTCATACAATTGAGCACCAAATGTTGCTAATATTTTGGAATTAATTTCAGTAATTAATTCATCTATGCTATAATTTCCTTCACTAATTGTAACTTTTGTTAAAACACCAAATACATCATCAATCATAAAATAATTAGATTTCCTCGCAGATGAAAATATATAAAAATTATTTGGAATTTCTATGGTTGTCATTTTAATAAAATCTATATTTTTATATTGCTCATTTAAATTTAAAACAAAATGTTCAGAATTTGGATATTTTGAAATTTCACGAAATCTTGAATCAATATTTATAACTATTTTTTCCATAATTATAAATGTTTATAAAAAAATTAATCTAATAGAAACAATAAATGATCTTTATTGAGTTCATCTAATGTCCAGAGTTCAAATTTACCATTAGGTAAAGGACGTCTGATTTTGTAAGGTATCATATTTAATTTTAATTCTTCTTCTGCTATTTTGTCATAAGGAAGACTTTTATAGTTTTTAATCATTGGTTTTGCCCCCATAGTTAATTGTTTACATCTTTCTCCTAAAATTCTAACCATTTCATATTTAGTTAATTTTGCCGAAGATTGTCTTTCCTCTTTTTTAACATATTCAACTGTTGTATCAGGCTGAGCTTCCACTTCTTCATCATTATCATAATATTCGTTATCATCTTCAATCATTTTATCTAATGTACAATCTTTACCTTCTTCTTCATCACCAACTTCGTCTAGTTCTTCATCAGCATCTTCTTCCTCCTCTTCGTCTTCCTCTTCTATATCTTCATAATCTTCATTATCTTCTTCATTATTTATATCTTCTTCAGGTTCAAGTTCAGTAACTTCTTCCTCTTCCTTTTTAGATTTTTTTGTTTGCGGTTTTTTGGGCATTAATTATAAATAGATAAAGTTTTTAAATAATTTAATTCAATTTTTATTTTCAATAGAAAAATAAAAATTAGGTGAACAACATGGTGAATTCAATTTTTATTTTTGATTAAAATAAAATTTAGATGAACATTTAAGAGAATTCAATTTTTATTTAGTTAAACTTTGAAAATTAGTTAGTAATTGCTTAAATTCTAATTTAGATTTTTTCATGAAATATATACGACTATCAACAACACTATCTCCATAGATTTCTTGATATGATTGAAGATCTTCTAATAATTTCTTTTTATTCTTTTCAAATTCATTTTTAATATCAGTTTCGAATTTATTATACGTTAATGGAAATTTTTTATTTAATACTTCACATATTGCTAACCTATATGTATGATATATTAAATATTGATTGTATTCGATAGATGCAATGTCATCGGGTTTAGTCTGGTCAAATCCAGGCTCATTTTGAATTGGGAACTGACCTAATAAAGATCTGATAGAATCTAAGACTAATCTAATATTCATCACTGGACTCCATGATGGTCCAGACCAAGTACCTAAAATTGATAAACATACTTTACCAGCTTCATATAAATTAGGATTGAATCTAACTTTGTTATCAATTGTCAAAAATTTTACATTAGGTGATTGTTGAGGATAATTTTCTGGATAATCAATTTCGAAAAAGAAATATCCACCAAAATAGGGAGTATCAGAAGGTCCTATAATTAAAGCATATTGTTTCATTAAATTTGTTTTATCTACGCTCAAAAATATTCCTTCTGGTTTATTATTGTTGAAATCATAAATATCTTGTATGATTCGCATAACTGTTTTATTATTATTCATTAAAATAATAAAGTAACTTTTTTTTATATTGATTTTTTATTATTTTTCTTTGGCTTTTATAGAATTATTATTTTCGATGTAAAAATATATATTTTTTAATTATTTTTAAAATATTGATGATTCGCATCTAAATCAAAGAAGCATACTATTGTATTTAAAAAAGTTGAAAAAAAGATTTAAAAAAATCTTTCTTTAATATAATTAATGACCGATAAATCCGTAAAAACATTAAATCCCAATAAAGTTGCTAAATATGTCGCAACAATTAATGCAATTTTGGAAGAAGGGAGAATACCTTTTGGTGAAAAAACGAATATTACCCATGTATCCATGGGTGGCAACAGAGGTAAATTCAGACTAAACAAAAATTTAAGGAAAAAACTTGTAAAATCATTAGCTGAAGCTACAGAATACGGTTTAGAATTTCACATTGGCGAAATGCCTAAAGAATATGGTCCAGTAATTTTTGATATCGATTTAGAAATATTAAAAAGTGATCACACTGGTGAGAGATTATATGATGATGATATGATTGTTGAAGTAGTTGAATATTATACTGAAGCAATTAAAAAATACCTTGATGTTGATGCTGAACACTGTAAAGTTTGTGTTTTTGAAAAAGATAAAGTAACTGATAAAGAACTAACAATCAAGGATGGATTTCATGGATTCTTCCATGAAGTTTGTACATCTTCTAAAGTTCGTCACTTAATCAGAAATTATGTTTTACAAAAAGCAGAAGAATCTTCAACATTTAATAAATTTACAAAAGATATCAAGGATATTTTTGATAAATCTATCGTAAGCACAAATGCTTGGCTAATGTATGGTTGCCGTAAAGCCGACGGACGTGTTTACAAAGTTACTAAAGTTTTACAAGTTGATGGCGAATCTGTAAAAGATTATGGTCCTGAAATCTTAGGGGATCAACTTAGAAAAACCAAAATATTTTCAATTCAACAAAAAGCGTGGTCTGCTGAAAATGCATCACCTTACACTGAAGAATATTCTGATGAATTAATTGATGTTGAATATGAAGAACTTGGATTAAATACCAAGAAATCTTATATTGAAGAAGAATATGAAAACTTACCTGAAATGAAGAAACAAGATATTGAAAAAGCAAGAGTTCTATTAGCTATGTTAAATGATAAAAGAGCTAAGAGTTATAGTGATTGGATTCGTGTTGGTTGGGCTCTTCATAATATTGACAGAAGTTTACTCGGTGATTGGATTGAATTCTCTCAAAGAGCTCCTGACAAATATAAAGAAGGTGAATGTGAAGAAAGATGGGCTGGTATGAGAGAAGAAGGTTTAACTATTCGTTCTCTTGTTCACTGGGCTAAAGAAGATAATCCTGAAGAATTCAAGAAATTCCTTGCATCTGAATATGAACATTTCTTGACCAAGAGTTTGGATATCAATACATATTATATTGCTAAAGCACTTCACAATAAATATGCAGATAGATTCGTTTGTGTATCAACTAAAAATAATGTTTGGTATGAATTTAGAAATCATAGATGGCATTTATCTGAAAATGGTACTTCACTTATGAAATTAATTAGTGAAGACTTTAATAATGACTTTTTACGTCTAGCTAGTGATTTGAATCTTAAAGCAGTCAAGTTATCTGGAACTGAACGTGAAGATGCTCAAAATAAGGCCAGTAGAACCCAAAAGATTTGTGATAAATTAATGCAAGTAACTTTCAAGAAACAAATTATGGAAGAAGCTCGTGTATTATTCTACGAAGATGACTTTGAAGAAAAACTAGACGAAGTAAATATCAACTTAATCGGATTTGAAAATGGTGTTTATGATTTGGATAAAGAAGAATTCAGACCCGGTAAACCCGATGATTATATCTCTTTATCAACTAAAATTGATTATGTCAAATTTGATCTCAAAAATAAGACATTCAAGACTTATTTCGATAAAATTGATAAATTATTCAGACAAATTATCTCAAATGATAATGTTCGTAAATATTTCATGTTATCATTAAGTTCTTGTGTAAGTGGTGATATTTCTAAAGAAGAAAACTTCCGTATTGCTACTGGTGTAGGTTCTAACGGTAAATCATTAACCTTTGACCTCTTAAGCAGAGCTCTCGGTGAATATGTAGCCGCATGTCCTATTACCATTGTTACAAGAAAGAGAAATGCTTCTAACCAAGCTTCTCCTGAATTAGCAAGACTTAAAAGCAGACGTTGTGCTATCTTCCAAGAAACTGATGAAAATGAACAATTCAATGTTGGTATCTTAAAAGAATTAACTGGTGCTGACAAATTCATGGTTCGTCCTATGTATCGCGAACCTTTCGAAGTTAAATTCCAAGTCAAATGGTTTTTATGCTGTAACAAATTACCTACTGTTACTGCACAAGATGAAGGTACTTGGAGACGTCTCAAAGTTATTGAATTCTTATCTAGATTCTTAACTAATCCTAACCCTAACAAACCTAACGAATACCCAGTTGATCCTTCACTCAAACGCGAACTCAACACTTGGGCTCCTTATTTTGCTAGCTATTTAATCCATTTATTCGTAACTGAATACAAACACTTACCTAAAGGTATTCCCGAACCTCCTGAAGTACAAGCATCTTCTAACAGCTATCGTAACGAAAGCGACACTGTTAATAAATTCATTACTGAATACATTGAACTCTGTCCCGGTAACAATGCTTTACATACAAATAGCTCTGTATGGGAACAATATCGTGTATGGATTCAAGGTCTTGCTGATGAATCTACTAAATCATTAAGCAGAGCTGAATTCCTAAAACAAATTGCAGATGCATTCGAAAAGGTAGATGTCAAGAAATACAAGGATAAAGGCTGGAAAGGCTTCCTATATAGAGCCAAAAATGATGTAAGTGATGAAGAAGAGGAAGAAGATGGTCCTAAAAAGTCTAAATCTAAGGGTAATTCATTAGACTTATAAACCTCATATTTTGAATGAAAAACTAATTATTTTATCAAAAAAGTCATATTTTTCTTAAATTATATATATAATATAAGAAAAAATTGAAATTCTTATGGTCTAACCAATCCTTAATAAATTAACATGTCTCCCAACCAGGATTGTTCATATGAATATATACTAAAGCTCCGCGCAGAGGAGCATGCTCGTAATTGTGCTATTATCTTAGGTTATTCATACCAAGGTAATACCTCTTACGGCGGACATTCACCCACGAGTAGTTCGAGCCACACAAAAAACAACGTGGCTGGTTTCTACTCAAACACACAATGTGGAAGTGAAGCCAAGTACTCATCATATGGCTACTCACGTTCTACCGAAAACGGCACATACCGCAGCCTTAGTGGCTAAAAACTCGACCCTTGGTTTATTTCAAATTTGATTTAGACTAACAAAACTAACTAAAAAAAGGATGTTTTAAGCAAGCATCAATGTTAAAGCGGTGTTTGGGTACAATTTCAAGCATTCCTTTAAGCAACGATACTATGTTATCAACATCTTCAGTAACATTGTATTTTTCAAGAAGTTCTTTTAATTCTTTTCTACTTGGTTTCATATTTTGCATATTTCCTTTAGCGTCAAAATATTTCTTCCAAAATTTGGTTTTCTTTAAAAACCCAATTGGATAATCACCACATATTCTATTTATCCAATAAATATGATATTCATCACGACTATGTTTTGAATCTTTTTCAGGATCAAATAGTAATCTACCTGTTAATAGTTCAAAAAAGATACATCCTAAAGCCCAAATATCAACTGAAAAATCACATTCACCTCTCAAGATAATTTCAGGAGCACGATAGTATCTGGTTCCAAATGAACCTTCATAACTTTCATCTTCTTTACAATATGCACCAAAATCTGAAACAGTTACATTACAGTTTTCTAAATATTCCGAACTAATGTTGCATTTTTCATCCTTACTAGGATATTTAATGTTGTCACAAAAATGTTTGTGAACAACTTCTCTAATCTTTCTTTTTTCTTCTGATTTCATTTTATCAATAGTATCTAAACTTTTTCCTTTTCCTTCCCAATATGTTTGTTTACCTTTAGAATATGCTTCATAAAAATTCATCTCATTGTATTGTCTAATAATTTCTTTATCATAATTATTTAATCCTTTTAATAGTATATTATCTGTTTTTAAATCAGCATGATAAACTTTTAATTTTTGATGGAGATACTTGATTGCTTGTAATATTTGAAACATCATTTTTTTAACGACAGGAACAGGAAGACCATCTTCTAAATTACCTTTACGTAAAAGAGAATCTAAATTTGTTGATTGTAATTCAAATACACCACAAGCATATTTTTTATTGTTTTCTTGTTCAATAAAAGATTCTTTTAGATGATTAAAAACTAACATTTTTTCTGGTAGCCCTTTTAGAAATTTAAATTCAGCTAGACCTTTTTTAAATTCTTTAGGTTCATTAACTTTAATTGCGTAATATTTAGAGTCTTCCATATTAAATCCTAACCAAACAACTGCATCCGCGCCTTTCCCTATTTCTGTAATAATATTATATTTATTTAATAGTTTTCCTGATAATTCTAAATTTTCTGAATGATAATTTAATTCATCGGAAGAGGTGGAAATATAAGATCCAGAATCACTTGAATCACTTTCGGTTGTAGACATTAAAAATAATATATGATTTTTCTTTATATTAATAAATTGTCATTTTTTTTATAAACATTTATAATGAAAAGATTTAGTGAAGTCAGAAAAATTAAAGTAATAGGGGATGTTATTAAGGAAAATAATAGTGTAATTATGCCCAACACTTTAGAATTATTTTCAAATGAATCTAAAAATAAAATTTATCCAACACAATTTTTCTTAGATGATTCTAATTTAAAAATGGAATTACAAGCAAATAATAAACAAATTTATAAAACTTCAAGATCATCTTCTTCCTTTATGGAAATTCCAGATTTATCTTTACCATTAACTGATATTCTTAATATTTATGACATTGATACATATGATGAAATGATTACTATTGTAAAAAAATTAATTTATGATGAAAAATCTAAATTTACTATTTATCGCATTGTTAATACATATACAAGAATCTTTTATGATGATTTGAAAAAGACTAATAATTCTTTAGTAAAAATTATGAAAATTATATTTGACAATTATAAAATATCAGATGATAAATTATCATCGTTTATTAAAAAATGGTTTGAAAAAAATGATAAGAATAATTTTGAATTAAATATTTGTGAAGATGTAAAATATTTTCTAAGTAATAAATATGAGTCTAATTAGTCCTAATTTAGGTGCAATTAATCCTTTATTATTTTATACACCAGAAGTAAAAATTCCAACAGACCCTGAAAGACCATTAAAATTTTTCCCCCATCCTGATCAAATTACTCTAAATGTTGGTAAAGATGGCGAAACCAAATTACAATCATTTGTTCCTTACACACCAACTGTTCAAAATGTTAGATATCAAGATGTTGGTGAAAATAAATTTTTACAAAATGATGTAACTAACTTTTATTATTCTAAAGTATTAAAATGGGTAAAAAGTTATCCTGAATTCTCTCACCTTAAAAAACATTATAATTTCCTTAAATCTGAAAAAGGACCTGAATATATATATTATTTACTCAAATTATTTGTCAAAAGAAGTGCTGCTAATTGGTATGATTTAAGAGATGCTAACAACTATCCAGTTGTAAAAGATTTTTTAAGATATAAAATTGCTGCAGTATAAGATTTAAATTTATATTAACCATATATTTTTTCTAAAATAAATTATATGGATAATAGTTTAAAAATTAAAGTTAATTATAAACAATATGGTGGAACTTGGTCAGATGGTGATTACGTTCAAACATCAAGTGGTAAGGGAACTATCATTGGATCTACCCATGTAGGACCTGGTGTCATTATGTATAATGTTAGATTAGCAGATGGTACTACTGCTACTGTTCCTTGGAGTGATTTAAAACCAGTTGAATTAACACCTAGAAAAACAACTTCTGACGTAGGAACTGATACCGAATCTGATAAAAGTATAGGAACAAGCACGCCTTTATCACCAAAAAGTGTAACACAAAAAGATATTTTAACATTAATTGCATTAAATACAATTGCTGAAAATATTAGAGATGCAAATAGACCTATTATTAAACAATATAACCCTTATTTAGAATCACCTTATTTAAGACAAGATATTCAAGATGTAGGTGATAATTTTGAATTACAAGAAGATTTAACTGATTTCTTCTATGAAAAAACTCTCAAATGGTTAGATAAAGATTTAGAATTTAATAAAGTTAAAAAGACAAAAAAAGTATTAAAATCTAAAAAAGGAAGACCATACATTAATAAAATATTAAAATCTTTCGTTAAGAAAAATAAAGTCAATTGGTATGAATTAAGGGATGAAAAGAACTATGATGATGTTAAAGATTATATTAGAAACAAATTAAATTCACTATAAAGATTTACATATAATTTAAATAATATGCAAGTCTCTATAAATTTAAATGATATATGTTTACCTACTTCTGAAATTAAATATTGTATGTATATTAAATTTTACGAAACGAAAATTAAATTCATTGAAAAATGGGTTCCTTTATTCAAAGAAATTATAGATAGAAATATATGTACAATTTATGTTTGGATAGAATCTCAATTAGATTATAAATTAATTGATTATCAATTACCATTTCCTGAAAAAATAAAATATATTACACATTTTAATAAAACTGATTATTGTAACAATATTGTTATATTAGAAAAAATTATTCAGCATTTTATGAATGATGTTGGAATCAATCAACAATTAGGTCATTGTCAAGCACATCTTAAAAGTTTTATTTTTCCTAAGGAGGAATATATTATTCATATTGATGGGGATGATATGTTCTATGAGAAATTAACAGCAAATGATTTGAATAATTTATATAATTTTGCTAAATCAAATAATGCACCTATTCTAAGTAGGCCTTATTGGATTACTGTAAATAGAGGTTGGAGTTTTGGTTTTGTAATTCAAAAGAAAGAACTTTTAAAAAATATGTTCGTATTTAATTCATTTATGTTGGGTAATGATTTTAAAAAAGATGGATTTATAGAAAAAAATAAAGATATGATAAAATGTTTAAATTTGGATAATTATTTTGGTATGATTTTATTTGATTATTATAAAATTCCCTGTAATAAATTATTTTTTCATTTTAAGTCTTTTCCATTTTGGAGCGATTGTGTTAATACCGATCAACAATTTATTAACAAAACAACTACTGAAAAATTTTGTAATTTTTTTAATATCATAGAAATTTAAATATTAAATTATCTTTTTAAATTATGAATTACCTTTTTAAAAGCAATAATGTTCTTTGATTTATTCTAATTTGTGGTCTGGGATTTTGGGCGACAAGATTATTTTTCTTTTCAATAGAACTTTTTATTTTAGTTTTCATTTTTTCTTTATTTTTCTCTTCTGTTGAATTATATTCTGAAGTTGTTTCATATTCTAAATTATTACTTTCATTTTTACTAGATAAAAATATTTTTTCGATTTCCATTATTATTTATTAGATTATATAATTATATAAACTTATAAATTGAATAAGACTGATAATTATCTATTTAAGGAAATAAATTATTATTATAATATTAATGTCACAAAAACAATATACAAAAGAAATTAAAGTAAAAGATTACTTTGAAATCCATAATTTCTATGCTGATATTTATGGTAAAGATAATACTATTATTTTGATGCAAGTTGGTTCTTTCCATGAAGCTTATTGTACAAATGATAAAGGATTAAATTTAGTAGATTTATCTCAAAAATTAGATGTTGTTTGCACTAAAAAAAATGGAGGTAAAGAATTATCAGATGCGAATCCTAGAATGATGGGCTTTCCACTACATGTTACTCAAACTTTTATTGAGAAACTAATTGCAATGAATTATACTGTTGTTTTAATAGACCAAACAACTGAACCACCTAATCCTAAAAGAGAAATAACTGCTATATATTCGCCTGCTACTTATTTAGAAAAAAATAGTAATAAAACTAACTATCTAGTATCAATAGTTATTGATAAAATTAAAACAAAAACCAAAGATCAATTATGTATTGGGTTAGCTTCATATGATTTAGCAACTGGGCATGGATATTTTTACGAAACTTATTCTACTAGTAATGATGAATTATTAGCATTAGATGATACATTAAGATTCCTTGATACAGTTCCAGCTAGAGAAATTTTATTAATTAATAAAATAAATGAACCTATTGCTAATATGAAACCTAGTGAATTAATACAATATTTACAATTAGATGAAAAAAATACTTTTAATATTAAACTTGAAACTCAAGAAAAAATTAAATATCAAGAAAGAATTTTATCACAAGTATTTCCATCTAATAATCAATTATCTGTTTTTGAAAATCTAGAATTAGGTTTATTTAATTATGCAAGATTGGCATTAGTTGTTTTACTAGAATATAGTTTATTACATCAATCTAACTTGTTAAATAACATAAAAAAACCAGAAAACTTTACAAGTGATAAATTTTTATATCTTGGTAATAGAGCATTAGAACAATTAGATGTGTTCTCAAGAAATCCTAATGAAAAAGGATTATTTAATATTATTAATTTTACCAAAACATCTATGGGTCAAAGATATTTATATAATTCTTTATCAAAACCTTTAGTTAAACCTGATGAAATTCAAAAAAGATATGAATCAATTGATAAGTTAATTGAAAATAATCATTATCAAAATATATTAAAATTTATTGAAGATATTTATGATATTGAAAAAATTAATAGAAGAATTAATATGGGTAATCTTCATCCTTATGAATTGAATCAATTATATTTATCTTTTTATCAAATTTCTAATTTACTAGAATATGTAAAAATAAATAAATTAGATATACTATCTGATTCTGATGTAAAAAAATTAATTAAAGAATCTAAAAAGTTTGTTGAATATATTGATGGTAGATTTAATGTTAGTGAATTAGATGGTAGAAATTTTAATAATTATTATGAAGATAGTAAAACATTTTATAAAACTGGAATATATAAGAATATAGATGAATTAGTTAGTAAAATAGAATCTGGAAGTAATTTTATAGATCTATTGAAAAAAGAATTAGAAAGTTTTATATCTGATGAAAAAAGTATATTTGGAAGGAATTTTAAAAATTCCAAACTGGCTCCTGGGGAGCCGGGCCGGGGAACTGATAATTCATTAATTAATGCCAAGTATAATGAACGTGATGGTCACTATATGTTAATCACAAATAGAAGATGTAAAATATTACAACAAAAATTAAAATTAGTTAAACAATTAACTATTGGTTCTTATAAATTAGATGTATCAGATTTAGAATTTTCTGAATTACCAAAAAGTTCAAATACAAAAATAAATTGTGATAAAATTAAAGAAATATCAAATGAATTAGTTGTTAATAAACAAAAATTAGCTGAATTAAACAGGACAACATTTAAATTAGAATTAACTGCTATAATAGAAAAATATAATGATTTAATTAGTTTCTGGGGTAATGAACTTGGTTACATTGATTTTATTAATTCTGGTGCAATCTGTGCAATTAAGAATAAATACACTAAACCAATAGTAGTTCCTTCAAATATTTCATTCTTTAATTCTAGTAATCTAAGACATCCAATTGTGGAAGTTATTAATAAAGATTTTAATTATGTTCCACATTCTATTGGATTAGGCAAAATAGATGAAACAATTAGTAAAAAATACAATATCAATAATGATTTAGATGGTATTCTACTTTATGGTATCAATAGTTCTGGTAAATCAACCTTAATGAAATCAATTGGATTAAATTTAATCTTAGCACAAATTGGTTATTATGTATCATGTGAACAGTTTGTTTATTCTCCTTATACATCATTATTTACGAGAATTATTGGAAATGATAACTTGTTCAAAGGATTAAGTTCATTCATGGTAGAAATGATGGAATTAACTGCTATCTTGAAAAGAAATAATAAAAATACTCTAGTAATTGGTGATGAAATTTGTAGAGGCACTGAAGAAAAATCAGCAAATATTATTGTATCATATATGTTAGAAACATTATCTAAAGCTAATAGTTCTTTTATTACAGCAACACATTTACATAAAATAGCTACAATGAACTGTATTAAAAATTTAGATAGAGTTAAAGCAAAACATTTGAAAATAACTTATGACCCTGCAAATGACCAACTAATTTATGATAGACATTTAAGCGATGGTCAAGGTGAAACATTTTATGGTTTACAAGTTGCTAAATATTTAATGAAAGATAATGATTTTAACCAAAGAACAAATGAAATTCTAAAGGAATATGATGAAGTATCCGTTAAAAAATCAAATTATAATGATGATTTTATGGTTGAATGTGAAATATGCAAATCTACTAAAAATCTAGAATCACATCATATTATACCTCAAAAAGATTTTGATGAAAAAGAAACCCATAAAAGTAAAAAACATATTATGAAGAATAACTATTCTAATATTGTAACTTTATGTTCTGATTGCCATGATAAAATTGATACTTGTGAATTAGTAATAAATGGATGGGTAGAAACATCAAATGGTAAAAAACTAGATTACACAATAGAAGAGAAAAAGAAAGTTAATAGACATAGTGAAGAATTAATTAACTATATCAAAGAACTAAAGAAATTAAAAGATCCTAAAATAGCTATTATAAAAATAAAAGAAAAATTTAATAAAAAAGTATCAACACAAACTATTCAAAAATATTGGATTTAATTTTATGATGGAATTATTCTATTACGTTTTTTATGTAATTTCCCAATATATGCAATTATTAGTATATCTACAACAGCACTAGATACACCAATAACATAAACTATTATTTTTGATGATTCTGAAATTATAATTCCTCCGGTTATTATTAATCCAAATGACATCCCTAAGAGAAATGCGAGAATTGTTATTACGTTTATGCTATATGCTTTAAACATATTTGTTATCCATACTTTTTCTTTAGGAATAGAAACAGGATTTTGAACTAAAGTATTCTCAAAATTTTGCATTTCTCTAATTACTATTTGATTAGTTGGAGTATTTATGTGCATTAAATTTGGTGAAATATGCATTGATTGATTATTATTTGTCATTTCTGATGTTGAAACAACTATTGATAAATTATCACCCATTATATTTAATTATTTATAGTATTTCATTTATAAATCAATTTTTATAAAATTGAAGTATCATAATTTCACTCTAAATTTTAAAAATTGAAAATAAAACTATTTATCCTAACTAAATAAAAAAGTATGTCCTATAACTACAACACCGTTTATAGTACTTCTTACTACAACAACCAGGCTTTTGCCAAGTCTGGTCCTCCAAAGCCTCAAAACGTGTTCTGGTATCGTGGTTTCTCAGACTACGAGATCAAGCTCCTTTCCGAGAAGGATGGACAAGGCGAGGCTTGCAGCAAAAAGGGTGCAACTGGGTTGTGGGCAGCCATTGAGTGGATTGACAACTACTACACTCTTGGAAACAAGAAAAATGGGTGGTTTTACCCCGAGGAGGAGTTCAACTGGTATGGGTGGGACCGCTTCTATTCGGACCTGTGTGACCGGTCTGTGAAGGAAAGCCCAACGCCGACCAATGAACAGGCAAAGCCAACTAGTGAACAGGCTGTGACTAATCAACAGACCCAGCAAACTGGTGAGCAAGCCAAGGCAAGCGGTAGCGCCTAAATTCTTTTATAAAACTTGTTTTACTTCGGTTAGACATAAAATAATATAAATTTAGTATTAATGATCCAAACTTATTATCCATATTTGTTATTAACAGTATGGTTTTCTTATGTTGCTTATATAATAATATTTCCTTTCTATATAACTGGACAATATGATAAAATTTCTCCATCCATCAAGAAAACCTTTCAAACTCTATTAATTTCACAATTAAAACATACATTTAATTTAAATATATTTGCTAATGAATTAATTAAACCTTCAGAAAACAAAATAGATATTATTATTGGAAATCATTTTTCAACTATTGATTTTGAGCTTGTTTTATCGATGTTTTATCACAGTGGAATTCATAATTATATGATTGTTGGTAAAAGGGAATTAGTTTATTTCCCTGGTTTTGGATTACATTTTCTTGTTGACAAACACATTAAATTAGTTAGAAATTGGGAAGAAGATAAAGAATCTTTATCTAAACAAATTGATAAAATAGATAATGGTGTTATTTTCATTTTTCCTGAAGGAACTAGATTTGATGTTGAAAAACATAAGAAAGGTCAAGAGTTTTCATTAAATAATAATCTGCCTATTTATAATAATTTACTTGTTCCAAAATCAAAGGGATTGTGGACAATTTATAATCAATTAAAAGAAAAAAATAAATTAGGTAAAATTTTTGACATGACAATGATTGTTAAAAATTTTAAAGGAGAAGATGCATATCTCGAAGACTTATCTAAAAAAAATGTTGGTGATGTTTTTATAATTAATAGAGAATTGAATCATCCTCAAAAATATGTTGAAAATGAAGATTTCAAAAAATGGTTGTTAAATGAATGGAAAACAAAAGATATGTTAATTGATTCCTATGAAGAAATTAATTACCAATCATTAGATATGAAACATAATTATTTTAATTTATATTTGGCAATTTTATTATTAATTATTGTAACTTATGGATTAATTAAATGTAAAGAAATTAGATATTATTTTTTAGTTGTAGTCATTTTATCTTATTTTTTAGCTTTGGTAAAAAAACATTAATCTTTTTTGAAAACTTTTTTTGTTCCATCTGTTGCTAACTTATCAGCCATCATATTACCATACCATAATTTCCATTCTTTACTTGTTTTATCTTCTGGTTCTGCTGTATGTGCGTCAACATGTCTAAAAATTATTCCGAAATTGATTGAATAGTAATATAATTTTTTAACTAAATCTAGATTTGATATTTTACCACCATCTTTTTTCCATCCATTCTTTTCCCAACCACTTGCCCAATTTGCAATAGTATTTACAATGTACATTGAATCAGTGTAAATAATAATTTGTTTTCCGATTACTTTTTCTGTAGCCATTATTCTTTCTAAACCTCTTATGCAGGCCATTAATTCACAAACATTGTTAGTTACTTTTTGTTTATCATTTTCTTGAAGTCCAAATGAAATATTTCTGGGGTCATCATCACCAAAAAATACTCCAACACCACCTTTTCTATTACCTGATTTGTTTTGGTTATTAAATGTTGAACCATCTGTGAATATATGAATTTCTTTCATTATGTATTAAAATTATATTATATAATTTTTTTTGTCAAATTTTATTTAATTTGTGAAATCGGCTTCATCGTCGGAATCACTTAAATTAAATCCTTCAATGTGCGTTTTAGAATAACATTCTTCGATATCATGACCATATCTACCACATCTATAACATATTCCATATTTTTGGAAATCAACTGTTAATTTATTAACAACCTTATTTAATAAATTTGTCCAGAATTTATCTTTTGTATTTAATTTACATTCAGTAAACCAATGTTCTTGATCACAAATACATTTATTGGATTTTTCTTTCCTATATTTTTTAATTTCCTTTTGATTTGAACCATCTAAAAAATGAATATTAGATGAACCATATTTATTAACATATTGCGCTATAATAAATTCTAATTTTACTTTTTCATTTACTTCAAATATACAATCAATGTCATAAGGTTTAAATTCTTTTGTTAAATCACAAAATGTACCATCTAAATGCTCATTATATTCTATTTGAACATTGTATGTTTTATTAATAAAATATTTATCCTTTTGACATTTTAGTACATATATAAATTCCATTTAATAATATTATATATATTTTTTTATATAATATTATCTTATTTTAAAATGAGTTTATTTTATTTGTGTTATTAATTTTGGTGCCAAAGCTCTTTTTTCTAATTTATTTGAAAATGCCATTTTTACCAACTTTTTTAAATCAGACGAATTTATTTTATGTTTCAAATAATAATCATATGTATAAAATAAAAATTGGATTGCTCGTGGGTCTTCTTTATTTTTTCTTATAACTCCTTTTTTAGTTACTTTATAAAATGAAAATAATACTTTGATTGGTCCTCCTAACATATTAACAGGTATTTTAGATTCTGGTGTCCATTTTGTTTTTTCAAAAGTTAATAATACAATATCTGTTTCTAATTTAATTTTTTTACCTTTTGTTTTTTCTGTTAATTCTTCTTTTGAATCTGCTTTAGTTAAACTACTAATTTTATGAGTTTTTAAATCTAATTTATACATAATATATTTATTTTTAAGTTTTATATCCATTATATAATAATATATAATAAATGATTCCAAAAATTTTCTAGACTCGTTAGAATTTGTTGTACAAATTCTAATTTGAGTCTGTAGACTTAATTAGAAAAAATATAAATTTTTTCTAACAAGTCTGAAGCATTTTTGATATATTCGTATTTTTTTTGTGAATTAGGTAATACTTGTTTTAGAGGTAATTCTAATGGAATTATAGAATTTAGCTTAACTCCTTTATTTACTGAAGGTCTATACGCTCCAATTAGAACTTTGTATCGATTATTATTTTTTGATATGTATGCATTCATTAACTATATCATATTTTTATTAACAAGTTTGAGTAATATTTTTGGTGCATTATTATTTGTTTTTTATTTGAATAAAATATATGAAATAAATTTTTAATCTATAGTTACATAATATGATAAAATATTTAATTATTTTAATAGTCGCTTTTGTTGCATATTATGCATTTAAATGTTTTAAAGAAACTAAAGTAGAAGGTTTCGCTGATGCTCAAACAATTGATGGTGTTGATGAATCTAATTCGATTAATACTTTAGCTAAAATAGCAGCAGATATAATGGCAGGTGGTGGTTTTAAAGTAGCAGGCAGATTACAAGTTACTGGTGCTAAAAGTACTCCAGGTGGTTCTGGTGATATGTTAACACATTTTAATCATCCGGATGGTTTCAATTATATTAGGGGTAGTACATTTGTAGATGGTGGTTTATTTGGCAATCAATTAGTAGCAAAGACTCAGGTTATATCTAATTGGCCAACAGGTAATTGGGGTATGTTATGGGGAGATAATTGTGCTTTAATTGGTAAGAAAGGTCTACCAATCAGATTTGGATTTGCTGATAATACTGATGCTGCTGGTTGGGAAGAAAAAATTAGAATTGACCCCGATGGAACTTTGAATGTACCTAGAATAAAAATTGGTGGTATTTTAGTTGAAAATAACGAAGGATTAAGAATTAATGGTAATTTAAGAATGAATAATAACATGATTGTAATGACAAATAGTGGTAATAATTCTCAATTTATACACATGGGTGTTCCTGCTGGAGCTAATAGATTAACTGTTGACGAATATGGTAGAACTTATGTTGTTAGTGATAAAATGAAAAATGGGCAAGCTATATTACATTGGTGATTTAATAATATGGAAAAATATTTAATAATTTTAATAGTAGCTTTTATAGCATATTATGCATTTAAATGTTTTAAAGAAACTAAAGTCGAAGGTTTCGCGGATGCTCAATCATTAACAGGTGTTGATGAAGCAAACTCTATTAATACTTTAGCTGAAATTGCTAAAAAATTACAAGCTGGTGGATTAACTATACCGGGTGAATTAACTTCTACTTATATGAATGTTTCCGCTAATTCAGCTGAAGGTGGCAGAGTAAGTATTATGAATAGTTCAAAGAATGGAAAAGCTGGACAAACTAACAACTGGGCTTTATGGAATATGACAGGAGGTTATGGTAATAAATTATCTTTCTGGAGATACAATGGCGATGGTTTAAATGCAGGACCTGCGTTAGATTTAATGGATAATGGTGAAGTTGTAATTCCTGGTGTTTTGAATTCGATGAGCACTGTTCCTAAATTTGGCCCTCCTAACAACAAATTTACTATTCATACTCCTGATGATGCTAGAAAAGGTATGTGGATAGCTCCTTCTAAAGATGATGCAAATACAGATTGGAGCTGGGGGTCTTCATTAAATATTAGACGTGATGGTAAACATGTTTTAAATGGTAGTTTAGATATAACAGGAAAATTAACATTTAATGGAGGTCAACCTGCTATGATAGTTAAAGATTATGGTCCTGGAAGATATGCTAATACAGATACTGGTGTTGATGGTTCGTACCAAGCTGCTTTTGGCTATGTTACTGCTGGATGCTGGGAACAAACTGTTACACAATTATTCTTTGCTGATGGCAGATGGAAATTCCATGCTTACAATTCAAGATATGGTGATGGTGGTTGTTCAGGTGTTGGTGGTCTCAGAATTTACTTTTTTCACAATTTTTTATTTTAATAATTATGATTTTCTAAATTTATTTAATATGGAAAAATATTTAATAATTTTAGTTCTCGCTTTCGTAGCATATTATTCTTTGAAATGTTTTAATCAAACTAAAGAAGGGTTCGCTGATGCTCAAACAGTTGATGGTATTGATGAATCTAACTCTGTAAATACCTTAGCCAAAATTGCTAAAGATATCATGGAAGGAGGTGGATTAAAAGTTGCTGGTGGATTAAGTGTTTCTGGTACTGGCAATGACAAAATTTCAGGACCTAATGGAACTTTACGTATGAACAATCAAGGTATTCAATTAGGTGGTCCCAATAATGGTTATGAAACAAATTCTGCTCAAATTACTGCTGGTTTACATGATGCTGATTCATTATGCTTAGTTGGTATGGGTAAAGATGGATCAAAAAGAAAAATAACAATGTGGAATGAAGGAGGTTTAAAAATAAATGGTCCTGTATTAGGAGATGCTAATTTCACACCAGGTGGCGGAATCAGAATTCCTGCAAAAAACGGAGCTTCCCATAGAATAATTGGTGGTTGTGGTCCTGGTTGTGCTGGTGAAAATAGTATTGAATTTCATGCTTACAAACCCGATGGAAATTGGGAGGCAAACCCTATTACTATAGCCGGTTCTAACGTAACTTTTAATGGAAATGTAATCAGAACCAATCCAATTTATAGAAAACATGATATTGCTGGATATTACCAAATTAGAGCATATGGTTGGAAAGTTCCTATCTATTATGGTTTCAATATGTTTTGGACAGATCACAACTATAAGGAAGCCCTCAGAAATAAATATGGTTGGCCTGAGTATATGTTTAATAATAGAAACATGGATATGAGACAATCTAATGATGGTGATCAAAATTGGACTGCAAGATTTTTAACTGTTTTCCCTGGTTATAAAGTAAGAATGTATTCTTGGGATGGTTTTCTTAATGCAAGAGATGAACCTGTTAGAGGTGCTGGTGAATATCCTTTTGGTGATAATAATAAAAGGATACATGGTATTTATGTAGCTTTAGCTGAAGAAGGTGACCCACCTGCAGATCTTAAAGTATAATTTGTAATTATTATTTTCTAAATTTATTTAATATGGAAAAATATTTAATAATTTTAGTTCTCGCTTTCGTAGCATATTATTCTTTGAAATGTTTTAATCAAACTAAAGAAGGGTTCGCTGATGCTCAAACAATTGATGGTGTTGATGAATCCAATTCAATTAATACTTTAGCTAAAATCGCTAAAGATATTATGGACGGGGGTAGCTTTAAAGTATCAGGAAATATTACTACTGAAGGAGATTTTAGTCACATTGGTCCTAGTAAGAAAAATAAAGTATCTTTACATACTCCAGCTGACGGCAGAAGAGCTTTATATATTTCTCCTCAAAAACTTGATGGAACAGGATGGGAATGGGAAAATGGATTAACACTAGATTTCAAAGAAAAAACATTCAGTACTAATTCTAATAACTTAGTTGTTGGGGGTGGAACAATTTCGGCTCCTGCTAGATTACATATTAGTGGTGGGGAATTATTATATTTATTAAATAAAAGTGGTGTAATAATTGGTAAAGAATTGGGTGGCTCTGGTAACTTAGCTGTTCAAGGTGATTTATCAGTTCAAGGTAATATTACTGTAGGCGCAAATAAACCATTGGTTTATACTAAAGTAGTAACTGGTGGATTAGCTAGAGATATTGATACTGGAGTAAGTCATAATGAATATCCTGCAATCTCAATGGCTGGATTTGCTACAACTTTAGATTTAGAAGAAAGAGATGGTGGTGGTTTTGAATTTAATACATTTAAACGAGATGGAAGATGGTGGATATATTTCAATCCTCGTGCTCAAGGAAACTGGCACGGCGGTGATAATAGAGTGAGAGCGAGATTAACCTTTTTCCATAGCAATATTGCACAAGATGATTCTAAAAATTTGGGGGGATTATAAATTAAAAACCATAAAAAGACATATTATATATATCTTTTAATGGCTGAAATTGATGAAGCATTTCATAAATTAAGTAACCAAAATAAAACATTTGGTAATATAGAATATTTTTTTACACAAAGAAAAGTAAATGAAGATCAAGAATATCTTGATAAAAGTCTAAATAGAAAAAATAAACAAGTTAGTGTTGTTTATAATTTCCTTGCTATTAACATCCCTAATTTATTAGTAGATGAAATAACATGTGGTTTTGATATTGAAATATTTGGTGATAATGGATACCATTATAAAGCTTTTTTAGCTAGTTATCAAGGAACTGTTCCTCATTTTTTAATTCCATTAAAAGGAGACCGTAAAATGTTTGTAAATATTTTACCTAAAATAGAAACTAAAGAAAAAGAAGGTTTCAAATATGAATCTGAAAATTTACCTTTCAAGAAAAATTATGTTGCATTCATTGAAGTTCCTAAACGTTATCAAACATTTGATAGTAGTATTTCTAATAAACTAGTTATGGAAGATGATAATGAGGAGGAAGAAGAAGAAACATCTGCTGATGAAGATTCAGATTAATACAAAAAATTTATCAGACTAAAACAAAGAATTTATCCGAGTAAAAAAATTAAACACTCTTATCTAATTTTTTATCGATTTCATTATAAACTTCGATAAAATCTTTAACTACTTGTTTTATAGTTTCTTTGATTTTACCAGATTTTAATTTATAAGATACAACTACACGTTTTTCTAGAGGATGAGGCATATGATAACCTGCAAAAGTTACATTTTTATGATTTTGTAAACCATGAGTTAAAATATTACCTACTGTGTGATCTTCATTGTTAATTTGTAGTTCACCATCATCTCCGTTATTATCTGGAACTTGTTCTACAATATCTTCTAATTTTTTTACTAAATTAGTTAAAGCTACCTTTAAGATTCTCTTTTCTGACATTTGACCTCTTGATTCTAATACAAAATCAAATTCATCATCAGCTTTTTGTTCATATACACAGATAGATACTGGTGAATAAATAGCATTTTCTTTTTCAATACCTACAGAAGTTACTGCACTAAAGTTGATAACTTGTTTAGGTTGTAACTTTACTAATTGAATAGGAACGGTATAAGGATTTGCTATTTGTTTTTGTGCAAAGTAAAATTTAGCATCATCCGTAGTTACAGTATAAATCTTATTTGATTTATTTTCATAATCTACATACATTGTTAATTGTTCAAGTGAGTTAGAATTTACTTTTTTCTCAACATTTAATTCTACATTATCTTCTAAGTCTTCAATCTCTTCTGCTTCTTCCTTCTTAACTTTAGAATTAACATCATAAAATTCTAATTTATTTTCAATACCCCAAACAGGCATATTTTTGATTTGATTTTTTAAAAAATTATTGTGAAATACACTATTATTTTTATTAAATGTAAATTCAGTAAA
>Ga0214917_10002398_pt1 | contig 22802 bp, 11 predicted proteins | sample LL_1208_BB_MetaG_FD_177983 | JGI IMG/M metagenome (GOLD analysis project Ga0214917, IMG submission 177983) | Freshwater microbial communities from Lake Lanier, Atlanta, Georgia, United States - LL_1208_BB | ecosystem: Environmental > Aquatic > Freshwater > Lake | place: USA: Georgia | collected...
CGGCGATCAAACGCGACACCACCACGGCGGCGGGATACTCCCCGATCGTGTTGGGAGGTGCCGGCGCGAACTACTTTTACGAGACAAGCTCGGGAAAACTGGGTTGGACCACAAACTACGGGCTTTCAAACAGCATCTTCACTGCGGTCACAAACGCGGGGGTCTCGAGCAATTTCGACAACTACAAGGTGCCCACGTCGTCCAGTCCACTCCTCGACAAGGCCACCAACACCCTGGCGGCAGCCTACGATGTCAGGGGACTGGCTCGTCCAACGAACAACCAGGACATCGGCTGCTTTGAAAGGTCGGTGATCCTTAGCGGGTACAAGCCACTGCTTCGCACGAATGTTGGCACCTATTTTGACGGCGGTCCTACCACCTCCTATCCCACGCCCGGGAGTGGCGACAGCAAACCCACGATCCTGACTGCCTCCGTGCAGGGAGCCGCAATCAACGTGGCCTACTCACAAACCCTGCAGGCCAGTGGCGGTGACGGGGCGCTGACGTGGACCGTGTCTTCCGGCGTCTTGCCTGCCGGCCTGACCCTGCAGGGCGGGGGAGTCATCTCCGGTACGCCCACCGTCAGCGGAAGTTTTACTATCACCGTTCGCGTGACGGACAGCGACCTCACCGGTGCTGATTACGCGGAAAAAACCTACACACTCCTGGTGAGTGCCAGCTCCAGCGTCAAACTTACCATCAATACCAGCAAAGCCTACAGTTCCAGCGGAACCAAGCCGGCTGATTCTTACGATGGGAAAACGAGCACGCGTTGGAGCAGTCTTTCGGGCAAAAATCCCGGTACGAGCGGAGAAGTTTTCGGCACGGATGTCACGGGCATCATCTACGATCTGGGCGAGAACAAGACGCTCACCTCCATGAAACTGAATTGGTATAACGGAGGCAGTCGGACGGATAGTTACCGTATCGATAGTGCGACCAACACCAATGTCTGGACGACCAACGCCTGGACTTCCACCAACTGGACGACGGTCCTGAGCCGGACCATCTCCCAACTGACCAACGGATACGAGACGGTCAACTTCAGCAACAACGCTTCGGGTCGTTATGTGCGTCTCGTCTCCTGGGGCAACTCAACGAGCAATGGCTTCACCAGCATTAATGAGGCGGAGATCTATGGCTCGACCTACGTCGCGCCGGATACAAACGCGGTTCAATCGATTATCTTCGGTTCTTTGGAATCGCCAATGGAGAGCGATCCTCCCATTGCCTTAGCGGCTTATTCGCTTTCCACGAATAACACGCTTACTGGGTTGCCCATCACTTACGAAAGTTCCGACTCTACGGTGGCCACGGTGGACGGCAGCACGCTCACGATCGCGGGATCCGGATCGGTATGGATCACGGCCAGTCAATCCGGAGGAACCAACTCGCTGGGTATTGTCTACAAACCTGCACCCCAGGTGCAACAGTTGCTCACCGTCACCGCGGTCACGCCCGGAATCACCAGCTCAAGCACCGCCACCGCGGTGAGGGGATTGCCGTTCCGTTACCAGATCACCGCTGTCCGTTCCCCGACCAATTATAGTGCCAGCGGACTTCCGGCTGGACTGACCGTGGAAGCCATCAGCGGAAAGATCAGTGGCACGCCGACGGTTGCGGGTTCATTTAATGTGACTCTTTCCGCTGACAACAGCGCCGGAACCGGCACTGGTCCACTCGCGCTCAATGTGGTGGAGCCCTACGTTTATGAAACGTTCGAAAGCTACACGAATGGTCAGGTTGTTCCCACGACGACGGCCGCCAGCGGGATCAAAGCCTCCAGATTCATTACCAATGCCGCCGGTATCAATACGATTGGCGGAACGAATGGAAAAGTGGCGTGGTACAATGCGCCCGGAAGCGGGACGTCAGGCTACCTCGAGTTTAATGCAGGCTCTGCCGGCCAAAGTTATCTCGCTGCGAGTTTCGAGCTCTTCCACAACGCCGCCCCCTCCACAAGCACCGCACAACCGCTTGCGATATCCCTGGCAGGCTGGAATCCCACCAATACTGCCGTAGGCGGAAATAATGGAAGGAAGATGGCTTCCTTGGAATTTAATCAATTCGAATCCACAACCATGCCGAGTTGGTTCATCAAAACGAATAATGTCACTGTGAAATCGAGCACTTACAATGTATTGGCCAAACAGACCGTTCATCTTTTCGCCAATGACCATGACACCAGCACGATCAATTACGTTGGTCCGGACGGGAACGTGCGCACTTTGGCCACCAACAGCTTTGCGGTCTTTCTCAACGGGATCTTCATTGGCTCTTACGGTCTCAATCTCACAGCGGTAGACAACTCCTCGCCTGCCGTTCTTCTTGCGGGCAACACCAACCTTGGAAGGCTATGTTTTAATACCGGCAGTACCACCCCAGGCAATTGGCTGATCGACAACGTGGTGATTTCCGACCTGCCGACCGATGTGCTGGTGCCTGCACCCTCCGCGCCTTTGATCACCAGCACCAACGCCGTCACCTCCCAAGGCGGGGGCTCCTTTGCCTACCAGACCACCACCACGGAGTTGGCCGATAGCTTCGTCTGCGACGGCCTCCTGCCGACTGGACTCTCCTTCAACACGACCAACGGCTTGATTTCCGGGGCTCCCAATCAGAGCGGGGTCTTCCCGATGACAATCTATGCGGTGAACAGCGCGGGCTCCGGGTTGATCGATCTCACGCTGACCATCACGCCGGCCCCTCCGAATATTTTCACGGGGACGGATCCGAGCCTGAACACGGGCGGAAGTTGGAGCCTTGGCTCCGGTCCAACCAGTTCCTCCGCGGGCGGCTCCTACGCCGATCTCGTCTTTTCCTCCGCCTCGACCAACCTCACGACCTCTTCGGGCAACATCAACGGCAAGTCGATGAATGTGACCAACGGATCGAATTACACCTTAAGTTCGGTCCGGACGACCGCCGGATCGGCCACGACCTACAAGATAGGTAACACGTGGGCTACCGATTCTTCGCCCTTCACCAACCTGGTCACGGGTATCACCAATGAACTGGTGTTCCTGACCAACAGCTCCAGCCTGACCCTTTCTCCCGCCAGCCCGAGCAACAACATCCCGGCCATCCTTGAGTTGCACAACAGTGGAACGATGAGGATCGAGACGGGCTCCACCCTGAATATTCCATGCGCCATTACGGAAAGTCCGGCGGGCTCGGGCTTTTTGCTGAACAAGAGGGGAGGGGGTAAGCTGATCCTTTCCGGTGCCAACAGCTACACGGGTCTGACCACCGTCGAGGCCGGAACCTTGGCCCTGAGCGGCTCGGGAACCGCCCCGGTGACGATGAAAACCGGGTCGGTCCTCGAAGTTTCCATGACCAATCCTGCCAGCATTCTGGGAGCCGGGCTTACGCTGGAGATGGGATCCCAAGTGAGGATCATCGGATCGCCCAGCAACGGTTTGACCTACACCCTGGCCACCGCCTCCGCAGTAACCAACAACGCCACGCTCGAGACGTCCATCCCCGGGTATCAGCTGGCGGTGAGCGGAAATTCCTTGGTATTGATGCCATCGGCACTGGTCACTCCCACCATCACCTGGAGTAACCCGGTGGCGATCACCTATGGCACCGCATTGTCTTCCACCCAGCTGAACGCCGCCAGCAGCGCCGCGGGTGGCTTCACCTACAGCCCGACCAACGGGACGGTTCTGCCGGTAGGAACCAACACGCTGACCGCCATTTTCACGGCCACCGACACCAACAGTTATGTTTCCCCGGTAACAAACACCGTCAGTTTGGTGGTCAACAAAGCGACGCCTTCGATCACGAGCCCACCAACGGCTTCGGCGATCACCTATGGCCAAACTCTGGCCAGCTCCACCCTGACGGGGGGGGAGGGAAGCGTCGCAGGTTCGTTCACCTTCACCACGCCTTCCACAGCTCCCAGCGCCGGAACCGCCAACCAGTCCGTGACCTTCACCCCCACGGACTCGGCCAGCTACAACCCCGCATCCACCACGGTGAGCGTGACGGTCAACAAGGTCACGCCTTCAATCACTTGGTCCACTCCCGCCCCGATTTCCTTCGGCACGACCTTGTCCGCCACCCAGCTGAACGCCTCCAGCAGCGTGGCGGGCAGCTTCACCTACAATCCGACCAACGGGGCGGTGTTGCCGGCGGGAACCAACACCCTGACGGCGGTGTTCACGGCGGCGGACACGAACAACCATGTCTCACCACTGACCAACTCGGTGAGCCTGGTGGTTAACGCGGCGATTGTCTCCAGCAACGCGGCCTTGGCCAATCTGACGCTGAGCTCCGGTACCCTCAGCCCGTCTTTTTCCTCCGGAACCACCAACTATACCGCCACGGTGAGCAACCTGCTGAGCATCCGGGTGACACCTTCCCTGGCCGATAGCAACGGCACGGTGAATGTCAACGGGATCAATGTGGCTTCCGGCACGCCCAGCGGGAAGATCCGGCTCCTTCCGGGGACCAACACAGTCACCGTATTGGCGACCGCCCAGGACGGCTCCACCACCCGGACCTACACCCTCCAAATTTCACAAAACGACGAGTTTGACGGGCTCCGGGCTCGCTGGCAGGCCACGTTGGTTTCCAATGGTGCTTCTTCCAGTCTTGGCAGCAAAGCGTATGGATTTTGGAAAACCAACGCGGCATCGCTCAACACCAACGCCAACTCCTCCAGCGTGGGGCTTTGGAGCGATTTGCCGATCCTGACCAACAGCATATCGACCGCCACGGCTTCGGGAAACATGGTCACGAGCTTTTCGCGCCTTTACAAAATGGCCTTGGCCTACACCACGCCGGGGTGCACGGCCAGCGGGGTGACGTTGACGGGCAATACAGAGCTGGCCGGGTCCATTGTCAACGCCCTCGATTGGATGGTGGCAAACGTCTACAAAACCAGCGGGGCATTCTATGGGAACTGGTTCGATTGGGAGGTGCAGGGGGCGCAGTACTTCGCCGACACCCAGACCCTGATGTATGCCCTGCTTTCCGAGGATCAACTGCTCCAATACGCGGCGGCCATCGACAACTACGGACCGAACAGCGCCAACATGTCCGATTATTTCTACTGGGGCGCCCTGACCGGGGCGAACACCACCAGCGTGGCCCTGGTCGCGGCGGTAGATGGCATTGTGACGAAGGACGCAGCCAAGATTGCCCAGATCAATGCCCCGAACGGGGTGCCGAAAGTGTTCCCCAAGGTGACCGACGGGGACGGGTTTTATGCAGACGGCTCCTATATTTTCCATGGCAACGTCGCCTACAACGGGCATTACGGCTACGTCATGCTGGAGGGGGTGACCACCCTGGCCAGCCTGCTGGATGGCAGCACTTGGACGATCTACAACCCCGCCACCTTCCCCAACGTCTACGACTGGATCACGGACGGGTTCATGCCGTTCTTCTACCGCGGGGCGTTCATGGACTGCGTGCGGGGCCGCTCGGTGGGCACCTCGGGCGAGACCGGACCCGATGTGGGGGTGGAAATCAAGGCTTACATCCAGAAAGTGGCCGGCTTCGTCACGACTCCAAGCAACCAAGTCGCCGCCTTTAACGCTTTTGCGGCCAATCCGCATCCGGCCACCGGGCAATATCATTTCCCCAACATGGATCGCGTGGTGGCCCATCGTCCCAACTTCTCCTTCGCCCTGAGCATGTCGTCCACGCGGGTGGCCAACTATGAGGACCTCTTCGGGGATGCCAACATCCACGGATATTTCCAGGGGGACGGCATGACCTACTTGTATGTGGGGAACAACGACACCCAGTTCGTCAATGGGTACTGGCCCTCGGTGGATTACTATCACCTGGCCGGAACGACCACGGAGCAGGGAACCGTCTCCACTCCCTCGGTGACGGACCAGCATTTTGTCGGTGGAGCGAGCGTGAAGAACAGCAACGGCGTCTCCGCTTACGGGGTGGCGGCTTTTGCCCTGCATCCGGTGCTGGAAACCGGCTTCTCGACGCTCACCGGCAAAAAGTCCTACTTCATGCTGGAAAATGAGGTGATCTGCCTCGGGGCGGGCATCACCGCCGGCAGCGCCAATGAAATCCATACCACGGTGGAAAACCGGGCGATGGGAACGCTCACCAACACCGCCAAGCTTTGGGTGAACGGGGCCGCCACCACGCGTTCCCTGGCTTCCAACGCCACCCTGACCAATCTGACCAACTGTGCGATTGAAGGCGTGGGCGGATATCACTTCTTCAGCACGCCGGGCAACGTGCAGGCCGCCTTCGAGCAAAGTTCGGGCACCTGGGGGGCCATTCATCCCGGGGACTCGGATACGGCCACGTATACGAACAACTATCTCAAGCTCTTCTTCCGGCACGGCGTACGGCCGACGAACGCCACCTACGCCTATGCCCTTCTGCCGGCCATGTCCCCGGCGAGCGTGGCCGCCTACAGCCGCAATCCCCAGACCACGATTGTGTCCAACACCCCGGCCGTCCAAGCCGTCAAGAATGCCACTTTGGGAGTGGTGGCGGCCAACTTCTGGGGCAATGCGGGCGGGTCGGCTGACCTGATCAGGGCGGACAAAGCCTGCTCCGTCATTGTCTGCGAGACAGCCGACCGGATTTCCGTGGGAGTCTCGGATCCTTCCCAAACCCTCGGCGGTTCCAACGGGGTGATCACGGTGACCTTGAACCGTGTGTCCAAGGGGACCCTGGTGGTTGATTCCGGGGTGACGGTAGTCGCGACGAATCCAATCCAGTTGCAGGCCGATGTCTCGGGTTTGGCGGGCGAGACCCTGCACGCAACGTTCTCCCTGGATGCCGCTCCGGGGATCACGAGCAATCCAAACCTCGCCGCTCAGGCGGGCACGGCGACCAGTTACCAGATCACCTCTGATACGGCGAACGTGACCTACGGGGCCATAGGGTTGCCTGCGGGAATGAGCTTGTATGCGGGGGGACTGATTTATGGTGCGCCAACCTTAGCGGGGACCTATCCGGTGACGCTCAGTGCCACCCAGAACTCCACGGGAAGGACAGGCTACGCCACCCTGACGATCCAAGTGGGAGCCAGCCTGGGGGATCTTTCCTACACCTATCAAGGATCCACCACATGGGTTTGCCCGGCCAATGTGACGGCTGTCCAGGTGGAGTGTTGGGGAGGCGGCGGGGCCGGCGGGAGCGCAACCAGGCCCACCGGCATGAACGGAAACGTGTTTGCCGGAGGCGGAGCGGGCGGAGCCTACGCGATAAAAAATCTGGTGACGGTGATTCCGGGATCCAGTTACACCCTCAACGTGGGAGCGGGAGGAGTGAGCCTCACCAACAACGCGGTGGCAGGCGGGGACACCTGGTTTGCCACCGGCTCCATCACCAACTGCCTGGCCAAAGGAGGAGCGGGGGGTACCAATGTCCTGAGCAGTGGCAGCTCAGCAAGCACGGGAGGAGGAGTGGGAAGCTCGACAGGTTCCGTTGGGGACGTTCTGTTTTCCGGAGGATCCGGAGGTGGGGGAAATAGCACGGTAAAAACCGGGGGAGGCGGGGGAGGGAGTGCCGGAATCTCCGCCAACGGGCTCGCCGGTTCTTCCTCGACCAACACGGCGGCTGTCTTGGTCACGGGGGGTGGAGCCGGTGGAAACGGCATGGACGCCAGTGGCGGAGGAAATGGATTTCCTGGGGGTGTTCCCGGGGGAGGCGGCGGTGGGGCCCGCACTTCCGGTTCTGGAACCTCCTTCACGGGGGGGGGCGGGGGCGCCGGGCAGATTGTCCTCACGGTGAAGTCGCTCGGGGTGGCGACCAACCCGCCCAGCGGGCCCACGTTCAGCAGTCTCTTTGGCGGGGTGAATCCAGCGAACGTGGGTTCGGATGGGCTTTCCTACCTGATGAAATATGCGCTCGGGGGAACGAACACCAATGACAAGGTGACCTTGCCGACGGTGTCCCAGGGCGGAACCACGCTGACGATGACGGCCATTGTGCGTACGAACGACACCAACCTGACGATTCTCGGTCAGTACGTGGCGGATTTGTCTTCGACCTGGTCCAACCTGCCCTCGAATCCGGCGGGGGTGGCCTCGACCAACACGAGCAATGTGCCGGCCGGATGTCAGCGGCGCGATTTCACGGTGAACGGGGGGACGAACGCGAAGCAGTTTTTAAGGCTGAAAGTCACGCAGTAGTCGGCCGCGGAAATTTAGGATTAGGTAGGGCGGCGTGTCCCTACGCCGTCTCGCGCAAGCTTAATTGATTTGTAATTCAACGGGGCGACCACGGGACTAGTCGCCCTACCGCAGCGTTGATCTTACCTGTGTTTCGGGCAGGTGCCGCCCTCGTTCCAGACGCTTTCCAAGGTGATGGTTTTGGGGGTTTCGGGGATCCCGCGGCGGTTCTGGTTGATCTGTTCGGCCAGCAGTTCCACGGCGGCGGCACCCACTTTTTCCGGCTGCTGGTTCAGGCCGGTGATCTCGCCTTTTTCCGGGATCCAGTTGAGGTGAAGAAAGGAAACATCCTCCGGCACCCGCCAGCCGTTCTGGCGGAGCCAGGTGAGAACGGGGCCATGGTTGGCCAGCACCACGTCAGGTTTTTCCCGTTTCATCCAGGCGACCACAGTGGCTTCCTTGAAGTCGTCGGTAAGGTGGGGTTCGATTTTTGGCAAGTCGGGGTGGGTGGCCTGCCAGGAAAGCAGGCCAGCCAGCCAGAGGTGCTCCACCTTGGCGTCGACGAAGCGGGGCATGGTCAGTCCCATGCGGCGATGACCGCGGAGCCGGGCTTCTTCCAGGGCCTGGAGGATGGTGTGGAACTGGTTATTGGTGACGTGATCGCATGCAACCTCGTTGAAGGTGTGCCCCAGGGCGACGAGGGAGAAGCGATCCCACTGGAGGCCAAGTTTCATTCCGAACGAGGGAAGGGGGCAGAGGATGACCCCACGGATCCCGCGGTTGAAGAGCATCTGGGAGATTTTTTCGCCCGAGTTCTCGAAATCCCCCAGCCAGTGGACCTCCAGGCCGTATCCGAGTTCTGAAGCGCGTTCGCGGATCCCCCGGTAATAGCGCGGGAAGGAGAGGTTGTCCTTCCAGCCCTCCCGGGTGGGGAAGGCGGTGACAAAAGCGAGGTTGCAGACGAACTTGGTTTTTCGGGCGGCCCGGAGGTTGGCCATCAAGGCGCTGACCATCGGATGCGGGGTGTAGCCCATTTCCGCCGCCACTTTTTGGACCTGGCGGCGCATGGAGGCGGAGATGCGGGGATTCTCGCGCAGGGCCAGGGAAACGGTGACTTTCGATACCCGGCAACGCTTGGCGATGTCCTCCAGGGTGATCCTCATGCCATGGGAATGTGAACAGGTTTTGACGCCGTCAGCAATGCGTGGGTGGGCAGGATATGGGATGAGGATTAAGATGAAAGAGGGGTAGTCCGTCCTGCCTCATGGGTTGAATCCAAACTTTGTGTGGGGCGGGCTTGGGGTAGGTTGGGAGAACGTGAAGCTTGCCCTGATCGTTGGGATGGGAGCCGGGTTGGCTTTGCCCCTTGTGGCCAAGGAAAACCAACCGGAGTCGTGGACGAAATTCATCTCCGCCCAGGATCGATCCCTGCCGGAAATCCTGACGGACTACTCCTTCGCCGGATATGAGCATGGGGAAAAGGCGATCCCGGATGTGACGGGGCCGATTTTCAAAGTGACCGATTATGGGGCGTTACCGGATGACGGAAGATCCGACGAGGAGGCGATTCGGAGGGCGATCGCAGCCGCGGAGCAGGCGGGGGGGGGCGTGGTGCTTTTTCCTCCGGGAAAGTTTCTGGTTTGGACGGACCGGAAAAAGGTGGAGCCGATCCGGATCACCAAATCGGGAGTGGTCTTACGGGGGGCAGGCTGCGGGAAGGGGGGCACGATCCTACGGATCGTCCATTCCGGTTACGGGACCGGGCCGTATCCGGTGAAAGATACCGATTTCAAGGCCGTTCCTTATGCGTTCGTCTTTGGGCCCCAAGAGGAGACGGCTGAAAAGGCCAAGGGCGTCGCGGTGACGGGGGCGGTGAGGAGAGGTGCGTTGGAAGTTCCGGTAAAAACAAGCGAGGGCCTCAAGGTGGGGGACTGGATTTCCCTCCGGGCGGCCACCCCCAAACTGGACGCGGAGTTGATGGCGGGTCTCAAGCCGGATCCGACCTGGACACGGATCATGGAAACCGGGGTCAGTATCAGCGAGCTGCACCAGGTGGCCGGGGTGCGGGAGGGGAAACTGATCCTGAAAGACCCGGTATTGGTGAACCTGGGTGGGGATTTTGGGGCCAAGATCACGCCAGTCCAGCAGGTGGAAAACACGGGGATGGAGGACATCACCCTCCAGGGAGGCTGGCGGCAGGTTTTCGTGCATCACCGGTCGGCCCTGGATGATGAGGGATGGGACGGGGTGTTGTTCAAGAACGTGGCCAACGGCTGGGTTCGGAGATGCGGTTTCCTCAACATGAATTCGGGGGTGTACCTGAGGGATTCGGCCTGTTGTTCGCTGCTGCAGAACCGGTTTGCAGGAACGAGAGGCCACTATGACTTTTCGGTGCGGGCCAACAGCACATTCAATCTGATGGGTTTGACGGAGGAATCAACGGGTCCCCAGCACAGTTGCTCCACAGGCAACCGGTCGGCCGGCTCGGTGGTCTGGCGCTGGAAGTTAACCCGGGAGTCCTCGGTGGACTCTCATGGGAACGGACCCTATGCGACCCTGATCGACCGGGTGGATGGGGGAACGATGACCAGGAGCGGGGGACCGGCGCCCTCCTTCCCCAACCACCTGCGGTGGATGGTTTTTTGGAATTTTTCCTACGATGCGGACGACCGTCAGCCGATCAACCTTTGGAACCATGTAAAAGGAGAGGAGGCGAAGATCGTCCGACCGCTCTTCGTGGGGCTGCACGGCAAACCCGTGACCCTGAAAGAGGACACATTGGCGGGAAATGAATCTCCGGGGAGGGCGGTCGAGCCGGAATCCCTGTATGAGGCGCAGCTGGCCTTGCGGTTGGGTCAGTTGCCCGATTGGGTGGAGGCGACAAAGAAAGAGTGGGAGAGAGTCCGGGGAGCGGAGTTGCCGCCCCACGGTTTGGCCGACATTCCGAAGCAGGACTTGTGGGAGGAGGAATTTGAGTTGGAGGATTTGGTGAAGGACTGGAAGTCGCTGATGGAAAAGCAGGAGTTGGGCTGGGATGTGCCGGTGGAGTTGGCGAACCCGGTGCCGTCCGTGAAATGGAGGAAGGACTATGTGTTGATGCGGACACTGCTCCAGACGGTGGCCACCCATGCCAACCCGGTTCCTTCCAGGAATCCGAAGCGGTTGCCGATGAAGGTTGTTTTTGAGGAGGAAAAATCGGAACTGGTAATTCGAATGGCGGTTCAGGCCGATGCGCAGTCGGAGAAAAAGACGATGGAAAACCTAAAGGTGGCGCAAACGCTGGCGCCGATCCTGGGGACAGAGTTGGTAGAGGAGGCGGGAATTCTTAAGCTGACGCTGAAGAAGGGGGATTAAGATTGGGATTCGAATCAGGTAGGGATGACCGTCCTGAAAGGCCGGGGGACATGAATGAGTATTAAGAATAGGCAGGGCAGGGCTTAAGCTGACGGCAGGATAGAGTGGCGAATCGTCCAGACTTCACCCTTTTGATTCGTTAGCGACCATTGGCCTGCCTGGGTTTCGGTGGGCTCCCAGCGTCCCAGAGCGGTGGAAAGTGGGGCGACGGCGTGGAGGGCGGCGAGCCATCCCTCGCCCGAAAGGGAACCGGTTTCCAGAAAGAGGACAACGCTGTTGGAAGCGCAGAGGTGGGTGCGTGCCTGCTGTCCGCTGATGGTTCGACGGGCTCCGGCATTGGCGAAGCCGTGCAGGGATTGAAGGACCACTTGATGAGTGGAGTTTTTCCAGGAGAGGTTGGGAAACGAGGACTTCTCCTTCAGGTCCTCGGCATCCTTCGAGGAAAGGCTCTGACCTCCAAGGAGCAGTCGGCACGGCTGGCGAATTTTGTAGCGATGGAGAAGCAGTTGCCACGAACCTTTCCACCAGAGACGGGTTTCAAGCTCTGCGGCCTCTCCCAAGGGGTAGGAACAGGCGAGGTGGTCGGATTCCACGGCCAGCGCCTTGGTCTCCTGGCGACCGTGCAGGTTTCCATCTTCCGTCCGGGCCGTGAGGGACGAGTCGAGAGGGTAGGCGCCGCCGGGAGTTTGGACCTCGAAGCCCACCCCGGTGCGGTAGGAAAGCTTCCCCCACTTGTAGGCGCCGAAGTCGGTGTTCGATTTGGAGATGGCCGAGCCGGCATTGATCAGCTCGATTTCCCCTCCCACGCTCCGAATGAATAACCCGGCGGAAGGCAGGGCGGTGGAGAAGTCGGATGCCTCGCAGGGCAATGGTGGGTCGGACTCCTGCCAAAAGGGATCGGCGGGAGGGATCAGGAGGGCGACGAGACCTTTGGCGGCCCAATAAGGGGAGCCACCGCAGGAGTAACGCTCGGTCAGGGCTGGAAACTCATCGGTCCAGCCGAGGCTGAGAAGTCCCTGGGACTGCCGGATGGGATGTTCCCAAAAGAACTGGAGATTTTTGGAGCAGATCCGGCGGCCCATCCCCGGCGGGAGAGGGGAGCAGCCGCAAAGTTGGGCCAGCGAGACGGGAGCAACGGCGTTGAAGCGGTACGTGAGGGAACGGCCGAACGGGACATTTTCCCCCGTGGCGGCAAACAAGCGGGCGTAGTCCGGCAGGAATTTCCGGGTGAAATCCTGCCAGCGGCGGACACGGGCGGGATCGTTTTTCCCGAAAAGCTTCCCCCACCAGAGGCCGTAGTAGTGGAAGGCGTAGGCGTTGTAGTAGTCGACCGTCTGGTTGGAGCCGTCGCGGAACCAACCGTCGCCGAGGGCCATGCCCTCCAGTTCGTCCAGCCACTTTCGGATCTGCCCGGCATCTTCCGATTTTCCAAAGCCCTCCTTTTCCAAAAAGGAGAGGGTCAAGACTCCGAAAAAAAGATGGTTGTTGGGATGGAGCTTGGTCCCGCGGATGGAAGCGAACCAGCGCCCGATCTGTTCCTTTTCGTTTTTGGAAAGAGGTTCCCAAAGATGTTCACGGGCGATTTCAAGGGCAAGGACCAGGGCGGCCATTTCCACGGAGTGCTGGTGATGATCCTGGGTGGGGCCCCAGTACTCCGAGGAGGCGGGGTTGGTTCCCGTGACAAGGCCCTGCCGGAACCATTCGGAAATGGTTTTGCGGGAAAGGGCTTCCGTCGGGGCCGAAGGGAAGGTGGTGGGGGTGGCCTGGAGCCAGTGGGCGGCCCAAAGGCAGGGACGGGAAAAGGATTCGAGGCGGTCGGCCTGAGGTCCGTGACTACTGGCTTTGCCGAGGATGGGAAGGTCGGCTTTTCCCGGCTTCATCAGCTTGGCCAAGGGGCGAAGGCCTTCCTCGGCCACGCGGAGCCAGTCGAAATATCCCCAGGAGGGATCCTGTCTTACCACCATCTCTCCTTTTGGCAGGCAGTGAGGGCTTCCGTGATGGGTGCGAGATAAGGGTGCCACATTTTTTCCCATTCGAGGGAGACGGCCCCGGAGAATCGGTCGCGGCGAAGCAGATTGAAAACTTCGCGGGCGGGCATCTCCCCGGTCCCGGGCAGAACGTAGGTATACGGATGGCGTGCGGACGGCTTGAGGATGCTGTCCTTGATGTGGACGTGGCGGGTGTGGGGCTGCAACTGCTTCCAGGTGTCGGCGGGCCGTTCCCCGGCGAGTCGCCAGGTGTGGTGGGAGTCCCAGATGATGGGGTGGGAACGGCCGAGAAGTTCGAAGAGCCGGAAAAACGGCGGGGTGGCGGAGAAGGCGTCGTGGGTTTCGATCAGGATTTCGGTCTGCCAAGAGTTTTTCTTTTTTTCCCCCTGCCACCAGTTGAGAACTTCGACGGCCTGCCGGTAGTTTTCGTCGCTGAGCGGGGTGCCCCAGGTGCCGCCTCCGAAGATGCGCAGGTAGGGAGTGCCGATCTCCTCGGCGAGTCGGGCGAAGGAGAGAAGGGCGGCGCGTCCGGCCTCGTTATCGCCGACGAGTTTGAAGGAGGTGCCGAGGACCCGGGCGGGATGGCGGAAGAGGGAGGAACGGACCGCGGGTAGGCCGCCCGGTTGTTCCGTCAGATAGGCGGGGAGGTCGGTGCGGTTTTCGAGGGAGCGCAGTTCAAGGCAGTCGATGGAGAACTGGTCGGCGAGGGCGAGAACCTGGGGGAGGGTGAGTTCCGTGCACCCCATGGTGGAGAAGCAGGTCAGGTACGGGCGGGCGGGATCACGTGGCGCGGTCATAGACATCGAGCGTGATCTGGGATTCCAGCGGCTGGCCTTGGAGAAAACGGGAGAGATTTTCGATGGCGAAGGAGGCGGTGTCCTGGCGGCGGTCCTTGGTGGGGCCGGCGATGTGGGGCAGGAGGGCGATGTTGGGGATGCCGCGGAGGGGGGAGTCCTTGGGGAGCGGCTCGGTTTCATAGACGTCGAGACCGATCTGGAGGTCGTTGAGACGTTCGCGGGCCACGCGGATGAGGGCGCCCTCGTCCACGACGGGGCCACGGCCGATGTTAATGAAGGCGCCACCGGGTTGGATCGAGCGGAGGAGCTTTTCCGTGACGATGTGATGGTTTTTTGGCGTGTAGGGGGCGAGTTCGACGATGATGTCGTGTTCCGCAAAAAGATGTTCGAGCGAGGGGGAGCGGGCGACGCCATATTTTTGGAAGACGGAATCCGGCACGCTCGGGGAGAAAGCGGAAATGGAGACATGGAAGGGGCGCAGGAGAGGAATCATTTCCTGGGCGATGGCGCCGAAACCGTGGAGACCGACGCTGCGGCAGAAGAGGCTCTGGGTGACGGTTTTCATTCCGTCCTTCCAGCCGCCGTCGCGGTGCATGGCGACGTTCCAGTATCCGGCCCGGCGCATCGCGGTGAGAATGAGGAGAAGGCCGCATTCGGAAATGGTGCGGCTGATGGCGTTGCCCCAGTTGGTGACGAGCAGGCCGTTTTCGATGAGCTTGCGCGGAACCAGCTTCTTCACGCTCCCGGCAAGATAGGCGACGTAGCGCAGCTGGCCGGTTTGGCCGACGGGCAGGTCCTCGGGAAGGGGTGGGCAACCCCAGGCGCAGAGCAGGATTTCCGGCCGGTGTTCTTGGAGAATCGATTTCCAGGAAGAGGAATCGTTCAGGGGTAGGGGAATGGGAAGCTGACGGACGGGAAGGGCATCCAATTTGCCTTGAACCGGCGGAGGAAAGAAGTCCTTGGCCTCTTCCGAGGTAAGTGGCAACAGGATGACTGGCGCAGGCATCGTGTTATCATGCAACCGGTAGTCACAAAATCACGCCAAACCGGACCCATGAACCCGCCATCAGGTGATGCCAAAAAAGTTAACCAGTTAACTTTACTTCCCTCCTTGCGGGGGGCGTGCGAAAATTTTCGGGTGATTCGATCCTTGGCCCAAGTTTTGGCCTTATTCTGGTTGTGGCAGGCAACCGGGGTTTCGGCCCCCACAAAACCAAATGTTCTTTTTATCGCGGTGGATGATCTTAAGCCGATCCTTGGCTGCTTTGGGGATCCGGTGGCGAAGACCCCGAACCTGGACCGGTTGGCGGCCAGGGGAATGGTGTTTGAAAAGGCGTACGTGAACCAGGCGGTCTGCGCGCCCTCCCGCAACTCGCTTATGCTGGGAATCCGCCCGCAGAATCTCGGCCTCTACGACCTGCGAACCTATTTCCGGGACATCCCCGCCTACTCGAACGTGGTGACGATGGGGCAGACGTTCCGCAAGGCAGGGTATGAGGTGGAGGGGTTGGGGAAGATCTACCATCCCAACATGAACGACGAGCCGACCTGGTCGGTTCCGCACCAGGAATTCAAAGGGGAGGTCTACGCGAATCCGGAGAACCGCTCGCCGGAAGGTAAAGGCAAGGGTGCGCCGACCGAGGCAGGGGAAGTGGAGGACGATTTCTACACCGACGGCAAAATCGCCGAAGAGGCGGTGGCACGGCTGAAAAAATTCCAAAAAAATCCGGACCAACCCTTTTTTCTGATGGTCGGCTTTCACAAGCCCCACCTTCCGTTTGTGGCCCCCAAGAAGTATTGGGATCTCTACCGCCCGGCGGATTTTCAACTGGCCGGGTTCCGGACCGCTCCGGAGGGGGCTCCTTCCTACGCCCCGACCACCTCCGGGGAAATCCTGAAATACCGGAACTTGCCGGTCGAGGAGTTGCCGTTTCCCGATGATTTCGCCCGGCATTTGATCCACGGCTACTACGCCGCCACCAGTTTTTCCGACGCCCAGATCGGCAAGGTTCTTACGGCGCTTGAGGAGTCGGGGCTGGCGAAAAACACCGTGATTGTCGTCTGGGGGGACCACGGCTGGCATCTGGGCGATCACGGTATGTGGTGCAAACACACCAACTATGAGCAGGCGACCCATGCGGCAATTCTCATGAGCGGGCCCGGAATCCCGGAGGGCCAGCGGACCCAATCCCTGATTGAGACCGTTGATCTTTATCCGACCCTGGTGGAGCTGGCGGGACTGCCCAAACCGGAGACGGGAATCGCCGGTCTGGAGTTGGATGGCAAAAGCCTCTTGCCGCTTTTCCAGGATCCGAAGAACAAGGTGAAGGATTATGTGTTCCACGCCTACCCCCGGTCGGAAAAGCCGGAGCAGGGGGCGAAGCGGAGACTGATCGGGAGGGCGGTCCGGGATGAGCGCTACCGCCTGGTGGAATGGAAACAGCCCGGCGAACCCGCAGACAAAGCCACTCTCGAATTGTATGACTACGAGACCGATCCGCTCGAAAAGAAGAACCTCGCCCTGGAAAAACCGGAGATCGTGGCGAAATTAAGAGCCGTCCTGGCCAAAATCCCCGAGGCCAAGCCCCAGCAGGGGGAGGAAGGTTCGCCGGAATCCGGTTACGAGAAGAAAGAGAAAAAAGAGAAGAAAAAGATGAAATCCAAGGACGACGGGGAGTAACGTAAGGGAATTCGAGCGATGAAAAAAATCACCATGCCGATGACTTTGGCGATGCTGGCCCTCCTGGCTTGGGCACGCGGGGCGGTGGAAACTTCCAAGGCGGAGAAACCGAATATCATCTTCATCCTGGCGGACGATCTGGGAATCGACTGTCTGTCCTGCTTCGGTTCCGACCAGCACAAGACCCCGCAACTGGATGCCTTGGCCGAAGGAGGGATGAAATTCACCCACACGTATGCCCTGCCGCTTTGCGGTCCCTCCCGCGCCACCATCCTGACGGGGCGTTACGTGTTCCGCACCGGAGCGACGAACCAGGACAAGACCGGTCAGTTCACCCCGGAGCAGGAAACGATGATGCCGAAGATCCTGAAACCGGAGGGCTATGTTTCGGCCATGATCGGGAAGTGGGGGCAGTTGCCGCTTACTCCATCCGATTTCGGCTTCGACGAGTATCTTACCTACAAGGGCAGCGGCATTTACTGGAACAGCCAGGCTTCCAAAGCGAAGCAGTACACGGTGGATGGAAAGCAGGTGGAACTGAAGGACAAGGAGTACATGCCGGACCTGATGCACCAGCGGGTGGTGGATTTCATCACCCGGAACCGGGAGAAGCCCTTCTACATCTATTATTCCCTTTCCAGCATCCACAACCCGATCCTCCCCACGCCCGACAGCAAACCGGATGCCAGTGCGAAGGAGCTGTTTGACGACAATATCGTCTACATGGACAAACTGGTGGGGAAGCTGGAAGAGGAGTTGAAGCGCCTCCAGCTCAGGGAAAAAACCCTGGTGCTTTTTGTCGGCGACAACGGTACCGCCAAGGGCGGGGCGGAGATCTCCACCGTGGGCGGCAAAAAAATTTACGGAGTTAAGGGTTCGATGAAGGAGGGGGGCAGCCTGGTGCCGATGATCGCGAGCTGGCCCGGCACCACGCCGCCAGGCAAGAGCTGTGCCGACCTGATCGATTTTTCCGATTTTGTGCCGACCTTCGCGGCGGCCGCCGGGGCCCGGTTACCCGCAAACGTGGCGATCGACGGGCAGAGCTTCCTTCCCCAAATCAAGGGGGAGAAGGGAACTCCCCGGGAGTGGGCTTTCGTCCAGCTGGCTCGGATGTGGTACGTTCGCGATTCGAATTGGAAGCTGAACGAAAAGGGTGAGCTCTACGACATGAGCGGGGCCCCGTTTGAGGAAAAGCCGGTTCCCGCAGATAGCCAGGATCCGGCCGCCGTGGCGGCGAGGTCGAAGCTCAAGGCAGCTCTGGACAAACTGAATCCCGCCGGGGGCATTCTCGACGACGGGGACGGCACCGGCCGCCATGCCGGCAAGAAAGACAAGAAGGGGGACGACGCGGGGGGCGACTAAAGCCTACTCCTTGTCCTTCTTCTTTTTCTTCTTCTTTTTCTCGGCCTTGTCGTCGGCGGAGCCGGTGTCCTCCCGGTAGCAGGATTTGTCATCCTCGATGGAAAACTGACCGGCCTTGCGCAGGGCGACCACCCAGGCGGGGCCCACCTCCTCGGGGGTGAGGGGTTTTTTGTTGCCGAGTTCGGAGGCTTCCGTCCAGCCGGAGGGAAGGGGCTCCTTCTTCAGGCCGGCTTCCGCGGGGGGATAGGCGCAAGTTCCCCCCAGCAGAACATTATTTTCGTACTGGTTGGGCGCGAGGTTCAGCTTGTCGAGCGGCGGAGCGGTGTCGGCCACCGTGCCGATGATGGATTCTCCCCCTGTGGGCCGGATGAAGCGGTTGTTTTTGATCCGGCAATTTTCGGGCAAGAGCACCAGCTGGTTTTCCGGCCAATGCTTTTTATATCCAAACCCCACTTCCAGATCGGCCCCGGTGTTGTTGGCGCAAGTGTTGCCGGTCAGCAGAAGATCCTTCACCGGGGGATATTTGGCCACGTTGACCTCGTCCCCTTCCTGTTTCTTCCCGCCCTTCTTCAGGTTGGGCTCGTAGCTGCCCGTCAGGGCAGATTGCGTGTACTCCCCGGTCTGGATCCGGATGCCCCAGTCGCAGCCGGAAACATAATTTCCCTCCACGGTGTTGTTGAAGCCCGACATGCGCAGGCCCCCGGCTCCCGCAACGCCCTTACCCAGGATGAGATTGTCTTTGACCTGGTTGTTGGCGCCCTGCCGGATATTCAGACATCCGCGCGTGCCGATGACGGTGTTGCTGAGAACCCGGTTGTGGTTCGATTTGAGGGAGAGGGTTTCCACGCCCTCCCCGTCGGCTCCGTCAAAAAGATTTCCCTCCACGAGGCAGTAGGCTCCATCCGGATCCTTGGGATCGAACTTGCCCGGCCCCCACATGCGGAGGATTTCCCGGCCGTTGGCCGAGGCATAGGGGATGTTCTTGAAGTAATTCCCGCGGACGGTGTTGGTGCGGCTGCCCTCGATGGCGTTGCCGACGAGGGGATGCAGGTTGTTCTTTCCCTTGAAGTAGCATTTCTCCAGCAGGTTGTTGTCGCCCTCAAAGAACACCCAGTAGTACTCATCCTCAAAGGAGGCCGGGTTGTAGTCCGCGATGGCGCAGTTGCGGACCGTGCCGTGGTTCGACTTGAAATGGATCACCGAGAACTTCTCGGTATCAATGCAGCCTTGGGTAAAATAGAGGCCATCCACGACCACGTGGGGGGCGTTGATCAGGAGGAACGAGGAGCCGGTCAGGAGGGTCTCTCCGGGGCTTTCCGCGCGGATTTCCAAGGGGGATTCTGGCGTGCCCCCGCGATCCACCCTGATCTCGGTGTTGGGCCAGTTGCCCTTGGCCAGGATAATGACGTCCCCCGGGGAGGCTGATTCCAGGGCCGGTTTCAGCGAGGCGGGGTTGGCCACGGGGATCTCGCGGGCCTGAAGGGAGGTGATTCCGGCAATCAGGGTGAGGAGGAGGGTTCGTTTCATGGGTTTCCTTTGGGTGGGGTTGGATTGAACTTGGGAGAAGCGGGTCAGGGTTTTTTCTCCATCGGGGTGGCCTGGTAGGCCGTCACTTCGATGCCCCGGTTGGTTTTTGTGACAACCATCATAAATCGGTAGTTGCCCTCAATCGTTTTGGTCGGGGTCAGGGCCTTGACATCCAGGGAACCGTGAATCACCGCAGTGTTCCCGAGTGGGATAACCCGTAGATCGCTCATCTCACAGCGTTCGTATTTCCGGGCCCCACTGCGGAGAGCCTCCACAAACTGTTTTTTGGACTCCACTTTGCCCGTGCCGTGGGTGTGGACGTAATCCTCCGCCAAAAGATTCTCGATGCCGTTGGCGTCCGAACTGATCAGCAGGGCCGCCCACTTCTGGGCGGTGGCGGTGGCATCCGTTTCGGAGAGGACCGTTTCCCCCGCCTGAACCGGAACCAAGCAGGCGACAAGAAGAGCCCCCAATCCAACAAAGATGAGTTTCATGGTTTTCCTTCGGGTTCGGGGCGGGTGACCTTGAAATTGTCGAAGCGGATGTGGCTACGGGTGGTGCGGAAGCCGAACCATCCCTCCAGATAAGGCTGGGGATCTTCGAAGGTGAAAATCACTTCGCCGTCGCGAAGAAACCGGATGGTGTGGTCATCGGCCACCAGCTCGATCTTCACGGTTTTGTTCGGGATGTTCAGGTATTTGGCCTCGCTGAGATCGAATTCCGGCCTGAGTCCCTCGTCCCCGCGGGAGCGGGGATAGCGGCGAAACCGGGTGGTGGCGTTCTCATTGGCGCCATAGCCCACATAATAGGTGCGGAGAGGGTCGTACTTGGGAAAAGAGCCGGCCCGCTTTTGGCTGTCAACGAACAGGTCGTCGGGATTCTTGGGATCCGTGGCCATCCAGAAACAGTTGAGATCACTGATCCGGTCGTTCGGACCGCCCTTTTGAACCATGGTGGCCTCGTATTGGATGCGGACGGGGCCCTTCAGCTTCTCCTTGAACCAGACGGTGCAGCCTCCCTTGTCGTGGGGGCCGGCGGCATCGTCGATGTCGAGCTGGCCGTCGATGATCTTGGTGGTCCCGCTGGGAGTCTGCTCCACCACCCAACGGGAGAGGTCTTTTTCAAAGTCGTCCTGGAACAAAACTTCCCCGGCTTGGCAGGCGGATAGCCCAATGGAAGCGAGTGCCGAAAGCAGGTAACGCACCGGTTTCAGAAACAATAGAGTAAGGGAAAAACTCACGCTGGCCAAGGTCGTCTGCCGGAGGGTCTAGGCCGGGGGTTGGTAGTGCTGGGGGCCGCCCAGCTTCATGAATTTGGCGTGCACCACCAGGCCCGCGAGGACGGCAAGAAAGGCGACCAGGGAGGAGGCCATGAAAGTGAGCCGGTAAAACTTGTGGGTGAGATCCAGCAACTGCCCGACGAGCGGGCCAAACATCATGATCCCGAGTCCGATGAACATGTTGAGGGCCGAGTAAAACTGGGAGAAGTTGGCCTTCGGAAAGAGGCGAAGGGGAAGCGAGGCGGCGCTGGTGAACCAGGCACCGGATAGGATCCCGTGAAGAACGAAAAACACGGCAAAGATTTCCGCGCGTTGGGAAAAGATCGCGCCTCCGGCGGTGACGATGGCGTAGAGGAAAATGGTGGCGATGGAGGTGCGCAGGGGATGGAACCGGTCCGCCAGCATCCCCAGCGGGTAGGAGAGGACAAGGGAGCAGGCATAGGTGAGGGCAAGGCATTTGCCATAAAAGCCCATATCCATGGAGAGGCTCTTGGCGAAGTAGACGGCGAAATGATTCACCGCGATGAAGGAGACCCAGGGCAGGGCGGTGGCCACAAACACCCAGAGATAGTACGGGTTGCCGAAACACTCGCGGCCGTAAGTCCGGACCATGCCAAAGAAACTTCCCGCCCCTTCGGCGGGCGTGGCAGGGGGAGGATATTCTCCCTCCTTCACGCGCAGGCACATCATCGTGAAGCTCAGGCCGTAGACCAGCCCGATGCCCACGAAGATCAGGGGGAAGTGCTGCTCCGCATGTCCGAAGACGTAGTAGTTAAACAAGATGCTCGCCAGCAGGCTTACCGCACGGAACACTCCGTAGAAACGGCCGAGCAACGGGCTAGGGACGACATCATTGATCAGTCCGTAAAAGACGGCGTTGGCCACCACGGTGGCCAGTTCAAACACGGCCCAGCCCATGGCGATGATAAAGAGGGTGCAGAGGTTCAGACCCGGTGAGACGCTGCCGAGAAACCCGTGGAGGAACTGACCTAACTGTGGGCTGGCGGCCACGGCAAACATGGAAAGCACCGCAAAGGGAATGTGGACGGCCAGATAAGGGATCCGTCGGCCCCAAGGTCCGCGATGGCGGTCGCTGCGAAAGCTGACGATCGGACCGATCAGCAGCACGAGGGTGTAGGGCAGGGTGGCGATCAGGAGACCCGAGACGAGGTTGGAGGCGCCAAATTTCTGAAAGAGCAGCTGCATGACGCTGGGAACGGATCGCTCCCGCATCGCCCACGCCACGTCGCCCCAGAGAAGCCAAAAGGTCAGCGCGCCGAGGCCAAACGCGGAGTAGGTGAGCGTCCCGACCTTCCATGAAGGCGGCGCTGTTTTCGCCGGGGAATCGGTGGCGGAAGCCCGGCTCATCCTTGGGTCAGCGTTCCACCCGGGCGCCGCCGCCGCCAACGAGCTTTTCCACCTCGGGCAAGGAGGCCATGGAGGTATCGCCCGGGGTGGTCATGGCCAGCGCCCCGTGGGCCGCGCCGTATTCCACCGCCTTCTGCGGGTCGCCGAACTTGAGGAAGCCGTAAATCATGCCGGAGGCAAAACTGTCACCGCCGCCCACCCGATCCATGATTTCAAGGTTCGGGCGGGGCTTGGATTCGTAAAACTTTCCGTCGGCCCAGAGGATCGCGCTCCAGTCATTGACGGTGGCGGATTTAACCGCCCGCAGGGTGGTGGCGATGACCTTGAAATTGGGATACTCCT
>Ga0214917_10002399_pt1 | contig 22802 bp, 21 predicted proteins | sample LL_1208_BB_MetaG_FD_177983 | JGI IMG/M metagenome (GOLD analysis project Ga0214917, IMG submission 177983) | Freshwater microbial communities from Lake Lanier, Atlanta, Georgia, United States - LL_1208_BB | ecosystem: Environmental > Aquatic > Freshwater > Lake | place: USA: Georgia | collected...
GGGCCTGATGGTGGGGATGGTGGTCGAGGGGGGGATATTGTGTTCCATGCGACCCGGCGGCTTCAAACCTTAATGGATTTGTCTCTCAAACGTCGATATGTGGCCCAAAATGGCCAAAAGGGGGGCAAGAAAAATTGTTATGGGTCCGATGGCGAATCGTTGGTGATTCGGGTACCGATTGGAACTATGATATTTGATGAATCGGATCGCTTAATTGCAGATTTAGTAGAAGACGACCAGACGTTTATTCCTGTCAGTGGGGGGAAGGGTGGATTGGGTAATGCTCGATTTGCGTCGTCTACCAATCGTGCCCCTCAGTATGCACAGCCTGGGTTGCCAGGTAACGAGATGTTTTTGCGCCTGGAACTACGGATGATCGCGCAGGTAGGGTTGGTTGGACTACCGAATGCGGGGAAATCGACGTTGTTGAACGCCTTGACCCGGGCCAATCCTAAAATTGCAGATTACCCCTTTACGACGTTGTTCCCCAATTTAGGGGTACTTCGGACTGACAGTAGGGAAATTGTTGTTGCGGATATTCCAGGTTTGATCGAGGGGGCGGCTCAGGGCCATGGGCTCGGGATCGACTTTTTGCGACACGTTGAGCGGACACAGGTGTTATTGCACTTGGTCGCAATCAACTTAGATGGCCCCGAAGCGACGTTTTCTGATTATCAAACCGTTGTCCATGAATTGGCACAAGCTGATCATGATTTGGCGTTGAAGCCTACCCAAGTGGTAATTACCAAGAGTGACCTTTGCGACGACGAGACCTTGGCTAGCCATCTTGAGCTATTTAAATCGCAAGGAATTCGGGTGATGGTGATCTCATCTGTTGCGAGGCAAGGGCTAACGGAGTTGTGTAACTATTTGCTCCAGGAGGTTGCGGTATGACACCCATTGTCGTTGTTAAGATTGGTACCAATTTATTAACGACAGAAGATCGCCGGTTGGATCTTAATAATTTGCGAGACTTGGTTCATCAAATTTGTGACGAATTGGACCGGGGGCAGTTTCAGGTGGTGGTGGTGACGTCCGGGGCAATTACCTGTGGGGCGGAGCGCATGGGATTTATTCCAAAGACCGTTCCTGAAAAGCAAGCGGCGGCGGCAGTGGGCCAAATTTTATTAATGCAAGAGTACGCTCGATTTTTTGGTGGGCGTGGCCGGGCAGTAGGGCAGTTATTGTTGACCAAGGATGGATTGGAAAATGAGATTGTTCGGCACAATACCCAAAATACCCTTGCACATTTAATGAAGCATGGGGTTGTTCCGATTGTGAATGAAAACGACAGTGTAGCAACCAACGAAATTGGGCCAAAATTTGGGGATAATGATGAATTATCTGCCGTGGTTGCACGATTATTGTCGGCGCGACGTTTGATTTTGTTATCCGATATTGAAGGGGTCTTTACAGATAATCCCAAATCCAATCCAAAGGCGACTTTGATTACTGAAATCAACCAAATTGATGACGCCATTTTGAACATGGCAAAAGATGTTCAGAATGGGCGTAGTCGGGGAGGGATGGCCTCGAAGCTCAATGCGGCCAAAGATGCCTCTGAAGCTGGAATCGAGGTTGTGATTGCACATGGTCGGCGGGCGGGTATTGTCTCTGCGATTCAACGGGGAGATCAAGTTGGAACAAAGGTAGGTGCACAATGAGATCAATCGTAAATCAATGTGCGGATGCTAAGGCAGCGTTGTCCGCATTGGCGGCGCTCAATGCGGCTGAAAAAAATGCTATTTTGGCTGCAATGGCCGACGCGATCGATCGTGATCAGGACTCTATTTTGGGTGCGAATCAACAGGATGTCCAACAGGGCCAATCGGAGGGGTTGAGTGTGGCCTTGATTGACCGATTGACGCTCACACCGGGCCGAGTTAAAGGAATGTCAGATGGACTACGCGCGATAGTGGCGCTACGTGATCCTGTTGGTGAAATTGTGGATGGTTGGGTGCAACCCAATGGATTGTCGTTGCGTAAAGTTCGGGTACCATTGGGTGTGATTGGCATTATTTATGAAGCGCGACCTAATGTCACTGTCGATGCAGCGGGGTTATGTCTCAAAACGGGTAATGCGGTGGTATTGCGAGGGAGTTCATCAACCTATCGTTCGAATCGGGCGATTGTGGATGTCTTGCAATCGGCTATTCCTGCGCATTTGCCAAAAGGCATGATCCAGTTGTTGGATGACACGTCAAGAGCGGGAGTATTGGAATTTGTAAAGTTGAAGCAATATTTAAACTTGGTTATTCCAAGAGGTGGGGCTTCACTCATTCAAACGGTTGTTGATAACGCAACGGTTCCGTCGATTGAGACAGGAATCGGTAATTGTCATATTTTTGTCGACAGATCGGCGAATCTAGACTGGGCCGAGTCAATCATCATTAATGCAAAGGTCCAACGCCCCTCGGTGTGTAATTCCTGTGAAAGTGTCCTGGTACACAGTGAGATCGCTGCGAATTTTATGCCAAGGTTGGCAAATGCAATGCGGCAGCACCACGTTGAAATCCGTGGGTGTGAGCGAACGTGTCAGTTGGTACCCGACGCAAAGCCAGCACAGGCAGCGGATTGGGACACTGAGTTTTTAGATCTCATAGTTGCGGTCAAGGTGGTTGATTCGATAGATGCGGCGATTGGGCACATCGCGGTGCACGGGACGTTGCATTCAGAAGCGATCGTATCGAATGACCATGAGTCGATAACCAAATTCACGACGATGGTTGATGCTGCGGCTGTGTTGGTCAACGCGTCGACAAGATTCGTCGACGGCGGCGAATTCGGTTTCGGCGCTGAGATGGGCATTTCCACCCAAAAACTACATGCAAGAGGCCCTATGGGGCTCCCCGAATTAACAACGGTAAAGTATATCGTTCAGGGGCAAGGGTTAACGCGGTAGTCCACCTCTCATGAGGGGGGGCCGGGCGCAGTTCCCAGTGCGCCCCCTAAAAAAAAAGCCAGCGAAAAATGTTCCCCTAGACGGTACCGATTAAAATCGGCTGAGTGTGCCACGGAGGCGAGGGGCAGACTACCGAAGAGCGCGCCGGAGGCAAAGCGGTGTAGTTAAGCCGAGTCTCCGGAGTGCAATCGCCCTATTTTAACTCGGTACTTTTGTAGTGGATTGTGGCCATGGTGACATCGTCGGATTGAGCGGTGCCACGGGAGAAAATCTGGAGATCATGTAACACATGTTCACATACGGCTGCGGGGGTATAGCCGATGGTTTGTTTAAGTCGTGCCTCAAGGCCGCTTTCTTTATAAAAATCACCCTTTAGGTTTCGACATTCGGTAACCCCATCGGTATAAAGGTAGATCATATCCGACGGATACAGTTGGAGTTCTTCCGTTTGGTAGGTTGCCGAGTCGTCGATACCCATTGGGAGTCCCGGTGATGAGTGCATCGCTTTCACGCCGTCTTTATTCACGATATAGGGTGGATTATGGCCGCCAATGGTGTATTTGAGATGCCCGGTATTTAGATCCAAAGTGCCATAAAAAACGGTGACAAACAGGCCGCTTTTGTTTTCATCACACAATTTTTTGTTCACAATTTCGATTACTTTGGCTGGGTCTTTAACTTGACCCGACGTTGCTTTGATCAAAGTCGTGGTAATGGCCATAAACAATGCGGCTGGAATGCCTTTGCCCGACACATCGCCAATACTAAAGGAGAGGGTGTTGTCTTCTTCCGATAACAGAAAGTCGTAAAAGTCCCCTCCGACGGCTTTTGCCGGCTCGATAATAGCGTACAAACCCAATTCTTTTCGGTGTGGATACAACGGAAAATCTCTGGGAACCATATTCATTTGAATGGTACGTGCGACGCCGAGTTCGCTTTCGATTTTTTCTTTAATTGAGTTGGTATCCCGCAGATTTTTAATATATGCGATGAGCTGGTTCTCGAGTTGAACAAAGGTTGTGGCAAGATCACTCACTTCGTCTGTCGTATTGTGTCCGATATCAATAATGCCTTTTTGCCCAGATAGTGGGGCTAAAAAATCCGAATTTGATAGATCCTCTGCGTATTGGGTCAGTGTTTTTAAAGGCGACGAAATTTTTCGGACGATGGTGTATGCGAATCCGATTGTACATAAAAACACAAAAAACACGACTAATTGTTGGGTGAAAAAGGCATGAATGGCTAAAGAATTAAGCCATTCTTCGTCCATTCCAACTTGGACGGCTCCCCCTGATTTACCGTGGATGGGTTCAACGATATCAAACACGGCACCAAGGTCTCGAATTTTTCGATCTCGAATCATGGGGGTAGCGTTGGTTTGTGCGGCGGATAATTCGACTGGAACACGTCCTGAAAATGTATGGTATTTGATAGTCCCCTGTTTGTCTCGAATGATGATGTAGACCACTCCACGGGATTCAAAATATTGACTTAGGAGTGCCTGCGCAACAGGGGCTTCTTGGGAATCAAGTACAAACGTTCCAATATCGGCAAGACTGCGTGCGATGGCTTGCCCGCGGCTTCGATATTCTACCGACATGTGCCGATATAAATTCCAGCTCGAAAAAAGCGACGTCATCAGCGCGATTCCGCCAAATAAAAGTGTAAGTAAGATAAGAAGTCGGCGTAGTAGTTTACTCAATGGGTGCTCTTAATTCTGGCGGTTCGATAATGGGCACCTGCCAAATGGGGATTGGTTTCAAGCTGGTTTTGAATTGTATCTGTGAGTGTAGGGCCATAGTCATGGCCTGGATAAATAATGGTATCCGCGGGGAGTTGGCTAATTCTCTCGAGGCTCTTTTTCATTTCGTTAGGGTTGCTTCCGGGTAAGTCTGATCGGCCGCAGGCATTCACAAATAATAGGTCACCACAAATAAGATGCTGAGGTGTATAGAAACACACACTGTCAGGCGAATGTCCTGGCGTATGTAATATCTGCCATTTAAGGGTGCCAAATTCAATCTGGGTGCCTTCTGTAACGGCCCGAATATTAGGGCTCTCCGGTACAAAAAGTGGCGTGGCGTGAAGCGTGATTAACGGAGTTTTCTGAAGGGCGTTGACCAAATTATTGAGTTGGTTGACATGGTCATAATGGCCATGGGTAACCCAAATTTGAGTAATGGATACACCCCATTCGGCTGCAACATCGAGAATTGGGGCGATACTCCATGCTGGGTCAAATGCGACCATTTCCTTTTTTTCGGAGTCGATTAATGCGTATTGGAGATTTTGCATTGGCCCAGATTGAAATTGAATAAGTCTGTGGCGCGAATCGATCGTATGAACAATGGCGTTAATGGTCATTTTATGAGCCTTTCTCAATAATAAATATTCCAACTGGGGATAAAGAATTTGACATCCAAGCGGTTAATTGGGGGAACGGTTGATCCACATGTGACATTTCTTTAACAATCCGATAATGGCGTTTTTTGCACATGGTTTTGAAATCTCGGATCGTCACAACGCGGATATTGGGTGTGTTGTACCACTTGTAGGGGAGTGTTGGGGTTCGGGGTGATAGTCCTGCAACAATTTGGAACCGATTTTTCCAGTATGCAAAATTAGGAAAAATGATAATGGCGCGTTTTCCGACCCGTAACATTTCTGAAATGACATAGAGGGGGCGACGGACTTGCTGAAGGGTTTGGCTCAAAATGACATAGTCGAAACTTTGGTCGGCAAATTCTTTAAGACCCTCATCGATATCCCCTTGGAACACATTGAGTCCGTGTTTGATACACGACAAAATCGAGTCAAATGTAATGTCAATTCCGTATCCATTGACACCTTTTTCTGTTTTGAGCCGAAGTAAAATTTCACCATTACCGCATCCGAGGTCTAACACCTTAGATCCCGCTGGAATTTCGTCGACGATACGTTGTTGTCGTTCTTTACGATTACTCATGGTTTGATAAAAAATGATGAAGTAGTTGTTCTAGTTCGGGGCTCTTCATTAAAAACGCATCGTGCCCGTACGGCGATTCAATATCACAATAGGATACTGGCTTATTGAGCTTCATAAGTGCTTTGACCAAGTCTTTACTTTGTTTGGGGGGATACAACCAGTCAGATGAAATCGAGACAATTAAAAATCGAGAGGTCGCGTTTTTGAACGCCTGTTCGAGGCCTTGATATTTTTTATAGAGGTCAAAATAACTAATCGCTTTGGTTAAGTACAGATACGAATTGGCATCGAATTGTGATACAAATTTTTCGCCTTGATATTTTAGATAGGATTCCACTTGAAATTCGGTATCAAAATCGTAACCGTAGTCGGTTTTAGTTTGAAGATTTCGTCCAAATTTGAGCATCATGGATTCTTCGGATAGGTAGGTGATATGTCCGATCATTCGGGCGATTGCCAGGCCTTTTTCAGGTTGATTTGAGATGCCGTAGTAAAATCCGTTGTTCCAATGTTGATCCAGAATAATGGCGTTGCGTCCAACAGCGTCAAACGCCAATGATTGCGGTGAAAGCCGGCCTGTTGTCGCGATCGGAATAACGGACGATACCATGTCCGGGTACATAATCGCCCATTCGAGTGCTTGCATACCGCCCATCGACCCTCCAATAACGCTTACTAGGCGGTCAATTCCCAGATGTTGTACCAGTTCTCGTTGTACCTTGACCATGTCGCCAATCGTTATTACCGGGAAATGAAGCCCATAAGGGACATGTGTTTTGGGATCAATGGATGCGGGGCCGGTACTACCTTTACACCCGCCGAGTACGTTGGAACAAATGACGAAGTACCTGTTTGTGTCAATGGCTTTTCCGGGGCCCACAACGTCGTTCCACCAGCCTTGGTATCTCGGTGCCGTCGCCAAATATCCAGAAACGTGGGAGTCGCCACTTAATGCGTGACAAATTAATATCGCGTTGGATCGGTCAGAATTTAGGTTGCCAACAGTCTCGTAGGCGATGGTTACAGGGCCCAAGGTTTGTCCCCCATCGAGATGAAGGGGCGCGTCTGAAAATGCCGTAAAGTGCTGTAACTCGACGAGTGGTTCGGCTGTCATTTTAAAAAATACAAAAAATATGGAGCGGGAGAAGAGATTCGAACTCTCGGCCACCAGCTTGGAAGGCTAGTGCTCTACCAACTGAGCTACTCCCGCGTGAGCCACGATTGTAGCACTTGATTTGATTCCGGTGAAGATCGCTACTGTCGTGCAATGTCTCGAAAGATTGATTGACGACGATTAAGCAATTCTTGGTCGTCAATTGAGGTGTTTTGTACTGCAAGTAATAATTTGATTTGTTCGGATTTTGGCCACATTTGGCGAATGAGATAAAGGCCCTCTAACGAGGTCTTAGTTCGTTCGTGGGCGGCAATGATTGGACCGACAGTTTCAACGTATGCATAAGTTCCGACCAACTTGTTAAGTGGGACGTTGGTTCTTAATAAAATGTCTTCTGCTTTTTTTGGAGTTCCGGTCGCGATGAAAACATCAGCCATGTTGATCAGCCCATCTGCTTGGGCTTGTGGGGTTAACAGTTTGGCCCATTCTGTGTTGGCTTTGTTAATCCAATCGTTAAGTTCTTTAGAGGTTTTTGATACTTTGGCAATGGTACAGTATCGGGCCACTTTTAATGCTGGATTTTGAATTCGCTGCGCCGCGTCTCCGGCTGCTACGATGGCATTTCGGCTGACGTAGATGGATACCAAGTCACAATACACCCGGTCTCGAATGGTTGGGTCGACGATTTCCCCTGCGAATTGAATGGGTTTCGCTGGTTGGGCATGTGTTGCAAGCGAGGTGATGAATTTTTCAGCCGCCAAATACCTTAAGGCTTCAGGATTAATTTGCTTAATTAAAAGTTGGCTAAATAGATACTGTTTTGCCTTTCCAAATTCGGTAGCGAGTCTTGGAATATAGATTTGTTGGTCTGCTGGGGGGAGTTGTGTGATGATTTCGAGGGCCTTTTCAAAGTTTTCGTCGCCTACCAATTCGGTGGCGACTGCAAACGCAGCTGTGCTTTTTGCGGACTTAGAGAGTTGTTGTAGCGTACTAGCGGCTCGGTCTGTGTCACGCAATGCTGCATATTCGACTGCAGCTGCCGTCAAAACCGCGTCGCGGCCCTCAGTCGTTGAAATTCCATCCGAAATTGGTTTGGCATCCAGAAATTGATTGTTTTGAATGTAGGCGACAGCCAACGCCTGTAGCGCGGCTTGGCGGGCCGTGTTTAACGTGAGGAGTTTAATGGTCTGAGAAGCCCCCTCGAATTGTCGAACCGCTGCTTGTGCTTGGGCAATTTTTGACAAAGCAGCTTGTGCTAACGCTGGATCTGAAATTGTACCTGCAAGATCAATTGCTTTCTGAAAGAGCTGCGCGTCTGCCATTTGGCCGCAAATTGTTGTCAATGCCTTGTTCTTGCTCGCATCGGTTATGAGATTGGCCTGTTCAATGGCCGCCGGGATATTTCCGTTAACAGCATATCCCTCGGCGACTTCAAGTAAGAGACGATTTTTTCGTGCCGTGTTTGAGACCCCTTTTGCCAATTGTGCGGCTGTGGTCACATCTTTTATATTGATCAACGCCCCAACCATTCCATCGATTGCGGAATTTTTTTCTGCAGCATCATTAAGTTCGGTGACGAAAGCCAATGCTTTTTGGGTATATCCAGAATTTGTTAGTGTGATGGCGATGTCACTGCTAAGCAAAATATAGGAGTTCCCTAAATTTGCTTCGCGTAACTGTGCCAAAATTTCGGCTGCGCCTTCTGCATCACCACTGCGGGCGTACCCAATTGCAACTGAAGACAGCAATTTGAATCTTTGGGTGATGTTGGTGTCTTTGCGAGCCAAGAAATAGGCGGCGTCGATGGCGTTGCGTGCGTTGCCTGGGTCACTGGGAATGGATTTGGCCCAACAGAGGCTGGTCGAGCTTAAAACGATGGCAAATGTCATCGCCCATGGGTGTGATTTCACGTCAATACCTCCAAAGTAAGAATCAGGATTCCAATGCCAATTCGATAATAGGCAAACGGTGCTAATTTAAAACGATTAAGGAGTGCCAAGAACAACTTGACTGAAGCGATGGCGACTAAGAATGCAACGACGGTTCCCACTCCTAACGAGATCCATTCTGGTTGGGTGAACGCAAATCCTGATTTGCCCAAGTCGAAAACAGCGGCCGCCATAATCAATGGGACAGCGACTAAAAAAGAGAATCGAGCGCTGTTTTGATATCCCATTTTTGCGACTAATCCGCCGGCAATTGCGGAGCCAGATCGACTCATGCCTGGCCATAGCGACACACATTGGACGAGCCCAATAATGAGGGCTTGCCGATAGGACATTTTGGAAATTGTGACCTCGTCGCCCTGTGGGATTTTCTTTTGGATAACCAATAACCCGATTCCACCAATAATGAGTGCCACTGCCACCCAGAATGGCGTGAATAATAACGTCTTAATGGTTGAATGAAATAAAACCCCAATCAAAGCGGCGGGCAGGCAGGCAATTATGATTAACCCGGCGTCTTTTGAGACCCAGTGTCGGGGGCGTAAAAAATTTGAAAAAAATGGCCTATATAATACCAGCGCAGCGGCAATGGCGCCTGCCTGAATTGCGACTTCGAATGTAGCGGCGAAGGGTTCCGGAAATTCAAGAACCCGTCCAGCTAAGATTAAATGACCGGTGGACGAAATTGGGATAAATTCCGTTAACCCTTCGACGAGTCCTAATATGGCAGCTTTGGCAATCATGATTTGGGTGCAGAGTATAGTGTGATTGGCGTTGCTACGTCTATTTATTTACTTTAATCGATGTTTTGATTGACTGATTCCGAGGGTAAACCTTGGTTATGATAAATTTGGGAGGCGTATTCATGTCGGATCGGGACATTAAGGTAATCATTGACACAAATTTGAGCCACAGTGATGAATCAAAAAAAATATACAAAATGCAATATACGATGGATTTTTCGGATATTTCTATTGTGTACGAATTTTGTTTGAACTAGGATGGCTGTGACGAATATGGGACGGCATTGTAATGAACAAACCACGGGTAGCGATTGTATTGACGGGGGGCGGAGCGCGAGGCGCGTATCAGGCCGGTGCCATACGGGCGATCGGCGAGATATCTAAACGGCATGGGATTACGACTCCGTTTGATATTTATGTTGGTAATAGTGCTGGATCGATCAATGCCTCATGGCTAGTCGCAAATGCCCACCAATTTGAATACGCGACCCAGCGGCTATGCGAGTTTTGGAACGGGCTTTCAACTGAAAATATTTTTAAAACTGATTTTAAGTCGCTTATCGGGCGTGGTGCGCGCTGGATGTGGGAGGTAAGCACGGGAGGACTCTACAAAAAAAAAGTGGTTCGCTCTCTCTTGGATACCACGCCGTTGCTTCGGCTTATTTTGAAAGAAATAGATTTCAATCTTGCGCAACAAAATGTGGATTCTGGATTGGTCAGTGGATTGGCGTTGACGTCTGTCAATTATACGAGTGGGGACAGCCAGGTTTTTCATTATACGAATTCAATTGCGAAACCCTGGAAAAAGGTTCGACGCGAGAGTATCGAGACAGTGTTGTCGGCGAAACACGTGATGGCGTCGTCGGCAATTCCGATTTTGTTTCCGCCGGTGAGAATTGGGACTGATTATTATGGTGATGGCAGTTTGAGAAATTATACCCCCATGAGCCCAGCTGTTAATTTGGGGGCTGAGAAAATTATGGTGATTGGTGTCCGTGCCAAAGATAGTACGAATGCAATTCCCCCTCAACATCCGAGTTTGGCGCGCATTTTGAGTGTAATACTTAACTTTGTACTCTTGGATGCCGTTGATTACGACTATGAGTCATTGTCTCGTATTAACGACATTTTACCTGAGTCTCCTGACTCTCAGTTAAAAAAAATTGATGTCATGATGATTCGCCCCCAGGCCGACTTAGGCGTGTTGGCGACTGCCAATGTTCATTGTGCTCCGCCACTCTTGAGATATTTGATTCGTGGATTAGGTACCGATTCCGAAGCGGCTGACTTGATTAGCTATTTGTTATTTGAGGGTCCGTTTTTACAACAATTGACCCATTTGGGTTACGTGGATACGGTTGCCAGAGAGTCTGAAATCGTTTCGTTTTTGACCGTTTCTGGAAATTAACGAAATGTTCCAGTAAACTGCGCCCTCATGGTGGAACAGCAACACGACCATCTTGAATTTAATGACGGCCTGGGTGATTTACTTAGAGAAAAAAAGCCAGACCTCAAATCAAGTCGCAGTTCGCTTTGGATTGCGATACTCGCGGTTGCGTGTGTGGTTGTTATTTTTGGGGTTGCATTTAAGTTAGGCACCTCAATGCTATTTAGGGCCAAGGTGGGATCAACACCCGCACAGGTATCAAAGACAGATGTTGCGAGTGTCGATTCAGAAAATAAAAAACTGATTCGAGATATGGAGGCATTGCTTCTGCAGGCATCGGCAAATGTTTCAGGGGACTCTGAGCCATCCGGGAACTTGGCATCTGCGCCTAAGCCGGAATCTCAACCAAAGTCTCATGGTCAACCCAAGATCGTGCAACGTGGGGCTCCGGTTGTATCAAAGCCTAGACCTAAAATTGTTCGTTCTGTACCAGTTGTTTCTCGTACTGTTGTGGTTGCAAAACCTGCCGCTCGGTCGGTTTCGGTGGCCACGACCTCGTTGCAGCCGTTAATTCGGGTTAGTGCTGGTACATTTGCGAGTAAATCAGAGGCTGCTGAAATTGAGGGGCGTCTCAAATCGTTGGGATATCCCGTCTACGTTAAAGAGCATGGGACGGGGTGGATGCTTCAAGTCGGCGCATTTCGCAATCGTAGTGTTGCAGATGAAATTGTCGCGACCCTTCAACGAAAAGGGTTTAATGCAGCCATCGTTTCTCAATAGTTCGAAGTGGTGCGGCTATATTTGGCCTCTTCGTCACCCCGGCGTTCTGAGATTCTGACTCAATTTAAGATCCCCTACACGATCATCCCAAATCGCTTGAGCGACGAAAGTCTCTGTGAGGGAGTGTCGTTACGCACCGCGGTTCGACGCCTTGCCTTAGCGAAAGCGGAGGTCAGCGTGGCGGATTGCCAGGGATTGGTACTTGGTGTAGATACCATTGTGGTACTGGACGGAAAGGTAATTGGGAAGCCCCGTGACCGATCGCACGCGCGGGATATTATTCGGCAATTGCAAGGCAAAGAGCATCAAGTTATTACGGGAATGGGTGTGGTTGATACGGCCAGCGGGCGTCGTGTTTCTCGTTCAGATGTTGCGATGGTTCGGATTTATACGCTCTCTGAGGCAGCGATTGATTCGTATTGCATGTCGGCAGATATTCTCGATAAAGCGGGGGCCTATGGCATTCAGGACACAGACAATCCGATCGTAGAATCGGTAGATGGGTCACGGTACACGGTGATGGGTTTAGCGATTACGCAGTTGTTGGACATTCTAAAAGACTATAGTATAGGTTTTTGATCGTAATTTTAGATGGAGTCGTCATGGGCATTTGGAGTAGTCTTTTAAAAAATTTTTCTAAAGATATGGGGATTGATCTGGGTACCGCGAATACCGTGGTGTATGTTCGTGGTGTCGGGATTGTGGTGAATGAACCATCTGTAGTGGCGTTAGATAAAACAACCCGGCAGGTCATGGCAATTGGTCATGAAGCGTATAGCATGGTCGGGAGAACTCCCGGCAATATAATTGCGGTTCGTCCGATGAAAGATGGAGTTATCGCGGATTTTGATATTACTGAAAAAATGATTCGGGAATTTGTTCGAAAGGCGATTACTGGGTCACGGATCTCGCGCCCGAGGGTCTTGGTTGGCGTCCCGTGGGGTATTACGGATGTCGAAAAACGCGCCGTTTTGGATGCGTCTTTTAACGCAGGTGCGAAAGAAACCTTTTTGATCGATGAACCTATGGCTGCGGCTGTCGGTGCGGGTATTCCAGTCGAGCAGCCAAGTGGCCATATGGTGGTGGATATCGGCGGTGGGACCACCGAAGTCGCGGTTATTTCTCTAGGTGGGATTGTGACTTGTAAATCGATTCGGATAGCAGGCAATGAATTGGACGACGCAATTATCACGCATTGTCGGAAAAACTATAATTTGTTGATTGGCGAGCGAATGGCCGAAAAGATTAAAATTGATATTGGATCTGCGTATCCGTTTGATGAAGAGCCCACTCAGATTGTTCGGGGGCGCGATTTGTTGAGTGGCTTACCTCGGACCTTCACCTTGTCGTCTTATGAAATTCGGGATGCCTTGTCTGAGCCGGTCGCGGCTATTGTTGATACGGTCAAAATGACATTAGAACGGACTCCGCCTGAATTGTCATCGGATATTATGGAAAAAGGTATTGTCATGGCGGGCGGGGGCTCATTGCTCCATGGATTGGTGAAATGTTTGTCTGAGGAAACCGGAATTTCCATTCGACGGGCCCAAGATCCGCTTTCCTGTGTTGCGGTTGGTACCGGACGTATTTTGGAAAGTGAATCTTTAATGGATATGATTGGGTCCTCCATCACCAAAAAATCCTGAAGCACCGAGTTAAAATGGGCGACTTTCCGCTTACGCCTCCCCTCGGCTATACCGCTCCGCACTTGCTCCGCTCCTAGATAGCCCACGGGTCGGCCTAAACGAAAACTCAACTCATTTTAATCGGTGCTTCCGTCGCTTACCGGTTATATGCGGGTACCCAGGGAATGGTGCTTTTATACTCCCTGCACCCTGGGATTGGTGCCTTTATATTCCCTGCACCCTGGGATTGGTGCCTTTATATTCCCTGCACCCTGGGATTGGTGCACTTGGATGATGTTGACGATTAAATATTTAATAGTCGATTAATGACGTCTTGTCTGGGGTGCTCACGATTAAGTCCTGCCACTTCCGCTAAGGCTTTTAGAAATACGATGGACTCACCCTCTAGCATACTGACAATATTGTCCGCGATTTCCTTGTCTTGCAATGCCAAATCTAATAATTGGTGCCATTCGGCAGTTTGAAGTAAATACTCGTCGATCGTGTCGGTTGTCGCGTCCACTAAATTTGATCGAATTTTGGATTTGGCATCTTCGAAAGATAGTTTTCTGTCGTCAATTAGGAATGTTAGCCGGTTGAGTCTCTGAATGATCGCTTCACATAGGCGAACTACGGTGCCAACAGCGAGATCTAAGATTCCATTTGGCTTCCAAACTCGTGTTTCTAATTCTTGAATGTTAAATGTCCCATCCTTTTGGAGCGCCGTTCCAAATGTCATGGCGACTAGGTCTGAGTAGAAATACATATAATCATCGCCGGTATCAAAAAACCATGTATCTGATACATACATCCAAAACATTCGTTCGGCTCGTTTGGAGTTCGTTTTGTTGACGCTTACAATATTCCAAAGTGGTCCAAATAACGCCCCGTTTTGTGGCGCGATTTCGGCTAATAATTCCAATAAACTATGGATAAGGGGATGCGAAATGATTTTTGAGGCCTCACTAAATGTGGCGATTGGGATGGGCAATAGCCGATGTTGAATTACCCCATGTCCTAATTCGTGAAATAAAATGTTTTCGCGCATGTCATTCAGAAATTCATTTTGGCGATCCCGTAACGTTGCATATGAATTAATTTCATAGGCACTACAGGTTAGTGCCTTGAGTTGGTATCCCGCCCGGTATTCGGGCTGGTAATATGACGGTTGGGGGTGGGTAATAAATGACACCCATTTGAGTTGAAATATCCCCTCTAACGCCACATGCCGTACGAAGATTTGATTGTGTCCGATGGCAGCTGCCAATGACGTAACCATATTTGCAGTCCTCATCACTTCCGTGTAGATATCGATGACTTGGTATTCATCAAACGAAATGTGCTGCCCATGCCCTAAAATTAATTCACGCTCGTGGCCGTAGTCGCCGGCTTGGATTTTGAGTGATGATTCAATAAATTCGAGTAATCGATTGAGTTGCTCAGATTCTTGAAGTTGAAATTCAAGCCCTGCCAAATGAAATTTGTAATTCTTTAGCGTGTCTTTAATTTGATCTATAGGGACTGCGGTGACATCAAATTCGTTAAAGCGGGCTTTGAGCACGTCCTGGAACGCTAACGAGTGTTCATATGTCACAGGGTCGCCTTCGGGGATGTCGAGAATAATTCGGGTAAACGACAGTCGGCTTGCATCTTCTCCGACTTCGCCCCAGGTGTTTGTTTGTTCATGGTGAAAATATTGGAGTAGGGCAAAATATGTGGCCTGTCGAATGAGTTCGGTTTCGATGTGCTGCTTAATTTCCGAAGCCGATCGGGTTGTACTCGATTCTTCGTTGGCAACCCATTCAGATAATGTGGTGTACTCGCGAAGAATGTCAGTTGATAAATGAGGGAGAGACACTTACGAAACGATCGTCTTGCTTTGATCAGGGTAAGCGGCTAGCCCGAGTTCGAAACAGCGGTCCACGATGTATTGCATGTGGTTAAATTTATAATCTTCAGCCTTTTTTCGCCCACAGGATAGCACCAGAAATTTCATCAGATTCTTTCTGACAGATTGGTCGAGAAAGGTACGGATTTTCTGCTCTTCAGTTGTAAAATCGCGGATAAAACAATACATGTTGGTCCAAAAGGGTCTTAGAAAACTTTCCCCTTGAGGATCAATTTCGGGGTAAAGCTTTTTTGCGTTTTGTAAGCGGTCGTTCAGTACTTGTTGAAAATTCCATTCGACTTCACCCAATTTGAAGGTTGTCTTTTTGCAGATATTGCCAATCTCGTCGGTGTCCCAGATGAACAGTTCTTGTACCCGTTCGATCATGGTCAGTTGTGTTTTCTTTGTGCGATCTTCTTGATAGACAACGTCCTTGGACATACCTTCAAAATCAACGGATTTGTCGGGATTAATGTAGCGTAGCATGCAGAGTACGACCATGGTGGCATAATCGAACATAAACTCATCATCGGTATCAAAAAACCACACATCTGAGAGATATGTATAAAACATTCGTTCGGCTCGCTTGCGGTCGGTCTTGCTGAGTTTGATGAGATGGACCATCGCTCCGTATCCCAGTTGATGTTTTGGGGCGAAGTCGGCTAATAATTCATAAATTCCATCGTAGAAATATACCCCATACTGAATGGCACCAATTCCGATTCCTACATTTTCAATGTCTAAGAATATTTCTCTAATGATGGTGTGACCAATTTCGTGATAGATAATGCTTTCTTCCATCTCTTGAACCAATTCGGTTTCAATTCGATTGAGATCATCGGGAGAATTCCAGTCGTAAAGGCTCAGTGCATGTTGGCGAATCCCATATGAAATATTCCAATATGGATTTGATTTGACACGCCAATCTTGATTCGCGTTTTGGATGATGGGTGCCCATTTTTGATAAAAAACCGTGTGCATCGAATCACGTCGCGTCATGATTTCATTTTCGGTTACATTTGCGGCGTTCGCGATTGAAAAACTTGGGGATCGGATGATTTCGTCGGTAAATCGGAGCGTTGTGTAAATCCCAATTTTTTTAATTTTGGCATGGCCCCAGATAAAGGAGAGCCCCTTATTGTGACTCTTAATATAGAGTGAGTATTTTGACCCAATAAAATGGAGAATCTTATTAATTAAGTGTCGCTTATGAAATAAATAGCGTTTCCCAAGTATAGTGATGTTGAAATTATTAAACTCGGTTTCTAACGCGGACTTGGATTTTGATAGGAGATGATATTCCGAATACGCGGCTTTAACGGTGTCTTCAAAGGCGATCATATGTTCATATGAAAAAGGCTCTGATGCCGGAATTTTAAGTACGTTTTTACCTAAAGAAAGCTTAACTTGATAATCTGATCCCCCATTCCAGTCACCCGAAACCTCGAAAAGTCGGTACATCAAAAATGTATGTCGACGGCATTGGTCTTCTATACTGGTTTCGATTTGTTTGCGGAATTGAGAGAGTGCCCTGACATCAACAGTCATCTCATTTTCATGAAGATAACCTTGGATTGTCGGGTATAAATTTAAAGACGCTTCAGTGAGCAAGCCCAGGATATCTCGACTGGGTTTCCCATTTGAATCAAAAATAGATAATACGGATGGTTTTGCCATAAAAAAACCCCGTCTGATCCAGACGGGGTTGATGCATAAACTTATGCGTTTGACGGACTCTGGCCTTCTAGAACCTCCGATGATGTATGTAGAAGATCGCTAGTCCGCTGCCCCGCTGAGGATGGTACTGGAGGCGGATTTAAAACCGAACCTACAGTGTCTACGCGTTCCGGAGCAGCAGATGCTGTAGTGCTGACCCCGCGATTGCTACCGGGTAGATTGAGTGCTGCCCCCACTTGTTGACCTGGCGGTTGTGTCGGTGGTGAAATACGACCTGATACTGATGATGCTGGAATTTCCATTGAGTTTCCTCCAAATTAATTTATGCGTTCCGACTACTTATCGGTTTTATCCCCCGTTTTGTTGCATTCAATTTTAATGGGTCTTGAGCAGATTGTAAAACGTAATGCGGATGATCTTGTTGCGATGATACCTGTCGGGACACTCGATCGGGTTTTAACCAGAGTCTATACTCAATACATACCGTTGTTTGGTGATATTAGATCAGCCGATAAAACGTTGTAAATCTATATCGGGGCGAGATCGATCACGATTCGAAATTCTGTCACTAATGAATCAAAATGTGCGCAGTTTAAGGCCAGTCATCCTAATTTGTATAAGTCTACAACGGGCTTCTTGTGGGGGGCTTATGACTCGGGGCCAACGATAGATGCCAATATTGACGATTTTTTGAGTTCCTCGGTGGGCGAAGACGAAAAATCGGGTATTGCGCGATTTGGTGGTGGGGTTAACTTAGCAGCACAAGCGCTTCAACCGAAATGGACTGCCAATGATATTCTAAAGTTGTGATTGCAGGTTGCCTTCTTTGCCATGGTGTTGCTAACGTCGCGTCCCTCTCCTGAAACTATTAATGGGCCCTATATGCTTAGTACGCCGATGAACTCCCCAATTTCATTTGCCAAGAACCGTGTAGTCGCTTGGATGTTTATTTTGGAGTTTGGAAACGCCCGTTTAAAATAATTTTCTAAATTGGTCGCCGCAGGAAGCATATTGTGATGTTCGATAATGATAACCCGTGGCGATTGATTACTTCGATGATACAACTCAACAATCATCGCTTCGAGTTTCAATATTCCTTGCGTGAAATTAGAAGCAGTTCCGATTACGCCGGCGTTTTCCCCAAAACCGATAATCGGCAATGTGTTCCCGCCTTGCATTTGGTCTTTTAATGGCGATTGCCGTTTCATTTTTTGGTACCAAAAGTGCCCATTTACGGTTTTGATTTGGGCCGGAACAATCCAATAATGGATTAAAGGTAACATCTTTCGGATAATTTCGAGGATTTCGTCACGACGTTGTAGTTTGCTCATCCGTGCGGCAACTTCTCGCACCAATACTCCAAGTGCTAAACCGTATAACTTGGTGTCAATTACGATGATGTTGGTGGTTGGCCGCGTCAACGCGTGGCGGGCATGGTGGTACGAATGCCAAAAATCGGAATGTGGGAGTAGGGCAAACACACTACTGAACCCTGATTCTTGAAGCGATAGAAATTGATCATGAAAAATCCGAATATAGTTTTCAGGGTCGTAATCAACAACGTAGATAGGCATTTTCTGGAGAAACGTGTCTGAAATTGTTGCGGAAGGATGGGTGACGAGGGCTGCTACCAATCGACGCATTTTACGCTTTTGAGTCACTAAATTGCGTCCAATTCTGTCCATTAGCATTACTAACATAATGAGCTGCGGTGACCGCAGCAATGAGGGCCATAATGTATAGATATACATCGTTCGAAGCGTGTTTAATGTTGCGATTAAACCGTCAATATTAGGCGGTGTGGTGTGGCGGTCTGTAACCGGCGTAGCTACTGCTCGGGGAATATTTTTGATATTTTCAGCTGCAACTAATTCTGAAATTGTCACATTACCTTTGGTGCCCGCGCTTATTTTTTTGGCAACCGATTCAGCTGTGCCTTCAGTGGTTTCGACGAATTCATCGATTAAAGAGGTGAGGTGTTCAAACTTTCGGAGATGTAATCGATCAATAGCTTGGATAATTTCCTGAATTGTTTGCAAATTCATATTTTGTTTGGTGTTTACAAATGCTTGCAAAACACTTTGAGAAATTCGTTCAAAATCGATTGCGCCCAACGTGAGTTTAGGATCAAGCAATAGCATCAGCATCGATGAGATTGAATGAATTTGTTCTGAATTGAAGTTTGTATAGATGGCACTCAGGAGCCCCGCCGTTCCAATGGCACGCGCTTCTTCGTTCTTGTAGGTGGCCATTCGTCCAAATTCTTTGATAGCCTCCATTTGGTTTTCTGAGTTCTCGGACTTTTTGAGAGCTTGTAGATTCCGCAATTTGTTTAATAGACGGGTGGCGCTAGTTTCTGAATCCTGCCGAATCACGGTCAATTGCTGCAAGATATTTTTATCGCTCTCCGGTCCCCCGAACTCGGCAAGGTTTACCGGTTCTGCGTATTCGTCTCCTATTCTAATCGCGGATAGGTTGGGCTCGTCCGACACCCGGTGAAGCGGAGTTGAGGGGAGTGGTGAAAAAGAGCCGGCGATTGGGGAAATATCCATTGATCCCTTACTCTCTTTATAGGGCCGAGAGTAATCCCATCATTTCAATTGCGTTGATTGCGGATTCGGCACCTTTGTTGCCCAGTTTGGTTCCGGCGCGTTCGATAGCTTGTTCAATGCTGTCGGTTGTGAGAATACCGAAGATCACCGGAATTCCGCTTGAAAGTGAAACCGACGCGATGCCCTTCGCGGATTCGCTGGCAACAAAATCGAAATGGGCTGTTGCCCCTCTGATGACGGCACCAAGACAGACGACTGCGTCGTGCGAGCCGGTTTTTGCCAGCCGTTGCGCGATTAATGGGATTTCGAAGCTTCCAGGTACCCATACGACCGTGATATCCGTTCTATTAACGCCATTGCGTTCGAGGGCGTCGATTGCACCTGTTAACAAGGCCTGGGTAATAAATTCATTGAACCGTGCCACTACTATGGCCACCTTTTTGCCGGTTGCGTCTAATTTGGCTTTAATTTCTTTCATGATATTTCCTTATGAGCTGAGATGACCCATTTTTTCGGTCTTGGTCAGCAGATATTGGGCATTGTGTTGGGTTGGTGGAATGATGAGCGGAACACGGCCACTGATTTGGATGCCATATCCCTCAAGGCCAACGACTTTTGTTGGATTGTTCGTTATCAGGGTAATGCTTTTTAACCCCAAGTCCAATAGGATTTGGGCTCCGACCCCGTAATCACGTAAGTCTGGCGGAAAGCCCAATTTGATATTGGCCTCTACTGTGTCATGGCCATCGTCTTGAAGTTTGTAAGCCCGGAGCTTATTCGCGATACCAATTCCACGGCCTTCTTGACGCATATATAAAATTGCCCCACATCCGGCCGCGTCTATCATTCTCATGGCCTCATGCAACTGTGCGCCACAATCACAGCGGCCCGAATGAAAGACGTCCCCTGTGATACATTCAGAATGAACACGAACGAGGACATTGTCTTTACCTGCCACGTTTCCCTTGCTTAGAACCAGATGATCTTTGGCATTGATCACATCACTGTAACAGGTAATGTCAAACTGCCCAAAATCAGTGGGGAGGGGGACGGTTTCGATTTTTTCGATAAATCGCTCTTCACGAATGCGATGGCGAATTAAGTCTTGGATGGTGATGATTTTTAGTCCGTGTTCTTGGGCAAATGGGATTAGGTGAGGGATGCGTGCCATCTTGCCGTCTTCGTTTATGATTTCGCAGATCACGCCTGCAGGTGTTAATCCCGCCATGCGTGCCAAATCGACGGCCGCTTCGGTGTGGCCCGCCCTTCGTAGGACACCCATTTTCTTTGCTCTGAGGGGGAATATGTGGCCAGGTGACACAATGTCTTTTTTTGATGCACCAAGATTGATAAATGTTTGGACAGTCTTGGCTCGATCGGCCGCAGATATCCCCGTAGAAACGCCCAAATGGGGAGCCGCATCAATGGATACGGTAAATGATGTTTGGAGGCGGTCTTCGTTTTTTTCGACCATTTCTTTAAGGTCCCAATGGTCTAGCAACTCTTCGGTGACTGGAAGGCACACCAATCCTTTCCCATAACGAATCATAAAGTTGATTGCGTCGGGTGTAACGAAGCTGGCGGCCATGACTAAGTCACCTTCGTTTTCGCGGTCTTGGTCATCGACGACGATAACCATTTTGCCATTTGAAATGTCGGTGATTGCGTCAGAAATTGAACTGAAGGGGTTCATAAAAAGCCTGCTTTATTTAAAGTGTCGCGTAATGACGTATCAGTATTTTCGCGACTAAAATTATACAGATACTTGGCCACGATGTCATATTCTAGATTTACCATATCGCCCGATTTTTGAGTATGAATAACCGTGTGAGCACTGGTATGCGGAATGAGGTGACAGGTGAACGTTGTAGGGGTCACGTCAACGACGGTTAAACTAATTCCATTGATACAAATAGATCCTTTGCGAATAAGAAAGGGTTGGAATTGGGCAGAATAGCGCACTTCGACCACATTAAATGTTCCATTTGCACGTATTGATACGATTGTACCGACTTCATCGACGTGTCCGTAGACCAGGTGTCCGCCGAGCGCGGTTGTTGGTGTTGCGCTGAGTTCCCAGTTAAGGATGGCCCCACTCTTAACACGATCAAAAGAGGTCTTTTTGAGGGTTTCCGCTAGTAATTCGATCGAGAATCCATTGTCGGTAATGTCGATGGCCGTGGTGCACACGCCGTTAAGCGCAATGCTGTCGCCGGTGTTGAGACGATTGATTGCGCCTGGAAACGCAAGGCGGACCCGACGTCCATGGGCGATATCGGTGACATCGGCGACTATTAGTGTTCCGGCTATGATTCCGGTGAACATTGCTTAACGTATTGCCCTAAAATTCCATTAACAAATCGGTGTGAATCATCCGAGGAGTATTTTTTGCAAATTTCAACCGCTTCGTTGATGATGACACTGGGCTTGATTTTGTCGTGAATCAGTTCGTATAGGGCTAGCCGCAAAATGGCTTTGTCGATTGGATTTAATCGATCAAATTCCCATCCAATGGCCATTTTTTCGATCACTGGGTCGATCGTATCTTTGTGAAACCATGTGCTAATGGCCAAGTCATTGGCCCATTGGGTGGTGTCGGATTCGAATTGGTGAACATCCCAAAAATGATCAATAATCGTATCAACCGACGTGTTGCGAATGTCGGCTTGATACAATATCTGCATTGCTAATTTTCGGCCTGTGCTGCGTTTACCCATTTTCTTTAAGCATATATTTTTCGATAAATGATGTGTCAAATTCCCCTTTAACAAATTGAGGATGTTGCAGCACTTGGATATCGAAGGGAATGGTGGTGTGAACGCCGTCGATAATAAATTCATCCAATGCGCGTTTCGCCCGGGCAATGGCTTCTTCACGGTTTTCGCCCCAAACGATTAACTTGCCAATTAACGAATCATAAAACGGGGGAACGACGTACCCGGGATATATATGGCTGTCAACTCGGACGCCAATGCCGCCTGGGGGTAAAAAGAGGTTAATCTTGCCCGGGCATGGCGCAAAATGGCGGGTAGGGTCTTCGGCATTAATTCGGAATTCAATGGCATGGCCACTAAACTTTACGTCGGATTGTTGGAGTCGTAATTTCCCCGTTGCGGCGATTCGGATTTGTTCTTTAACCAAGTCAACGGACGTAATCAATTCGGTTACCGGATGTTCAACCTGAATTCGGGTATTCATTTCCATAAAATAGAAATTGAGGTGG
>Ga0214917_10002400_pt1 | contig 22797 bp, 16 predicted proteins | sample LL_1208_BB_MetaG_FD_177983 | JGI IMG/M metagenome (GOLD analysis project Ga0214917, IMG submission 177983) | Freshwater microbial communities from Lake Lanier, Atlanta, Georgia, United States - LL_1208_BB | ecosystem: Environmental > Aquatic > Freshwater > Lake | place: USA: Georgia | collected...
GCGCCCGTCCTCCGCGACGGTCTCGACCCAATGGTACTCCGCTCGACTACATCGATCGGCGTGGCTTGACGGAAATACTCAAGAAAGCCCGGCTCTTCGATTAGTTCGCGGTAGGTCGACATGCTTGTCTCGGATAAAAGCTCAAAAACCTCCGCCATCAACGGGTCATCTTCCCTCGCTCCATGGGCGGAAAGAGTGCTCCATGCCGTTCCTGCCAAAAGAAGTTCCAAGTTATGGGCGGCGGTCGCGACAGTGCCGTACTTCTGCCCGATCACTTCCCCCTGCTCGGTGACCCGTAAGTCGCCAGCCAAAGTGCCTTGAGGGAGTGCTTCCAAAAAACGATGGGTGGGACCGGCTCCCCGGCTCACTGTCCCTCCTCGCCCATGGAAAAACCGGGCCGCCACTCCTTCTTCGCGGGCAGCTTGGCGGATGGCGCGTTGGCCCCTATGCAAAGCCCATTGGCTGGCCAATAAACCTGCGTCCTTGTTGCTGTCACTGTAGCCAATCATGACACGGAGAATCGGAGGAGGCTCTGCAGGCATGACAACGGCCCCTTCCCCTGGATCGACCAAAGCAACCCGGCGCCGAAGTGCCACCTGGGCCTCGTGTTGGGCGAGGACCTTGATGGTTTTCTGAGTGACGGGATGCTGCAAAAACTCCTCGACCACCTTCGGAGCCCGCGTCAAATCCTCTAAGGTCTCGAACAAGGGAGTGATTGGCAACGGACAGACATCCGAGCCATCCGCTCCGGGTCGGGTCAGCCCGGCCGTCAGGCAGAAAACGTGAATCGCCAACAGATCGGAAACATCCCGGGTCATGCTAATGACCGAGAGCCCCAGCCCATCGATCCCATGTTGAACGGCATGTTGTGCGAGGATCTGATACGTCCCGATCACCTCGGCAGCGGCCGGGCCGGCCGACATCGCTTCCTCCAAGGTCCAAGGGAGTTTTTTGAGCCATGTTTCCAGAAGTTGACGACGTTCTTTTTCCGGGCGGGTTCGATAAGGAACACTCCCCACCTCGCCTGCCTTGGCCTCCAACTCCTCAATAGCCTCATCGTGCCGGGCACTATTCTGCCGGATATCCAAAGCCGCGAGATGAAATCCAAAAACCTCGACCAGCCGGATGACGGGATCCACCTCAGCAGCCGCCAGGCGATTGGCTCCAACGGCCAACAAGGAACGTCGGATGACACCCAAATCCAGAATCAGATCTTCAGGCTGTTTGTAACCGTATTCCCTGCCCGCTTCGCCCGGAAGATACCGCCTCATCAAAAGAACAGCCTCCCGCCAAGGTTCCTCCCGATAGATCGCCGTTTCCTCTTCCTTTTCCTTTCCCACCCGTTTCCGCCAATCCACCAGCCATTTTTCCAATTCAGACGGCGTTCCATGATACCGGCGGGAAAGAGTTAGATGGGAAGCCAGTCTTTCGAGCGAGTTGCCAATCAGTTTCAGGGCGGCTCTTCGATACTGTAAAAGACTGACCTGAGTGGTCTCGGGTGTCACAAGAGGATGCCCGTCCCGATCTCCCCCCACCCAAGTTCCGAAACTCAATTGGGGCCTAACGGCTGGATGCACTGGGCCGCCCTCACCCATCTGGGCCAGTCGCCATGCCTCCTGAAGGCGCCGATCCGTCTCAGCGATGGATTGAGCCATCGAACCTCCCAAACAGTGAATCACCCCCTCACGCTCCATATCGACGGTTGGCCGCTGCGTTCTCACCTCCTCCGTTCTCCACCATCTTTCCAGCACGACTTTCAATCGATCTCGCCGGTCCTTCTCCGAAGGATGTTTTTCCCCATGGCCGGCGCGCTCCATCAGGATCCCGTAAATCTCCTGCACACATGCGAGAACGGAGCGTCGACGGGCTTCGGTGGGATGGGCTGTGAGAACCGGCTCAATCCGTAAAGTCGGTAATTCGGCCGCCAAAACCTCGGGGTCGGCGCCATCGGCCTTCATCGCCCGCAAGGCCTGCGCCCAGGAACCGGGTTCATGCTGCGGTCCGTTGATCGTCTCGTTGAGTTGGCGCATGGTTGCGGCGGCGACCTCTTCGGCGACATTCAGCAATCCAAAGGCGATGGAATAGGCGCGGGTCAACTTCCCTCCCTTGATCCCCGGAAGATGCCCTTTCGAATCCTTGCGAAAAGGCAGATTCTTTTCAAATTCTCCCTCGCCCATCTCCAATAACAGCTCCTGGAAATTATCCATCAGCCAGGCAAGGTCCTTCTCCACGCGGGCAAACCCGAGGGTAAGACGCTTCTTGTAGGGCAACTTGGCCTTCTCAAGGCGGGGTTTGGAACCGGAAACTCTTTTTCGCGATTTCATTCTAAAACTTCAGGTACTGAAACTATCTCCGCAGGAACAGGTCGCGCGGGCATTTGGGTTCGTCACCCGGAATCCTCCCTTTTGCAGGTCCGTGCTAAAATCAACTTCCGACCCGCTCAGAAAAACAGCACTTTTAGGGTCTACACAGATCCTTACCCCACGACTCTCGATCAGGATGTCCTTCGGACCTCCTCCGGGGACCAACTCCATTTGATACTGAAGCCCGCTACAACCACCCCCGATCACGGCAACCTTGAGAGCCCCTGCCGAGTAGCCTTTTTTTTCCAGAAGACCAAGCAGATGCTGGGAAGCGGCTTCCGAGAGTCGGACAAGTTTTTCGGATCCGACCTTCGGTCCGCTGGAAGTCGGAGCATTGGCTGGATTCAGCATGTCGTCAGCCTACCTCCTTTGGCTGACTTCATCCAGCCCGCGTCATGGATTCGGCTTGGGCGAGACCAAGAAAGACGGCGCCAGACTGCGTTCGACCAGCCGGATAATCTGCTTGGGCTGTAGCCCCAGAATCAGGTTGAGGAATCCAGCCAGCAGAACCACCCAAACCAAGAAGGATGGGAATCGAACTGCAGGAATGACATCGGCTTCCCGCTCCCAGTACATCGCCCGGATTGGTACAAGATAGAATCCAAGACCGATGACGGCCATGATCGCACCCACGATCAACCCAGGAATTTCACCAGCACTCCAAAGAGTTGTCAGGACCGACAGTTTTGCAGAAAAACCAAGCAAGGGAGGTAAACCGGCCATCGACAAGAAACAGAGAGTCACCCCAAGGGCCACTCCGGGATCCCGTCGTCCCAGCCCATCGAGGTGACGGACATCCGAGCTTTGATGGATTCTCTCCACTTCGTTCAGAAAAATCAGAACCGGGATAGTTGCGAGAAGATACGCCCACAAATAGCCGATCACCGTCCCCATGCCGGCCTCCCCCAAAGTTCCCAAGGCCAGCAACATGAATCCCGCATGGGCGATTCCGGAATAAGCCAAAAGCCGTTTGAGGTTCCGTTGAGGTAACGCCGCCAAAGTCCCTAGAGTGACTGTCGCAATCCCCATGGTCAAAAGGATGGGACGAAAAACGTCTGCCACGGATTCAAGCGCCAAGGCTCCCAAGCCAAAAATCCGAATCAAAAGAACAAAACCTGCTGCCTTGGATGCCACTGCTAGAAACGTGGTAGTGGGCATGGGTGCGCCCTCGTACACATCAGGGGCCCATGCGTGGAAAGGAACTGCGGCAATCTTGAAGCCCAGTCCGGTCAAAATCAGGCCCGCAGCCAAGAGTAGAGCAGGACTTGCCGGCTTGCCGGCCTGCTGGAGAAGAATCCTCGAGAATTCAGTCGTTCCGGAAGAGGCGTAGAGCCAGGCGATTCCCATAACAAGAAACCCTGTGGAAAGCCCCCCCATAACGAGGAGTTTCATTCCCGCTTCCAGGCTCGACGGCTTGGTACGGTGAAAAGCCGCCAACAGATAGAGGGAGATCGAAACCAGTTCCAAGGCCACGAAAATGGCCAGAAAATCACGGGCCCCGGCCAAGAGACAAAGACCGGCCGTGGCAAAAAACGGCAAGGCCATGAATTCCGCGCGCACACTCTCCTCCGTTCCAAGTTTATATCGCATGGAAATCAGACTCACCCCGACGAGGCAGAGGATAAAAAAGGGCTTAAAAACAACGGTAATACCATCCACAAGAAAGAGATTTTTCCACGATTCGGGGAGCGGTTGACTGGAACTCCATAGCGTCCACACGAGCAAGGAAATCGAAAGCACAAGGGCCAGAAAAGAAACTCCTTTCCGAAGTCCGTGGGGTGCGAGCGCATCGACCAGAATCAGAGCCACGCCAGAAAGAACCAGCAGTACTTCAGGACAAAGCCATGCCGTCATGGGAGAAACAACCTTTCCAAGACAGGCCGAATCGGACCCAGCACCACTCCAGGCACAATTCCTACAATCAATAAAACAAAGGTCAGGAATGCATAAGGCCAAGTCTCGCTCAATCCCTTGAAGTCGGTCAAAGCACTCGCATCCACTGTCTTTGACGAAGGGCCAAAGGCCATAGATCGGACAGCCCTTAGCATTGCAATGGAAGAAAGAACAACTCCCCAGGCCGCCACCGCCACCCAAAAAGGATGCGCGGACCAAGACCCAAAAAAGATTAGAATTTCACCCGCAAAGTTGGCCAATCCCGGAAGTCCAATGGAGGCCATCGCGGCCACCGTGAGATAAAACCACAGCTTGGGGGCCTTTTTTCCCAATCCACCCAAATCCTGCATCCAAGTGGTGCCGGCACGCTGACCAATCTCCCCCGCCACGGCGAAACCAAGAGCCGCACTTAATCCATGCCCAACCATCAAAACGACAGAACCGCTCAATCCCAACAACGTGCCTCCGATCAATCCAAGGAAAACAGTTCCCATATGCATCACACTCGAAAAGCCGAGAAGCCAGCGGAAGTCCCTTTGCTGAAGGGCCGCCAACCCCAGATACAACAAATTGGCCGCAAGCATGAGACCGATCAACCAACTGATTTCCTTCCAGCCCAGCGGAGTCAGAGGCAAAGCGAGACGAATCAAACCGTACAGACCGAACTTTTTCAGTACTCCGGCATGCAGCATGGCCGCAGGAGCGGGAGCAGAGGCATATCCGCCAGGGGCCCAGCTATGAAACGGGAAAAGAGAAATCAACGTGCCAAAGCCCACGAGCAAGAGGACGGCCAAAGTCGTTTGTGTTCCGGGGGCCAGCGGATTCATTTTCAAATACCCGGTCAACACCCTCCAATCCAAAGTCCGGGCCATCTCCGGGACAGCCATGACCAATCCAATCAGTCCGACCAAAAGCACCAAGCTCCCGAACATGAGATAAAGGGTCATTCTCCAGGCCGCACCCGTCCGGTCCCCCTGCCCCCAGATCCCGATCAAAAGAAAACTCGGGATCAGAGCAATTTCATGAAAGGAGAAGAAGTAAAAAAGATCAACGGAGAGGAATGCGCCCAGTGCCCCGAGACCGACCAGTAGAAGACAGATAAAATATTCCTTCTCCCTCTTGATTCCCTCCCGGGCCACGCCCATTGCCGCCAAGGTAACCACCAAAGTAAGCCAAACCATGGGAAGACTGAGCCCATCCAGACCCAGTGTGAACTGAACGGGAAAGACCTCCCGGGCTTGAATCGATTGCGGGCCAAAAAGAATCTCCCCCGCACGCAAGACCACCCCCGACAAAAGAAAACCCGGAACAAGATTCAGCAAGGAGACGATAACCGCCGTCTTTCTAGCGGGAGCACCCAAGGCAATCAGCCCGGTACCGATCAATGGGATCACCAGCAGAGAAGGAAGCAACCACGTCATGTTCATTTCACACCCCCGCCCATCAAGATCCAACCCATCAACAGCAAGACTCCCAAAATAAAGACCGCGGCGTAAGCCTGAACCTGCCCGCACTGAACCAATCGCAGTCCTTGGCCGGCGGCACGAGCCATCACACCCGAACCTCTCACCACAAAACCGCGGACGACCCACCCTTCAAATGCATCGGCCAACCGCCCCAAACCATCCTGACTGGCCACGAGAACGTTTTGATAGAATTCATCCACATAGAACTTCCGGCGCAGGATATTTAGGGAGAGCGGTTCCCGGATGGCGTGACGGTAGAAATGATAAGCAGGAACAAAACCAGCAAGGGCGACGATCAAAGAAATCCAAAGCGTCCAAGAAGCATGATGTTCTTCCTTAGCGCCTCTTAGAAAAGAATCCACCGGCAACAACCCGCCCAGGACGGAAAAGACAGCGAGAACAAACATGGGGGCAATCATCGAAAGAGTCCCCTCATGCGCATGCCGTGCCCCCTCACTGCGAGGTTCTCCTCCAAAAGCGACCAGAATCATCCTTAACATAAAAAAGGATGTGAAAAATCCAGCGGCCATGGAAACAGCCGCCAATCCGGGATGATGAGCCGTCGCCGTAAAAATCTCGTCCTTACTCCAGAAGCCTGAGACCGGAGGAATTCCGCACAAAGCAATCGTGCCAAGAATCGTGACCAACGCCGTGAAAGGCATTCGTTTCCCCAGACCCCCCATTTTCCAAATGTCCTGCTCGTCATGGCAGCCATGAATCGCCGAACCGGCGGCCAGAAAGAGTAGGCACTTGAAAAATGCGTGGGTCGTCAGATGGTACATTGCCGACCCCGGAACTCCCAAACCAACCGCCATGACCATGTAGGCGATCTCAGAAAGGGTCGAATACGCGAGAATACGTTTGATGTCATCCTGCTGACAGGCAATCAAGGCGGGCAATAGGGTCATCAATCCGCCAATCCAGGCAATCGTGGTCATGGTCACTTGACTGAGGGCCAGCACCGGGAGCACCCGAATCAACATGTACACCCCTGCCACCACCATGGTCGCGGCATGCAAAAGGGAGGAAACAGGAGTTGGACCTTCCATGGAGTCGGGCAACCAGACATGAAGAGGAAATTGGGCGGATTTACCGAGACACCCACAGAACAGGGCCAGCCCCACCGCCGTCACCACCCAGCCGCCCGACGACGAAGCAACACGGCTGGTCAAATCGGAAAACTGGAAGGTTCCGAAAAGTGACCAAGTCCCCAGAATCCCGAGAATAAATCCAAAATCCCCGATACGATTGACCAAAAACGCCTTGTTCGCAGCCGCTCCCGCTGCCGGACGATCCATCCAGAAACCGATGAGCAGATAGGAACTTAAGCCGACGAGTTCCCAGAAAATAAACATCGTGACCAGATTGTCGGCGTAGACGATTCCCAGCATTGAAAATACAAAGAGCGAGAGCTCGGCAAAGAAGCGGCTGCGGCTGGAATCATGCGCGAGGTACCCGATCGAATAGATATGAACCAAAAGAGCGATTCCGGAAACCACCACGGCCATCATCCGAGCCAGCGGATCCCCCAGGAGTCCGAAACCGGCTTTCCATGTGCCAATTTCGACCCACGGGAGGGGCGGAGCGGACATTCCCCCCTCCGGTGTCCCCGAAAGCAAAAGCGTCAAGGCACCCAAAAAACTTCCCAAACAAGCCAGAGTCGACAACGAGACCGAAATTCGGGGGAATGGATGCAGAAAGAATCGGATCGCCGCGGCGGAGAACAACGGAAGAAGCAAGATGAGATAAGGGGCGTAAGCAATCATTAGAAGCGAAGCCCAGCCAGTTGATCTGCTGCGGTCGTTTTCTTGATCCTAAAAATTGCTACAAGGATCGCTAGACCAAGCGCCACTTCCGCAGCGGCCACGGTGATGACAAAAAATACGGCCACCTGAGCATCAGGGATTCCTTGGAAACGCCCGACGGCTACCAAGGCCAAGTTCGCAGCATTCAAAAGAAGCTCCAAAGACATCATGATGATCAGAAGGCTTCGGCGTAAGATTACCCCTGCCAAGCCGATGACGAACAACAACGAGCTCAAAGCCAGATAATGGCCCAACGTAATTTCGGAAAAAATCATACCTCAGGATCCCTACGGCAAAGGACGACCACTCCGATGGTGGCGACAAGCAAAAGGACTCCAGTAGCGAGGAAGAGCGGACCGTACCCTTGAAAAAGAAGCATTCCCAAATCGCGCGCCGAACCGGAAACCGCCCCTTCGCCCCAATGGAGGGATTTTTTGGCGGAGGGGAAAGCCTCGATCACCCTTGGAATCCCCAACCCCGCGGCCAAAACTACAACCCCAACTCCACCGACCTTGACCCAAGGGATCGTTCGTCGGGCTTCCTCGCGAACATCCAGCAGCATAATGACGAATAGAAAAAGAACCATCACAGCCCCGGCATAGACGATCACTTGAACCGCCGCCAAAAAGTTTGATTCGAGCGTGACAAAAAGGGCGGCCTGAACAGCCAAACATGCAACCAAACACACGGCGTTCGTCACGGGATTCCGGAAAAGCACCACCGCTGTCGCGCAGATCACCAGCGCAACGGCCAAAACCCAGAAAAAAACGGCTTCCATTCTCGCAGGACAAGAAGGCCTATTTGCCTTCCCACTTTTTAACGGGACGGGTCATGACTCCCCCTAGACGGTAAAGTTCACTTTTGTTTCGAACCATCCCTTGACGACTGGTTCCCACAAAGATCGGTTCCTCTTTTCGGAGATAAATAGCTTCCTCCGGACAAACCTCCTCACACATCCCGCAATAGATGCACCGAAGCATATCGATATCAAACTCCCGCGGACGTTTTTCCACACTCGCAAAAGGATCGGAAACAGGAATCGATCCTGGAGTGATACGAATCGCGCGGGGAGGACAGACAAATTCGCAAAGTTGGCACGAGACGCACTTTTCACGGCCATCTTGATCCATCACCAGAACGGGAGCACCCCGGTAGCCCTCAGGCATCGGCCACTTCTCTTCGGGATATTGCATGGTCAACGCCCCGGTCGAACTCATGTCCAAGATAGAGCGGTGCGTCACATTCTTTTTCGGAAATAGCCTGCCAAAGATGGTAACCATCATATGCCGAAGCGTGATCGCCATGCCGCCCACAATGGATGGGAGATACAACCTCTCCCAGAGAGTCAGATCAGGACGTGGGACAACGTAAGCCATGGCGACAAGGCTAGGTCACCGCTCCCGCGGAGCAAGTTGGGACAGAGAGAATGAGACCGATTCAACCACCCGCCCATCCTCCCCGTGAATCTCCAAGGTAACCTTCGGATCGCTAGTTCCCCAGTCCACCCGAATTCCCCCGAAGTTATGACCGCCATAGCGATTGCCAATCCGATCGGGATTCTCCTCGTTTCTGAGGGAGGAGGCTTCGGTTAATCCACTCGAGGTAAAATCATAAAGCGGATAACCAACCGGATTATTTTTGGAACAGGAAATTTCGGCCATGTGGCGGTCTCCACTCAAGAAAATCACTCCTCTCGCCCGTGTTTTTACAATCAACTGCAAGAACCGGTCCTTGGCCTTCGGGAAATTGACCCATTTCTCGTAGGGATGTTTTTCGGAAACAAACTGAATACTCGAGCCGATCAGCACCAAATCCGCCCCCGGCTTGGACAACTCGTCTTCCAGCCATCTCCATTGAGATTCCCCCAAAATGTCGCCGTCGGAAGCCCCCTTTCCCTTCGGGGGTAACAAATCCCGGTTGAAACGGGTATCCAGCAGGATAACCCGGACGCACTTTCCCCGAGGTCCCCAATCCTTGGACAAGTAAACGCCATCAGACCGGTCAGGATTCCCCCAGAATTTCACAAAAGCCCGGCGACTCTCCTCCTTCCGGTCGTAATCCTTCCCTGCATCATTTTTCCCGTAGTCATGATCATCCCAAGTGGCCATGACACGATCCGGCATGAGGGTGCGCAAAGTTCGCATGGCCGGACTGGACTCAAGTTTCCCATACCCCTTCTCAAAGGCCTTCGGGTCATCATTGCTGGCAACGTATTTCCCTTCGATAAAATCATTGTAGAAATTATCCCCCAACCAAATCCAAAGCTGGGGCTTAAATTTCTCGACCTCTTCCCATATCCGCGTTTTCTTATCCGGTTTGTAACAGGACCCGAAGGCGATTCTTTCAAAGGACTGTTGTTCCGCGCCCCATACTAAGGGAACTCCATTGAGTGCAAACCAACCGCAAATTAACCCAACCCAGCAGATCCTCACGTACCCAACTCGAGCTGACCGTCGTCCTCCTCCGTCTCGACCACGCGGGCCACCCCTTGGAGACGATCGCCCTTCTGCAATCGGACCAGATAAACCCCCTGGGTGTTCCGGCCTGATTCCCGGATGTCCTTCACCTTGGTACGTACCATTTGGCCCTTCACCGTGATCAGCATGATTTCGTCCTCTTCCTTGACCGAGATTGCCCCTGCCACAGCCCCCGTCTTATCCGTCGTTTTCATTGTAATGATGCCTTTTCCTCCACGGGTCTGGCTGCGGTAATCATCAAAAGAGGTTCTTTTTCCGACTCCATTGTCACCGACCACCAAAAGCGTCGCCTTCGGATCCACCACGGCCGCACCCACCACCTTATCTTTCTTTTCGGGTCGAATTCCATATACCCCCACCGTCGCACGACCCTGATCTCTCAACTGGTCCTCATGGAAGCGGAGGCTCATTCCTTCTGCCGTAACCAGCACAATCTCCTGCTTCCCGTTCGTCAGAGCACAACCGATCAACTCATCTCCCGCCTCAATCTTGATGCCAATAATCCCGCCCTTGCGGAAATTGGCGTAATCGGAAAGGTTCGTCTTCTTCACGATTCCGGACGAAGTGGCCATCACCAAATGCTGCTTGTCGTTGAATTCCTGAACACAGATAAGGGCGGCGATCTTTTCGCCCTGCTGCAGGGAGAGAACATTAGCAATCGACTTCCCTCTCGCCGTTCTCCCCATTTCGGGAATTTCATAAACTTTCTCCACATAAACCCGACCCGTGCTCGTGAAGAACATCAGGTAATCGTGGGTCGTAGCTGAGAAGAGGTGCTCCACGAAGTCAGTCTCCGCCTCATCCCCCTTCTCCTCCTTTGACTTCATGCCGATCACCCCCTTGCCTCCACGCTTCTGGGCACGGTAGCTGTCCGCGGATGTCCTCTTGATGTAGCCCGCGTGTGAAAGGGTGATCAACGTGCCTTCCTTCGCGATCAGATCCTCGACATCAATTTCCCCTTCGTCTTTGACAATCTGGGTGCGGCGTTTGTCTGCGTATTTCTCCTTAATTTCCAAAAGTTCTTTTTTGATGATCGAATAAACCTTCTTTTCGCTCGCCAGAATGCTCCGTAACTCCTCGATCTTCTGGATCACCGCCAAATACTCTTCCTCGATCTTGTCCCGCTCAAGACCTGTGAGTTGATAGAGACGCAACTCCAGAATCGCATCCGCCTGCCGTTCGCTGAGCTTGTATTTGGCGATCAGCTTCTCTTTTGCCGTCGCACGATCCTTCGAAGCCCGGATGATCTTCACGAAATCATCCAAATGATCGAGGGCCTTCTTGTACCCCTCGAGAATATGGGCCCGGTCTTCGGCAACCTTCAGATCAAACTTCGTCCGCCGGATGACCACTTCACGCCGGTGCTCCAGATAACAGACGAGCATTTCTCGCATCGGCAACAGCTTTGGCCGCCGTCCATCCAACGCCAGCATGATCACCCCAAAGCTACTTTCCAGTGCGGTATGCTTGTAGAGATTATTGATGACCACCTTCGCAATCGCGTCCCGCTTTAACTCAAGAACGATCCGGATCGATTCGTCGGATTCATTCCGCGCATCGCTGATCCCTTCCAGCTTCTTTTCTTCGACCAACTCCGCTACCCGCTTGATCAACTCCTCAGGATTCACGTTGTAGGGAACCTCTGTGATGACCAACTGCTGCTTGCCCGAACGACCATCCTCCACGGAAACCTTGCCCCGAAGCTTGAGAGATCCGCGACCCGTCTTGTAATAAGAGGCGATCGACTCCTTGCCGCATATCAGAGCACCCGTTGGAAAGTCTGGTCCGGGCATGATCTTGAGAATCTGCTCCGCAGTCAGCTTAGGGTCCTCAATGAGCGCCACAATGGCGTCGATGGTCTCGCCCAAATTATGCGGCGGAATGTTGGTCGCCATACCAACGGCGATGCCGGTTCCACCATTCACGATCAGGTTCGGGAATGCTGCCGGCAAGACGACAGGTTCGGTCAGCCGTTCGTCGTACGTTGGGACAAAATCAACCGTATCCCGGTCCATGTCGTTCATCAGGGCCGCCCCGAGATGATGCAACCGGGCCTCCGTGTACCGCATGGAGGCGGGTGGATCGCCGTCGATCGAACCAAAATTCCCCCGGCCTTCGATCAATAAATGCCGGGTGCCCCACCACTGCCCCATGCCAACCAGGGTCGGATAAATCGCCATATCCCCGTGGGGGTGAAAGTTACCCATCGTCTCTCCGACGATCTTTGCGCATTTGACCGGCTTTCGGTTGGGTTGGACGCCCAACCCGTCCATCGCATAAAGAATCCTCCGCTGGGACGGCTTCAATCCATCCCGTGCATCCGGCAGGGCTCGGGAGATGATGACCGACATCGAGTAGTCGAGAAACGACTTCTGCATCTCGTCGGCGACATTGATCGGGACAATTTTCTCTTTGGAAACAGCCATGGGTTAATCGCTCAGGTTAAACGTCCAGATTCCGGACGTTGAGGGCGTTCTCCTCGATGAAAATGCGGCGGGGCTCAACCTCGTCGCCCATCAAGGTGGTAAAAATCTCGTCCGCTTTAGCTGCATCCACCAGGTCCACCTTGAGAAGCTGACGTTTCTCTGGATCCATCGTCGTGGAGAAAAGTTCTTTTGCATCCATTTCCCCCAACCCCTTGAACCGGGTGATCTGCACCCCTTTCTTTCCGACGTTTTTCACCGAAGTCAGAATCTCGGCAATCGAGAAGATCGGGGTCTTGATCGGCTTATCCCCCTCCCCCTCAACCAACTCAAAGAGGGGCTTGTCCTGGGCGGAATAATGATCCATCTCCATCCCCTTTTTGCCCAATCCTTGGAGGGCCTTGGAAATACTGCTCGCCTCGTAAATTTCATAAATTCTTGCCTTCGGGCGGGCCTTGCTTTCGGCTTCCTTGCCCTTGTCGCCCTTCTCTTCTTTCTCGTCCTCGTCCCCCTCATCCTCAATACCCATCTTCTCACGAAACTTGGCCATCTCCTTGTCATCCTTGAAAAATTCGAATTTTTCCTCAGTTTGCTCCCGGATCTTTGCGATGTATTTTGGCAATTCGCCGGTTTTTGGATTCCGCGCTTCCAGATAATCCTCGAACTTCGCGCCCCGGCGGGTCACGGCGCGGGAAAGTTTCTCCAACTCCTGCAGGGAAACAAGGATGTCGAGTAACTGCGTCTTGTTGTAGGCCTTTTTGTCAGAGAGACGAACGAGAGAGACCTCCTCCGTACCCAATTCGATCAAGATCTTGTCCAAGGTCTCAATATCGTCCACGTATTCTTCCCTCTTCTTGCGCTTGATCAGAAAGAGAGGGGGTTGGGCCACATAAATGTGCCCCAAAGCGACAAGATCCGGCATTTTTCGGTAAAAGAAAGTCAACAGAAGGGTCCGGATGTGCGAGCCGTCGACGTCCGCATCGGTCATCAGGATGATCTTGTGATAGCGCAACCGGCTTAAATCAAATCCGCCACTTCCCTCCGAATCCTCCCCCGTCTTTTTATCTTTATCGCCCGACGTCCCGATCCCCGTACCGACGGCCGTAATGATCGTCCGAATTTCATTATTATTGAGAACCTTGTCGATCGAGGCCTTCTCGACATTGATCAATTTTCCGCGGATCGGAAGAATCGCTTGGGTGCGACGGTCCCGCCCCTGCTTGGCCGAGCCACCGGCCGAATCCCCCTCAACAATATATAACTCGCACTGCGAGGGATCCCGTTCCGAGCAGTCGGCCAATTTTCCAGGAAGTCCGCCTCCGCTGAACGCCCCCTTGCGGATCGTCTCTTTGGCTTTGCGTGCAGCCTCTCTAGCCCGCGCGGCGGTCAGGGCTTTTTCAAAAACCTTTTTACCGACGCCAGGATTTTCGTCTAGGAAAGCCAGTAACCCCTCGTACACGCAACTTCCCACGATCCCCTCGATCTCCGCATTGACCAGTTTCACCTTGGTCTGCGCATTAAACCGGGGATTGGGAAGTTTCACGCTTAGGACACAGATCAAGCCCTCACGAACGTCCTCTCCTGTGATTTTAGGATCCTTGTCCTTGGCCAAGTTCTTTCCGGATGCGTACTGGTTGATCGCCCGAGTCAGGGCCGAACGGAATCCAGACACATGGGTTCCACCGTCGGGATTGGGGATGGAATTAGCAAAAGGCAGAAGGGTTTCATCATATCCGTCGTGGTACTGGATCACGCAGTCCACGAAAACATCATCCTTCTTCCTCTCGATGACAATGGGCTTGGGGTGAATCGGGGATTTGGCCTTCACCATTTGCCTCACAAACTCCTCGATTCCGTCCTTGTAGAAAAAGGTCTCGGTCTTACCGTTTTTTCCTTCATCCGTCAGGGTGATCGACAGCCCGGGATTAAGAAAGGCCAGCTCGCGCATCCGTTTGGCCAACAGATCGAATTTGAATTTGGTCGTGTCCTTGAATATCTCCACATCCGGCTTGAAGGTGATCTTGGTTCCGGTCTTTTTAGATTTGCCGGTGACGCTCAGCTTCGAAGTCGTCTTCCCTTGCGCAAACTCCATGTGATAGAGTTTCCCATCCCGGGAAATCTCAACCTCAAACCATTCGGACAATGCATTGACGCACTTGGCCCCGACCCCGTGCAACCCGCCGGAATATTTATAGGCCCCCTGGTCGAACTTTCCTCCCGCATGCAGGTTGGTGAGAACCAACTCGACCGCGGGCATCTTGAACTTCGGATGCATATCGACCGGAATGCCCCGGCCGTCGTCGGAAATGCTGATCGACCCGTCGACATGGATCGTGACCTCGATGTGTTCGCAGTGCCCGGCCAGATGCTCGTCGACCGAGTTGTCTAAAACTTCAAAGACGCAATGGTGAAGACCACGTTCATCCGGATCCCCGATATACATTCCGGGACGTTTCCGAACCGCTTCTAAACCCTCCAGCTTATCTATCTTGGAAGCGTCGTAAGTAGTCGTGACAACGTTCTTTTCCTTGCCTGCCATCCGATGAAGGTAGTGAGCGGAGTTCGCCCGACAACAGAAAAAGGATTTTTTAAGTTTTTACAAGTAAATACTTATAAAGCACTTATAGGGTTAAATCGACCTTGGACGGCCGGATCAAAAACAAGATATTGCGGGCGGAGAGAATCGAACTCTCACATCAAGCTTGGGAAGCTCGCAGGCTACCATTACATCACGCCCGCTGACGTTTCGAAATTATCGTTCTTCTTTCTTCTTAGCGCAACGGTTTTCTAAATCACCGTCCCATCCGGAATCGTGCTTCCCTTTGGGATGACAACCACTCCATCACGAACATAGAAATTAGGGCCATCCATCTCGGGTGACTTGCCGCTGGCCCGGATGATCACCTGCCGTCCAATCCGGACGTTCTTGTCAATAATCGCATCTTCAATCACCGTCCCGTCGCCGATTCCGATCGCTGGCCTCTTTCTTTTTTGGTTTTCGCGGCTTTGCGCGGGGGTTTCAAAGAAATCGGCCCCCATCAAGATCGATCGACGAATCTGGCAACCCGTTCCGATCCGGGACCGAATGCCGACCACCGTATCTTCCAGAATGCTTTGCCGGATCGTGCATCCGTCGGAAATAATCGCCCGAATGGCATGACAGTCTTCCACCACTGATCCAGGAAGAAACCGGGCCCGCGTGTAGATGGGGGCGGTGCTTAATCCGAAATCAAACTTGGGCTCGCGGGCCAAAAGATCCAGGTTGGCCCGGTAGAATGCCCCGATCGTGCCAATGTCCTCCCAATACCCATCATGGATGAAGGCGGACACCTTCTTGCTTCGGATGGCGGCAGGTAGAATATTTTTTCCGAAATCCTTTCCATCATTTCCGTCCAAACACTGACGCAGGATATCCCGGTTGAAGATATAAATCCCCATGGAGGCGAGGTAAGGCCGGCCCTTGGGCATGGCCGACCCGCTTTCCATCGAAGCCAATACGGCCGGATCTTTCGGTTTCTCCACAAACTCGGTGATGCGCCGTTCCCCATCCGCCTTTAGGATCCCCAAACTGGGTGCGGTCTTCTTGTCCACGGGCAAGGTGGCGATGGTGATCTCCGATCCCGTTGAGACGTGCTGCTCAAGCAGCTCCCGAAAATCCATTCGGTAGAGCTGATCTCCAGATAGAATCAGAACGTATTCGTGGGGATGATTGTCAAAATGAATTAGCCCCTGCCGAACGGCATCCGCCGTCCCCTGGTACCATTCGGTGCCCTCCCGGGTCTTTTGTGCTGCCACAATTTCAATGAATCCGCGCGGAATAAAATCATCGAACCGGTAGCTTTGCTGAACATGCCGGTGAAGTGATGAACTAAGATACTGGGTCAGGAGAAAGATCCTCTTAATCCCTGAGTTGAGGCTGAGGCTGATCGGAATATCTACCAACCGGTATTTCCCGGCAATGGGTACGGCCGGCTTGGCCCGCTCCTTGGTTAAAGGGAAGAGGCGATTCCCCTCTCCTCCCCCAAGGATCACACTGATCACCTGATCGGGGTTCCCGGAAATGCGTTGGGTCATCGTTTGACCCTATCCCGACACGTAGGTAGAACAAGTATACGATGTGTGGAATTGTCGCCTACGTGGGATCGCGAAGCGCCCAACCGATTCTTCTCGATGCCCTCAACCGGCTGGAATACCGGGGCTATGACTCCGCCGGACTTGCGATTCTCAACGGCAAAGGCCTCGAAGTCCGGAAAAAGAGCGGGAGAATCCTCGAACTGGCCAAGGCTTGCGAGACCAACCCCGTCCAAGGCAACCTCGGCATCAGTCATACCCGTTGGGCCACCCATGGAGCCGCGACGGATCAGAATGCACATCCCCATCTCGATTCCTCCTGCCGTCTGGCCTTGGTTCACAATGGCGTCATTGAAAACTACCTCGAACTTAAGAGCGAGCTCTCGAAGATAGGCCATCGCTTTGTCTCCGAAACGGACACTGAAATTCTAGCCCGCCTGGTCGGTGATGCTTTTCAAGCCAGCAAGGAAAAGGGGGAAGCCCGGCTTATTGAAGCTATCCGCAACGCGATCGCCCGGATTCATGGAACTCTGGGTATCGCGGTGATTCATGCCGATCTTCCCGGACTTGTGGTCGGGGCAAGGCGCGGAAGTCCTTTGGTGATCGGTATCGGACAGGGGGAAAACTTCCTCGCGAGCGACACCCAGGCCCTAGCCCCTTACACCAACCGGGTGGTCATCCTGCAGGACCAGGAAATCGTCAGCCTGCATGCGGAGCGTTTTGATATCATTGCTCCCCTCGGTACAAAGACGAATTTCAAGGTCGAAAAAATTGAGAATGGAGTCACCCATTCTGACAAGGGCACCCACCCTCACTACATGCTCAAGGAGATTTTTGAGCAACCCTCATCCATCCTGAACGCATTCCGGGGGCGTCTCGATTCAGACGGGGCAACGGCCAAGCTTGGCGGACTGAATCTGACCTCCGAGCAGCTACGGAAGATTGAAAGAATTTGCGTCCTGGGTTGCGGAACTGCCCTGCACTCGGGAATGGTCGGCAAATATCTGATCGAGTCACTCGCCAAGATCCCGGTGGAAACCCAGCATTCGAGCGAGTTTCGCTACGGCGACTCCCCTGTTTCGCCCCACACCCTCTTTCTTGCCGTCAGTCAATCCGGAGAGACCGCAGACACTCTCGGAGCCCTCCGGGAGGCCAAACGGCGCGGATATACATGCCTCGGCATTTGCAATAACGTCGCCAGCACCATTGCGAGGGAAAGTGATGGAGGGGTTTACATGCATGCAGGTCCCGAAATCGGCGTGGCGGCCACCAAATCTTTCACCTCCCAAGTAACCATCTTCGCCCTGCTCGGTCTTTTGCTCGGTCGCCTTCGATCGCTCTCCGCCTCCCATGGCGCCGAACTCCTCGAAGCCTTGACCCATCTTCCCCAAAAAATCGAGGAGACTCTCAAACATTCAGACAAGGTGGCCCAAGTTGCCCAAAAATACGCCAAGACCCGTTCCATGCTTTTTTTAGGCCGGTTGGCCAATTTCCCGATCGCCTTGGAAGGCGCACTGAAAATGAAGGAGATCACCTACATCCATGCCGAAGGTTATCCGAGCGCGGAACTCAAACACGGCGTCATTGCACTGATCGACAAGGATACCCCCACCGTCCTGATTGCCACCCATGATGGCGTGTACGAAAAGAATCTGGGAAGCCTGCAGGAAATTAAGGCCCGAGGGGGGCCGGTGATCGCTTTGGCCCACGAAGGAGACAAAAAAATTGCGGGATTAGCCGATTCTCTAATCGAAGCCCCCCAAACTCACGAACTTCTTCAACCGATTTTGAATGTCATCCCCCTTCAACTGCTCTCCTACCATATGGCGGTCGCCCTCGGACGCGATGTCGACAAGCCCCGCAATCTCGCCAAGTCCGTCACCGTCGAATAGTCCTCTGATTTTCGGTTTGCAGGGTTGCTCCCTCGACGAGACACGCTATTTTAAAAATCTTGTGGCCCTATCGTCTAGCTGGTTAGGACACGGCCCTCTCAAGGCCGGTGCACGGGTTCGAGTCCCGTTAGGGCTAGTGAATATTTTAAATTCAGGGATTGATTCCGAGGTACAAGTTGGTGGATATTTATCACTCCTCGGATGAAGACAAAGTTACTTTCCAAGAACCACCACAACCCGAAACTCTCGATTCTACGGGAGATCAAGCGCAGTCAGGGCCTTTCCGTCGCAGAACTTTGCCAGAGGGTTGGCCTCTCCTACATGGGGATCAAACAACACTGCATCGGCCTGGAAAGGGACGGTTATCTGGATACTTGGCGCCGTCCCAAAGGTATGGGTCGCCCCGAAAAAGCCTATCGGTTGACGGATGGAGCGAAGGAGTTCTTCCCGAGTCGATACCCCCAATTCAGCCTCCAGATCTTGGAATCCGTCCGTGAAATTTACGGCTCCCTAGGGCCCGAAAAAATCCTTCACAACATTTATAAGGCGGAAACCCAAAGATATGAGATCAAGCTGCAGAAGTTGGATGGCGAAGCCCGTTTCCGCGGTCTTGCCCAACTCCGTGAAGAAGACGGCTACATGGCTGAATACTCATTTGATAATTCCGCCCGCACCCACCGCATTACCGAATTCAATTCCGCCATTCAGGACTGCCTCGACACCTTTCCGATGATCCGGGACTACGAGCGCCAGCTTTTCGAGAAAGTGCTTCGCGCCAAGGTTCGCCGGGACGAAGAGCGGATTGCCGGGTTATATCGCTGCACCTACACGATTGCCCCAGTTGCCTAAAAGGCTTTGAACCGGGGAACAAGATTCCCTTAAACACTAAGCTGGGCCGATCGCCCGTTTAAATCAAAGTCAGAGTCCCAGCTTGGATTCAATGCTCTGCCGCGAGTGCTGGGCTCCAATAAACTGGTCCATAATCTCTCCGTTTTTGAAGATAAAAAAGGCCGGGATCGATTGGATGCCGTATTTGGCCGCCAAAGCCTGTTCTTGATCCACATTCACCTTCCCCACCACGACCTTACCCGGGTGATCTTTCGCAATCTGCTCAAGCAAGGGGGCAATCATCCGACAGGGTCCGCACCACTCGGCCCAGAAATCAACCAGTACCGGGACGGTTGATTTTAATACAGACTGGTCAAAGTTTGCTTGGTTTAAAGTCAGGGTGCCATCTGCCATAAGACTCCTTATTTACTGAGAAAACTGAAAAGCACGATTCCAAAGGCTGCCAAGGAGGCCAGAAGTGCGACCACGGCCAGTCCTGTTCCTCCTCCATCCACATCAACTGTGCGAACAGCAACGCCCACACCTGGTTTAACAGTGGGAACGGTGGCTCCCATTGCTGGTTTGGGCGTTGCCCCTGCGATTGGGGCTTTGGCTAGCTGGGCAGGCCCACCGGCGGGAACGGCAGGTTTAGGAGCAACAGTGGCAGGTGCTACCCCCGCGCGAGGAGGCAGAGTGATCCGCATCGTTTCTTTTCGCAAATCAGCCGGAGGTTTCATCTCTCCGGAAGCGGTCGCAGGGGCAGCGCCAGGAACTGGCGGTGCCGGGGGTTTGGGCGTAGCTCCAGGAACAGCAGGCGCAGGGGGAGCCAACCGCATTGTCTCCTTTTTCAGACCAGGAGCAATCGGAGCAACGGGAGCCGTGGGTGGCTTCGGGGCCAAGGGAGCCACCGCTGGCATGGGAGGCTTAGGCAAAGAAGGCATAGGCGGAGTCGGAGGTCTCACTCCTCCAGCCGGAGGGGCCATGGGAGGCTTGGGAAGAGCGGGTGCACTTGGTACGGGAGGCCTGGGAAGACTTCCTGCAGTCGGCACCCCTGGAGGAAGCGGAGGCAGAGGAGGCTTTGGAACTGGATCGGCCATTGTTCGATCAAACGATTGATTGCTTTTATCGTCAACCTATTTGCAACAAAAGTTATTCACAAAAGTGCATTATTCCAAAATCTTCGAAATGCATCGTTCCAGCTTCTTCCGTGAATCGTTCGATCCCGTCTTTCTTGACGCGCGTCCAATCCCCCGGGACGAGCCAATCCCTTTTCAATGGCCCGCACCCACGCAGATGTATCCCCCGTGACAATCGACTCACCGTCGTCTGGGTCCCGCAAAAGTTCCCCTGGCCCACCCTGATTCGAAACAATCACAGGCAAGCCGGATGCGAGAGCTTCAACCACCACGTTCCCATAGGTGTCCGTCGTGCTTGGAAAAACAAAAAGATCCGCGGAAGCATAGGCTTTCGACAACTCCTCCCCGTGTAGCACCCCGGTAAAGATTCCTTGAGGCACTTTCTTTTTGAGTTCCTCAAGAAAAGGCCCCTCCCCAACGAACGCAAAAGTTGCCCCGGAAGATTTTGGAAGCCGCTCCGCCACCCGCGCCAGGAATTCCAACTCTTTCTCCTTGGAAATACGCCCGACGTAGAGAATCACTTTTGCTTCCGACCCCTTTCTTTTCCAGAAGTTTTCGTCCCGGTGTCGAATATCAAACGCATCGATATCCAGGCCTCGGGGAAGAATCAGTAGGCGGTTCGGATCCAAACCGCGCTCAACCCAGCGATCGAGATAAATCTGGGAATTCACATAGACCCGATCGACCTGACTATAAAACCAATGCATATAGTTCCAAGCCACCCCCTCCACCAGTGGATCATCTTCACTGAGGAACCGTGCATACTGCGGAAAGTCGGTATGATAAATCGCGCTGGTCCTTAACCCTAGCAACTTGGCCGCCACCAATCCGGAAAGTCCGACCGGACCAGGCGTGCTAAGAATGATTTCGGTATACCCTCGTTTCGCCACATGGTCGACCACCTCCAAAATGGGCGGGAAACTCAGTTTTTGAAGGTCATATTCCGGAATCGTGAACTCTCCGACAGGCTGGAAATTCATGACCCCTTCCTCTTTTTTAGGTCCCGGGCGGCTGGTGAGTATGGTGATGTCCGCACCGCAACTACGACCGGCTTTGGCCATCGTTCGGATGGTTCGCGCCACACCGTTGACGTCTTCCAAGGTGTCCGTGAACCATCCTCGGCGATGATTTTCCAATGGGGCGGGCTTTTTCCCTAAAAACCTTTGAGCCGTCTCTCCCCAAAGTGAACGATCACTCCTGAGCACATGAAAGGAGTAGAGATAGGGTGCAGTGGCTAATCCCAACGGCAGAACTCCCGCCAAGGGCTCCAACCCCCCCAGGAAATCTCCTTTTTCCGCTTTTTCAATAAAACGGGTGACGATACGAAATCCGACATCATTCATGACTTTGGAGGCAAGGCGAAAGCTTCTTCGTTCCGGCTCCACTTCCTCTGCCAGAACGCTCTGCAACTGAAGACGAGTGGACGGAAGCGTCAGGTAGGCGGAAAGCTCCTTGCTCAAACCTCCCTCGGGGGACTTCCAGAAATCCAGAATCTTTCCGCTCGTCACCATCTCGACCGCATAACGGGCCTTATCCATGAAGGTGATTTCGAGCGGATTCTCACCGGAAAGGAATCGATTCACGACCCGCAAAAGAAGCTCCGAACCTCGGGGGGCCTGCTTGCCGATCTTTTCACGAACAAAGTCAAACATCACATGAAACAGTCCGTTCACCAATCGGGCCGGATCACCTCCCTCGCCATGAGGAACCCCCATTCCTTGCTCCACCTCCCGTAAAAAAGAAGCCACATCCTTCCCTCCAGAAACTTCGGTCCAGACCCTCCCAGCGTACAGTCCGCTGTGATCGTTTGACCCCCCGATAAAGGACTTCTTCCATGGCTCATTCGGTATCGGATCGAATCCATGCTTGGCAGAAAGAACATTCACCTTCTCCTGCGTCATGGACTGAAGGCATGCCTTGGCAATCTCCTGGGCGACTTGGGAACGAAGTCCATTCACAGTCTCGAAAACACGAAAAAGAAGGATGAGTTTTTCAAAATGATCCGGGGTCATTTTTCCGTCCAGACTCAAAAGAGGATGAGCCACCGCGTGAACAATTCCTTCCCGATGCATGAACGGGGCCAGTTCCATGATGTTGTTCCGGAGCTTCTCAATCTCAGCCGCCTGAGACTCGTCCATATTCCAGGCCAAAAGATGAATCTTACAGTGGTCCTCGGGAAAATAAGTGGTGATTTCCATCCCAGGAAAAAAACCGTCAAGTCCCTTTAATTCACGCCAAGCACCAAGTGTATTATGATCCGTCAGAGTAACGTAATCATGACCTGCTTTGCGAAGGTTCTCGTAAAGCTTTTTGGGGTGGGAGAGGCTGTCGGGGATTCCTAATTTTCTCAGGATCCATTCTGAGGGTCGATTTGAGTATCGGGAGTGAAGATGGAGATCACATTTCGACATGTTCGGCGTAGGAATGGCTACGATAACCCTGT
>Ga0214917_10002401_pt1 | contig 22796 bp, 18 predicted proteins | sample LL_1208_BB_MetaG_FD_177983 | JGI IMG/M metagenome (GOLD analysis project Ga0214917, IMG submission 177983) | Freshwater microbial communities from Lake Lanier, Atlanta, Georgia, United States - LL_1208_BB | ecosystem: Environmental > Aquatic > Freshwater > Lake | place: USA: Georgia | collected...
ACCAGATGCTGGCCCAGATCCACTGGCTCGGGTGCACGATCGCGGAGGTGACCTGCCCCACGAAGTATTTCGCCGAGGCCTCGTCGATCAACCTGCGGCGGAGCATCACCTACGGGTTCGGCTGCCTGCACACCGCGATGACCTACAGGCTCGCCCGGCAGAAATGGCTCGACGTGCCGCGATTCAGCGGCTTGCCGCGTGCGTTGCCGGCGGCGCGGGGTGGTGGGGTCGGGGATGTGGCCGCGGGTTGGGCTGACGTTGGCGACGCTGGGTCAGCGGGCAGATCGGCCCAATCTGCAGCGGAGCCGCTTCTGGTGACGTCGGAACCCTGGCCGTGAGCGGCACTGTCGAGAGGTCAGCCCGGCTCTGGTGGCCCGCCATCCTCGTGTTCTTCCTGGCCTGCCTGCCGTACGTCGAGACGCCGTGGTTCGAATTCGTCGAGTACGACGACCCGGAGCACGTGTCCCGCCACGACGTCATCAGTCGAGGGCTGTCGCCCCGGTCGATCGCCTGGGCCTTCGGCATCGGTGCCGAGCCGGGGAAAGACGGGTATTTCAACTGGCCGCTCGCGTGGCTCTCGCACATGGCCGACGTGGAACTCTTCGGCGCGTGGGCCGGCGGGCACCACATCATCAACGTGCTCTTTCACGCGGTCAACGCGGTACTCGTGCTGTCCCTTGCCCGTCGGCTCGGCCTCGCAACACCGGCTGCCTGGCTCGTCGCGGCCGCCTTCGCCCTTCATCCCGCGCAGGTCGAGAGCGTGGCCTGGGTGTCGGAGCGGAAGACCGTACTCTGCACGTTCTTCATGCTGCTCTCGATGCTCGCCTACCTGCGGGCCAACCGAGCGGGGGCCGACCGCTCGGCCCGGTTCGGGTCCGTGGCTTGGTTCGTTGCGTGGAACGCCCTCGGCGTGCTCGCCCTCCTCGGCAAGCCGCTGGCCGTGACGCTGCCGTGCGTGCTGCTGCTTTTTGATTATGCGCCGCTCGAGCGGATTCGCGGACCGGGTGCCCGGGCCTGGCTCACGACCGCCGGCCGCGCCGTCGCGGAGAAACTCCCGCTGTTGGTCTGCGCGATCCTCGATGCGGCCTGGACCGTGGCGGTGCAGAGCAGTGCCGATGCCGTAACTCCGTTTCCGTGGGCCACGCGGCTGGCCCACGCCACGGTGGCCTACGCGACCTATCTGCGGGTGTTCTTCTGGCCGGTCGATCTGGGCTGCATCCATCCCCATCCGGGCATGCCGTCCGCGATGGCGGTGATCGCGTCGGCAGCGCTGCTCGCGATGGCCAGCGGCCTGTTCGTCGCGGCGGCCCGTCGCGGGCGACCAGTGGCGGTCGTGGGCTGGTGCTGGTTTTTGGGCACGCTCGTGCCGATGGTCGGCCTCGTGACCGTCGGGATGAATGGCTGGTCCGATCGGTATCTCTACGTGCCGATCATCGGGCTGGCCGTGGCCGTGCTGGAGGCGGGCCGCGGGTTGGGGGCACCGCTTTGGCGGCGGGTCGCAGGCCCAGCGAGCGAATCTGCCGACCGTTTGCCCGAACTGCGGCGGCTGGCGATCGGGCTCGCGGCTGCATGGCTGGCGACGCTGTCGCTCGCGTCGTGGTCGTTGGCGTCGCAGTGGCGCGACACGCCCACGCTGGCCGCCCGCACGCTGGCCACTTCCTCCGAGCGAGACGCCCAATGGTATGCGTGGACGTGGCTCGCCTGGCACCATGTTCGCCAGCGTGATTATGCGACGGCGGAGGACTATTTTTACCGGGCACAGTCGGTCGAGTCCGATCCCGCCAGGGCAAGGAAGAAACTGGTCGTCTGGCACACCGCCATGGGCAGGCTGCACATGGACGCGCGGCGTTACGCCGAGGCCGTCCAGGAGTTTTCGTTGGTGCTCCGCCATCGCCCCGATCATCTCGAAGCCCGACTGGGCCTGGCCGTAGCCTTCTCGCGAGCAGGCGAGTTCGAGCGGGCCGCCGGGATATTCGAGCAGGTGGTGGAAGACGATCCAGAGTGCGCGGTCGCCTGGGTGGGCCTCGGCGACTTTCATCTTCAAGCCGGCCGCGCTGCCGAAGCCATCCGATGCCTCGACCGCGCCTTGGCGATCAAGCCCGACGACGCCGGAGCCGTCACGCTCCGGGCGTGGGCCCGGGTGGCGTGCGGAAATCGAGCCGGGGCGGAGGCCGACGCGGCACGACGGACGCAGCTTGGCCGCCCGTCTGACCCGGGCCTACTCGAGGCGATAGGCCGGATCGGCGTGGCCGCGACGGGGCCGGGATCATGAGTGCCGGCGCGGTCACCCCGACAGATCGGCGGGCGGCCGTCGGCTGGCCCACCGGGGTATTCCTGCTCGCCTGCCTGCCGTATGCCGCGACGCCGTGGTTCGGGTTCGTCGAGTACGACGACCCAGATCACGTGTTCGAGAACCCGATGGTGGTCGAGGGGCTGACGCTCGACGGCGTCGTTTGGGCTTTCGGCGTGGGCGCGGATCCGGCGCAGGACGGGTATCTGAACTGGCCGCTGGCCTGGCTCTCGCACATGGCCGACGTGTCGCTCTTCGGCCTGTGGGCCGGCGGGCACCACGTTGTCAACGTGCTGCTGCATGCGGTCAACGCGGTGCTCGTGCTGGCGCTCGGTCGCCGGCTCGGGCTCGGCCTGCGCGTTGCGCTCGTCGTTGCGGCGGTGTTCGCCGTGCATCCGGCCCAGGTCGAGAGCGTGGCGTGGGTGTCGGAGCGGAAGACCGTGCTTTCCATGTGCTTCATGCTGCTGTCGGTGCTCGCCTACCTCCGCTGGCAGGCCGCCTCCGGAGGCGGCCGGGCTCTCGGCTGGCTTTTCGCGTGGAACGCCCTCGGCGTGCTCGCCATCTTGGCCAAGCCGCTGGCGGTGACGCTGCCCTGCGTGCTCCTGCTCCTTGACTTCTCACCGCTCGGAAGGGTTCGAGGGCCGACCCAGCCCGCGTGGCTCGCGGCCGCGGCGCGCTGCGTTGGTGAAAAACTGCCGCTCTTGGTGTGTGCCGGCCTCGATGCGGCGTGGACGGTGGCGGTGCAGCGGGAGGTGGGGGCGGTCGAGTCGCTCCCGGTGGCGGTGCGACTCGCCCACGCGGTGGTCGGCTACGCGACGTATCTGCGGGTCTTCTTCTGGCCGGTCGATCTCGGCTGCGTCCATCCACACGCCGGCATGCCCGGCGTCGCCACGTTCGTCGCTGCCGCGGCCGTGCTGCTCCCGATGACCGCCGCGTGCATTGCCGCGGCTCGCTGTGGCCGGCCAGTCGCGCTCGTCGGCTGGTGCTGGTTTCTGGGCACGCTCGTGCCGATGGTGGGCGTGGTCACGGTCGGCCTGAACGGCTGGTCCGACCGCTACCTCTATCTGCCGATCGTCGGCCTCGCGATCGCCGTGTTCGAAGTGATCGGGGCGTTCGGTGGGCCGGCGTGGGCGGAATGGCGACGTCGGCTGGTCCAACGCGGTATTTCGCCGTTGACCCTCGGGTTCGTGCCGACCATCGGCTCGGTGGCGTGGCTCGCCGTCCTCACTGCGGGGGCCTGGCATATGACAGCGCAGTGGCGCGACACATCAACACTCGCCGCCCGCACGTTCGCGGGCTCGTGCGAGCCGCTCGCCCACTGGCGTGCCTTCATCTGGCAGGCGAGTCTTCATGCCCGGCTGGACGAGTTCGACGCGAGCGTCGCGCTCGCCGAGCGGGCGGCCCACGTGCTTCCCCGCCACGCGGAAACGTGGAGGAATCTGGCCCATTACCAGACGAGAGCGGGGCAGTCGGCGGCGGCGCTTGCGAGTGCGTCGCGGGCGCACGCCATCGATCCCGCGAACGAGAAGGCGCTCCTGATGATGGCGGCGGCGGCGATCCGGGCGCGCGATGCGGCGGCGGAAGGGACGGCGTGGGCCGGACTGCGGGCTCTCGGCCTCAGCGACGGGCATCTGGCGGAGGTATTCCATACGGGAGGGATGGCGCACCTGAAAGCCGGCCGCGACGCCGAGGCGGCCATCGACTTCGGCATCGCGCTCGGTCGCGATAAAGACCACCCCTGGGCAGCGACAAACCTGGGCGTGGCGCTCACCCGGCTGGGCCGGTCCGCCGAGGCGATCGCGGTGCTCCTCGAAGTGCTCGATCGCGACCCCGCCAACGCCGCGGCCTGGGTCGGGCTGGGCAACGCGCTTGCGCAGCAGGGCGCGGCCGCGGAGGCGGTCGAGGCGTTCGGCCGCGCGCTGGCGATCGAGCCCCACGACGCAGCGACGCTCGTGAACAGGGCTTGGGCACGGCTGGACGCAGGCGACCGCGCGGGGGCAAGGCGCGATGCCGAAACGGCTCTCTCGCTGGGGCATCCGGCGGATGCGAATCTTGTTCGCTTTATGTCAGACATCCACGTGGAGTAACGCGATGGAACGTGAGCCTTCCGTTCGCCTCATCAAGCCTTAATCCAGACTGGTTATCACCTGTCGAAGGAGTTGTCGAGTAGTCAAACCGATAACGGGAGCTCGGGGTAGACGGGCGGGGATCGCTTCGAGACCGCCCAGACTTGTGCTGACCATGACGGCCCCACGCACCATCCCGTTCAACAAGCCCTTCATCGCCGGGAAGGAGCTGTTTTACATCGCCCAGGCCGTCACGCTCGGCAACATCGGCGGCGACGGCCACTTCACGAAGGCCTGCGGCCGGCTGATGGAGGAGCGGTTTGGCGTGGAGCACGTGCTGCTCACGCCCTCGTGCACCGCGGCCCTCGAGATGGCAGCCTTGATGTTCGATCTTCGCGAGGGGGACGAGGTGATCATGCCGTCGTTCACCTTCGTCTCCACGGCCAATGCGGTCGCCCTCCGCGGCGCCCGGCCGGTGTTCGTGGACATCCGACCCGACACGCTCAACCTCGACGAATCGCTCATCGAGCGGGCGATCACGCCCAGCACCCGGGCCATCTTCCCCGTCCACTATGCCGGCGTGGCTTGCGAGATGGACGCGATCATGGCGATCGCCGACGCCCACGGGCTACACGTCATCGAGGATGCCGCCCAGGGGGTCCACTCCCGCTACAAGGGCCGCGCCTTGGGCTCGATCGGCCACCTGGGCTGCTACTCGTTTCACGAGACGAAGAACTATATCTGCGGCGAGGGGGGCGCCCTGTGCGTCAACGACCGGCTCCTGCTCGACCGGGCCGAGATCATCCGCGACAAGGGCACCAACCGCCGGCAGTTTTTCCGCGGCCAGGTGGATAAATACACCTGGGTGGACATCGGCTCGAGCTACGTGCCGAGCGAGATCGTGTCGGCCTTTCTCTACGGCCAGCTCGAGATGCTCGACGCGATCCGCGACCGCCGTCGCGAAAACTACGCCTTCTACCATGGCCGGCTGGCCGAACTGGAGGCCGAGGGCCTGCTGCGGCGGCCCGTGGTGCCGCGGCACTGCGAGACCAACTACCACATGTACTACATCCTGCTTCCCTCGCAGGACGTCCGCGATGGCCTGCTCAAGCATCTCCATGCCGCGGGCATTGGGGCGGTGTTCCACTACGTGCCGCTCCACTCGTCGCCGCTGGGAATCAAACTGGGGGGCGACCCATCGGCCCTGCCGGTGACCAGCGAGTTGAGTGGTCGGCTTCTGCGGCTGCCGCTCTTCTACGAGATCACGCCCGAGGAGCAGGAGCAGGTGTGCGGGGAGATCCAGCGGTTCCTGCGGGCGAACCACCCCGCGACGACCGCGGCGACACGTTCCTGGCCCGTGAATCCTGACGTCGTCGAGATCGGTGGAGCGGCCGATGGCTGAGACGACCACCGCCGGCTGGGCTGCGCCCCTGGAGCAGGCAGGTAGGCCGGCCGGCGCTCGGTTCACCACATGGCATACCTGGGCCTGGCGGGCGGCGTTCGCTGCAGCGGCGATCGTCGGCGCCAGACTCACCTACGGCGTACTGGTCGCCAACTCGGCCGTGATCGCCGACGTGGTCGCCCGCGGGCCGCGGTGGGCCTTCTTGGCGGCCGCGGTCGGATGCTTCCTCGCCAATCAGCTGATCACCATGCTGCGGTGGCGCTCGCTCGCCCGGGCCGCAGGCGTCGATCTGGCATTCTCCCACGTCCTCGCGCTGGCCGCAGCCGGCGAGGCGGGCAATCTTGTGATGCCCGGGGCCAATGGTGGCGACGCGGTGAAGCTCGGCGTGATGGCTCGGCAGCGGCTGCCGCTGGGCCGGCTGGCTGTCGTCACCGTGACCGACCGGGTCGTGGGTCTACTGGGCCTGCTGGCGGTGGGCTGCTTGGCGGGGGCCTGGCAGTGGTCAAGCGGAGGGCCCGCGGTGCGGGCGATCGCCGCCACGGTGGCCGCGCTGCTGGCGGCTGCCGCGGGCGTGGCCTGGTGCCTGCTTCAGCCGCGGGCGGTGGGGCTCGTGCGCCGAGCCGCTGGGCTGGGCCCGCGCTGGCGGGCCGTCTGCGGCCCGGTGGCCGACGTGGCCGAGCTGTATGGCGATCGCCGCGGTCCGCTGCTCGGCGCCGTGGCCTTGTCGGCGGCCAGTCAGACCTGCTCGTTGCTGGCCATGTTTTGCAGCGGGCAGGCGCTCGTCCGCGACGGGGCGGCGTCGGCCGTGGCCACGCTGCTGACCGGGCCGCTCGTCTTGATCGCCACGGCGCTGCCGCTGCCCTTTGGGGCGCTGGGCGTGTCGGAACGCATCGGTCAGGACCTCTTCGCCGCGGAGGGTTTCGCGGGCGGCGGACTGGCCACGCTGGGCTACCGCTTCAGCCAGACGCTCGCGATCGTGACGCTCGTCGCGGGCGTCGGGCTGTTTCGGCTCGCGCAGGGTCGACGGGGCCGCGACCCCCGCGATGCGGTGCCTGAATGACCGCCGATCTCCCACCGCTGCTCTCCGTCGTCACGCCCGTCTACGGCTGTCGGGCGTGTCTGGCCGAACTGGCCGACCGGCTCTTCGCCGTCGCCGAACGGCTCGACGTGCGGATGGAGATCGTGATGGTCAACGACGCGAGCCCCGACGCGGCATGGGAGAAAATAAGATCGCTCGCCGCGGCCGACGAGCGAATCGTGGGCGTGAACCTGCTGCGGAACTATGGCCAGCACTTCGCGATCACGGCGGGGCTCGAGCATGCGGCGGGCGACTGGGTGGCCGTGATGGATTGCGACCTGCAGGACGTGCCCGAAGAACTGGCGGTCTTGTTTAAGAAGGCGCGCGACGGCGGTTACGACGCGGTCTTCGGCCGCCGGACCGCCCGGGCCGACTCGGCCGGCAAGAAACTCTCGTCGCAGATCTTTCACCGCACGATGGAGCTGCTCTCCGGCGTGAAATCTGATCCCGCCGTGGCCAACTTTTCGGTGATCTCCCGCCGCGTGGTCGATGCCGTGCTGGCGCTCGGCGAGCGGCATCGCTCGTACGGGCTCCTCGTGCATGTCGTCGGCCCTAAGACGGCCTACGTGGACATCGCCCATGGCCCGCGGCGGGAGGGCCGCAGCGGCTACGGCCTCGTGAAGCAGGTGCGGCTGGCGCTCGACGTGATCGTCTCTCACACCACGCGGCCGCTGCTCTTCTCGGCGGTCCTGGGGTTCGCCATGGCGGGCTTGTCGCTTGTTGCGATCGCATGGCTCGTGATTCGGTATTTTGTCTTCGGCTTCGGTGTGGCTGGCTGGGCGAGCACGATGGTGTCGGTCTGGTTCGTGGGGGGTATGATCCTCGGCACGCTCGGCGTGATCGGCCTCTACCTCGGCAAGGTGTTCGAGGAGGTGAAGGGCCGGCCGCTGTACGTGGTGGCGGAGGTCACGCCGCGGGCGCCCACCGGTCGGTCGGATGCCGCAGCTGAGCCGGCACTCAACCCAACAAACGGAATGGCTCTGATGGATAACCCCCAACTCAGGTGACACGATGGAAAAGGTGACGTTTCTGCAGAAGCTCGATGAAGTGATGAGTTTGCCGAAGGGCACGATTCGTGGCGAGGAATCGCTCGGCGCGCTCAAGGGCTGGGATTCGGTGGCGCTGATGAGCTTCATCGCCCTGCTCGACGAGGAACTCGAAATCCGGGTGACGGGCAAGCAGGTGATGCAGTGCCAGACGATCCCTGAGCTCGTGGCCCTGGCGGGCGACAAAGTTTCATGAGCAGCTCGGACGCCTTCACCGCTTCCCGCTGGTTCGATGCGCTGCGCTGGCTCCTGGACGTCAAGCAGGGCGTGCAGCCCCTGGTGGTGCCGATCATGGATGAACAAGGAGGCCAACTCGGCGAGTTGCGTCCGATCACCGTCGCGCACCTCCAAGACGAGGCGTTGCTCGAGCGATTCGTCGTCTGGCGAAACCAGCATCGGCTCGGCTATCTCGACCAGCGGCCCGTGACGTTGGCCGGCGTCCGACGCTACGTCGAGGATGTCGTGTACAACCCGACTCGCGTGTCATTCCTCGCATACTGCGACGGCCGCCCGATCGCACGGATGGGCGCTGTACGAATCGGGCCCCAGGAGCACGAGTCGGACGGATTGGTCCGCGGTGAGCGCGGCGGCGGCATGCAGTTCGTGCATCGGGCGCAGTTGACCGGAATGATCCTGCTGTTTTACGCCCTCAATCAGACCAGCATCATTTCTCGCGTGCTCTCCACCAACGACCTGGCCCGGGAGTCGTGCACGTCGCTCGGCTATGACATGACCCCGGTTGTGTCCCAGCCGGTCTATCGAATCCCGCACGCCGACGGCGACACGATCGAGACCAGCGGCCGGGCGGAGCAGCTCGTCGCCGGAGTGACGCTCGACACGTTCCGGCTCGATCGCAGGGTGTTTTTCGAACGGATGAGCGACAAGCCTGGGTTTCAGGAACTGGACAGCCTCATCCGCAAGATGAGCCATCAGTGGAAGGGAGGCGCCACGTGAGGCATACGGTCGCGCGCGGCGTGCGGGTTCGCGGTGTGGCCTCTGCGGTGCCCGACCGCATCGTCACCTCGGCCGACGAGGCGGCCGTGTTCGGCGCGGCGGAGATGGACAAGATCGCCTCGACGACCGGAATCCGGGAGCGCAGGGTCGCTCCGGAGGGCATTTGCACGTCGGATCTGTGTATTGCCGCCGCCGACGAACTGTTTCGGTATACCGACGTCGATCGCGAGTCGATCGACGCCGTGATCCTGGTCACACAGAGTCCCGACTATCTGCTCCCGGCCACGGCGTGCTCTCTCCACGGCCGCATGGGGCTGGCCACGGGGTGCGCCGCCTTCGACGTCAACCTCGGGTGTTCCGGCTACACCTACGGCCTGTGGATGGCGGCCCATCTCATCGCGGGAGGGGGTGCTTCGCGCGTACTGCTGCTCGCTGGTGAAATCGCCACCCGTCGCGTGAATCCGCTTGATCGTTCCGCTCGGCCACTCTTTGGCGACGCCGGTACGGCCACGATCGTCGAGGCCGATCCTGCAGCGGGTGAGATCCGGTTCGTCTTCGGCACCGACGGCAGCGGCCAGAACGACCTCTACATCCCGGCCGGCGGTTTCCGTCTGCCCGATGCCGCCGCGGCTGGCGACGCCAGGATCGGCGACGATGGCAACCCGCGCCGGCTCGTCGATCTCCACATGGACGGCTCAGCGGTGTTCGTGTTCACGCTTGACCGGGTGGTGCCGTTGATCCGTGAGGCGATTCGCGATGCCTCCTGGACGGTGGCCGACGTCGATGCCGCGGTGTTTCATCAGGCCAACGAGTTCATGCTCAGGCACATCGCCAAGGCGGTGAAACTGCCGTGGGAGAAAGTTCCCTGTTCACTCGGCCGGTTTGGAAACACGAGTTCCGCATCGATTCCCCTCACCATGACGACGGCCCTCGCCCGCGATGGCGCGATCCCGGCGGCCAGATTGCTGTTGGCTGGATTCGGCGTGGGGCTCTCGTGGTGCAGCGCCACACTCGCTGGAGACGAGATCTGTGCCCCGCCGCTGGTGGAGGTCGATACGCAAGCACTGCTTCGCGATCTGTATGACACCTCGCCGGAATCCCGATCGCATCTCTCACCCGCGCTGAGGGCCGCCCATGCCCCGCGGTGAAACAGCCTTGCTGCCGCCCGAGGCGTATTACTCCCCTGAGTGGCATGCCCAGGAGCAGGCGGCGGTATTTCGCCGCCACTGGCTCTATGTCGGCACGCTGGCGGAACTCGCCACGCCCGGTTCGTGGATCACGGCGGAGCAGGGCGGACGCTCATGGATCGTGACCAACACCCCGGACGGCCTGCGCTGCTTCCGCAATGTCTGCTCGCACCGCCACTCCCGCATTCTCGAAGGCGAACGAGGCTGCGGCCCGCTTCGCTGCGGCTATCACGGCTGGACGTACGACGCTGAGGGTATTCCGACGGGGCTTCCCGGCCAACGCGACAACTTCGACTTGACCGGCGCCGAGCGGCTCGCTCTGCGGCTGCCGCAGGGGCACGTCGCCAGCGTCGGAAACTTCGTCTTCATGGCGGAGAATCCGACCGCTGCGAGCCCTGCAGAAGACATGTGTGAACCGGCCCTCGCCCTTCTGCACTGGCTTTCCGACTCGTTCGTAGCGCCATACGCGACCGGCGAACGCGCCTGGATCGCCAACTGGAAAGCCGGAGTCGAAAACACGCTCGAGCCCTATCACACTTCATTCGTGCACGCCGAGAGCATCGCCGAGGTCGCTGAGCTCGCCGGCGACATGGCGTTGCACCCGGGATTCAGTTCGGAGTTCCACCGGCTCAAGGACAAAAGCCGGACGTGGTGGCAGGCCATGGCGGAAGCGGCGGGCGTTACGCCGTCGCCGCACTTCGGCGACTACTGGCACTTTCACGTGCATCCGAATCTGTGCATCGGTCTCACGTTCGGATCACTCCTCAGCATCCAGACATTCGAACCGCTGGCGCCGGATCGCACGCGGCTCCGCTATCGGCTGTTCCTTCCTAGGGCGGTCGCACCGAAGTCAACCGCGAAACGGGCCGTCCTCGAGGAGTTTTTGGCCGACTTCAACGAGCGGGTTTTGCTCGAGGACCAGGGCCCTGTCGAGGCGTGCCAACGGGGGTTTGGGGATGCGGCCTGGCCGGCTTTGCTCGGCGAATCCGAGGCACGGATAGGCAACTTTCAGCGGGGTATTCTGGCAGATCTGGAGCAGGATCGAGATCTCGAGCTGGGCCGCGAGCACGAGGCGCACACGGCATGAAGAATCCCATGGACATGACGGGCAAGCGGGTGCTCGTGACTGGCGCCGGATCCGGTATCGGCAGGGCGACAGCGATCCTGGTGTCGGAGCTCGGGGCGTCGCTCGTGCTCGTCGGCCGTGATGCGGAGAAACTCACCTTGACGGCGGAACGGCTGGCGACTCGGAACGTCGCCATCGAGCCCTTCGACCTATCGAAGACGGATGACATCGTGGAGTGGATGCGCGCGCTCGCGGTTCGTCATGGTCGAATCGCTGGACTTGCCAACTGCGCAGGGATTCAGTCCTTCCATCCATTACGTGCCCTCACTGCAAAAGCGCTCGATCGACTGCTGCGAGTTAACACGGTTGCAGCCGCAATGCTTTTGAAGGCAATCCAGCTCAAGGATTGCGGTTGCGATGAAGCGAGTGTCGTGATGGTATCCTCGACCGCCGCACTGTTGGGGGTCCCTGCAAACGGTGCGTACGGCGCAACCAAAGCAGCGGTTCTTGCGTTGGTGCGCACGGCGGCACTCGAACTCGTCGATCGTGGAATTCGAGTCAATGCGGTCGCCCCGGCCTTGGTTGAAACCGAGATGGTACAAAGAACCCGTCAAACGATGACGACGGAGGCGTTCGAAGGTATGGTGCGTGGGCACCCAATGGGGATCGGCCGTCCCGAAGATGTTGCTAATTCCATCTGTTTTCTACTTTCGAGTGCCTCTCGCTGGATCACCGGTGTGACGCTGATAATTGATGGCGGTGTGAGCCTTCCGTGAGTGTGAGTTTTGAATCTCCCCAAGCCCGTTGCGCGCTCGATGACCGACCGCGAACATGCCGTACGGGGTGACGGTACTCAAGCAATCCGACGCACACGCCGAATGTCGTGGTGCCAATTGAATGCGTAGTGTTTTAAGCACGGCTGCCGTTACCGCTATTACCGCAACGGCGCCACGGAACATGATGGCGATAGCCGACACTGGGGGGTCGTGGGACGACCTTGAGTTGCGGCGTGTCGTGCAGGCGACGGGAATTACCCATGTGCGTGCCGCACCCCCGTCAATGACGACGGCGGACCTCGCCGAGGATTCCGCTCGACGCTTGATTGCGTCCCGCTCCGTGGAGCGCACTTCGATCGGGGCAATCGTCTTCGTTTCTCAGACCCCTGACTACGTAATGCCGGCGACGTCCGTCGTGCTCCAATCGCGGCTCGGCCTGCCGACATCAACGCTGGCGTTTGACATCAACGGCGGGTGCTGTGGCTACGTCTACGGCCTGCTTCAGGCGGCGATGCTCGTGCAGTCGGGCGTGTGTCGGCGGGTCCTCCTTCTCGCCGGTGACACGACGACCAAGTTATTGGCGCCCGGCGACAGGAGCGTGCGGGCGGTCTTTGGCGACGCGGCGTCGGCGACGCTGGTCGAGCATAGAGACGATTCCTCAATCGCCTTCGCCATCCGTTCCGATGGGGCGGGAGCATCGACGCTGCTCGTTCCCGCCGGCGGGTTTCGCACGCCCGCCAGTCCCACGACCGCGATCGAGCGCCTCGGGGAAGATGGCAACGCGCGGAGCGCCAACCACCTCTACATGGACGGGACCGGCGTGCTGACATTCGCGACCAAGGCGGTGCCGGAGATCATCGACGAGCTTTTGGAAATCACGTCGTGGGACAAGAGCGAGGTGACGCTCTACATGCTGCATCAGGCCAACAAGCTCATGCTCGACATCCTGAGGCGGAAGCTGCGTGTCGAACCGGCGGCGGTTCCGTTTGTCTGCGGCGAAATCGGAAACACCGGCCCGGCGTCGATTCCCGTCGCTCTGACCGTTGCCAGTAGTCACCTCCAAACGGAGAGTCGGCTAACAAGGGCCATTCTCTGCGGGTTCGGCGCCGGCCTATCGTGGGGCGCGGCGGCGATTGACCTTTCGCAGACCCACTTCATTCCACTTGGCGAACTCTGATACGAGGCTGTCACCGATGAGCAGGACCAATCCCGACCTTCCGGACGTCATCACACTCGTCGTGCGACTCTGCGAGGAGCATAACGAGATCGCCGAGCGGGAGCGGCAGATCGATCTCCGAGACCCGAACGACGCGCGGCTCTACGGTCGGAAAGGCGTTCTGGATTCCCTCGGCTTGGTGAGCCTTCTGGCCGCCATTGAACAGGCCTTGGAGGACGAATACGGCGTCCAGGTGACACTGGCGGATGAGCGGGCGTTCTCCCAGGCCCGCAGCCCGTTCCGGACGGTCGCCAGCCTTGCCGAATACATTCACGGATTGTGTGGAGACGCTCGTGCCTGAAGGTGCTCCCGTCACACTCATCACAGGGTCGCGCAAGGGAATCGGCAGATTTCTCGCGGAGTACTTTCTCGAAAAGGGGCATGGCGTGTATGGGTGCAGCCGGCAGCCGATGAATGCCCCTCTCGCCGGCTACACGCACATCGAGGCCGATGTCACGGATGAGTCCCAGGTGCGGGCGGTGGTGTCGGCCGTTCGGAAGGCGACCGGCAGGATCGACAATCTGATCAACAACGCCGGCATCGCCTCCATGAACCATTCGATGCTAACCCCATTCAGCACGGTGAACAGCGTACTGCAAACGAACGTGGTCGGCACGTTCCTTTTCTGCCGCGAGGCTGCGAAGGTGATGCAGATGGCCCGCTACGGCCGGATCGTCAATTTTTCGTCTGTCGCCGTGCCACTGCGGCTCGAGGGTGAAGCGGCTTACGCCGCCTCCAAGGCGGCGGTCGGCACGCTCACCGAGGTGCTGGCCAGGGAGTATGGACCGCTCGGAATCACCGTCAATGCCGTCGGCCCCACCCCTGTGGAAACCGACCTCATCCGGAGTGTGCCGAAAGACAAGATCGACGGAATCGTGGCGCAGCAAGCCGTGCAACGCCTCGGCACGTTCGAGGATGTCGCCAACGTCGTTGACTTTTTCGTATCACCTGCGAGTGGCTTTGTGACCGGCCAGACAATCTATCTTGGCGGAGTTGCGTGAGCATGGACTGCGCAGGTTTTCTCCTCGATGTATTCCGTGAGCTCGCCGATCAGCCCGCGATTGTGTGGCGGGGGCGGGCTTACACCTACGCTGCGCTGCTCGACTCCGTGCTTCGGTGGTCGGACCTACTTGCGTCAAACGATATCAAGGCCGGCACGATCATCGCTCTGAACGCGGACTTTTCGCCGACATCGGTCGCCGCGTTGATCGCGCTGGTCCGTGCGAATTGCATCGTCGTGCCGCTTACGGCTTCCGTTGCGGCGAAGCGAGACGAGTTTCTCAGCCTGAGCGAGTCATCCGTGGAGATCGAGGTCAGGCCGGACGACACGGCCGAGTTTCGCACGGTCGGTGGCCCGCCACGACACGAACTGCTCGAGCAGTTGCGGAAATCGGGCAAACCCGGGCTGGTGCTTTTTTCGTCCGGTTCGACGGGAGCGAGCAAGGCGATCGTGCACGACTTCTCCGCGCTGCTGGAGAAATTCCGCGTGCGCCGCCACGCGCGCCGCATGATGACGTTTCTGCTGTTCGACCATATCGGGGGCGTCAACACGCTGTTTTACGTGCTCTCCAACGGTGGATGCGTGGTCACCGTCACTGAGCGGACGCCGGACGCCGTGTGCCAGGCAATCGACGCACAGGGCGTGCAGACGCTCCCCACGTCGCCCACGTTCCTCAACCTTTTACTGCTCAGCGGGGCCCTCGACCAATACAGTCTCCGGTCGCTCGACACGATCACATATGGCACGGAAGTGATGCCGGAGGACACTCTGCGACGGCTACATGAAAAACTCCCGCATGTGCAGCTTGTCCAGACCTACGGGCTCTCTGAGGTGGGAATTCTTCGGTCCAAGTCCGAGTCGTCGGATTCGCTGTGGGTCAAGCTCGGCGGCGAAGGCTACCAGACGAGGGTGGTGGACGGACTTCTCGAGATCAAGTCACAGTCCGCGATGCTTGGGTATCTCAACGCCCCCAGCCCGTTTACCGAAGATGGTTGGTTTCAGACAGGAGACATGGTTGAGGTCAAAGGCGACTTCTTTCGAGTTCTGGGTCGCAAGTCGGAGATCATCAACGTCGGTGGAGAGAAGGTTTTTCCAGCCGAGGTTGAATCCGTCATTCAACGCATGGACGGGGTCATCGATGTGGCGGTGACGGGCCAACAGAATGCCATTACCGGGCAGATCGTGCGGGCCGAGGTTGTGCTTTCAACGGGGGAGTCGGTGGCCGACTTCCGGAAGCGCATGGTCACGCACTGCCGGCAGCATCTCGTCGCATTCAAAATTCCCCAGAAGGTGACGGTCGCGGCTACCGACAGTCTTCACGGAGCGCGATTCAAAAAGCTTCGACGGCGAGAGCAAGGTCCGATCGAATGATCTTCTCCCGATTGCCACTTTCGGCGGATTTCTGCACCACGAACCAGGGGCCGACGTCGACATACAGCCCGGTCGCACGTGGCGATCGCCCGAAGCCGGCCCTGGCATTGTGGGTCCAAGCGACACGCGCAACCGCCGGAGGCTTTCGAGCGCGCAAACTTCTTGCTGGGGCTTGGGCAGCGGTCGCGCCCGCGGCCGTCAGGCTCCCCGCGGAAAGCCTGCGATATGGTTCGGGCCCACGTCACGGCGCAGTGGCAAGCGACGGCGACGGCCGGCTCTGGTGGTCGACCAGCATCTCGCATTCAGCCGCGGGACCAGTTGTGGCTGCGGCTGTTGTTGTGCAACCGATCGATCGTTGCAGGGACGGTCTCGGAATCACCGTCGGTGTCGATGTCGAGCCCGTCAATCGCTTCGTGCATCCGGGAGTCGCTCGGCTCCTCGCCGCACGCGCGGACCGGGAGGCGGCAATCGTCGCGAACGGGACCGTGCCACTTCTGGTGGTGGTGTGCGTAAAAGAAGCGGTGTTCAAGGCTGATCCGAGTCAGCGGGGTCGTGTGTTATCGGATTACGCTTGGATCACGGCCGAAGCGGAGGGAGCGTCAGGATGGTGCGGCGTGGCCATCGCAGGTGAGGATCCAAGACAGAAATTTTTCATTCGTGTCATTCGTGTTGACGACCATTGGGTTGCCGTAGCATTTGGTGCATGGTGAATCACACAATCTCGTGTCGACTGTGTCAGTCGCCGACAGTCTATCGCTTTTCGAGGCGAATCCTCGCGGAAACACGCGACTGCAAGTATTTCGAGTGTGCATCGTGCGGCGGTTTGCAGACCGAGGAACCGACCTGGCTCCACCACTCCTACAGTAAATTATTCCACATGGGAGGAGTGGAATCGGCTTATCGATCAATTTGGGCTCAGGCGCTGGTTCATTATTGTGCTCGCACGCTTGGGATCCGTGGAAAGATTCTTGATTTTGGGGGGGACATGGTTTGCTTTGCCGATTATTGCGCGACATCGGGTTTGACGCCTACCTCCACGAGCTCCATTCCGAAAATCTATACGCATCTGGATTTGCAGTGGAATCACTTTCAGGGTTTTCTTTGATCACGGCATTCGAGGTCTTTGAGCACCTTGCCGATCCGGCATTGGAAGCATCCTCACTCTTGCAGGCGGCACCGGATTTCATGATCGTGGGCACTGCTCGTTTTCAAGGCCAAGGCAGCGATTGGGGTTACCTGTTTCCCCATCACGGGCAACACGTTTTCTTTTGGTCCCGTGGCGCACATGAATGGCTTGCACATAGTCATGGCTATCGACTGGTTACATGCGGGAAGACGGTCACCGTTTATGCGAGACCGCAGAACATACGAATGGTGCAGAGACTTCTTCTCTCAGCCTGTGAGTACGGGGCGAAGGCGATGCAACTTCTTATCCCACTCGTTGCGCGGCCGGGTGTGCAGCGCGATCAAGACGAAATAATTGCCCGACTCATAAGATCGGCCGCCAACGGAACATATGATTGATCCACAATGGAATGGCCTTCGTGTGCTTTACAACGCTCCATACGAACTCAGCAGCACTGGTGCTCTTCTGATGTTCCACTTCTCCGGCAAACTCGATCACCTCCTCGAACCACGGGCGTACTACGACCCGGCCTGGTATGGGCGCGAGCAGGCGACGATCTTCCGGCCCGGGTGGAACCTGCATTGTCTCGCCGCCGAGGTCGCCAGGCCCGGCGACCGCTACGCCGCCACGATCGCCGGGCGACCGGTCGTCGTCGTCAACGACGGCGGCTCACTCAACGCCTTCAGCAACGTCTGCGGCCACCGCCACTCGCTCATCTGCCCCGTCGGCCCCGGCCGCGGCGAGCGGATGAAGTGCCAGATTCACGGCTGGGAATACGACGCCGAGGGACATCTCGCCAAGATTCCCGATGGCAAACACTTCAAGGTCGTGAAGCCCGGCGACTTTTCACTCCATCGCTATCGTGCGGAACGCTGCGGACCGTTCGTGTTCGTGAGCCTCGCTCCCGAAGGCCCGTCGTTCGAGGAGCACCTCGGCACGCTGGCGGAGGAGTTCCACCGTTGGTACGACGACGTCCGGCTGGTGGACGTCTGGATCCACGAGCACGATGTCAACTGGAAGGTGCCGGTCGAGAACGGCGTCGAGAGCTACCACGTGCCGATGGTCCACCCCACCACCTACCAGGACCATCGAGACGAAGAGCTTCACGACCATCGCCTCGAGCCCACCTTCACCCGCTACGGCGACCTTCTGCCCTACGAGAAGAAGCCCGGCCTCGTGTCGCTCGGCTTCCGCATCTACACGCACTGGCTGATCCGCGATCCGACGTTTGAACGTTTCACCCATACGCACGTCTTCCCGAACATCATGCTCTACTACGGCGACGTGTACCGTGGGCTGACGGTGATCGAACCGCTCGGCCCCAGACGCTTTCGCTACCGCGGCTACGGCTTCGTGCCGCGGGACGTGCGGTTCGGCTGGCTCGGCCGTCGGATCCAGGATCTTTCCATGCTCCTGTTCATCCGCATGGGTAGAAAAATCATCGGCGAAGACGCGGTGCTCTGGCCGCCCGTGCAGCAAGGGCTCGAGTCGAGCGACCACCGCGGCGTGCTCTCCGCCCGCGAGGAGCGGGTGTATGCGTTTCAGCGGTACGTCTGCGAAACAACGGGCGGTATTGCACCGTTCGAGCCAACCGACACAGAACCCGCGAACAGCCAATGACCGCCAATAGAACCACAGCCGAAGTCGTCCTCGGGCAGCCAAGCTTCGATGCCAGCCGAGCGCACGTGACTCCGACGTTCCTGAGTGTCGTAGCGACACTGATTCTGTCCGGTATTGTCATCGCGATGTTCCCACTCCGCTACGAAACCAATGACGACGTTGGAATGCACCTCACTGCCGCAGGCGTCTTTTACGGAGTGGAACCGAGCGAGCATTTGGTCTTCACAAATATCGCGCTGGGGTATCCCCTATCCCGTCTTTATCGCCTGGCACCGGATGTACCTTGGTATGGCCTGTATCACATACTCGCCGTGACGGGTTCAGCTATCGCCATCAATGCGTTGCTGCTGTCGATCAGTCGTTCACACAAGCTTTGGGCGCTCCTCAGCCTTCACTTTTTTGCGGCTATTGCGCCCTGCCTGATCTCTATTCAGTTCACCAAGTCGGCGTTTCTGGCGACCGAAGCAGGGCTCCTGACCCTCCTTGCGCCGTGGTTTCTCGAAAAGTCTGTGTCGCGATACTGGATCGTCGCGGGAATCCCGCTCATGCTGCTGGGTGCCGCGATCCGCTTCGACGCGTTTCTGCTCGCCCTGATCGCGATGGCGCCGATCGTGGTGTGGGCCGCATGGCAACGCTCTTTTCGTTTGTGGAAACCCGTGGTGGTCCCCCTGCTGGCATCACTCGTATGTTGCGGGCTACTGCAGTCGGCGCATCAGGCGTACTATGCGGCATCACCGGGATGGCGGGATTTTTACGAATTCAACCAATATCGGCATCAGATTGTTACGAGAAATGCGCCGCTCCAGTACGTCGAGAAAACAAAGCTGATTATGGACGCGGTCGGGTGGTCGCCGGCTGACTACTTGATGCTGAAGAACTGGTTTTGTTCAGATACCAACATTTTTTCCACAGCGAAACTCCAGCAGTTCGCACGGGGCATTGCACAGCTTGAATCGGGGCACGATAGCTTAGGGCAGGTTCTCAAGCGGTTGCACCCGTCGATCGCGACAGTGTGTCTTTTGGCTTGCATCGCTGCCTTCCAGTTAATTCTGCACGGCTGGCCCGCGCGACTAATCGCGGCTGGTGCGTTTGTCTTTTCGACGCTGCTGGCGGTGGCCATTTCAGCCACTACTCAATACATGCCTGACCGTGTACTTTACTGCCTATTCTTGCCATCGGTTTTAATGGGCGTGCTCGCTGCTGGCAAAGAGGTTACCGCGCCGAATGCGGCTATCTTGAAGCCGCGGCCGTGGGCGGGGTTGATCGCTGCGTTGATCGCGGTGACCTTCGCGGCCGCCGCATGGATTGATCAGGCGAGAGTGAGGCATGACTTGGAAGACAACGCAGCAGCCGCGCTGGACCATATCAAACTGCGTTCAGATGTGATCTTCGTCGATTGGGGGGGCGCATTTCAGACACAGTTATTCGTCCACCCACTGGGTAGCCTCGACGCGCTGCGGCCCGTCCGCTGTATTAGCCTGGGTTGGGGCTTGCGCAGTCCCATTTCAGACAGCCGAATGCGGGAGTTGGGTATCGAGGATCTGCCGCAAGCGCTCTTGACACGTGAAGATATCGTACTGGTGTGTTTCCGAGGAATGCTGGAGATCTTGGCCCAATACCTGTGCGAGCACGAGGAAGCAGAGGCCATCGATATAGGCTTCATTCACCAGGGTGATGAAAGGGTCTTTGGCTCCGTGGTTCGCATCCGCCGAGCAGAGCAGCGTATATCCCCATGAATATGAACGTCCGCTCGCCACGGCTGCCTTCAATAACACGATATATGGTAGCAAGATGATGCGACGAATAACGGATTCCCTGCTTTCCATGGCGTGGGGGTACAACATATTTCAGGGCGCTGTCGGGGGATCTGGATCCATCCGTACGTACCTGTCGGAGCATGTTCGCCCGCAACCCGGAGACCACGTTCTCGACATCGGCTGCGGTACCGCGACGATTCTCGATTCACTTCCGGGCGTTCACTACGTCGGCGTCGATCTCAGCCCCGGCTACGTAAGGCAGGCGAGCAGCCGGTACGGTGGCAGGGCAGAGTTCCACTGCCAGTCGATCGAGCAGTTCGTGGTCGGAAATCCCGGCACTTTTGACATCGTCATGGCCAACGGCGTGGTGCATCACCTCGATGATGCATCTGCGGCCGCGTTGTTTTCCGCGGCACGCCTGGCGCTGAAGCCGACCGGGCGTCTCCTCACTCGTGACGGGTGCTACGTCCCCGATCAGTCGCGGATCGCTCGCTGGCTGATCAGCAACGATCGCGGTCGGCACGTTCGCAACGAGAGCCAATATGTGCAACTGGCGTCGAGCTGCTTCGCGACCGTACACACCCGGATTCGACACGACCTGCTCCGGGTGCCGTATACGCACCTAATTATGGAGTGTTCGCGATAAGGTTCTCCGCGACTTGTCGTTTAAACTCCGGTATTCGGAAGGGACCAGCCGATGCGAGGCAGCCGCCGTACGTGGGCTGCGATCGTCCTGGCCGGAATTGTCGCCGGCCAGTGCCTGCTCTACGGCTCAGCGATTCTAGGCCGCACGGTTCTCCTGCCGCTGGATCTGCTCAACACGCCCAGCGTTTACATGCCACGGTCCGACGACACGCGTGGACTCGTGCCACGCGACTTCTCCCAGTCCGACCAGGTCTTGCAGTACGAACTCGGCAGACGGTTCACCGCTGCCGAGGTGCGGGCAGGTCGGTGGCCGCTCTGGTCGCCCTACGCGTATTGCGGCGCGCCGGCCTTCGGCAGCCAAGGTGCGCCCTTCCAGGCCCCCTATGTCGCCTGGCCATCCCCGTTCGTGCTCGCGTGGATGCAGTTGCTCATCGCGCTGGTGGCAGGCGTTGGGGTCTATCGCGTCTGTCGGGACATGCTGGCCGTCGGTTTCTGGCCGGCGGCGTGCGCCGCCTGGGCCTACCCGCTCACCGCGTTCTTCATGATCTGGCAAGGCCACGCCTTGCCACATTCTGCGGCGTTCCTGCCCTGGATCGTATGGAGCGTCGACCGTGTGTTTCGTGAGCCAAGCGGTTGGGGTGGGCCCCTCGTAGGCGCCTGCACCTACGCGCTCATCGCCGGGGCCCTCGACGTTGCCGGTCAGGCCCTGTTGGTGAGCGGCCTGTATGCGGTGTGGCAGGGCATGAGCCTGGTGATGAACGGCAGATCGGTCGTAGCCGTTCGGAGTGTGGCGAGCGTCGCCGCCGGCTGGATCGTGGGGTTCATGCTGACGGCGGTCGGGCTCCTGCCGTTCGGCGAATATGCCGGCATGGGGGCCCGCGTGCAGGATCGCGCAGCCGGCGCCCGCGAACGGCCACCGATCGGCATCATGGAGGCCCGGCTGCTCCTCGCTCCGGATGTGCAGGGCCGCAGCCGTCCCGGCTCGCTCTTCATCGGGGCATCGGGCAACGCGCCCGAAAGTGCGGCGACGGGCTATGCCGGGCTGATTGGCCTCTGCCTCCTCGCGCCGCTGGCAATCCTCGACAGGCAGCGACGCGGGCACGTGATCTTCTGGACGTGTCTTGCCGTTGCCGGCATGGCGTGGCCGCTCGATCTGCCAGGATTCGTTTCGCTTTACAACGGACCGGTCCTGAGGTTGCTGTCGTTCAACCGGTTCGTCTTCGTCACAGGTTTTGCGATCGTGGCGTTGGCGGCGATCGGGCTCGACGTGCTCATCCACCGCCTGGTCGCGCCATCGTGGCGATTCGCCGGACCGGCGGTCGCCATGGTCGCCCTCACGGCCGCCTTCGCGGCAGGATCCTGGTCGCCCCCCGAGCCGATCGGCTCGCAGCTCGAGGCCGCGGTGCGCAATGGGGCCGACGTCCCGGGGGTCGCGACGCTCGCCGACGCCGCGGCGGTGCGGGGCTGGTTTCAGCGGGCTTTCGCGGCCGCGGCCCTCACAAGCGGGCTCGCGACGTGCGGCTGGACGGCCCTCGCCACCGGCACCCTCGCCCCACGCCTGCTCGCCATCGTCGCCGCGGGCGCGTGGCTGCTCGAACTCGTGCTCTTCGCCCTGCCCTACCCGCTGGTGTCGGATCCGAAGTGGTACTACCCGCCGATCCCCACGCTCGAACGCGTGGCGGCCGCCGCTCCGGGCCGCGTGCTCGGCGTCGGCTGTCTGCCGCCGCGGCTCGGCGAGCGATTCGGCCTGCGGGATATCCGCGGCTACGACGCGGTCGATCCGGCGCTGCTCTGCGACCTGCTCGCCGGAGTGACGAGCGAACTCTCCAGCTCTCCCGACTACGCCCGCACGCAGTATTTCGTGCCCCGGATGACGAGCGACAGCGACGGCCAGCCGCGGCTGCCAGGCGTGCTCGACATGCTCGAGGTGCGGTATCTCATTTTTCGTCGGCCGCCGGCCGCGATCACGTCGTGGAAGTTCGTGGGCGACGACTACTGGGTGTGGGAAAATCCCCATGCTCTGCCGCGGCCCTTCATACCGAAACGCGCGCTGCCCAGCCCGCCGCGGGAGGAACTGCTCCCGCGGCTCGCCGCCGATCGGTTTGATGCGGCCGCGGAGTCGTTCGTGGAAGCGGATCTCACGTTTGAGGATGTCTCCGGCACCGCCGGGATCGTGAGCGAGACGCCGCAGGAGAT
>Ga0214917_10002402_pt1 | contig 22782 bp, 27 predicted proteins | sample LL_1208_BB_MetaG_FD_177983 | JGI IMG/M metagenome (GOLD analysis project Ga0214917, IMG submission 177983) | Freshwater microbial communities from Lake Lanier, Atlanta, Georgia, United States - LL_1208_BB | ecosystem: Environmental > Aquatic > Freshwater > Lake | place: USA: Georgia | collected...
TTCTGCAGACTCGTGGGGAAGAATTACTTGGTGAGTTACTGAGCAATGTTGCCTACTTCACAACGAAGGTTCAGTCAGAATTTTCGCTGCAAATTTTCCTTAACGATAGCGATTTTCCTGCTGGGCGTTTTGATCCCACTAAGATAATTCTTCGAGCCAATCAGCTCGGAGCTTCTGGAGTAGCTATTGAAAATGCTTTAGGCGAGCATGGAATTCGTGTTGAAATGGCAGATCAAGACACTGTCGTCTTCCTTGCAACATTGGCCGATACACGCGCAGACTTTGATGAGGTCGCTGATTTGTTGATTGAGATCGCTCGCACTCAACAAAGTGCCCCACGTCCAAGTGCAACTGCGCTGAGCTGGTCTGTTGTTCCAACAGTTGGTATTTCTATGCGCGAGGCATACTTTGCGCCAACTGAGATGGTCTCGGCGACAGATGCTATTGGGCGAGTGAGTGCGGATTTAATCGCACCGTATCCCCCAGGCGTTGCAGTTATCGCGCCAGGTGAGGTTTTGACCGAACAAATTGTGCACGGTCTATCTGCTTCACAGAAAGCCGGAGTACGTATTGCCTATGCAACAGATTCAACCCTTGGAAAGTTTCGGGTTGTAGCAAAGTAGCTAACTAATTACTTCGTACGGTGAACCTTATGTTGTGCAGCCTGGGCTACTGGGCGAATTACTAAAGAATCTACATTGAAGTGTGCTGGCAAAGTAACGCTCCACCTAATTGCTTCAGCAACATCTTCTGCCAATAGCGGTGCGTCAACACCTTCATAAACTTTTGCAGCACGATCGGCATTTCCGTATCGAATTTTTGCAAATTCTTCGGTCTTGACCATACCTGGTGCAATCTCGGTTACTCGAATAGGTAGACCATTGAGTTCAAGTCGTAGCGTGCGAGCAAGCGACGTTTCGGCGTGCTTTGCAGCGACATAGCTTCCACCATTTTCGTAAGCAGCATGACCCGCAGTCGAAGAGATAATCACGATGTGTCCGTGTCCTAGTTTCTGCATCGCTGGGGTGAATGCCTTCACCATGCGAACAGATCCGACGACATTGAGATCATAAGTCTTGCTCCAGATGGCTGGATCTGAATCCAACACTGTTGCTCCATCAAATGCTCCACCTGCACAATTGATAAGAACTGAAACTTTTCTATCCGCTAAATCAGCTACCAATTGATCAACACTCTTTTGGTCCGTAATGTCTAAATGATGAGGGGTGATTGCTGAATTTTCTGCAGCGAGTGCATCGAGGCGATCAATGCGACGTGCGCATGCGATTACGTCATAACCGCTATCTGCTAAAGCACGAGCAGTTGCAGCACCTATCCCACTACTTGCCCCGGTGACGATTGCGCATTCGCGATTACTCATACTGAAAACCCTAACATCTAGACCTTAAACCAGACTGTGGTTCCTGCTGGAAGCGTGAAGTCAGTGATTGGGGCCGATGAGTGAAGAATTTCTTTTGCTTCAAATTTGTGTGGGTATCCCCGAAAGTTAATCATGCAGTTCCAGCCGCCTGGACGTGAGAAATGAAGAATTTCTTTATTCTTTGTCTCGTGCCACATGAGTAGCTCTTCACCCTGCAATTTCTTTCGTAGCGCAAGCGCTTTGCGATAGATCTCAAGTGGTGATCCTGCTTTGCCATCTTGCAGTTCAACGTTTATCTCTGCAAACCATGATGGTTGAGGCAGGTGCGAACCACCGTTTCCAAATCCATAGGAAGTACCGGTCTTACTCCAAGGCAATGGAACGCGGCATCCGTCGCGGCCCTTCTCGGTGTAGAGATTTCCAACATAGGCCGGATCTTGAATCCGATCATGCGGAATATCTGTCACTTCGTGAAGTCCAAGTTCTTCACCCTGATACATATACGTACATCCAGGAAGAGCCAAAATAAACATGGTGGCAGCTAACGCTGCACGAGTACCTGCTTCGCGATCTAGCGGATGTGTTGTGCCATCTGCAAGAAGCCACTTCTTCTCATCGACGATTGGATGTAATCCATAACGAGTTGCGTGGCGAATCTTGTCGTGATTTGAAAGCACCCAGGTAGATGAAGACTTGTTCTTATCTGCAATTTCAAGTGATTTTTTGACTGTGTCTCGATAATCAGATGGATCGAATTTTGCATCTAGGAATGCGAAGTTAAAAGCTTGCCCCAAAGTTTCTTCGCTGGCATATAACGGCATGCGTTCGATCGGAACATTTGCCTCTGCGACAGCTACACGTGGTGGGTCATACTCATTAAATACTTTGCGCCATTCTTTATAGACCTCAAAAAGCTCAGTGCGATCAAAGAGGACACCTTTGCCGTCAAGTTGCGGGTTTTCATATCCAAGGGTTGGTTGGCTGCGAAGTGGCTCCGAAAGATCCTTTTTCATCGCATGTGCAACATCCACACGGAATCCATCTACACCACGGTCTGCCCAGAAACGCAGAGTCTTAATGAAATCTGCTTCCACATCTGGGTTATCCCAATTGAAATCTGGTTGTTCTGGTGCAAAGAGATGGCAGTACCACTGACCTGGCTTTCCATCTTTTTCAGTAATGCGAGTCCATGCTGATGGAGCAAAGTGTGAAGGCCAATCTGTTGGCGGTAATTCTCCATCTTTACCTTTACCGTCGCGGAAAATATATCGAGCGCGTTCTGGTGATCCTGGTTCAGAGTTGAGAGCATCAACAAACCATTGATGAAGATTTGATGAGTGATTTGGAACGATATCTACAAATACTCGGATACCCGCTTCGTGGAGCGCAGCCAACATCTCATCAAAATCATCAAGTGTTCCTAGTTTTGGATCAACGTTTCGATAGTCATCAACGTCGTATCCACCGTCTGCAAGAGCTGATGGGTAGAACGGGCTAAGCCAAACCGCATCGAGTGAGAGAGATCTTAGATATGGAACTTGAGATGTGATCCCTTTGAGATCACCGATGCCATCGCCATTTGAATCTTTAAAGCTGCGAGGATAAATCTGATAGATCGCTGCCTGTCTCCACCAATTAGCATCTTTAGACAAGCTCATCGAAATCTAACCTCCAATAAATTTGTCCAATACTATCTCTCTTTGAGTTGCAGCAGCCTAATCGCCGCTACCGCGCTGTCATATCCCTTATCTTCAACACTTCCTGGCCGGCCGCTGCGAGCGATAGCTTGATCAAGGGTGTTACACATTAAAACGCCAAAACCAATAGGTGCGCTGAACTTTAGGGAAACATCAATAACACCTTGTGTGACGCCTTGGCAAACATAATCAAAATGGGGTGTCTCTCCCTGAAGGACTAAGCCCACTGCAACTACAGAGTCAAATCCTTTTTCGAATGCAATTTGAGATGCAAGTGGAATCTCAAATGAACCTGGGACATAGACAACTTCTACATCACTAATCGATGCAGCCTTAAGGGCACGTTGCGCACCTGCAATGAGATCCTTACAAATATCTAAATGCCAACTTGAAGAGATTATCGCCACACGAGCGTTTGGTAATTGAGGGAGTTCGATTGTTGGTGCATTTCCTGACATTTTATTCTCCTGACCTTACGTGTCCGAGTTTTGTTGCTTTTGTATCTAGATACTTCTCATTGAACTCTGTAGCCGCAATCGGTAACGAGTGCACTGTGGATTCGATGCCTGCATCACTTAGTGCCTGAATCTTTTCAGGATTATTTGTCATCAGGACAACCCGCTTTATTCCTAGCTCCGAAAGAATCTCTACCGCATCGCTCCACTCGCGCGCATCAACCTGGTGGCCAAGTGCGACATTCGCCTCGACCGTATCTAAACCACGATCTTGTAATTGATATGCCTTAATTTTCTCAGCTAAACCAATTCCACGGCCTTCATGATTTCTTAAGTAGATGATGTATCCAGATCCTTTTTCTACAATGAGACTCATCGCCGCCTTGAGTTGTTCGCCACAATCACATCTCTGTGAGCCAAGCACATCTCCGGTAAAGCATTCGGAATGAATGCGTAAGTACGTTGGTTCTGATGTGACCTGCGGATTAAAGGCCATGATGGCGTGATCGCGCTGGCGGAGCGCTGGGTATGTTGCGATCTTCCACATCTTGTTATCGATTGGAATATCTGCCCACTCAAGCTTGAGTAATGGATCCTTGACCGCAGTGAAGTTCTCTTTGTAATACGCAGTTAAATCTGCAATTGCGATAATTGGAATCTCATGTTCGGCCGCGAAAGTTTTTAGTGTTTCACCACGTGCCATCGAACCATCTTCGGCAACAATCTCTGAAAGCAGTGCTTGTTCAGAACTCTTACTTAACTGAGAGAGAGCCACGCCTGCCTCTGTATGCCCCTGACGTCCCAGTAGTACGTGATCGTGAGCGACTAGCGGATAGACATGACCTGGCCGAATCAAATCTTTAGGTGTTGTTGAAAGCTCGCCCAATGCGCGAATTGTTCTAGCTCGCTCAACGGCACTTACTCCGGTGGTAATTCCTGGGGCAAAGTCAACGGCCACAGTAAATGCGGTGCGACGTTCATCTTCATTGTTTTCAACCATAAGAGGAAGATTGAGTTCTCGCGCTCTTGATTTCGTGAGGGCAACACAGAGAATTCCTGTTGTGTGAGTGACCATAAAGGCAACTTTTTCAGGGGTCGCTTCTGTTGCAAGCAGCATTAAGTCGCCTTCGTTTTCACGATCGAGATCATCAGTGACGATGAGAAATTCACCATTTGCATACCTAGTGAGCGCTTCAGGAATGGAAATTATCGGGATGCTCATCGCTTCTCCAAAAGTCTTTCAACATACTTTGCCAACACATCTACCTCAATATTGAGGGGGTCACCGATTTTCTTTGTTGAAAGGTTTGTCTTCTCCAGCGTTGCCGGGATCAACCAGACTGTCACTTCATTACTCTCATCACTGATCTGTCCCACAGTAAGTGAGACACCTTCGATACAAATTGACCCCTGAGCGACGATGTACTTCATCAACGATTCCGGCACGCTGACAGTAAATTCTTGCCACTTTTCCCCATCAACGATTGATGACACATGTGCAACACCATCAACATGGCCCTGAACCATATGTCCACCCATGCGATGGGACAACGTAGCTGCTAACTCTAAGTTGATTTGATCTCCTTCTTTATACGAGCCAAGAGAGGTTAATGAGAGAGTTTGCACCATCACATCTGCTGCAAAGGTGCGATCACTAACGGCGGTAGCAGTTAAACAGACGCCGCTGACTGCAATTGAATCTCCCAGTGAAATTCCAGCAACAGTCTCTGGTGCGTTAATCACGAGGATTGCACTATCTGTACCCAAGGTAATTGATGCAATAGTTCCAACTTCAGTGACGAGTCCTGTAAACATTTTCGCCACCTCTCTTAGCAATGAAATAATGTGATTTTGTATCGGGGCCGATAGCAATTTGGCTTATCAATTCAGCGTTGGCGAGAAGTGTGCGCTCATCCTCAAAGAGTTGAAGACCTTGTGTTCCGAGGAAATCACGTGAGCGATAGATGATGAGCTCATCGATAAGTCCTGCGCCAAGGAGAACGTTTCCAAGTGTTGGGCCGCATTCAAGTAGCACTTGGTTGTAATCGAATGAAGACAGTTGTAAAACTATCTTTTCTAGATCTTGGTTCTTAATGAAGTGAGTGACCGCACTCGAATCATTGAGATTGTGAGTAGAAGGAATATCTCTCAATCCGACAACAATTCGATCAGGGTATTTTCCACCAGAAGTGTTGCGAGGAATCAAATGTGGATTATCGGACAACGCTGTTCCGGTACCGATAAGAATTGCATCAGACTGTGCCCTTAAAGTTTGAACATCTGCGCGAGAATCTTCGGAAGTTACCCATCTTGGTGAACCATCTCCCGCAGCTATCTTTCCATCCGCCGAAACAGCAACTTTCCAGATCATCCGAGGACGGCCTGTATGAATTTTATGGAGCCAGCTTCGGTTTGAAAATTGAACTTCTTTTCCGAGTATATCCAAGTCAACATCGATACCAGCGGCACGGAGTCTTTCAACTCCTCCACCTGCTACTTCATGTGGATCTCTTATCGAGATAACTACGCGCGCGAATTCAGCGTCAATGATTGCTTCAGAGCAGGGTGGCGTACTGCCAGTGTGATTGCAAGGTTCGAGGGTTACGTAGATGGTTGCACCTTTAAGAGATTGTTGAGCACTCTTGATCGCAACAATCTCTGCATGATCGGGTGATGTCTGACGCTGGTGAAATCCTTCGCTGATGATTGTGCCGGATGCATCCGTAATTACTGCGCCAACAATTGGATTTGGATAAGTCTTTCCATAACCCTTTTCGGATAGCGAAAGCGCGCGTTGCATGAGTTCGCTTGCATTCATCGCTTTCGCACCATCCCCTTCGACTCTTTTTGAGTAGCAAGAGATCGGGGGTATGCAATAACCCGTAGACGTCCATGCCAGATGTCATTGCGACAAGGCAGAACGCTACGTCTTAGTTATCTCTCATCCGGACTTTAACCGTCGGTCTCAGAATTACACTGAGTCCACCGTTAGCTGGCTGCCAACGGGTCGCGGACTTTAACCGCCGGTTCGGAATTACACCGACCCCGATAACTTAAGTCTTATCTTAATCCAGAATCACTCTTCTGGCCAACTCACTTATTTCAGCAGCGCCTTCATTGCTTCGATCTCAGCGCTCTGGTTTGTGAGAATATCGGCGTATAGCTTCTTGACTTCACTATTTGTTGAATTCTTAATCATTGAAATTATCTCGATGGCGCCTTCGTGATGGGCAATCATGCCTTCAAGAAATAGATGATCGAAAGCAGATCCTTTAGCAGTAGAAAGTTCTGCCAACTCTTCATCGCTCAGCATTCCACCCATATCCATATGGCCAGCATGGGTTCCTGACTTTTTATCAATATTGATCTGCATGGATTACAGGGTATTTCAGTGAAGCGGAAGAAGCTGATCCAAATTCTTAACCTCTATCGCTTCGCCACGAGCACTTGATTCGACAAATTTCCCATTTATTGAGGCGACTACGGTTCCATCGTCGGTTGTGTGCGCATCGGAAACGAGGGAGACTCGATAACCACGTTCGAGCGCATCAACAGTTGTTGCGTTAACACAATTCTCGGATTGAGCCCCAGTGATGTAGAGATGTGAGATGTCATGTTCTTGCAAAATATCAGCCAAATCAGTCTCTTCAAATGAACTTCCACGAACTTTATCAACGCGTCCATCATGATCTTCTGGCACTAACTCAGGGATGATTTCCCAATAGTGCGAACCGATTGGCATCTCGTCCTCTGAATGTTGAACCCAGATCACGGGAAGATCGTTGGCGCGTGCTGAATCGATTGCTCGATTGATTTGATTGACAACAGAATCTTTTTCAAAGGCGTTGAGTACAACACCGTTTTGAACGTCAATAACTAGCAGCGCGCTTTTTTCTCTCACTTACAGGTACACCGCTCATCCATAGGGACTCCAGCAAGAGCATCCTCAATATGTTCTCCGCAGCCTTCCCAGGTTGGTTTCAAGCAACTTGCACATTGAACCTTCTTACACATGAATTCCTCTTTTCCTAGATTTACTAGGATACCTGAGACGGTGCTGGCATACACTTATTGAATGAGTCAGACCGATGGTGCACAAGTTCACCAATCCAGAATCGTAAAGACTCTCATTACCGCTCAAGTCCTCAATGGCGTGGGTGTTGCCGGCACAGTTGCAGCAGGTTCTCTCCTAGTTGCATCCATTACAGAATCAGAGACTCTGGCAGGTCTTGCTCAAACATTTTCTGTTTTAGGTGCTGCAGCAATGGCACTTCCGCTTGCGCGATTGACAAACCGCGGAGGTCGAAGACTCGCTCTCTCTGCGGGGCTAATCACCGGTCTAATTGGCTCTGTCATCGCAATCACTGGTGGTTCAACGAAAAACATTTATCTCATGCTCTTAGGTTCATTCCTTGTTGGTGCTGCATCAGCATCTGGTTACCAAGCTCGCTTTGCCGCTATTGATCTTGCGACTGAAGATAACCGTGCAAAGCAGTTATCACTCGTTGTCTGGGGTTCAACGATTGGCGCAGTAACTGGCCCTAACTTAATGGAGCCTTCGGGGCGCATTGCAGAGAACTTCGGCCTACCAAGTCTTGTCGGCCCGTACATTGTCAGCGCTTTCACACTTGGGTTGGCAGTGCTAGTTATCTATCTATTTCTGCGCCCCGATCCTTATCTGACTGCAAATAGGGATGCACATCCTGCAGGGATCGAAGTGAAGAGATCCTTTAAAGAATCTTTCTCTCACATCAAGCGCCATCCCGCAGCCTTGCTAGCTATTTCATCGATAGCAATCGGACATTTGGTGATGGTTGCGGTCATGGTGATGACACCGGTACATATGAAGCATGTCGATGTGACGTTGCAGATTATTGGCCTTGTTATCAGTATCCACGTTCTTGGTATGTATGCGTTCTCTCCGCTAGTCGGATTCTTCACTGACAAATTGGGTAGCATTGCTGTGATTCAAATTGGTGTGCTTCTCTTGTTGATTTCTACAGTAGTTTCTGGAACAGCTGCAGCAGATAACGCCGTTCAGCTTGGCATTGGTTTATTCTTTCTGGGTATTGGATGGTCGTGCACGCTGATCGCTGGATCTGCACTGCTATCGAGTTCAGTAGATGACGAGATGCGTCCGTCATCTCAAGGCACGAGTGACCTAGTGATGAACTTAATGGGTGCAGCAGGTGGTGCGCTTGCTGGCGTGATTATCGGTTTCCTAAATTACGGATGGCTCTGCTTCTTTGCATCGATTCCCGTTGTGATCTTGGGAGTTTGGTCGTTGCGTAAGTAGATTTACTTCAGTCCGCGAATTTTCAACGTGTGATCGCGAATAGGCGCAAAAGCTAACTTTTCAACCAATATTCCAACGAACATAATCGACAATATTGCACCGAGAACTAAGGCCATATCTCCCAGTTGTCGTCCGACATCTAGAAGCTGACCCAAACCAGTACCAAGTGCTGGTGAGACGGCAATCAACTCAGCTGCCATAAGTGATCTCCAAGCAAATGCCCATCCTTGTTCAAGCCCAGCTAGAAATCCTGGGAATGATGCTGGTAGAACAAAGTGACGAATCTGTTGAACTTTGGTTGCACCGAGAACGCGCCCAACTTTGAGATATTGGGAAGGTATCTGTTCGATTCCAGATGCCAAACCATTTGCAATAGAAGGTATAGCGCCTAGGAGAATCACCGCGTAGATCGTTGCATTGGAGAGACCAAACCAGATGATGGCTGCGGGAACCCAGGCTACTGATGGCAATTGTTGAAGACCGGTCGTAATCGGTTTGAGAACTACTCGTGCTGTCTTGCTCAATCCAAGAAGTAATCCAATTGGAATTGCAATGATGATCGCTAAAGCAAATCCTTGGACACCTCGACTTAGTGAGTTCCAACCAGCAGTTAACAGAATCCCTTGCTGATATTGATTGACTAAAGCTTGATAAACCTGGTTTGGAGATGGAAGAACATATTCTTCAACAAAACGAAGTTGAAAGACGATCTGCCATATTCCGATGAAGAGCGCCATTGCGATGAGGGGTCCTGAGAAATTAAAGACTTTTCTCGCAAGGGATTCTGATTGAGTTGACTTACTTTCTAGCGCGTCAAGACCTGCAGATAATCTGCCAAGTTCACTCTGCTCTTTATTTACTTCAGCCATGGCGTTTGATCTCATTTCGCAGGTGGTCGGTAATCTCGCTGGCAAGAGTTGCTACTTCTGGTGCATCAATACGGCGGGGTTCTGATAATTCAATATTCCACTCACGTATGAATCGTCCAGGTTTAGATGACATAAGAATGACGCGTTGCCCGAGTCGCACAGCTTCTCGCACGTTATGCGTAACAAAGACAACTGTTAAACCAGTGCGCTTCCAGATCCCCAGCAATTCTTCGTGGAGAAAGTCGCGGGTGATCGCATCGAGGGCAGCGAATGGTTCATCCATCAAAAGAATTGATTTTTCCTGTGCAAGTGCGCGGGCAATAGATACACGCTGACGCATTCCACCAGAGAGTTCATGTGGGCGCTTATCAAAGGCTGAACCCAGGTGAACGAGCTCGAGTAACTCTTGGGCTCTTGCTCTGCGCGCATCTTTTGCAAGTCCCTTTATGCGAAGCGCGAGTTCTACATTCTGGCCGGCGGTAAGCCAAGGCATCAAAGATGCATCTTGAAACATCAAAGTTGGTCGATCAGCAACGCGCACGTTACCTACTGTTGGTGAGTCCAAGTAAGCGAGAATGTTTAAGAGAGTTGATTTTCCGCAACCCGATGCACCGAGAAGACAGATGAACTCGCCTTTCTTGACCTGAAAGTCCAACCCTTCAATGACAAAGGCTTCATCGTCGCCAAAGCGTTTACTGAGTTTCTCAACTTCTAGCGCGTAATTCGTAGTCAATCTAGGCTTTTCCTAATCCCTGAGTAAGTATCCGCTTCTGCTTTGAATCGACCAACAACTTGTTGAGTATCCGTAGATCGTAAATTCCAACTAACCCACGTGAGCCGAGGTTAGTGAGCAGACCTACCTGAACCGCATCTTTTGAACTCTTTACCAGGGTCGGGACAAGTGGATCATATGTGAAGACGAGATTGCTCCACGCGCGTGCAATTACTGCATCTGAAAGACGCTTACCAGTTGCAGCTGCTATCTGATTTTGAACTGCATCCTGAGCAGCTGCTGGTGATTTCCTAATCTCGGCAACCGATTGCAGGTGTCCCTTGAGAATTGCTTCTACTGTCTTTGGATACTTATCTAGGAATTCTGTTGCAGCAACAATTTGAGTTGTGAGGAATTGTTTCTTTGGAAATAGATCCTTTTCGTCGAGAAAAACTTTTCCGCCAGCTTCAAGAACAAGTCGTGATGCCCAAGGCTCTGGAACCCATGCACCATCAATATCTCCCTTTTGGAAGAGAGTCAGGCTCTGAGCATTTTCTGTTGGAATAACAGTCACATCACCACCGCCAGTGATTGTTGTTTTATAGTTATTTGAAGCAAGCCAAGCTCGAAGTGCAACATCTTGGGTATTTCCGAGTTGAGGTGTTGCAATTTTCTTACCTGCTAGATCAGCAACTGTATTTATTCTTGGATTCACAATGAACTGAACGCCATTTGCTGTTGAGCCTGCGATGATTCTGATCAATTTTCCTTTAGTGCTTGCGAATCCCGCAATTGTAGGATTCGGACCTATATATGTCAGATCCAGTGCGCCACCTTTAAATGCTTCGATAGCGCTTGGGCCTGCGTTGAATGCAATCCATTCAATTTTTGTTGAAGTTCCAGATAATGCTGTCTCAAAAATCTTTTTCTCTTTTGCATATAACGCGGGAGCATGCGTCACATTCGCGAAGTAGCCAATGCGGACAACAGGTGCCACACCTGCCGCCTCGCTAGCAGTTGCTACCTGACTGAGAGCCGAAGAAGAGACCAGTACTCCTGATACCAAGAGCATGGAGAGAAGTGAGCGATATTTCATGAGAGCCTTCCTTTTCCTATATTCCTACTATACTAATAGGAAATAGATAGTGAACACCGACACATCCAATCTCTCTTGTAATTTCCCTCACTCACGGAAGAATGAGCATGTGAAGATCTCAGCAAAAGTCGATTACGCCGTTCAAGCAGTCGTTGAAATCGCCGTGGCGACCAAAAGAGATACTTTGATTTCGGCGGAGGAAATTTCTAATCGCAGGGACATTCCTGAAAAATTTCTAGAAGGAATCCTTACCTCGCTTCGCAAAGCAGGAATCGTAAATAGTTTCCGAGGTCCTTCCGGTGGTTTTGAACTTGCAAAGAAAGCGGAGGATGTCGCAGTAGCAGACATTATTCGAATCATTGATGGTCCACTAGCGGCGGTTCGTGGATTCGCTCCAGAAGAAATTGATTACGCGGGACCGGTTAAACATGTGTCTGATGTGTGGATTGCCACACGAGCAGCCCTCAGAAATGTCTTAGAGAATATTTCGGTGGCCGACATTCTTGATGGAAAGTTTGATCCTGCGATATCAAAAATGCTTTCAGAAAAAGATGTTCGCAAGCGTAGGAAAAACACACCATGAGTTCCGACTCAGAAATCAAGTTTAAAGGCGAGATGTTCGAGTGGCGTGGCCCTTCACCGTATTACTTCGTAGGGATACCACCTGAGGAAAGCTCAATAGTTAAAGAGCGCGCCACCCAACTCACCTATGGTTGGGGAGTTATTCCTGTGATTGGCAAAATAGGAGAGACTGAATTCACAACCTCTCTCATCCCTAAAGATGGAATCTATCTACTGCCTATCAAGAACGTGGTTAGATTGGGTGAAGGTTTAGAAGTCGATCAAGAAGTCCACGTTAGACTTACTCTCGGAAAGGCTTAAAATTAAAATTCAAAGAACTTTATTGCTGCTCGCATTATCAATTCCACTAATCGCCACTTCTGCCTTACCTGCGAATGCGCACACATCGCTCGAGCTATCTAATCCATCTGATGGTCAATCAATTGAATTTATGCCTGCTGAGTTTTCTGCCAGCTTTGACGAAGATCTCATCGAAATTGAAGGTGAAGTAGTAAATACATTGGAACTAGAAAGTGCAGATGGCACAAAGTACGTGCTTTCATCTGCCTCGATTGCTGGGCCAACCGTTTCGGCGAGCGCTGGAGATGGAGAGTATCCAGCAGGAAATTATCTTCTTAAGTATCGAGTGGTCTCAGCCGATGGCCATCCAGTCACTGGAGAGATCAAATTCTCAACTCAATCCCTAACAACTATTGGGTCTATGCCTGCCGAACCCGTAGCAACGGCATATGTCGCTGAGACCGAGGAATCTTCGCCACAGATCATCATCTACATCGTGGCTGGATTATTATTGGCACTTGCAATAGCCCTTGTTATTAAGAAAAGAATAGGAAATGGCTCACGTAATTGAAGAAAATGGAGAGTTGATTCTCAACCTTTCCTTACGCGAGCAAATTTTTGCCCTCCATTCAAGCCCCAGAGCAAAAGTCTCTGATTTGATTTCAACGACAGAGGCAACCAAGCCGTGGAGCGCTGAAGTCTTGCGAGGCGTCCGAGCGCCAGGCACAGGTATTCCTTATGTAGTCCTCCTTGGAACAATGCGATTTAAGGGTGGAAAAGATTTCACCGCGGTCTACAAGCGTGGTCCTGTGAAGATCTATGAGTTTAGTGCTGGTGAATTCAAGCGCTGGATTGTTTCGCAATGAGTCTTGTTAAAGACCTTCACGCACTGTCTAGAAAAGGTAGATCGGCAGATCTTACTCACTTCTTTAAGGCATTCCCAGGCGGATACGGTGAGGGCGATGTTTTTATCGGCGTGATCGTTCCGGATACACGCTTGGTGGCAAAGAAATACATTGATCTACCATTTGCTGAACTCGAAAAAGTAATCACATCTCCTATTCATGAAGAGCGTCTCTGTGCTCTGATTATTCTCAATCTTCGCTACAAACGAGATAAAGATGCTGCATCCCGGAAGAAGATCTTCACTTTTTATATGAAGGCGTTGCGTGCTGGCCATATCAACAACTGGGATCTTGTTGATGTCTCCGCGCCAATTATTGGAGACTACCTTGTTGATCAACCCGATCATATGGACGTCCTTGAAAAGTTAGCGCGCAGCAAGAAATTGTGGCAGCGCAGAACAGCGATGATCTTTACCTTTGCTTTTTTGCGTAAAGGAATTACTGGCCCAACAGTTCTTCTTGCAGAGAGCCTGCTAGACGATGAGCACGACTTGATTCATAAGGCTGTTGGCTGGATGTTGCGCGAAATGGGAAAGCGTGACCCGTATTTGTTGCGATCATTCCTTAAGGAAAATGCCCCACAAATGCCACGGACAGCCCTTCGATATTCCATCGAAAGACTGCCTGAGAGCGAACGTAAGAGATGGTTAGCGATTAAGCCTTCACATCGAAACGATCGGCGTTCATAACCTTTGTCCATGCAGCGATAAAGTCTGTAACGAGCTTTTCAGGACGGCAACTGCCCGCCATGTGAAGCTCTTCTGCGACTCTGCCACTTGTAGAATCACCCCATGGCAATCTCAGATGGTGATCGCGAGAAGTTCTTCCCTGCGATCGAGAAGAAATATGGCGAAAAAATGGCCTACTGGTTTGCCGCCATGAAAAAACTTGAGGGAAAGAAATACCCCGAGCAAATTGCCTTCCTTCGTGAGAATTATGGCTTCAGTCAGGCCCATGCCAACGCAGTCGTGATGTATTCGCGAGGTTCAACATCATCTACCCGTCATGAGAATCCAACTGAATACTTCAAAAGCATTGATCCAAAACAAGCGAAAAAGGTTCGTGAAATCTTCAGAGTGATCAAGGATAAATTTCCAGAGTTAGAACTCGTTATTGCCTGGAATCAGCCGATGCTCAAATATGGCAAGGAGTATGTCTTTGGTGTTTCTGTCTCCAAAAACCATATTTCAATTGCACCATGGGGAGATGTCCTCAAACCCTTTGCTCCAAAGTTTGAAAAGCTTGAAGGCGTGAGGGTGACCAAGAAAACGATTGCCGTTCCCAATGATTGGGAGATCGAGAAAAAATTACTCCTTGCGCTGGTTGCTGCACAATTGAAAAAGCTTAAGTAAGCAACTCAATCAGCGTGAATGGCGCGCTTTTCGAATTCGAATATTCTCGCTAACCATTAGCCAAATAAGTGCAGGTACTAAATCGACACTTCTTTTGGCAAACCATTTAGCGCCATTTGTAACCAACCAGTAAAGCTCAAACTTCTTCGAGACATTGATTGAAGTTGGAATCTTCTTTGCTGAGCGACGCGGTAAAGCCAGTTTACGTCTTACAAGATCGGCAATTAACTGATGCCCGAGTGCGGATGGATGCATTCGATCAACGTGCCACATGCGACGCTCGTCTGCAATCTTCGAATCCCAAGTCGATACAAGCACAACATTGTCTTGTTCAGATAATTCAATCAGAATCTCATTGATCAAAATGACTCTGGCAGAGAGTATTTTTCGTAGCGCCATTGGGCCGGGGGCGGTACGAATTGGATCTGGCAAACCAAGGAGCACAATCACTGTATTACTCTGACGTAAAGTCTGAATTAAGAAAGTGAGTGAATTCTTTATCTCCACTGTCGAAAAGTCGCCTCTGAGAACATCATTTGTTCCGATACATACCAATGCAAGGTCTGGCATAAATGCCTGCGCCGCCGTTAATTGATGCTTGGTGATATGCCTTGCTCGAGCACCATTCTTTGCAACGTTAATGAAACTTCCCGCCGTAAGATCATGAGCGAGTCTTCCCGCCCAACCTGCACCCACACTTGGGATGGCATCTCCATGATCTCCAACACCAAAGACTGAACTATCGCCCAACGCAATGATTCGCGGATGGCTAATGTGGCGCAAAGAAAGTGCTGGATCTCGTTTTTGAACTTTTGGTGCTATCGATGGTTGTGTAATCACAGGCTCATCTCCAGTTCGTGTAGGGCGAGAAGTTGATGTGCAGAATTTGACCAAGAAAACTCCTCCGCACGGTTACGTGCAAGGAGACGACGTTCGGTGAGATCCATAAGTGAGAAGTACTCGATTGCATCCACCCATAGCTTTGTATCTTTGTGCAATGCGGCACCACAGAGTGAAGTGATGATTTCACTGATTGCTGCTTCTTTCCGGCACACCACTGGTGTGCCGGAAGCAAGAGATTCAAGGGCTGCTAGGCCAAAAGTCTCTATTGGGCCGACTGCAAGAAAAACCTGAGCCTTGGCCATTAGCCTTGAGACAATTTCTTTATCACTGACAAAGCCGAGAAGCACTGCCGGAAGATTCTCCCGTAGCACTGCTTCGTTCATTCTTTTTTCATAGGGACCCGATCCTGCAACAACTAATGTGAGGTCGGAGCCTCTAGCCTTAAGTTCGCGAGCAATATCGAGCAGATAGAGAGGATCTTTCTCTTTAGAGAGGCGAGTGCAAGCGAAAACAAATCGCTCAGGCACTTCTTGAAATGTTGCCAATGTTTTCTCTGATTGGCTCGGATGGAAGAGCTGTAGATCAACTCCAAGAGGGATGTTTACAAGTTGTGACTCGTTGAGAACCATTCCAAGTTCAACAAATTCTTCTGAGGCATACTTTGTTGTCGCTACAATTCGATCTACAGATGCCGCCGTGTATTTATTCCAGAATCGCGCCAACGCCTTCTTGCCGGGAAGAAACTTTCCGAATGCATTGATCACACCATCAACCCGCTCATGAGCAAAGAAGATCGTGGGGATTGATCGCTTGCGCGCCCACCGGGATACTCGGAGAAGAGTTGTGCGATCAGATACCTCTAGCACCTGCGCATCAAAGTTTCTTACCAATCGGATAACTTCGCTGCTATCAAGAATGATTCGATATCCACCTGAAAATGGAATTACTGGTGAAGAGACTACAGCCGTTGTTATATTTCCAGTTCTTGAAAAACCATCTTTTTTACCCGGAACAACGAGTAAGACATCGTGTCCTAATTTCTCGTACTCACGGCTAAGAGAATTCATAGCAGTTTTGAGCCCACCGCTCTTTGGCCCATACATATTCGCTATATGTGCAATACGAGTCATGACGCTTGCCCCTGTTGCTTTTCCTTACGAGAGGCAAGAACTTCTGTATAGAGATTGAAAAGTTCAGAGCAGACGGCGCTCCACGTGCGAGTTTGGACTGTGGCGAATGCATTTCGCCCCATCTCTAAACGCATATCTTCGAAATTAACTAATGTAAGAACTCTCTTTCGGATATGAAAGTCATCACCCGGAGTGTAGAAAAGTCCATTGTGACCCGGTGTGATCAGATCACGAGGTCCGCCAATTTCAGGGGCAATTACTGGAAGTCCCGCCGCCATTGCCTCTTGAATGACTTGGCAGAAAGTTTCATTTTCTCCAGTAGTAACGAGAAGATCCATAGAGGCCATAGCTTTACTTAAGAATTCACCGCTCTGATGACCCAGGAATATTGCGCTCGGCAGCGCTTTCTCCAATATCGAACGTGACGGCCCATCACCTACGATCACCTGCACAACTTTCTTGCCGGTTAACTCGCCTATGTCATTGAGGTTTGCAAGTTTGTGTACCTGTTTTTCCGGTGCCAAGCGACCTACGAATCCGATCACACATGTCTGCGAATCAGCTCCCCAACTCTTTCGAAGAGTCTTAGATCTCCATTTTGGATTGAATTGCTTGAGATCAACTCCGCGACCCCAGCGATGAATATTTTCTATACCGAGGCCTTTGAGATAGTTTTCAGAATCTGTCGATGGCGCTAACGTGATTGTTGAGCCCGTGTGGATCTTCTTTAAACGTCGTTCAACAAGATTCTTTGCGGTGGTGAGTCGGTAAAAGTTAATGAACCCTGATACATCTGTTTGAAAGTTTGCAACAACAGGAATGTCGTAAATGACTGCACACTTTCGAACCTGCTCGCCAAGGAGAAAGGGTGAAGCGAGGTGAATTATGTCAGGAGAAAATTCACGGATTAGATTCATGACAGTTCTGGTTGAAATACTTGGAATATCTACTTGTGCAAACGATTGGAGTGCCAGTGCGGGAACTCTCGTGATTTCGACTCCATCTACCGAGTCTGGACCCTCTCCAGGTGCGATGATTCGAACCGTGTGCCCTTGATTGTGGAGATATCGCGCGGCCTGCAGAACAGAGTTAGTTACTCCGTTAGAGCGCGGCAGAAAAGACTCTGCGGATATCAAGATTCTCATGCTCACTTTATACGGGTTGAAAGTGCTCTAGCCATTAATCGTTCGAAAATGGCAGTTGAATCTTTAGACTAAATTTCTTACAAATGCTTCAGTTACCGTTCACCATTTGTTAACTTATTCTGGAGCGCTCAGAAGAAGTTCTATGTCACTCTTAGAGTCATGAGCGAGCGAGTCGAGCGTGCAGCTTTTTTTGATCTAGATAACACCCTCATCGATGGCTCATCTATCTACTATTTTGTGCGAGGCCTCTCAAAGTCCGGCATCCTCCAGCGTCGTCAGATAGCGCGGTTCGCCTTGGACAATTACCGCTTTCGCCGTTGCAAAGAAGAGAACATGACTGCGATGGGATATGCGACCAAGAAGATCTTGGACTTTGCTCGAGGCAAATCACAGCTCTTGATCTCAGAGTTATGTGAAGAAATTGTTCATGAGTTTCTACCAAAGAAGATGTTTCCTGCGATGAAGCGTCGCGTTGAAGAACACCAAACTATTGGCCACGACACCTGGATTGTGAGTGCTTCTCCTATCGAGATCGCATCAATTGTCGCCAACAAACTGAATATGACTGGAGCAGTTGCGACAACGGGTGAAGTTGTACAGGGAAATTACTCCGGAAATCTTCCTGGGGGCACGATGCACGGAATCAATAAGGCTCACGCGGTACGAGCACTAGCAGCAACTCGAGATTACGATCTTCGAACTTCCTTCGCCTATAGTGACTCGATCAATGATCTTCCACTATTGGTTTCAGTTGGAAATCCATTTATTGTTAATCCCAACAAGCATCTAGAGAATGTAGCGCTCAAGAATCGCTGGCCAATTCTCACACATTAGATTTGGAGACTCGGTTTGATAATTTGGTCTCATCGCGGACATCCGGGTACAGAAAATACTTTGCAAGCATTTGCAGCCGCGTGGGAAGATGGAATCACTCACTTCGAAACAGATATCCACGCAACTCTCGATGGACATTTAGTTCTTGCTCACGACCCATCGATACTTCGACTGACGCAGATTGATCATCAGATTTCGACCTTAAAACTCGAGCAGCTGCAAGAGTTCCCGATTCACGGTCAACATCCATGGTGCACACTTGACGAGCTCGTCACTAGGTTCCCGGATGCTCACATTTCAATTGACATCAAATCTGATGATTCGCTTGCTCCATTTATCAAATGGATGCACGATCGTCATACGGAGAACTTTGTTGTGGGCTCATTTTCTACAAAGCGAGTCAAGAGATTTCGCCAGGCCCATCCGTTCGTGCGAACCGCTCTCACTCCTTTAGAAACTCTTGCGCTTGTATTTGGTCTTGATCGCTTAGTTAAGTGGGAAGAATCTACAGAGCATTACGCAATGGTTCCCCTAAGCTTTCGAGGAATCCCAATCTGTACTTCACGCTTTATTAAACGTTGCCGCTCAAGAAATATCTCCATATTTGTATGGACTATAAATGATGTATCGACTGCCCGTGCTCTTGCTGAAAAGGGCGCTCACGGAGTAGTGACAGATACTTATCCACTGATGCGTTAAGAGTTAAATTAAGGCTAAGACGCCCTCCAGCAATACCAAGCAACAACACTTCGCATTCCAGTAAATGGCTCCCCTAAGGTATTGAGTACTTTCGCCTTAATCGATTCAGAGTTTCCGTGCAAGTTATCCCACCCACGACGGACCGCAAGATCATCGACGGGCCAAACATCAAGTCTTCCCAAATGAAAGATCAGAAACATCTCTACTGTCCAACGACCAATTCCATAGAGCGGGATTAGCTCTTGAATGATCTCTTCATCAGATAGATGAGGGAACTTTCTAAAGTTGATCTCTCCTGAAAGTGCCGCCTCTGTCAGCTCGCTAATTGTTCGAACTTTTGCACCTGTTAATCCCACTGATTGCAATTGCTTAAGCGAGAGTGCTCCTACTTTCTCGGCAGTAATCGATCCCCCGCATTTCACTTCTAAGCGTCCCGAAATGGTTCTAGCGGCTGCAGTGCTGACCTGCTGAGCTACAACTGAGCGAATAAGAGATTGATAGCTAGTTACCTTTGGTTTGGTCAGTCCAAAAGTGCAGGGCTCGAGATTCTTTATTGCAGGCGCAAAAGCAAGATCAATCTTGACGATCTTCCGCTTGATTGAGGCGAGCTCTCGAGCTCTATCTTGCACCAAAGGTAATTACAGGCCGTTCTTGATCAAGTAATCAGCAGATTCTCGCAAAGTTACCTCGACAGGAATGAAGTTCATGCCGAACAAACGCTTGGCTTTCACGTTGCTGATTCTCATAGGTTTACCAAGTTGCGGCAAAATTGTTTTGATGGTGCTATCAAAAATAGAAAGGAATTTGATGATTGCTGTCGGTGCCTGAGTAGTCTTGACTTTACTCTTTGGATAGATCGACTTCAAATACTTTGCAATTTCAACGAATGATTTAGTCTCAGAGGAAGAGAGGATTCTCTCGCCCTTAGTCTCATCATTCTTTATCGCGTCAACGTGCATTTTGGCAACATCTCGCACATCAACAATCGCAAACTTTAAATCAGGCAACATGGGATCGCTACCTTTGAGAATTCGCTCGACGAGCGAGATTGATGATCCGAAATTCTTATCAAGTGGGGCGCCAAGGACAAGCACAGGGTTAATTGTTGTGAGTGCGATCTCTGGTGCATCACTCTTTATAAAATCCCATGCTGCTTTCTCGGCCAATGTCTTGGACTTTGTATATGCCCCACGTCCGACCGGATGCGTGATATCTGTCCATATTGTTTCGTCATATTCACTGGTGCCGGCTGGTAATTCACGTCCATAAATTGCAGCCATGGATGAAGTCAAGATCACTCGCTTTACCCCAGAACTCTTGGCAGCTTTAAGTGCACGCAAGGTTCCTTCAACTGCCGGGCGAATCAGATCGTTTTCATCTTTAGGAGAGGCAAGTGGAAAAGGTGAGGCGGTGTGCATCAGAACATCGATACCTTGTAGGGCTGCATCCCAGCCAGAATCTTTCTCTAGATCGAGTTCAACGAAAGAAAGGCGTGAATCAAGATTTGATGAATCAACTAGGTGGGGGCGTACTGCATCCCGAACTTCTGCCGACTTCGCAATGTTTCGGACCGAAGCTCGGACCTCATATCCCTGGTTGAGTAACTGCAGGGTGATGTGCTTTCCGATATATCCACTTGCACCTGTAATGAGGACTTTTTTCATAGTCAAATTATCGCACAGAGCTATGCGTACTATCCGAATGGCAACTTTTGAATTATGGTTCGGGGGTGAATAAGACCGTAGATGCAGATTTTCTAGCCCTTCCGCTCACAGCAGTGAGTGATGCCGCAATCAGTACAGCAAAAGATGCAGGTGCATCGCATGTAGATGTTCGCATCGAGCGCACACGTAATGGTCTGCTCTCATTGCGTGATGCTCGTCCTGAGACACAGAGTGATGAATCCATTGCAGGTGTTGGAGTCCGTGTAATCGTCAACGGTGCTTGGGGCTTTGCTTCCTCACCTGAGATCTCTGTCGATGTGGCGAAGAAGCTCGCTCTTACTGCAGTTGCTATGGCAAAAACCTCAAAGCCACTTTCTACAGAGTTAGTTTCACTCGTTGCTGAGCCTGTCTACGCAAATAAGATGTGGGTATCTGAGTATGAGATAGATCCATTCGCAGTCTCTGATTCTGAGAGAAAAGATCGTCTAGCCGATTTAAGTAATCGCCTACTCAAGAGCGCAGGCGTCAATCACACATCTGCTCACACAATGTTTGTTAAGGAACAGAAACACTACGCAGATTCATACGGAACAAGCACTACTCAACAGCGAGTTCGTGTACAGACTCAGATCGAGGCAATCTCGATTGGCGATCACGGATTTGAATCGATGCGCACGCTGGCTCAGCCTGCAGGTTTCGGTTGGGAGTGGATGGGAAATAAACATTGGGATTGGGATACCGAGATCGCTGAACTTCCAACATTGCTAGCTGAAAAGGTGGCAGCGCCATCAGTTGAACCTGGTCGCTATGACGTACTGGTTCATCCATCGAATTTGTGGCTCACAATTCATGAGTCGATTGGCCATGCAACTGAACTAGACCGTGCAATTGGATATGAAGCCAACTACGCTGGAACTTCTTTTGCTACGCCAGATAAGCTAAATAAACTTCAATACGGTTCGAAGTTGATGAATGTAACCGGAGATCGCAACACATCTCACGGCCTTAGCACCGTCGGCTTTGATGATGAAGGTGTTGCAGCCCAGCAATGGGACATCATCAAAGATGGTCTCCTCGTTGGTTATCAACTAGATCGTCGCATCTCTGCTCGTGTAGACCGCGATCGCAGCAATGGCTGCGCCTTTGCTGACTCCCCTGCACACGTACCAATTCAACGCATGCCAAATGTTTCCTTGCAACCAAACCCAACAGGTCCAACCTACGATGAAATGGTTGCATCGATGGAGGATGGAATCATCATCAAGGGCGATAAATCTTGGTCGATTGATATGCAGCGCTATAACTTCCAATTCACTGGTCAACAGTTCCATCGAGTCAAGAATGGCAAAATCGTTGGTCAACTCAAAGATGTTGCATACCAAGCAACAACTACAGATTTCTGGGGATCGATGAAGGTTGTCGGCGGTCCGTCTACCTATGTTCTTGGTGGAGCATTTAACTGCGGTAAGGCACAACCAAGTCAGATTGCAGCGGTAAGTCATGGTTGCCCGGCGGCAATCTTCGACAAGGTAAATATTCTCAATACTGTTGCGGAGGCTGGAAAATGATTTCTGCTCAAGATCTGATTGAAAAGATCACTTCAGTTGCCACATGCGATGACTGCATTGTTGTAGTGCGCGATAAGACTCAGGCGAACCTTCGTTGGGCTGGCAGCACCTTAACTACCAACGGTGTTATCCAAGAGCGCAGCGTTACTGTCATTGCATTCGTTGCAGTTGCCGGTGGTATGGCATCTGGCGGAGTAACACGCACTGATGTTTCGCTTACTGATGTTCCTAAACTTCTAGAGGATGCAATTGCGGCAGCTTAGGCTTCTGGACCA
>Ga0214917_10002403_pt1 | contig 22773 bp, 20 predicted proteins | sample LL_1208_BB_MetaG_FD_177983 | JGI IMG/M metagenome (GOLD analysis project Ga0214917, IMG submission 177983) | Freshwater microbial communities from Lake Lanier, Atlanta, Georgia, United States - LL_1208_BB | ecosystem: Environmental > Aquatic > Freshwater > Lake | place: USA: Georgia | collected...
TTTAGTTGGGAGACCCACTCAGGATTTGATCCAAAAGAAATCGTCTGTTCCGCCATCTTGGCATAGTCCGGAGCCGGCCTCTTTTCTTTTTCCGCCAACGCGGCCACAGTTTCCTTTAGCGGATTCGACGCGGATGGCATCGCCGGGATCTTGGCTGCGTTTGCCGCGAAGCCCGTCCAAACCAGGGCCCCCAGGGCAAGAAGCGTGGGGCTGAACTTCATCGGCTTTTAGCCAACACCGGCGGGCGCTCCCTCGAGACGATTTTTGTGGTCTTTTTTTCCATCGGAACGGGCAACGGCTCGCCCGTGGTGGTCGTGCCCATGGCCAACCTCCGCCGGGTCGGCAAAGAGGGGATTTCCAGCGCAAAGCTGAGGGCCAAAAGAAAAATCCCCGGCGCCAGAAACCACTGAAACCGCTCCGCCATCTTGACGTCCCGGGTCTTGGAAAAATCGCCGGTCTTTCCCAGCGCCACCGTGTCCCGAATGAGTTCCGCCAAGTCCACCCAGTTGGATGCCTCTTGGTAGACTCCTCCCGTGGCTTGCGCCAACTCCTCCAGCGTCGCAGGCTCAAGCTTGGACAAGACCGCGGCACCCCGACCATCTTTAACCACGCCGCCTTGTCCATCGGGAATCAGACCACCGGAGGCCGTGCCGATCCCGAGGGAAATCACTTTCACCTCTTTTTGCTTCAACTCCGCCAAAGCCTGCCGCCAGTTCGGGTCGTGCGCCTCTCCATCGCTCAACACGATCAGGAATCGGTCCGCAGCCGTGCTTTGCCCAAACGCCTCATTGGCCACCCGCAACATTCCGGCATAGTCCGTACCGGCCTGGGGAAGATAGGAGGGATCCAGGCCAGGAAGAATGTCCCTCATGATCTCATAATCCGAACTCATCGGCACCTGGAGGAACGCCGTGCCCGCAAACACCGCCAGACCAACACGCTCCCCTTGCAATTCATCCAGCAAGGTCCCGATCAGCAACTTGGCCCGGGCCAAGCGGGTGGGCTTCACATCCTCCGCCAGCATGCTGGCGGATAGATCCAACGCAATGAGCACCTCCCGCGACTGGTCAAACACCGTCTCCTCCATGTTCCCCCACTGCGGTCGCGCCAGGGCCGCCAACACCAACGCGCTTCCCAATCCCAGCCACAGCCCGGAAGCTCGCCTCCGGGCTGCAGGCCGATCGGTGACCGCCTGCGCCCCTGCCCACCTCCGCAAAACTTTCGGCAAACTCATGGATCCTCTGCGGCCGGTCTTGCCGCGGAAAACCGCCCAAGCCAGAAAGGGGGCCAGCGGCACAAGCGCGAGGATCCAGGGCTGTTCCCAATGAATGCCGAAAAGAGAGTTCACCCCGCAGCTCCCCACCGCGCCGGCCTTGCAAGTGCCAATCCGGCAAAGAAGAAGGCCAGCCCGGGCGCGGCAAAACTCGCAAACCACTCATGCGCCCGGATCTGCGCCTTGGCGTTGAATTCAATTCTTTGCCGCTTGTCGATGGCGGCAAAGGCAGCCTCCGCTGTGCCGAGATCCATGGCCCGATAGAACTTTCCGTCCGTGATCGAGGCGATCTGCTGAAGAGTCTCCTCATCAAGATCGGATATCGCCTGACGATAACCCAGCTTGCGGCCGGCATTGTCCACCACCGGCATCGGCACAATTCCGGGCCTCCCCGCCCCGATTGTGTACACCGGAATTCCCCGGGTCTTGGCCAACTCAGCCGCCTGCAGGGGGGCTAACACCCCGCTATTATTGGATCCGTCAGTGAGCAGGATGACGAAGGCCCCCTTGCGCTGGCCTCCTTTGTCTTTCTCTGCCTGTTCCAAACGGGTCACCGCCAGACCGAGCCCGTCTCCCACCGCCGTGGCATCCTCAACAAGCCCGATCTTCAGCCGTCGAATTTGCCGAGCCAGCCATTCGTGATCGAAGGTCAGCGGCGATAGGGTATAGGCCCGGCCTCCATAAACGACCACGCCGATCCGGTCCGCGGGCCGTCGCGAGATAAAGGCCTCGATAATAGGCTGGATGGCCTGTAATCGGTTGATCCGCCCCTGCGGTCCCTCGTAATCCTCCGCCAGCATGCTGGGAGATAAATCAATCGCCAGCATGATGTCGTAGCCTTTTTGGCGGACCTGCTTTTTTTCCTCCAGTTGCTGGGGCCGGGCCAAGGCTATCACCAAGGCCCCAAAGCCGGCCGCGGCCAGAATCGAAGGCATTCGCCCCAAGGAGACCGCCGGCGCGCCGGCCCATTTCGCCACCCGGGGAATGACCAGCACGGGGCGCGGTCGGCGGCTCCTCCACCACCTGGCCAAAGGCAAAAGGAGCAGAGCCAGCAGCCAAATCGGTTCGGCCAAGGTCCAGCCCCCGGGGAGAAATGTTGGCGCCGGGTTCATCGCTGCACTCCCTTCATTCGCCGCTTGAAAAAAGCCACCATCGGATCCAGCAGGTCCCCCTCCGTGTTGACCGTGAGCCGCTGCAAAGCACTTGGAAACCACTCTTCCCATGCCTGCTCCCTCTCCTTTTTCCAAGCATCATGGCGGCTCTGGCTTTCCAAGGTTCCGGTATCAAATGCCAACACCTCCCCAGTTTCCGGATCCACTGCCGGGAGAATGCCCGCCGCGGGCAGTTGCCGATCCCAGGGGTCATCCACACGCACCCCGATAATCTCGTAACGTTTTTTCAACGCGGCCCAACCCGCCCCCGGGGAGCGCGGCGGAAAGTCCCCCAACCAAAGAACCACGCTGTGTTTGGGGAAGGCATGAAAGAAAAGTTTCCAGTCCACCTCCACTTCGGCCCCGTCTTCAAGCCTTGGAATAGGCTGCCCCAACAAGGTGGCCGCCGTCCTCACAATGTTCACCCGGCCCCGCACGGGCTGCCGGATCTCGTGCCCCGTCGGCGTGGCGTGCCAAAAACCCACCCGATCCCGGTTGCCTGCCGCCGTCAGCGCAAAAAGCCCGGCGATCTCCAATAACGCCTCCCGCTTTGTGCGGCTGCCGGAACCAAACTGCAACGAGGGCGTATCCTCCAGCAACAAAATCACGGTAAGTTCCCGCTCTTCGATGAACTTTTTCCGGTACAGTTCCCCCAAGCGGGCCGACACGTTCCAGTCGATGTCACGGATATCATCGCCGTACTCGTATTTGACCACCTGATCAAATTCGCGCCCCCGTCCCCGAAACGCAGATCTATACTCACCCCCCAGAAAGGAGTCGGCCGCCATCCGCACGCGCCACTCCAGCCGGCGGAGCATGGCCAGCGGCGCCTTGCGGGTCGTCTCACCAGGACCGGTCAGGGTTGTCATTCGGAAATCTCCCCCGCCCCCTCCTTAATACCCCGCGGGTACCGGGACACGCTCGAGCACGCCGCGCAAAATCTCGTTGGTGGTGGTCTCCTCCGCTTCCGCCTCGTAGGTCAGCCCCACGCGATGGCGGAGAGCATCGAGGAAGACATTCTGTACCACCTCCGGAGTTCCATGATCCATCCCATGTAGCCAGGCCAAAGCCCGTGTCGCCTGGACTAAGGCCAGCGAGGCGCGGGGACTGGCCCCATACGACAAAACCTTGGGAGCGTTTTTGGCGCCTCCGTTGGAACCAGATGCCGCCTCCCGGGTCGCCCGAACCAAAGCCAACATGTAAGCCTGCAGCGGCGGGCTGAGATGCACCCCATCCACCTTCTCCCTCAGGGACAAAAGCTCCTCCCCGGAGGAAACGGCTTTCAAATTGGGCTGGGCCGTTAACTGCCCCCACCGATCCATCATCGCCCTCTCCTCCTGTTCGGAAGGATAATCCACCAGGAGTTTAAAGAGGAACCGGTCTGTCTGTGCTTCCGGCAGGGGATAAGTGCCTTCCTGTTCGAGCGGATTCTGGGTGGCCATGACCAAAAAAGGTTTGGGGAGGTGATGGGTCTCTCCCCCGATCGTCACCTGGCGCTCCTGCATGGCCTCCAACAAAGCACTTTGCACCTTGGCCGGGGCGCGATTGATTTCATCTGCCAAAACCAGATTGGCAAAAACCGGCCCCCGATGGACGCGGAAGTTGCCCTCCTTGGGCTGAAACACCATCGTGCCCACCACGTCGCTCGGCAAAAGGTCCGGGGTGAACTGAATCCTTTCGAACTCCAGGCCCATGGCTGCTCCAAGGCTTTTGATGAGAAGGGTCTTGGCCAAGCCCGGCAAACCCTCCAAGAGCACATGCCCGTTGGACAGAAGAGCCACCAAAAGCCTCTCGATCACCTCGTCTTGGCCAATGATCGATTTTTGCACCTCTCCCTTGATTCGGGCGGCCCAATCCTTTCCACCTTTAGCCATCATTGCACAACCTCCTTGAACCATGAATCATCGCAAGCTCAGGCCGAAATTCAACCCCCCTCTCCCTTTTTTGGGGGAACCGAAAAAACGGCCCCCCCTTTTTCCAGCCGTTCCAGCCGGATCCCGCTGGGGGCAGAGAAAAACTCGGCAAGTTTCGCCACATCCTCGGTCCATTTCTCCCAAAACCTCAAAACCACGGCCGGCGGCAAAGGCATTCTGCCCAAGGATCCTTCCATCCGGTAAATCTCCTCCCCCTCCTCGCTTCGCCGCAGGGTCATCTCGTGCCGCAAAACCAGCGGCTGGCCTAACAGCTTTCCCGTTCTCTCCAGGCGCATCCCCCCGTCAAGAAACTGAACTTTCCAGGTCTCCAACCTCACCACCAAAATTTCCAGAACCGAAAGGGGCCCGGGATGAAGTCTCTGCCCCCACCAGGAATTCAGATCCGCATCTGACACCCGGATCTCGCGCGGAAACGGTTTCTTCTGTCCCGTGCCGGACCAAAGCCGTTCTTCGATAACTTTCGCATCCCCGTTGCTTCGGGCATCCCAAGGTTCGGGCATGGAGAAAATCAGCCCGGCTCCGCGGGCCATGACACCAACCACCAACAAGCCTCCTGTCACCCAAGCCATTCCTTTCCACCAGGATCTTCGTCTCATCATTTCCAGCAGCCCGTGAAATAAAAAACTGATGCCGAAAAAAAGGCCTGCCGCCCCCGCCACCAAGGCGGCCAGCACCGCGCCCTGCCCGATCAGCGCCGGGGAAACATCGGGAGGATGGATGGTTTTGAGGAAAGCTTCCTTGGCCACCCTCTCCCGCGCGCCCCGCTCTTGATCCCACTCCTCCGCCGAAAGCCAGCGCCCCTCAAATTTCCTTTTTCCCTCCTGAAGTGACCGGGCCTCGATTTCCCAGGGATCCATCAACTGCTGGATTTCCCCGATTCGCGCAGGGAACTCTTTTTTCAGTTTTTCCAACGCCTGGATTTGCACCTCCAGTTGCTCCGCGGTGTAGATGACCATGGGATCGTGCGGTTGGGGCATGGCTTGGGCCACCGCCCGGGCAAAAATCTCCTCCACCTTGGCCAACGCCTCGGGATCCTCGGCGTTGGGAATTTTATCGATCAGCCCCTTCCATCGTTCCACCTCCTCTTGCAGGGGTTTCTCCAGTGCTGGCGCCTTGTTTTTTGCCTCCAAAAGCAGATTGATCGCCCGGATCCCCTGTTCCCGTTCGATCTTGTTCCCACCTTCTGGAAAAACCGGGATCCGTGACAAAATTCTCCCTTCCTCCACCTCCTGCGTCCTGCCGTCCGCCTCCTGCAAAAGAACCTTACCCTTGCCTCCCGCTTCTTTTTTCTCTTGGACGACCTTTAGCATCTCCTGCGTTCCATCCCCCTTGCCGGCCTCCAAAATGACCCAGAAGGGACCCTCCGCCAGTGCGATTGAAAAAAATCCGGCCATGGCCAGACAAAGAGCGCGCAACGTTCCGCACGCCGCCCGGTTCAAGAAGTGAGTTTCCGCGCCGCACCCGCGATGTCTTTCGGCCCCATCCCGTAGTGATCGTAAAGCTCACGAGCGCTGTAGGCCGAACGCCCAAACTCCCCCTTCATTCCGATTGCCGCCGTTTTCAGGCTCGCTCCGGCCAAGCAAAGTGCGTGAACCAAAATGGCCCCCATTCCTGCGACAATTTGATGGTCCTCCACCGTCACCAGCCTGCCGCCCGCTGCTGCAATCAACGGTTGCATGGTGGCCAGATCCGGACGATTGACGAACGGGTTGTCCACCACCGCTGCCTGCTTTCCTTCCTTGGCCAAAATCTCGGCCGCTTCCAAAGCAAGGGGAACCATGGGTCCGCTCGCCACGATGACCACGTCCTTACCCGGCCTTACCACCGTGGCCTTGCCCCAGGGGTAGCCGTTGGGCCTCTCCCCGATCTTGGCCGGAAAATCCTCCCGCCCGGCAAAGAAGAGGGCGCTTTCACCCTCTTTTCCGCCCTGTCTCTCTTTGGCCTGGCGGCGAAACGCTTCCAACATCAGTGCCTCCGCCTGCTCGGAACAGCTGACCGCGATGGCCAGCGTATGCGGGATGGAGCTGACGGCGGAAAAATAGGTGGTGGCCTCATGGGAAGCCCCGTCTGCCGCATCCTGAAAACCCGCATGGGTAAACGCCGCCACCACCGGCCCCTGTGAAAGCGCCGACATGATCAGGGGCAAATTTCCCTTGGTGATCCCGAACTGGGAAAAGGTGTCCGCCACCGGAAGAAATCCGGTTTTGGCCAATCCGGTGCACGTGCTGATCATGTTGGCCTCCGCCACCCCAATGTCGAAAGACCGCCCCGGCACGGCTTTCTGAAACGCCGCCACTCCGGTCGAGCCCGGCAAATCGGCGCTGATCGAAACCACCGGCAACCCTTCCTTGGCCGCCAAAGTCATAGCCCTTGCAAAACCGGCCTGGACTTTTTCCTTTTTGATTGGGGTCCCGGCTGCGGCCGGCGCCGCCTTCTTGGCCGCACTCTTTTCCTCCCAACCCTTACGCAAAGATTCCGCCCAATTTTTTAGTTCCGCCGGAGTTTTTCCGCCGGTAATTTCCTCGACGAAAGAAACTATTTTTTCGCCGTCCTTCAGGGGAAATCCGTGTCCACCGGAAGAATTCTGTTCGGTATCCTTCACCCCATAGCCCTTGATGGTCTTGACCCACAGACAAACGGCCCGCCGCGGATCCCCTTTCGCCTCCGCCACCGCCTGCTCCACAGCCTGATAAACTTTTTCCAAATTTTGCCCCTCGGTCACATGTCGGACGTTCCACCCCAGGGAGGCCAGCGAGGCAAATGTCGGCTCCATGGTGAAACTGTCCTTGGAAATTCTTCCGGAAAGTTTGGTGTCGTTGTCGGAGACCACCAAAATAAACGGGTTGATTTCGTTCCGGCTGGCCAGCCCGGGAATGGCGGCCATGGCCTCCTTGGCCTCCCCTTCCATGCAGGCTCCGTCCGAGATCACACAGAACGTCACCCGGTCGCGTTTCGCCAATTTGTCGCCCAGGGCCAAGCCTTGCGCCACGGGTATCCCGGAGCCCAACGGCCCGTTGCTGATGAAAACTCCCTCCGGGTTGAGGTGGCTCTCCCCGTGACCGGTCAGTTTGCTCTGGATCGAACGGAATTTTTTCAGGTCTTCAAACGTCATCCCATCAAAGCCGTACTGCGCGCGGAGGGCATAAACCCCGTTTTCGGTGTGCCCGGCATCATTGACAAAATTGTAAGCCTCGTGCCAAGGCCGCCCTTTTTCGGCAAACATCACCCCGTGAATCGCCGACATGATTTCCGCCAAGGCCGCCGGACCTCCCCAATGGCAGGCCGCCCCGCCAATTACCGCATGGGTGTCCATCAAGGCCACCAAGGCCCGGGTCATCGTTGGATCGGCCAGCACCACATCTTGGCCGGCGGCATTGCGAACCTTGAGCGGGTATTTGGGCCCTTGCTTCGGGGTTCCCGCAAGACGGTTGGGAATGTTGAGAGGGCGCAGAGGGGGGGCCTCAACGGCTTGGACGGGTCCTACTTCAGTGGCCATGGTAAACTCCTTGATCTTTGGTTGGTTACAAAACGGACGAGGATCGTATCGGCAGGAGCAAGCCTTTGGCAAGGCTCACGCCAAGGCTGGCCGAACGGAGCCGGGGGAAATCTGAAGAATAACCCAAGAATCACTCCCCTCATCGGGACGGTCATGGGCCGATGCGTATAAGACCTGAACCTCGGCCGGAACTTGTCCCCAAAAAGCTTTCCGGCGTCTCTCGTCGAGCTCCTTGAGGGCGTCATCAATCAACAAGATCGGTGTCCGTTTGCGTGTTTCCCGGATCAAATGAAGCTCGGCCAGGCGCACCGCCAGACATGCCGAACGGCGTTGGCCCTCCGAACCAAACCGGGAGAGACTCCGGCCGCCCAAACTGAAATCCCAGTCGTCCCGCTGAGGTCCGACAAGGTTCAACCCCCGCTCCCGCTCCCGGCTCCAGAGGGCCTCTCGTCCGGAGCCCTCGGACGGAATCTCCGCCTCGGGTTGATAGGTCACCGTCAGTTTTTCGGACCCGGCGGTGAGTTCCCGGTGGGCAAGCTCCAGATGGGGCAAAAATCTCCGGGCCAACTCCTCGCGGGCGGGGCGAAGCGCCTGCGCAAGCTCGGTCAATTGTTGAGTCCAGGCCTCCCACTCCGAGCGCGAAGGATTCGGGCGCCTCAACAAGGCCGCCCGCTGTCGGGCCACTTCCTTGAGACGCCTCAAGGTGGGTAGCTGGCCGGGCTCCACCTCCGCCAGCAAAAGATCAAAGCCCGCCCGCCGTTCGGCCGAACCCCCCTCAAAGACGGAAAAATCCCCCCCTTGCGCCACCACCACCAAGGCTCGGCCCCAAAACTCCTCCGTGCTGACGCCTGTCCGCCCGTCGATCTCCAGCTCCCGGCCCTGCCCCCGCCAGATCACTCCCAACCGTACGGGCCCCGCCTCATCCGCCCAGGATCCCTCGACCCGCCAACCCTCGGCACCATGCCGCGTCAGATCCCGAAGCGTGCGGGTGCGGAAAGATCGGAGCCGGCCGAGCAAACTGACGGCCTCCAAGACGGTCGTTTTCCCGCGTCCGTTGGCTCCGACCAACAGAACCCGGGAACCGGGACTTTCCAGGTCCAAAGCGGAATGACAGCGAAAGGAAGTGAGGCGAAGACGGCGAAGCACGCCGTGCGGCTCAGGCCGTCCGCATCGGCATGATCACGTAAAGGAACGGCTTGCTGTAGCGGATCACGCCGGGACTGAGTTCATCGATGAAATCAAAATGAACCGTGTCACTGTCGATGTTTTTCAGGGGATCGGCCAGAAACTCGGGGTTGAAGGCCATGGCAAAATCCTTGCCCTTGTACTGAACCGGGATCGATTCGCGAGCTTCCCCCACATCCGGGGTATTGGCGGCGATTTCGAGGTTGTTTTTCGCAAAGGTAAGTTTGACCGAGTTGGATTTCTCGCTCGAGAGGAGCGCGACCCGGCGGACCGAGTTCAGGAACAGCTCCCGTTCCAGGGTGACCCTCTCTTTGGCCTGGGCCGGAATCACCTGCCGATAATTGGGATAGTTGCCTTCAACCATTTTCGCCGAAATGAGCGTTGCCCCAAATTGGAAGAGGATTTGGTTCTCCAAAACGGCAAAGGCCACCTCGTCCTTGTCGCCCAAAAGCCGCTGAAGTTCCAGAACCGCTTTGGCCGGCAGAATAAATTCCCGCTCTCCGGACTTCGGAAACTCGAGCTCTTGATCGGCCAAGGCCAAGCGCCGCCCGTCGGTGGCGACCAGGGTCAGTTTGCCCTCCTTCAGGCACACCAGCAGGCCGTTGAGCACATACCGCTTTTCGTCCGCAGACATGGCGTAAGAAACGCGCTTGATGAGTTCTTTCAGCCCTTTCTGCTCGATTTTGTAGATGGGGTTCTTGTCCCCTGCTTTGGCCGGAAACTCCGGAATCGCGGGGAACTCCTCCTCCGGCATTCCCATAATGCGGAAAAAGGCCGCGCCGCAGCGGATGGTCGCCCCAAACTTGGCGTCGACATCGAGCGTCAGTTCCTCGGAGGGCAGTTCCCGGATGATGCTGAACAGGCGGCGTGCCGGCAACGTGACTGCGCCGCCTTTTTCGACGCCGGCCTCACAAGAGGTGCGGATGCCGATGTCCAGATCCGTGGCGGAAATCTGCAAAGTGGACCCGGATGCCCGCAGAAGCAGGTTGTTTAGAATTCCAATCGGGGTGCGGGTGCTGACGACATTCTGGACTGCCGAAAGAGCACCGAGAAATTTTTGCTTTTGGAGAATGAGTTTCATGGATGGGTTGTGTTCAGGAGATTGGGATAGGTAAATATAGAATCAAGTACACCGTAATCATAAGCAGGTGGATAACCCATGAGATTCCCAGTAAAGCACGAAAGGGTATGGGATTACAAAAAGAATAAGCAGTGGATAGATCGGGCCCACCGGCAGGCTTATTGAAAGGACCAAGGGTTTTCCACGCGGGATCGACCATGTTTTTGGAGCTATTCACAGCCGGATCGAATCCCTCTCTGTAGCGGTCAGTAAACGTGGATCAACCCGTGATTTCCACAGGAACAACCGAAAACAAACGTCCAGCAGAAGGCCAAAAACATGCCCGCCGAGCTCGGGTTTTTTTGGAATCGCCTTGGGGGAAGGCAAAAGACTGCGGAGCACACCCCAAGCGGGTGAGAAGAGTTGCACAAAACCTGTGGAGTGCCGCCGCCGTTTAGCGATCGGCGGGCTCTTCGAGCTTGTGGGTCAGCAGGCCGACCATCTGCTGCAGGCGGTCATCGCTCTGCATTTTCGAGGTGATGGTCTTGCAGGCGTGCAGGACGGTGCCGTGATCCCGACCCCCGAAGGACTCACCGATCTCTTGCAGGCTTTTGCCCGTCATTTTGCGGCTGAGGTACATCGCCACCATGCGAGGCAGCGCGATGTGAGCCGGGCGGCGCTTGCTGGTCATGTCCGCCACGCGGAGGTCGTAGCCCTCGGCCACACGGCGCTGAATCAGCTCGATCGTGACGATGGGCTTGGTCTCCTGCTGGATGAAATCCTTCAGAAGCTCTTCCACCTGGGCGGGGGTGATGTGACGATCGTGGAGGGCAGCCCAAGCGGCCACGCGGTTCAGGGCCCCTTCCAGGCGGCGCACGTTGGTCTTCACGCGTTCGGCAATGAAATGGAGGACCGATTCACCCAACCGAATCTGCATGGTCGAGGTCTTTTTGCGCAGAATCGCCATGCGGGTTTCGATATCGGGCGACTGCAATTCGGCGCTCAAGCCCCACTCAAAGCGCGAAACCAGGCGTTTCTGCAGGTTGGCCACGTCTCCGGGAGGGCTGTCGCTGGAAAGGACAATCTGGCGGTTGCCGTCGAAAAGGGCGTTGAAGGTATGGAAGAACTCCTCCTGCGAGCGGTCTTTACCGGCGAAGAACTGGACGTCATCGATCAACAAACAATCCGCCTGGCGAAAACGGCGGCGGAACTTGACCAGCTCCCCGTGCTGGATGGCGGAGATAAACTCGTTGGTGAACTGTTCCGAGGTCACATAGACGATCTTGGCACCCTTCTTTTTCTGCATGATCCGGTGTCCGATGGCATGGAGAAGGTGGGTCTTGCCCAAACCGACCGAGCCGTGAATGAAAAGGGGGTTGTAAGTGCGGGCGGGTGCATCGGCCACGGCAGTGGCGGCGGCATGGGCAAACTGGCTGTTCACCCCGGCAACAAAGGATTCAAAAGTGTAACGGCTGACGAGCTCGCTGGAAAGGGGCTTGGACTTTTCCTTGCCCTCCGCCTGCAGGAGATGATCTTCAGCCGTGGGGGCCGGGCGATCTTTGGATCCGACGACGTCAAAGCTGATCTTCACCTCCCGGCCGACGGCCAAAGTGGCGCACTCCCGGAGTTGGTTGAGGTAGTTCTCCTCGATCCAGTATTGGTAAATGGCATTCTCTACCCCGAGAACCAGCCTTCCGGAGTCGTAAGACAGGGGGATGATGGAGGAAAACCAGCGGTGGAGGGCATCGGGGGAGATGACTTTTTCGAGTTCGCGGCAAACTTTGACCCAGACTTCAGGAGGATTGTTCATTCGTTTTGTTTTCTTTCTTTTTAGGTTCGGGGGATGAATCATTATCAACGAAAGAAACTCTGCAAGAGGAAATTTTATTTTTTTCGAAAATTTTTCTTTCGAAGATCGCTTGACAAAATACCGCCGCATAAAAAACCCGTTTTCCGAGGGGAAAACTAATTCGCGCACGCTTTGCGCGTGCGATGCGCCCGCGCCGCGCTAAGAAAAAAAAGTGTCCGCAGCGCCTGTCATCGTTTGGTTTCGCCGCGACCTGCGCATTTCCGACAACACCGCTCTGCATCGGGCGGCATCGGAAGGGGCGCCAGTTCTGCCCGTTTTTGTTTTCGATCCCGCTATTTTGACGGCTCCGGACGTGGGAGTTCGCCGCCCGGCCTTCCTTCACGCATGCCTGGAAAGCCTGTCGGCCAATCTCCAGGCGCTGGGAAATCATCTGATAGTCCGAAAGGGTAAGCCGGAGGTAGAACTGTTTGCCTTGGCCAAAGAGATCGGTGCAAAAAAAATCTTCTACAACAAGGATGTGGAACCGTATTCCCGCAAGAGAGATAAAAAAGTCGATGAAATTGCCCGGACGCATGGAATGGAAACCATTCCTTGCGACGACCTTTTGCTTCATCCGCCCGGAAAAGTCCAGCGGGCGGCTGGAGGGCCCTACACCGTTTTTACCCCCTTCTCCCGGGCGTGGCTTGCTTTTCCACCCCAAGATCCCCTTCCCCGACCGCGACAGCTCACTCCAGTCAAGGCAATCAAGCCGGCTGGATTGCCGGCGCCGGACGTTCTGGGCCTTTTGCCATGTGACATCTCCCTTCCTCCAGCAGGGGAAAAGGTCGCTCGGGATATGTTGCGCAAGTTTGCCGCTAAAAATCTCCGGCGTTACGGGGAAATAAGAAACTATCCCCTTGCTGACGCCACCTCCCGCCTCTCCCCGCACCTTCGGTTTGGAACGATTTCCCCCCGGACAGTGTTGGCCGAGGCCAGGCGGGTCAGGGCGGAGGACCCCGCCTGTCGGCGAGAGGTGGACATTTTCATCGGGGAGCTGATTTGGAGGGATTTTTACAAACAGATCCTTTGGGAGTTTCCCCTCGTGGCAACGGGCTCCTTTCGGCCGGAGTACGACCGAGTGGAGTGGGAGAACGACCGCGAAAAATTTGCCATCTGGTGCGAAGGTCGCACCGGCTTCCCCATTGTGGATGCCGCCATGCGCCAGCTCAACCAGACGGGCTGGATGCACAACCGCCTCCGGATGATTGTTGCCTCCTTTTTGACCAAGGATCTTCTGGTCTCCTGGCAGTGGGGAGAGAGGTACTTCATGCAGAAACTTTTCGACGGGGATCTGGCGGCCAACAACGGGGGCTGGCAGTGGGCGGCCGGCACGGGAACGGATGCACAACCTTACTTCCGAATTTTTAATCCTTCCAGCCAGGCGGAAAAATTCGATCCCGAGGGCAAGTTTATCGCTCAATACGTCCCCGAGGCGGACCTGCTAACCTATCCGGCTCCTATGGTGGACCATGCCAAACAACGGATCCGTGCGCTGGAGATGTACAAAAAAGCGCGTTCCTAGCAGCCCATGCCGCTCGCGAGCGGCTTTGGCCCGGGTTTTAGGATTAAGTTTAAGAGGTTGGAGGGTGCGCGGCCTTCCGAAAACCAAACCCAATCCCAATGGCACCGCCTGAAGCGGGGCTTAGAGGGTCTGCAGGAAGCGAACCAACTGTTCCCGGTTCGGGCTATTGGCGTGGCGCACGTAGAAACCGGAGGCGGCCACGGCGAGCTGCAACGAGTGGGCCAAGCCCAATCCCAGCAGACGGCCGATGGTGAATCCGGAGTTGAAGTGGTCGCCCGCCCCGGTGCTGATCTTCGGCTTGGAGGTGTAGGGTCCGTTGACGAACACTTCCCCCTCGGCGTCGGCCGCGCAGGCATACTGCACAGGGTGAATGACCACCACCTGGATGCCCATCTTTTCACGGATGGCTCCGGCCAAGGAGGCATAACCCTTCGGGTTCTTGGCGGCACCCTTGAGGCGCAGCACTTTCGCCACATGGAGAGCCTCACTCTCGTTTAGGCCCAGGGTGACATCGTTCTCGGCCTGGAATTCGCCGATGATCTTCAGGGCGGCTAGGAGGTCGGCTTCGATCCGCTTAGCGGGATCGGCCAGATCAAAGAACATATGCTTCCGCTTTCCGGGCTTCACCGGCTTGTACTCGGTGAGCAGTTTTTTCCAGATGGCGGACATGTGGGGGAGCATGGTCCAGTTGACCATCCCGACGAAGTCGGCGGACGACCAGAGTTTCTGCACGAGCTTGTCGCCGAGGCGCTTCTGGATCGTTTCCCAGTTGGCGTCCTGCACCGAGGCCAGCTGGCCGAGCATGATCTTGCCGTCGTTGAATTCAAGGGCCGAGGTCAGGGCCGGTTCGGCAAACGAGTGGACCTTGGCCCGCTTGGCAAATTCCGCAAAGACCGGATGAATTTTGGGATATCCGCACATGCCCATGTATTCCACGGGGGCCCCCAAGGTGGACATGGCGAAGGCCATCAAGGGACCGTTGCCGCCGATCTTTTCCATCGTCGGCACCACCTCGAAATTGGCACTTTTGCCGGCGGCCTCGGCCACCTTTTTGGCGAAAGGCTTGATGGAGGTATAGGGAAGGTACTTGGTCGCCGTTTGGCGCTGATCGACCACCTGCAGGATGGAGTCGAGGAACCCGTCAAAACCGAGGAGACAGGTGAATTTGAGGAGTTGGGCCCGGGAGCCGATGAGTCTTTCTGCTGTTTGTCTGGCTAATCTGGAGTCAGTCATAGCCTGACGTTATACCCTGTGGGAGAGAAATTCACAAGCCAAACCCGCGCCCCCGGAATGCGGGGTTGCCTTTCCTTTGCGGCCTGCGATTTCCTTTGGGCGTGGCCAACATCGTTTACTTCGATCTGGAAACCCAAAAAATCGCCTCGGAAGTCGGGGGTTGGGGCCATATCGACAAGATGGGATTGGCCGTGGCGGTTCTCTATCATACGGATCGATCCGCCTATGAGGTCTATTTGGAGAAGGACGCCGATCGTTTGATCGCCGACCTGCGCCGGGCCGACCTCGTCGTCGGCTTCAACGTGATCCGTTTCGACTACGCGGTGCTCTCTGCTTACTCGGTCTTCGACTTTTCCACCGTTCCCACGCTCGACCTCATGGTCAGCCTGGAGGAGAAGATCGGCCACCGGGTGGGACTGGATGCCGTGGCGGACGCCACCTGTGGGGTAAAAAAAACCGCCTCCGGGACGGAGGCCATTCAATGGTGGAGGGAGGGAAAACATGCCCAGGTGGCCGAGTACTGTTGTTACGACGTCAAGGCCACCCGCTTGGTGCATGAGCATGGCGTCCGCACCGGGAAGGTTTCCTTTGTCAGCCACCGCACCATGCTCAAGCAGCACGTAAAGGTGGACTGGGCCAACATTGGGCCTGTGCAGCACCTTTTTTCCGCACCTTTGGCCACGGCGGCTTAGTCTGACCCCGTGGAACGGAACGCCGTTTGGTTTTGGCGGGGTAACTAGCTGTTTTCGAAAATCCTGCGGGTGGCTTTGTGCCGCTGGATAAACATTTGGAGCAATAGCCACCGGATCACGGGAAGCATTAGAAAACCCGCCGGACCCCCCGGCGGTATAAATTCCACGCGGTCCACCATCCTGGTGGATCCGTCGGGCTCCTCCCCAAATTCGTGCCAGTGCCTCCAAAGAGGAAAGGGTCCCTGGATGGCCTCATCGAGGATGGAGGCCTTGGCTGGGGTCCCCGCAAAGTCCCTGACCTCGCGAACCACGACCTCCCACCGCTGGGGAATTCCCCACGAGGATACTTTGAGGTGGATTTGGGAACCCTCTCGGATTGTTTCCGGTGCCTCCAAGGAAAGAATCCGCAAGCCCGGGGGGTTTACCCGGGAGAGATTTTTGGGATGCAGGTGAAAATCAAAAACGTCTCTCGGGTCGGCCTTCAAGTGGATGGATTGCTCCATCCCATAAGCCACGGATTTTTGAGGCATGGGGCGATCTTGTTCAGGATTCCCCATTCGGCCAAGGCTCCGTTTCCGGGTTGGTTTTCGCCCTGTCCTCGGGGAAAATCAGCCGATGTCGTTTTCGGGCTGGAAAAAGATCCTACTGGTTGACCTCGGGTTTCTGGGCGACACCGTGCACTCCATTCCCGCGATCCGCGCCTTGGCGCGAATGGGCATTCGGGTGGATGTGATGACCACCGGGGTGGGCGCCGAAATCCTTGCCCTGGTTCCGGAGGTCGGAAGAACCTGGGTCGTTCCGTTGCGCAAGCCAAGTCCCCCGCCGTGGAAAAACCTCGGAACTCTCCTCGAAATTCGAAGGGAAAAATATGATGTGGCCATCAGCTTGTCCGGTGCGGAGAGAAATCTGATTACGACCGCCTTGAGCGGTGCTTGCGAACGGTTGGGTGTGATCGGGCGAACCAAGTGGTGGTTTTGCCTGCTTCCCCTCACGGGCAGATTGTCACTCCCCAACCGAGACCAACCGCTTTACCGCCAAAGATTGGACGTCTTGCAACAAATCGGGTGGAAAGGATCCAATCCGGGTTGGGCGTGGAGGATTCCGGGCGCCGGGAATGTCTTGCCCGGGCCAGCATGCCCGGACGCGTCTGTTTATCTTTCCGTGAGTGCCTACGGGTCCCCGCTCAAAGAGTGGCCGATAAGGCTTTGGGCTCAGGCGCTCCAGTATGCTTGGGAGAAGAGACCCCAATTGAAATTTGTCGTCGGTTTTGCGGACAACCCAAGGGAAAAGCAGCGGGCGATCCAACTGGCGGGCAGTGTTCGAAATCCCGGGCAACTCCAAGTTCTCGATTGTCCTCCAACCCTGTCCTGCCTGGCGGCCTTTTTGCAAAAAGTGGATTTATTTGCCGGCCTGGATTCGGGGGTTTTGCATTTGGCGATGGCCTTGGGTAAGCCCACGGTTTCAGTCTTCCGCGACTATGAGGGCCAAGCGGAGTGGGCCCCGGAAGGACAAAATCACCGCCTCCTGAGCCGCCCTTGTGAGTGTCATCGCCGGAAGAAAAATCTTTGTGGGGAAGAGGCGCGATGTCTGACCGCGGTTACTCCGGAGGAAGTGGGGGGGGCAATCTTGGAACTATTGTCCCGCAAGCCAGCGCCCAGATGAAGTCCCTTCCCGAGTATTACAGTGAGCTGGGCCCGTTCGAGCAGCATTTCAAACAAGGACTTCCCTCTCTTTGCTACCACAAAATCGAAAAGGCGCCGCCCAGAGCGAGGATCAAGGGGTTATATCTCCCCGCCAATCTTTTTGACCGACAGATTTGCGAATTAAAGAAAGCGGGGTTCCATTTTGTCTCCCCGGGATTCACAGAAACATCCTTCACGAACCGAAATGTTTCCATCACTTTTGACGACGGCTTTGTCAGCAATTGGGACCGCGCGATGCCTCTGATGAAGGCTCACGGCTGCCGGGCCATGAATTTTCTCGTGGCGGACCGCTTGGGTAAATCAAGTGATTGGGAGTCGGCGGAGGGCGGGGAAGCACGTCCCCTGATGGATGAATCCCAGGTTCGCGAATGGTTGGCCGAAGGGAATTGGATCGGAGCGCATACATGCACGCATCCGAGGCTCTCCCAAATCTCCCTCGCCCGGGCCAAAGAGGAAATTGTGGGTAGCAAAAAAAAGCTGGAGGACCGGTTTGGAATTTCCCTGGAGCATTTTGCCTATCCCTATGGGGACTACAGCCCTGCCGTGCGCGACCTTGTGCGGGAGGCCGGCTTTCGAACGGCCAGCACCATGCATCGGGGAGTCAATAGGCCCGACACACCCCGCTGGGAACTGAGACGCTGGACCGCACGCTATCCAACACGAACCATTAGAACAGCGCTGCGGAGGATCTTTCGCGGATAAAAAATATGGGCTGGAGAGCTGCGTGTTTTGCCATAAAAAAACGATGTGGCCGTTAAATCCCTAGAAACGCTCGTCATCCTTCCGCTTCACAATGAGGTTGCCAACGTGAAGATCATCTGTCGTGAGATAAAAAAAGCATGCAGAAAATTTCCTAAAACTTCTTTTATGGTGATCGACGACGGTTCGACCGATGGAACAGTAGAGGTAATTCGTCGCGGGCTAAAAGGTCTCGATCAGGCTGGGGTGATGGCATTTCCTGAGAACGGCGGAAAGGGGCGCGTGGTTCGTTTGGCCTGCTTGCGAGCCAAGCATGACTTCATCATTTTTATGGATGGAGACATGGCCTACTCATTTGACCACCTGAAGCCCATGCTCGATGGATTGAAAAAGGCCGACATGGTGATTGGCTCGAGGGCCATGGCCCCGCAACCCATGGGTGGAATGCCGGCCCGAAGGGCCTTCCTGGGTTGGGGTTTCAACCGGTTAGCATGTTGGATTCTTGGATTTGACTATCCCGACACCCAAGCGGGACTGAAGGGATTCAAAAAAGACGCTGCCCAGAAGCTCTTCTCACGACAGAGGCTGGATGATTTTGCCTTTGACGCCGAGCTTCTTTATTTGGCTAAAAAACTCCGCCTGAAAGTAGGCCAGATTCCAGCCCAAGTCTCCGGAGCCCATACCTACAAGACATCTCAGGTGAAGCTTTTGAAAGATGCTCTGCGATGTCTGGTGGATTTTTGTCTGGTTCGCTGGTGGTCTTGGACGGGAGCCTATAACCTTCCTTAATGCGGTCCATTCTGCTGACTTGGGATATTGAGGAGTTTGACGTTCCGGAGGATTTTGGAGCCCCCCGAAAACCCGACGGCGGACTATCACGTGGAGGATCCATCTGGCAGGAGTGGATGGGGTTCGCCCGGAAATGGCATGCTCCAGCCACGTGTTTTGTGACCGCACGGTTGGCGGAGGCCTTCCCATCTCTTCTGGCCGCCACGCAGACCATCGGCCATGAGATTGCTTCCCATGGCTGGACCCACGAGAAGGAAGCCGACCTTCGGCTGAAGGAGAGCCGGGAAAAACTTTTCTCGCTCACGGGTTGTCCCATTCAAGGATTTCGCTCCCCTCGGCTTCGGGAGGTTCCGATAGCTGAAATTCAAAAGGCTGGTTACACCTATGATGCTTCCTCGAATCCTGCCCTGGTTCCCGGACGCTACGGTCGCTGGGGGCAAAGGCGGCTTCCCCACCGAAAAGGAAATTTGTGGGAGGTGCCGGCCTCGGTTTTGCCCCTGATCCGCTTTCCCCTTTTTTGGGCCAGCTTCCACCTGCTTCCCCTTCCTCTTTATCAAGCCGCGTGTCGTATGGTGTTGGCTACGGATCGACTCCTATCACTCTACTTTCACCCATGGGAGCTGGGCGATCTTGTCGAGCCGGAACTACCGCTTTGGCTGCGGAAAAGGTCTAAAGCGCAGCGGACCGAAAGAATGGGCCGACTGGTCCACTGGCTGGGAACCATTGGAACCTTCCAGACGATTTCTGACTACTTGGCGGGCACACGCGTAACCCGACCCTGATCATCACGGGAGGACTTGATGTAAAACACTTTTGGGCCCGGAGTGGACACCCGCTGGTTGGGGTTTGCATATTCCGGGTTGGCATCCCACTGATCGTTGAGGACGTTGGCCACCGGCACGTTGAGAGGGTTCAACAGCTTTTGGTTTTTTTTGTGCCGAGCCACGTACTCGTCGTAGGTTTCAGACCAAGCTGAAACTCCCAACGAGGCCAGAAGGCTGAAAATCAGGGCGTAGAGCACTATTTCTTTCCACCCACAATCTTTTCGATCTGTTGCAACACCTCGGTTGGGGATTGCCATTCATTCCCGGGTTTCCCGGTTAAATCTTTTCCCTCCGCATCGATCAGGACGAGATAGGGGATTCCATCGGAGGCGTACTTGTCCAACCCGCTTTCCTTCTTCTCGCCAAATTTCACCGCCGGCCAAGGCATCTTCATTTCGCTCATGTATTCCAGCATCGCCTTTTCGTCCTTGTCCGAACTGGCGAACACCAACTCGAACTTCTTGTGTTTGGGGTGGAATTGGTTGTACCACTCCACCAGTTTTGGCGTGAAGGCTCGGCAAGGGGGGCACCAATGGGCCGAGTAATAAACGGCGGTAAACTTGGGTTTATCGGTGGACTTATAGGGCTCGGCTTTCCCCCCTTTGGCCTGGATCAGCCGCGGCTCGATTCCACCAAAGAAATCTGCGCGGGATGTGCAGGGATGAAATACCGCCATCAAGGCCACGGAGAACATCATAAGGATGGATTTATTCATGAGTTAATTCTCCCCCTGATTGGATCTGGTCGCAAACGGTTTTTGACCTTGTTCTCCTTCTTGGCCACCCTTTCAGCATGGTCGCTTGCAACGGCATCACTCCCAAAACTTTTGCTGAACTTTCCCCTGTCTATCGCCAGCCCCTTTTTTCCCTTTTGGAGCAGTCTCGCCAGGTTCACCGGAAAAACTGGGGGGAAAAGGAGAGCGTCCAGCTATGCCGCCTTTTAAGCATCAAGACCGGGGGATGTAGCGAGGACTGCGGCTACTGTGCGCAGAGCGCCCGCTACGACACCGGGGTCAAAGCGGAGCGCTTGATGGATCGCGAGGCGGTCCTCGCGGAGGCCCGGCAGGCCAAAGACGCCGGGGCCGGCCGTTTCTGCATGGGGGCCGCATGGAAGGGGGTCAAAGAGGGGGAGACCAAGTTTGAATCGGTTCTCAACATGGTCAGGGATGTGAAACAGCTCGGCATGGAGGTCTGCGTGACCCTCGGGCAACTTACCGATGAGGCCGCCCGACAACTGAAAGATGCCGGCGTCACGGCCTACAACCACAACCTCGACACCTCCCCGGAGCATTATTCCAACATCGTCACAACTCATTCTTTTGAGGATCGCTTGCGCACGATCCGCTCGGTGCAAAAAGCCGGAATGTCTGTCTGTTGCGGTGGAATTCTCGGCATGGGCGAGTCGGAGGACGACCGGCTGAAAATGCTCGAAGTTCTTTGCGGCTTCGACCCTGCTCCGGAAAGCGTGCCGATCAACTGTCTCATGCCTCAGGAGGGCACTCCCCTCGCCGGACAAAAGATGGTGGACGTTTTTGAGTTGGTCCGGCTCATCGCCACCGCGCGGATCGCCCTGCCCCGTGCCCGGATCCGCCTCAGCGCCGGGCGGACCGCCCTCACCCGTGAAGCCCAAGCCCTCTGTTTCTTTGCCGGGGCAAACTCAATCTTTTTTGGAGACAAACTTCTCACCGCACCCAATCCCGAAGAATCGGACGACCGGGCTTTGCTCAAGACCCTTGGCTTGGTCGCGGCTGCTTAGCCGTCCGCCCAGTCGGGTCTTTGTTGCGGGGAGTTTTCTCTTTAGTGTTGGTTTCCCATGCCCGTCGCTCTTCGCATCGCCGCATATCTTCGCCAGTATCCCGGTTTCGCCGCGGGGACCCTCACGGCGGCACTTCTCTCCACGGTTCTTGGGCTGATTTATCCCCGGTTAACCGGATATCTCATCGATGATGTGATTGCCAAAGGGCAGTCCGACCGACTGGGCTGGTTGATTGCGGTTTTGGTTGCCGTCTTTCTAGGACGCGACGGCCTCAATGCTCTCCGGATCATGCTCAACAACATTTTCGAACAAAAGGTCATCCTCGATCTACGCCGGGATCTCTATGCGGCTTTTCAAAAACTTCCGGTATCGTGGTACGACCACCGTTCCAGCGGCGATCTTCTCACCCGGGTCAGCGAGGACGTCATGAACATGGAGCGGATGCTCATCGATGGGATCGAACAGGGATTGGTGGCCCTGATCCAACTCGTGGGGGTCGGTTTCATCCTGTTTCGGCTGAATCCCCATTTGGCCGCCTGGTCTTTGGCGCCCATCCCCTTTTTGGCCGCGGGTGCCCTTTATTATACCGTCACGGCGCATCCCCGCTACCGGGTTCAAAGAAAGGCCTCCTCTGCCCTCAACTCGCTTCTCATGGACCATCTTCAGGGGATCCGACAGATCAAAACCTACGACTGGTTAAAAGAGGGTGCGGTGCGGTTTGAAGGGGCTGCCGAAAATGTCCGGCTAGCCTCTCTCAAGATCATGCGGGCTTGGGCGATTTACAACCCGTCGATGGCCTTGGTGGCTGCCGGCGGCACCTGTCTCGTTTTGTGGTTTGGCGGGCGGGCGGTTTTGGAGGGCCGGATGGCAGTCGGGGAGCTTGTGGCTTTTCTCCTTTATGTGGGGATGTTTTACGAACCGGTGACCCGACTCCACACCCTGAACCAGCTGATCCAAGCCGGCCGGGCAGCGGGAGAGAGGGTCTTTTCCATTTTGGATGCCGAACCCGAGCCCGGGCATACCCCCATCTCTCCCCTGCTCCAACTCCCCAAGCGGCAAGGCTCCGCCCGCGAGGTCCGTTTCCATAATGTTCACTTCTCCTATCGGACCGGACGCGAAGTTTTGCATGGGATCAACCTCACCGTTCCCCGGGGAACGAGTCTTGCTTTGGTGGGCCCTACCGGCGCCGGCAAGACCACCCTCGCCTGCCTGGTGGCGCGATTTCACGATCCCACCACGGGCGAGGTAGGCCTCGACGGAGTGCCCATCCGGCAGATTCCCTTGGGTGAATTACGGAGGGAGGTGGGTGTGGTTACCCAGGAGCCGTTTCTATTTCAGGCTTCGGTCAGGGAGAATCTGGAGCTGGGCGCCCCCAGCGCAACCGATGCGGATATCGAAAGCGCGTTGAAAGCCGCGTGCGCCTGGGACTTTGTTCAGGCGCTTCCCGAGGGGTGGAGCTCGAAGGTGGGTGAACGCGGGGTCCGCTTAAGTGCCGGGGAAAGGCAGCGACTTTCGATCGCGCGTGCCCTGCTGAAGGATCCTCCGGTTCTTATCCTCGACGAGGCCACGGCCAGTGTGGATACCGCGACCGAGAAGCAGATCCAGCTG
>Ga0214917_10002405_pt1 | contig 22769 bp, 11 predicted proteins | sample LL_1208_BB_MetaG_FD_177983 | JGI IMG/M metagenome (GOLD analysis project Ga0214917, IMG submission 177983) | Freshwater microbial communities from Lake Lanier, Atlanta, Georgia, United States - LL_1208_BB | ecosystem: Environmental > Aquatic > Freshwater > Lake | place: USA: Georgia | collected...
TTCAGACCTACCGGCATGTTGGGCCGTTTATATTGGCTTGCCGTTCTTCCTCTTCATGTTTTTTTGTTTGAGGGAATGATAAATAATCTGATTCGTTTTAGGAATAAATAGTCTTTTCAGCTTCGATATTTTAGGGGCTTCTAAGCTATATACCTATGCAATGAGGTAATATTTATTGAGATATACCTATGCAATGAAACAAAATTAGGGCAATTATACCTATGCAATGAAACATATTAAATTAAATTTTTGTAGATTAGTTATTAAATATCAAATTTTAAGACATGTTTTTCAGGCAAATAGAAGTGGAGCTGGAAAAATGGGCTGCCAAAAAGGGTAGAAAGCCATTAATTTTACGCGGAGCCCGGCAGGTCGGAAAGACCACGGTGATCCATAAGTTTGGGGAAAAATTTGACAATTATTTGTATGTTAATCTTGAGAAATCAAGTGCAAAAGATTTAATGGAATCAAAAGATGATGTTAAGAATCTAATGCCTCTTCTATTTCTTTATACAAATAAAACGAGAAAAGAAGGGACTATTTTGCTTTTTATTGACGAAATCCAGGTCTCCGCACATGTTCTTTCACTTTTAAGATATTTCTATGAAGAAACACCGGAGATTTTTGTGATTGCCGCTGGTTCTTTATTAGAAACGATGTTGGATAAACATATTTCAATACCTGTAGGAAGGGTGGAATATATGGCACTGCATCCATGTTCATTCATTGAATTTTTAATAGCTATTGGAGAGGAAAGGTTTGTAGCGCTTATTTTGAAAGGAGAACTTTCTGAGGCCTTTCATACTACGATGATGAATTTTTTTAACATATACGCCTTAATTGGTGGCATGCCGGAAGTTATAGCTTGTTATGCGAATCAAAGAGATATTTTAGGATTATCCTCTGTTTTCAATCAACTGTTAAATGGTTATAAGAACGATGTGGAAAAATATGCAGAAAATAATAAGCAAGTTAATGTAATTCGACATATTCTTGAAAATGGTTGGGCCTTCTCAGCTCAAACTATAACATTGGGAGGTTTTGCCTCATCAGCTTATCAGGCAAGAGAAATAGGGGAAGCTTTTCGAACTTTATCAAAAGCCATGCTTCTGGCATTGGTTTATCCGACGACCAGTGTATTGATGCCGATTATTTCAGATTTGAAAAAAGCACCAAAATTATTTTGGCTCGATGCAGGCCTGGTGAATTATGCTTCAGGTATTCAAAGGGAATATATCTTGAAAAAAGATTTATTGGATACATGGCGTGGGAGGGCAGCAGAACAAATAGTTGCTCAGGAATTTACCGCCTTGCAATTTGAAGTGGGTAAAAAAAATAATTTTTGGGTCAGAAATAAAAGAGGGAGTACTGCCGAGGTCGATTTTGTATATGAATGGAATGGCATCGTTTTTCCCGTGGAAGTGAAGTCAGGGCATAATGCGCATTTAAAATCAATACATCAGTTTATGCTGGAAGCAAATCATGACTTGGCTATTAGAGTGTGGTCGGGAAAATATAGTGTGGATATTGTTCAGAACTTAGATGGGAAATCATTCAAACTGATTAATTTACCGTTTTATTTGATTGCTGCATTGCCTAATATTCTTGCTGAGCTTCTATTTATTGATGAAGAAAAAAATATTTAAAGGGAAATATCGATATTTGAATACATCAGTTTTAAATTATGGAAAAGAGTTTTGATAAAAAAGTGGCCTTTATCTCCGGTGCAGGTCAAGGCATTGGACTTCAAATTGCAAAGCAATTAGTTCAAGAAGGGGTGGTGGTTTATTTAAATGATCAGGACGATAATTTAGCGCAGAATGCAGCTAAAAATTTGCAAAAAGACGGCGGCCAATGTATTGCAATACCTGGTGATGTCAGCAAAGTGGAAACAATTAATTCTTTTATTCAACAAATAAAAAGGGAACAGAAAAGGCTCGATATAGCTATAGCTAATGCAGGAATCACCCTTTTTGGAGACTTTTTAACCTATACGGAAGAAGATTTTAACCGGGTTTTAGCTGTCAATTTAAGGGGCACCTTTTTTCTCGCTCAGCAAGCATCTAAAGTTATGAAGGAGCAGAAAACAGGCGGTACCTTGCTTTTTCTTTCCTCTGTAACAGCCCATCAGGCCCACAAAAATCTAGGCGCTTATGGCATGACCAAAGCCGCTATTGAATTATTAGCCCGTAATTTGGTTGCTGAAATTTCTGAATTTAATATCAATGTAAATTGTCTGGCACCAGGAGCAACTTTAACGGAAAGAACGCTAATGGACGAGGGTTATATTGAAACCTGGTCGAGAATTACGCCTTTGGGAAAACCTGCCACGGTTGAAGATATTGCCAATGCCGCTCTGTTTTTAGTTTCTGATAAAGCAAGACATCTCACGGGTCAATCCCTTGTTGTTGATGGGGGCTGGACGGTAGTCAGTCCTTCGCCTTATTGATTTTAATTATGGCATTTGTAAAAAAAACAAAAAAAAATAAGGATTATATATAAAATGCAAAATAGTATTGCTATTTTAGAGATACATATTTATTTATTAAAAAACACTTAAAACGTATGAAAAAAAACAAACCAATCAAAAGGGTCTTGCAACTTGTGTGCATGATGGCCTTTTTCTTGCCTTTAGGATTATTTGCCCAAACTAAAGTTTCGGGCATCGTCCTTGACAAGGACAAAGAACCTCTTATCGGGGTAAGTATTCTGGTTAAGAACACCGTTCAGGGAACGGTCACTGAAATTGACGGAAGTTATTCCCTTTCTGTACCTGATGCAAATGTAACGCTTGTGTTTTCTTACACTGGATTTACCTCTCAGGAAATTGCTTTGGGAGGCCGAACCAAACTGGATGTTACCCTGGAGCAAGACCAATTGCTTTTAGATGAAGTAGTCGTAGTAGGCTACGGTATTCAAAAGAAAGAAACGGTTACGGGTGCTGTATCCAGCTTAAAAGGATCAGATCTCGTAAAATCTCCTGCGATGAACGTTTCCAACTCCATCGCCGGTCGTATGGCAGGGGTTGTAGCGGTGAACAGAAGTGGAGAACCAGGTTATGATGGATCAGGTATTCGTATCCGCGGTTCCAATACATTGAATAACAACGACGCCTTGATTGTTATTGACGGAATTCCTGCCAGAGCGGGTGGTCTTGACAGGCTAAATCCAAATGACATAGAGAAAATTTCGGTTTTGAAGGATGCATCTGCCGCCATCTATGGTGCTCGTGCTGCCAACGGGGTTATCCTTATTACTACCAAAAAGGGAAAGGTGAGTAAGCCCGAATTGAGCTATTCGTTCAATCAGGGATATTCTCAGCCTACCCAGCTTCCTAAACTGGCCGATGCCGCTCAATATACAGAGATGCTAAATGATCTCGATATTTACGGATTACCTGCCAGTGAATGGTCGGCAGCTACAGCAGCTTATAAATCAACGGGATCTTTTACTCGTCCAAATGGTCAGATAAGAAAGGCTCCATTTCAGCCCAGTGATTTTGAGAAATATAAGGATGGATCCGATCCTTGGGGTCACCCGAATACAGACTGGTATGCGGAAACTTTAAAAAGATGGTCGCCACAACAACGTCATAATCTTCAAATGACGGGAGGTACAGAAAATTTAAAATATCTGGCTTCGTTAGGTTTTCAGGATCAGGATGGAAATTATATCAATTCAGCCACTGGGTATAAGCAATATGATTTACGTTTGAATCTGGACGCCAAAGTGAACGAATTTATTAACGTTAATATTGGTATGCTGGGACGTCAGGAAAATCGTTTCTTCCCAACAAAAAGTGCTGGAGCTATTTTTAGGATGCTCATGAGAGGAAAGCCGCAACAACCAGCCTACTGGCCTGATGGAAGACCTGGTCCGGATATTGAGAATGGAGAGAATCCTGTGGTTATCACTACTAATGCAACAGGATATGATGACGATAAAAGGGATTATATTCAAACAAACGGACAGCTAGATATAAAAATTCCTGGTATTAAAGGATTAGTATTTACAGGTAATGCGGCTATCGATAAATTGAACCAGAACAATAAACGCTGGGAAACACCGTGGACCCTGTATGAAAGAGGAACTGGCTTTGAAGCAGACGGAGTAACACCTAAACTGGTTGCTGCTAAAAGAGGACCTGCTGAGCCTAGACTTACCTTGGGTAACACCACTCAGCTAAATATTTTATTGGGTGGGGTACTTAATTATGATCGTACTTTTGGAGATCATAAGGTGACTGTTCTTGCTGGTTCAAATAGAGAAACCATCGATGCCAGTAACTTTAATGCATTTAGACGGTACTTCATTTCTCCAGCCTTAGATCAACTTTTTGCTGGTGGGGATTTGGAGAAAAATAATGGAGGCGTTGCTTCTCTAAGAGCTCGTTTAAATTATTTTGGTCGTATGGCTTACAATTACAAAGAAAAATATCTCCTTGAATTTCTCTGGCGATATGATGGCTCAGACATTTTCCCTGAGGAAACAAGATATGGATTTTTCCCAGGCGTAATGGCTGGCTGGGTAATTTCACAAGAGAGTTTTATGCAGTCATTTCCCGCAATTAATTACCTGAAACTTAGAGGTTCGTTAGGGCAGATGGGTAATGATCAAATTGCTACTTATCAGTATCTTTCTACTTATGGCTTTAGAAGCTATATCCTTGGAAACGTGGAAACAAAAACCTTGTTTGAAGCTAGAATTCCTAATCCAAATATTACCTGGGAGGTGGCTACCAATGCCAATATTGGTATAGAAGGTGCCTTGTTTAATGATAAAGTTACTTTCGAATTTGATTATTTCAACAACAGACGTACCAATATCCTTTGGGTTAAGAATGCTTCCGTTCCACAATCAACTGGATTAACTTTACCTGCTCAGAATATTGGCGAGGTTGAAAATAAAGGTTTTGATGCCCTTATAGGTTATCGCTCAAGTGTGGGTGACTTCAACTTTAATATTAGCCTAAACGGGGGGTATGCGAAAAATAAAATTATTTTCTGGGATGAAGCCCCAGGTGCTCCAGAATGGCAAAGAACTACAGGAAGACCTATGTACACAGTTCAGGCTTACATTTATGATGGAGTATTTAAAGATCAGGCGGAAATTAATGCTGAGAAAATCAGCTATAGTGCTATCGTGAATACTCTTCGGCCTGGCGATATGAAGTATAAAGATTACAATGGTGATGGTAAAATTACACCTGATGATCAGGTTCGTACCGATTTTAATAATATCCCTACTTTCCAAGGGGGTATCAGTGTCATTGCAAGCTATAAAGGTTTTGATTTAAACATCCTTCTTCAAGGTTCTGCCGGAGCAAAACAATACGTGAGTCCAGGGGAAATGGGTAATATTGGTAACTTTTTACTTGAAATGTACAACGACCGATGGACGGTTGACAATCCTAGCAGTGTTCATCCACGTATCGCTAATAGAAGTGACCAGTATTTCTCAGCAAATAATACTTATTGGTTTAGAAGTACTGATTATATTAGACTAAAAAATATGGAGATTGGTTATACCCTTCCGGAAAATTTAGTTAAAAAGGCAGGTATGACTAGTTTGAGATTGTATTTTAATGGTTTGAATTTATTTACCATCAGTGATTTCAACACTTTTGACCCTGAATCTAGTAGTTCAACAGGACAATATTATCCTCAGCAGAGAATTGTTAATGCTGGCTTAACGGTTACATTCTAAAAAATAAAAAATTAAAGAAAATGAAGAAAATCATATTTGGTCTTTTATCTCTATTTATTCTTGGGTGTAATGACGATTTTGTCAATACAAAACCTTTAGATCAGTTGGGAGAAACTACAGTCTGGACAGATCCTTCCCTCGCGGAAGCCTTTGTTTCTGAAATATATGCTGGTTTTGGAAATGGAGGTTTTGATGAGCAAATGCTTGCTTCACTAACTGATGAAACTATTTTTACTCATCCAGGAAGGAATATTACCACTATTACCGAATCGCGTTCAAATCCTGCCGATCCAGGCTGGATAAACGGTACCCTAAGCTGGGGAAATATGTATTTAAGAATCAGAGCCTGTAATTTAGCGCTAAGTAATCTTGAAGCACCAAAATTTACTAATCCAACACTGGTTGACAGGCTTAAAGGAGAGGTTAAATTTCTTCGCGCCTATTATTATCAACAACTACTGCGTTATTATGGAGGTGTTCCTATCATAGATAAACCTTTTACTTTAAATGATTCTGATTTCCTCTCTCCAAGGAATACCTGGGAAGAATGTGTCAATTTTATCGTGAAAAATTGTGATGAGGCTGCCACTTTACTTGATGGAAAATCGATGGTAGCGGGTCGTGCATCAAAAGCAGCGGCGCTTGCATTAAAGGCGCGTGTTCTGATTTATGCTGCAAGTGACCTTCATGATATGCCTACGGCAAAATCAAAATCATCTGTGTTAGCTGCTTATGCAAAACCTGAATTGGTTGGTTATGTTAGTGGTGATCGTAAGGCGCGTTGGGAAAAAGCCAGAGATGCCGCAAAAGCTGTGTTAGATTTACCTGGATTTGGTTATGCCCTGAATTTAACAAATCCTGTGTCCTCAGCCGATGGTTCAGCCAATTATATGAATGCGTCTTTGGCAAGAAACGGTGGTGAAAAGGAAATTCTCTTAGGCAGATATTTTATTAACGCAAAGCAAGAAAACGGCGGAAGACAAGGTTTGTTCAATGGGCCTAATGGATATCATAACTGGGCAGGAAATACTCCTATTCAATTAATGATTGACGATTATGAAATGATGGATGGTTCCAAGTTTGACTGGAATAAAACAGAACATGCAACGGCTCCTTATACTAACAGAGATCCTCGTTTTTATGCTTCTATCCTTTATGAAGGTGCTCCTTGGAAGCCGCGTACTTCTGACGTTGCCTCCAAAGACCCAGCGAATCAAATTCAAACTGGACAGTATATATTGGCAAATGGTTCTACTATTTTTGGTTTAGATACCCGTAAAAGCTCAGTTGAAGACTGGAATGGAAGTTATACTGGTTACTACATCCGCAAATTCGTAGATCCGAATCCAGCGATTATAGATCAGAATACCTGGCAGCAGGTTCCATGGCCTATTTTGCGATATACAGAAATGGTTTTCAATTATGCAGAAAGCTTAATTGAGCTGGGTGATAATGCCAACGCATTACTTTGGTTAAATAAAGTTCGTTTCCGCGCGGGTATGCCGGCTTTAACAGAAACAGGAGATGCCCTTAAACAAAGGTTTCGCAATGAAAAGCGTATAGAAATGTACCTGGAAGAACAACGTTTTCACGATACCCGACGCTGGATGATCGCGCCTACTACCCTTGGAAGAAAAGCCAATGGTATAAATATTACCGGCGTAGCAAAAGCTGGGGCGACGATTCCAAATCCTTATCGCTTCGATCCGAACGCTTTTTCCTACACTTATAAGGTGTTTGAAATTGATCCAGGTAAGGAAAACAGAGCGTGGTTAGACAAAATGTACTACCTGCCTATACATAGAGATGAAATGAATAGAAACAATAAGTTGGTACAAAATCCTGGATATTAATTATTCAGATTAGTCTGACGACTTAAATATTTAAGGGACACTTCGCCAATCGTCGTTGTGTCCCTTCTTTTTACCTGATATTTACTTTATTTTGTGTAAAATTTACCCTTTTTTTGTTTTGAAAGAATTTGTCTTATGAAAAATAAGTTTCCCCTTATTATTTTCCTTTTTTTTATTTTGGTTAACTGCTCTAAGGCTCCTAAGCAGGCTGGTGAGGAGAATAAACTTTTCACTTCCATAGCACCAGATGATACTGGTATCGATTTTCAGAATGTAATTGAGGAAGGTTTAAATACCAATGTCTTAATGTATGAATATTTTTATAACGGGGGAGGAGTAGCTGTCGGCGATGTTAATAATGATGGGCTCGATGACCTTTATTTTACCAGCAACATGCAAAGCAATAAGCTTTATTTAAATAAGGGAAATCTTTCGTTTCAGGATATTACCTCGTCTGCCGGCGTATCAGGCCGAGAAGGGCCCTGGAAAACGGGAACAACCATGGTGGATATCAATGGCGATGGTTGGCTTGATATCTATGTCTGTTATTCTGGAAATCTCGCTCCTGAGAAAAGAGCTAATCAGTTGTTTATCAATCAAGGGCCTTCCTCTTCAGGGGAAGTTTCTTTTATGGAAATGGCAGCGGTTTATGGATTAAATAGTTTTGGAACCAGTACGCAGGCTTCCTTTTTTGACTATGATAATGATGGAGATCTGGACATGTTTCTGTTAAATCATAATCCCCAGTCCCTCCCTGTCTTGGACGAGGCTTCAACGGCTGATATTCTAAAAACGGAAGATCCTAATAATGGAGCCAGACTTTTTAGGCAGGAAAAAGGATTAAATAATCAGCCTTTATTTAAGGATGTCACTTCCCTTTCGGGTATTCAGAGTGCTGCCTTATCCTATGGGTTAGGAGCTGCCATTGCTGACTATAATGCCGATGGCTGGTTGGATATTTACGTATCCAATGATTATGCTATTCCTGATTTTTTATACATGAATAACCAAAAAGGGGGCTTTAAAAATGAAATTAAGGAAATGATGGGACATACTTCTCATTTTTCCATGGGAAGTGATGCTGCCGATATTAATAATGATGGCTTGATGGATGTATTTACCCTCGATATGCTGCCAGAATCCAATGAAAGGCAAAAATTATTGATGGCTCCCGATAATTACGAAAAATTTGACTTTAATGTTAAAGTAGGATTTGGTTATCAATACATGAGGAATATGTTGCATGTGAATCTGGGTGTAATTAATGGTAAAACAGCCTTTTCTGAAATGGGACAATTAGCGGGTATTTCAAATACAGACTGGAGCTGGGCTCCGCTGTTTGCGGATTTTGATAATGATGGATTTAAGGATTTATTTGTTTCAAATGGCTATTTAAGAGATTATACCAATCTTGATTTTCTAAAATATATGGGCGATTATATTCAAAATAATCAGGGAAATATACAAAGACAAAATATTTTGGAATTGGTCCAAAAAATTCCTTCCTCTAATGTAACCAACTATATTTTTAAAAATGATGGTCAGCTTTCTTTTCAAAATAAATCAAAGGAGTGGGGAATAGATCAACCATTAAATAGTAATGGTGCCGCTTATTCTGACCTTGATAACGATGGTGATTTAGATTTAATCGTCAATAATATAAATGCACCGGCTTCCGTATATAAAAACAATACTGATAATCAAAACAAACAGTTTTTAAAAATAAAATTGATAGGAGAAGGCTTGAACAAGAATGGACTGGGGGCTAAATTAACTGTTTATCAACAAGGAAAAATTCAATTTGCAGAGCAAATGCTCACCAAGGGATATCAGTCGAGCGTTTCACCTATGGTGCATTTTGGATTAGGAGATAAAGCTGCTATAGATAGTGTTAAAGTTGTTTGGTTAAGTGGAAAAATACAAATTTTGAATCAAATTCAGGGAAATCAGCTACTTACGATTTCAGAAAAGGATGCAGTTTTTAAAGGTAATCAAAAATGGATAGATTCTAAGCCTGTTTTTACACAAGGTAATGCTATCATTAATTTGCCAGCTTCAACGGTATCATTTAACGATTTTAAACGTCAGCCATTGTTAACGAATCAGTTGTCCGCTGTGGGTCCATGTGCGGCCAAAGGAGATGTAAATGGCGATGGATTGGAGGACCTCTACATTGGGGGTGATGAAGGACGTTCTGGGAAATTGTATATCCAAAATAAAGCAGGAAATTTTAAAGTACTGACTCAAAAAGCTTTTGAAGCAGATCTGGGCTATTGCGACGCTGATGCCCTGTTTTTTGACGCCAATGGGGATGGCTTTAAAGATTTGTATGTTAGCAGTGGCGGATATGGCAATTTTTCATCTGGGGATCCTTTCTTAATGGATAGGTTTTATGTCAATGATGGAAAAGGAAATTTTAAGAGGGATAATCAAAATTTAACAGGCACAAAATCATCAAAAAGTTGTGTAAGGGCTGCTGATATTAATGGCGATGGAAGCCTTGATTTATTTGTTGGCAGCCGGGTAATTCCCGGACGATATCCGGAAACTGATGCCAGTTACATTTTAATAAATGACGGTAAAGGGAAATTTACTCTTCAGACAGCCGCTCTTTTTCCTGCCCTTTTAAATGCTGGCATGGTTTCAGATGCTGAATGGGTAGATTTAGACGGTAATGGGCAGGTTGAGTTGATACTGGTGGGTGAATTTATGCCTATTACTGTACTGGGATTTCAAAAAGGAAAATGGACAGATGTTTCAAATAAATATTTTGATTATCGTCCCACTGGATTGTGGAATTCTTTAATGGTTGAAGATTTAAATGCTGATGGGCGTTTGGACATCATCGCGGGAAATATGGGTTTAAACACTCAATTAAAAGCTGGTAAAGATGAACCCGTTGAATTATACTTTAAAGATTTTGATGAAAATGGTTCCGTTGATCCAATGCTATGTTTTTATATACAGGGAAAGAGTTACCCTTTTGTTACGAGAGATGAAATGTTGGACCAGATAAGTATGCTTCGAACCCGTTTTCCTGATTATAAAAGTTATGCCAATGCCACCATCAACGCAATATTTACCCCAGCTGAAATGCAGGGTGCCTCTGTTTTAAAAGCAACAGAATTAAAGACCATGCTTTTTTTAATGAGTAATTCAAATAAATTTGAACCCGTTTCATTGCCCATTGAAGTACAGTCTTCCCCAGTATTTGTTATTTCTTCCTTAGACTTTAACAAGGACGGTCATAAAGATTTATTTTTAGGTGGAAATCAAAATAACTCCCGGTTGAAATTTGGTAAGTACGATGCCAATTATGGATTGTTATTACAGGGTAACGGAAAGGGTGATTTTAAAAGGATACCTCAATGGCAAGCAGGATTAAAATTAAAGGGAGATTGCCGAAGTGTCTTTAATTTTGGGAATACCTGGTATTTTGGCATGTATCCTAATAATCTGGTATCTTATAATCTAAAGGAATGAAAAAACTATTTTTCTTATGTTCTTTTTTCTTGTGGTTTTCATGTGCTAAAAAAGAAGCATTTGTTCCAGTCCTACGACCTTCAGATATGGAGCGTGTTATACAGGAAATGACGGATGTGATGATCCATGATATAACAAACCCTCCATTGGCAGCACGTTTTTTTGCTTACTCGTGTCTGGCAGCATATGAAGTGGTTGCCTTGAATGATTCTGCTTTTTTATCCTTATCAGGAAAGTTAAATGGATTTCAGGAGATTAAAAGACCAGAGGGATTTGCTGAAATAAATAAAGATATTTCTGCCCTTTTAGCAGTTTATGAAACAGCTAAAGCCCTTCAGCCTTCAGGAAAATTAATGGACGAGTGGGAGCAAAAATGGATTGATTCCTTATTGAATAGGGGAGTTTCAGAAGAAATAATGAAAAACTCCCTTGATTTTGCCAAAAAAGTAAGTATTCAGATTTTGAAATATGCAAAGGCAGACAGGTATAATAAAATTAGCGCATTACCCCGTTATACGCCTCGAAATGAAGAGGGAACCTGGTATCCTACCCCACCAGGATATTTTCCGCCAGTAGAGCCTCATTTTAATAGTATCAGATCGTTCACTTTAGAGAAACCGGATCAATATAAACCTGAGCCACCCATTCCATTTTCTGCAGATAAAAAAGCACCATTTTATACCTTAATGGCAGATATTAAAAACCTTTCTTTAAGTCAGGAACAAAAGGAAATTGCTGCTTTTTGGGATTGCAATCCCTTTGCTCTTTTCGATAATGGACATTTACTGGTGGGGATGAAAAAAATTTCTCCAGGTGCACATTGGATGGGAATAGCCAATATTGCCTGTGTTGAAGCAAAGGTATCTTTTTCAAAAGCTGTTCAGGTGAATACTATTTTAGCCATTGGATTGATGGATGGCTTTCAAAGTTGCTGGGACGAAAAGTATAGGAGCAATAGAATTAGACCTGAGACAGCCATTCGAAAATATCTGGATCCAAAATGGACACCTTTTCTTCAAACCCCACCTTTTCCAGAATATTTGAGTGGACATTCGACCATTTCTTCTGTTTCAGCAGTTATTCTCACTCATTTCTTTGGTGATCAGTTTAAGTATAAGGATACGGTTGAAGAACGATATGGTTTGAAGGCACGAAATTATGACTCATTTGAGCAAGCTGCAGCGGAGGCGGGCATTTCCAGATTTTATGGGGGAATACATTTTATGGATGCGATTGAAAATGGTCAAACGCAAGGGGTTCTGGTTGGAAACCACGTGTTGAAAAAGATATTCACAGAATGATTTTTTTGGGAGATTTTAAAATAACGCTATCCGACGGTACGCGCAGCAAGATGTTGTTTTCATCTATTAATTTTCCTAATTCTTTGTCGGACATATCATCTAAGAATTGATTTTTTAGTTGAAATTTTTAAAATGTTTCATCATCCTTATGCCATTTTATGATTTTGCATTTACAACTTGCATTTATAATTCATAAATTACTGTATATTTCTAATCACCTTGCGGACATTTATCTTTTGGGCTTAACCTGAATAAAAAAATGGGGCTTTGGAAAATCGCGAAAAAAAAGTAATCGACCCTTAACTTTTAACATGAAAAAAATATTAACTAATCTTACATTTTGGGTATTAATGGCCATTACCTGTGGTATTTTACTCGGTCATTTTTTTCCTGAAATTGCCCTAAAGCAATTACTTCCAGACGATTTGAAAGGTCGGTTTTTAGGTCAGGAATTGAAAATAGGCAAAACACTGAGCGAGGCTTTTGGTGGATTTTTTATTTCATTAGTGAAATTATTCATTAATCCCATCATATTTTTAACCATAACCCTGGGAATAGTTTCTATGGGTGACCTAAAGAAAGTTGGAAAGGTAGGCCTTAAGTCGCTGATTTATTTTGAGGTAGTTACGACGGCAGCGCTAATTATCGGTATTTTAGTGGCAAATATTATCCAGCCTGGTAAAGGCGTAGTGCATGCTGCCACAGAAAACAAAGATATTGATATTTATAAAGATAAGGCAGCCGATTTTAACTGGTGGCAATTTTTCTTGGATAATTCTACGCTACAGGTTCTTGTTATAGCCCTTCTTTTTGGGGTCTTTTTAAGTAAATTTAAGGGCTTTAGAGGTATTATTCCTTCTTTGAGCACCGCTTCTAAGTATGTATTTAAAGGTCTTCACATTGTGATGTATTTAGCCCCTCTGGGTGCTTTTGGAGGTATGGCTTTTACCATAGGAAAATATGGATTGGATGCACTACTGCCATTAGGTAAGTTAATGATTACCGTGTATGTGACAATGGCTATCTTTATTTTTGCCATTTTGGGCCTTATTTTAAAGCAGTACCAGGTATCCCTGTGGAAATTTCTTACTTACATCAAGGAAGAATTACTAATTGTCTTAGGAACTTCCTCCTCTGAAGCGGGTTTGCCAAACTTAATGGAAAAACTGGAAAAAATGGGATGCTCTAAATCGGTCGTCGGACTTGTAGTTCCAACTGGATATTCTTTTAATTTGGATGGAACTACTATTTATCTTTCTATGGCAGTTATTTTTCTGGCGCAAATATATGGGGTACAATTAAATGTAAGTCAAATGCTTACCATTATTGGCATTTTAATGGTTACCTCAAAAGGAGCTGCAGGGGTAACTGGAAGTGGATTTATTGTCCTAGCCTCTACCTTAACCGCTATGAATGGGGTCATTCCCATTGAGGGTCTTGCTTTATTATTGGGGGTTGATAGATTTATGTCAGAGGCACGTGCCATAACCAATTTTATTGGTAATGGCGTGGCTACCATCTGGATTGCCAATAATGAAGGAGAGTTTGACCGAAATAAAATGGAGGATGTCGTTGGGGGCTAGTTCTCTGGAGGTTTCTTATTGGTTAATTTATGGGTTATTTCTCTGGCGTTCTCCCGTTTCTCGCTGGCTTTTTGGGTGATTGGTTATTGGTGATTAGGAAGTTAACATTCTACTAAATGGGTCAATGGGAATACCCCACCAATGTTATTTTTAAAATCAAAATATTTGAATAAAGCTATAAGGCAAAATTTTGTTTCCAAAGGTGAGTTCAAAATGTCACCCCTTCGGGGTTATTCATCAATAATAATTTCCATTGGCTATAATCATTTCATCCCTTCGGGATTAAAAAAGGTATCCCGAATCATTCATAAGGTATAAAAACCTATGATTTTTGTCATTGGTTTTTATAAGGGTTGATTTGTAACAATAGTAATCTCTCAATTTATGGTCTCAATGATTTGAAAACCATAACCCGAAAAAATCCCGAAGGGATAAAATGATTAAGGAACCAGGGTCATTTATACCCACCCAACCCTGAAGGGGTGGCATAGTGCCAACTAATCCTAAATTACCAATCACCATTCCCCATTCACCAATCACCAATTACCAATCACCATTCCCCCCTATTTAACAATTCTTTTTTTCAACTGCACAATTTCATCCCGATATTGAGCTGCTAAGATAAAATCTAAATCTTTTGCGGCGGCTCGCATTTTCTTTTCAACCTGCGCGATTTTACTCTCAACCTGATCTCTGTCCATGTAGGCAATCTCAGGTTCTGCAACCTTTTCGTCGTCAAATACAACTGTTTTTGTAGGTCGGCCACCCCTGATGTCCAGTATAGAACGTTGTTGCATGATTTCCTCCTTGCTTTTGAAAACGGTTGCTGGAGTAATTCCTTCTTTTTCATTATAGGCCATTTGAATAATCCTTCTGCGCTCGGTTTCATCAATCGTTCTCTGCATGGAATCTGTCACTTTATCTGCATAAAAAATAACCAGACCATTAGAATTTCTTGCTGCACGACCCGCTGTTTGGGTGAGGGATCTGTCATTTCTCAAAAAGCCCTCTTTATCAGCATCGAGAACGGCAACCAATGAAACCTCTGGAAGATCTAAACCTTCGCGCAATAAGTTTACGCCTACCAAAACATCAAATCCACCCATTCGCAAGTCTCTTAATATCTCTACCCTGTCCATGGTTTCCACCTCGGAATGTATAAATCGTACTTTAATTTGTACTTTACTGAGGTATTTTGTTAATTCCTCAGCCATCCGTTTTGTCAGTGTTGTTACCAGAACCCGTTCATTCTTAAGTACCCGCTTGTTTATTTCATCCAATAAATCGTCAATTTGATTAATACTTGGCCGAACCTCAATGGGTGGATCCAAAAGCCCTGTTGGCCTGATGATTTGTTCGACAATTTCACCAGCCGTTTGTTCCAGTTCATATTCAGCGGGGGTTGCACTTACATAGACCACCTGATTGATGACTCCCTCGAATTCTGTAAAATTTAAAGGTCTATTATCCATTGCTGAGGGAAGTCGGAATCCATAACTCACTAAGCTCAGTTTTCGCGCTCTGTCGCCGCCATACATACCCCGAATTTGTGGAATGGTCACATGACTCTCATCTATGACCATTAAATAATTATCTGGAAAATAATCGAGCAAGCAGAAGGGTCTGGTACCAGGTCGTCGGCCATCAAAGAAACGAGAATAATTTTCCACTCCGCTGCAATAACCCAGTTCGCGCATCATTTCCATGTCAAAAGAGGTTCTTTCCCGAATTCTTCTTGCCTCCAGGATGCGTCCATCTTTTTCAAAAAATGCTTCCTGTTCTTTTAACTCATTTTCAATTTCCTCCATAATCAATCCCATTCTATCTTTCGGTGCCACGTATAAATTAGCAGGAAAAATAGCAGCCGTTTCCATCTTTTCCATTCGCTTTCCTGTATCCAGTTCTATCCGTTCAATCACTTCAATCTCATCACCAAAAAAGGTAATTCTAAACCCGTATTCTACATAAGGTAAATTAATATCGACGGTATCTCCTCTGACCCTAAAGGTGGAACGCTTGAAATCGGTCTCTGTTCTGGCATAAAGCGCATCAACCAATTGGGATAAAAAGGTATTTCTGGAAATTTTCATCCCCATTTGAATTCTGATAATACTGCTTTTGTAATCCTCTGGATTTCCCATACCATAAATACAGGACACTGATGCTACAATAATTACGTCTTGCCTGCCTGAAAGCAGGGAGGATGTAGCTCTAAGGCGAAGTTTATCTACTTCTTCATTTATGGCTAAATCCTTTTCAATGTAGGTATCTGAGGAAGAAATATAGGCCTCGGGCTGATAATAATCATAATAGGAAACAAAATATTCTACTGCATTTTCAGGAAAAAAAGCACAAAACTCACTATAAAGCTGAGCGGTGAGCGTTTTATTATGCGTCAATATTAATGTTGGCCTCTGGACTTCCTGAATGACATTGGCAATCGTATATGTTTTGCCAGAACCAGTAACCCCAAGCAGTACCTGCGATTTTTCTCCATTCGATATACCAGCCGATAACTTTCTGATGGCACTTGGCTGATCTCCGGTAGGTTTAAATGGGGCAACAAGATTAAAAGACATGAGATCAATTTAACGAAATAAAAGGTAACAATTTCAAGGACAAAAGGGTTTTAAACTTGTCTTTTCGATCAAAAAGTATCTTAAACTTTAGTAATAATTTGGGAACAGATTTCCGCTGAATAATCCCAGTCAAAACGGGTCAATTCTATTTTACCTGCATCGATTAACGACTTTCTAAGGTCTGGATTTTTGTAAATATTATTCATTCCCTGGGAAATCTGATTTATATCCAGAGGATCTACCAGGACAGCACCTTTACCAGAAACCTCAGCCAAGGCACCGATATTTGAGGTAATGACAGGAGTTTCTGTGGCAAATGCTTCTGCGACAGGCATTCCAAATCCTTCATGTAACGAAATATAAACCAAGGCAATGGCATTTTTCAAATAATAAGAGATAGATTCGTCTGACAAATAGCCTATAAAATGAATATCATCCTTAAAAGGGCTTTCCTTCCAGGCCTTTTCTACTTCTTCTGTTTTCCAAGCCAGTCTGCCAGCGAAAATAAAGGAGATTTTTTCTTCATTTTGAGCTCTGAATAAATCGAAGGCCTTTATTGCTCTGCCTATATTTTTTCTGGGATGAATGGCTCCGTAATAAAAAAAATAAGGGTAACTGGAAGGACTATTTCCTACAAATTGTTCTTTTTCATTGGGAATTATTTCTCTAAATCCATTAGGAATTATAGTTATTTTTTTAGAATTTATATTATATTTATTTTTAATATCTTCTTTAACAAAATTTGAAACGGTAAAAATATGGGCTGCCTTTTTTAAATATTTTGGGGTAAAAATCCTGTAAAAATGATAAACTATGAAAGGGATTTGTTTGGGGTAAGACAGAAAGGCAAGGTCATGAATGGTTAAAAAAACAGGAACCGATGCTCTAAGGCTGGTGAAGCCGTCATGGGAGAAAAACACATCAATTTTCCATTTCTTTAGCGCACTTGGTAAAACCAGCTCGAACCATATTAACCATAATAAGGGATGTCTCGCAGGGGGAAATAAAGAAACGGGAATTACATTTTTAAATGAGGTAAACCTTGAAGAATATGGGCGATCGAAAAATAAAATGAAAGTATGCTGAGGATTTAAATCGATTATTCTTCGATACAATTCCCAGCAAGAATATCCAATCCCTTCCATTTTCCCCTCAATGAGAAATCGGGCATTCATTGCAATTCTCAACCTCTTTATTTTAATATTTTTTTTTTGTAAATTTACAATCATTATTTCATTAAAATAAATTTAGTCGACATGAATTCACATGAAATTGATTTTCAGATATTTGGGGAGGAAATGCAATATGTTGAAATAGAATTGGATCCTTATGAAACGGTTATCGCTGAAGCGGGTAGTTTTATGATGATGGATTCTGAGATTAAAATGGCTACCATTTTTGGCGATGGAAGTCATCAAGAATCAAAAGGGGGAATCTGGGACAAGGTTTTAACCGCTGGAAAGCGCTTGATTACTGGGGAAAGCTTGTTTTTAACTGCATTTACACATGGTGGAACAGGTAAAAAGAAAGTTTCCTTTGCTTCTCCTTATCCGGGAAAAATTATCCCACTTGATTTGTCCAATTATGAGGGAAAAATTGTTTGCCAAAAAGATGCATTCCTTTGTGCAGCAAAGGGAGTTCATGTCGGAATTGATTTTTCTCAAAAACTGGGAAGAGGATTGTTTGGGGGAGAGGGCTTTATCATGCAGAAATTAGAAGGCGATGGCATGGCCTTTGTCCATGCAGGGGGTCATGTTACTAAAAAGGAACTGGCCATTGGCGAAGCACTTTTGGTTGACACGGGTTGCCTGGTTGCACTTACCCGCGATGTAAATTATGATATCGAAATGGTTAAAGGGATTAGAAATATTTTCTTTGGAGGAGAGGGCCTTTTTTATGCTCGCTTGGAAGGTCCTGGTACTGTTTGGATTCAAACGTTACCCTTTAGTCGCCTCGCTCAACGTGTTTTCTCTGCTGCTCCACAAACTGGTGGAGGTGGAAGGGATGAAGGCAGTATTTTAGGCGGTTTGGGAAATCTTCTTGATGGAAGATAAATTTGTAGGTGCTTGGTGATTGGTCTTGTATTTTCGGCCCAATCACCAATCACTAACATTCCATCAAGCCTTCCCGATTAATACGCAATAAAGATCTATTTTCGATAAAGTTGATGGATTCCTCCTTCCAAGGGGTCTCAATTTTAATATAATTATCAGTAAATCCTGACATTTTTCCTGGCGATTTAGATTTTTCAAATAAAACAGGACGTTCCTGTCCTAAATGTTGCCCATAAAAATGCATCCTCTTTTGTTCAGACAGACTGGTCAAAAGGGCATTTCTTCTTCTCCTTTCCTCTACAGAAATAATTCCTGACATAGTGGCAGCAGGGGTATTTTCTCTCTCTGAATAAGTAAAAACATGAAGATAACTGATGTCAAGAGAAGAGATAAAGTGATAAGTCTCTTCAAAATCCGCTTCGGTTTCTCCTGGGAATCCAACGATGACATCGACACCAATGCAAGCATGGGGCATTAATTTCTTAATCTCTTCAACTCTTTCCTGATAAAGCTCCCTTTTATAGCGGCGTCTCATTTCTCGCAATTGCTTGTTATTACCTGACTGCAAAGGGATATGAAAATGAGGGGCAAACCGATGAGAATTTGCAACAAATCCTATGATTTCAGAGGTACATAGATTTGGTTCTATGGAAGAAATGCGAAATCTTGACACTTCTTCCACCTCGTCTAAAGCTTGAATCAAATCGGCAAAAAGTGCTTCTTTTCGAGGTTTCATTCCTTCAATAACCGCCGTTCCATTTCCAAAATCACCTATATTTACCCCAGTCAAAACGATTTCCCGAACTCCTTTTCCTGCAATTTCTCTGGCATTTGCGACAACATGTTCAACGGAATCACTTCTACTTTTTCCTCTCGCTTGCGGAATAGTGCAAAAGGTGCATTTATAATCACAACCATCCTGGACTTTCAAAAAAGAACGGGTTCGATCCCCTACGGAAAATGCATTTACAAAATCAACCACTTCACTTACCTCTCCTGCTTGCACCATCCCCTTTCCAGTCGATTTACTAAGTCCTTCTATGTATGGAAGCATTCTGAACTTCTCAGCAGCACCTAATACTAAATCCACTCCTGGTATGGATGCTATTTCTTCAGGTTTAAGCTGGGCATAACAACCAACAACTACAATTAAAGCCTGTTCGTTTTGTTTTAATGCTTGTCGCACAACCCTCCGACACTTTCTGTCGGCAAAATCAGTTACGGAACAAGTATTTATTACATATATGTCTGCCTGATCGGTAAAATTTCGCTCTTGGAATCCGGCAGATTCAAACTGTCGACCCAAAGCGGAAGTTTCAGCAAAATTTAATTTGCAACCTAAGGTGTGAAAGGCTACAGACTTTGGAGTTGCCATTGCATTTTATTAAAATAAGGGCAAAAATACAAGATTTTTAGGCTTTACCTCAAAATTTTTCTCGTCAGGAAACCAATCGCCAAACCCCAATCACCAAACCCCAATCACCCAAAAGGCCCATCATCCAGAAATACATGTTCAGGATCCTCCAAATGGTCCGGTAAAATTTCATTTTTAAGGTAATTACACCAAACGCAGGTGGCATTGCCACATCCTCTGTAAAAATCCTGCGCTTGAATTTGAGAAGTTACCTCCCGCATCAGATTTTTGAAGGCAATTAAATCTTCCGATTCCATGGGAACGGTCACTTCGCGCGTAGTACTGTGGATTCCCTCCTCTAAAAATACCAGTTTTGCTTCTGCTACAGTAAATCCATCCTGATTATGACCTTCAAATAAAAGATGATAAAAGGCAAGTTGCCGCCAATAAACGCCTCCATAAGGTGAATTTCCCTTCCAGGACGGCTTTTGATAGGTATTTCGCTTCGGTTTCCCTGTTTTATAGTCAATTAAATGAACCATTCCGCCTTTCATATAATCTATTCTATCCATTACTCCCTTGTATTTATATCCATTTTCGTCTATGTAATGTAGCATTAATTCAGGTCTTGACTGACCCAATAATTCCATGTCGCAAGTAGCTACAAAGTCCGATAAACAGGCGCTTCCTCTTTTTAAATAATCCTCCCAGGCACTTTTTGAAAACCAGGATTTTGATTTTTTCAGATGCTTTTCAAAACATTCAACCAGCTTTTTCTCTTCATTCTTATTGATTTTTGAATATTTTAATCCCGAGGTCCATTCAAAAATGGCGTCATGAATAGCTGTTCCATAAACCGAAGAGGCATTTTTACTGGATTGAATACCCAGCATATCCCTGTAAAAAAAGGAAAGTGGACAATTCAGATACCTGTTCATACTCGATACCGTCAATACAAATGATGCCAGTTTGTGGTCTATAAATGCTTTGTCAGGTCTAAAAGAAGGGGGTAAAATGGTGGGTTTCAGTCTATTTTCCTGGATCCACTGAATGTCGGTTTCCTGAAGTGTTCTTCTTTCAAACTTTACTAATTTATCACTTAATAATTCAGTGATGAACAGGGTGGGCATTCTCTCTTTTCCACTGGCACTTTCAATCCCATAACTTATCTGCAAAAATTGGGAAGCTCTGGTCATAGCAACGTAAAATAAACGGCGGGAAGCCTCCAGTTCGTCCGTTTCGGGCTCCATTTGAATCGTTGGGGGGAAAGCAAAAACGCCCCTATGATTAGATTTGCCTTCCCATTCATTTTGAACGCAATCGTACATAAATACATATTCAAATTCCAATCCTTTAGCTCTGTGCGCGGTTAAAAGATGAACACTTTCGTTCGAAACCTGCGGCATTTCCAATGCAACTGGAATTTGATTGTCTTGCATTCGTTCAATCATTAGCATCCAGTCAATCAGATGTATATTTGGCTCTTTTTCTAACGATTTTTCACAAAAATGTACGAAGGTGTTTAAAATCTGTACCTGAATAATTCTGTCCTTTTGCTTTAAGGTGGCCTTTAAAAGCCCACTTTTATTTATCAAAAATGCTAAAAAAGCCGGTAAGGGTTTATTATAACCTTGTTTTAAAGCATCTTGTATAAATCGGTAAAATCTTTTTATGGATTGCGTATTTTCTACTCCCTCAGAAATCCAGATGGATTCATCCAACATAATTTTATGCCAACTGAGGTCAGCATTCAGTTTAAAATGATTTAATTTACCGATATCTGAAACATTTATTTCCCAGTGAGCCTGATATAATAAAGGTAAAAAACTGGCTTCCCCACTGTCCGTTTCCCTCCATTCCTGAACTAAATATTGAAGAATTCTAAGTATTTTAAAAATGACAGGCGTATTCAGAATATTTATTGGTCTGGAAGTATGATAAGGGATGCTGTTTTTTTCAAATAAGCGGACCAATTGATCTCCCTGTCTGTTATTTCTAAAAAGAATGGCAATATTACCCGGATTTACCCCATTTTTAAACAAATTTTTTAGAGAATACACCAAATCTGCTTCTTCCTGGAAAATACTTCCGTACTCAACAACCATTGGTTTTGAATCTGTTTTGCGCAAGGGAGAAGCAGCAATAAGTGGATTTAAGGCATTTTTTTCTGACTCTTTTACAGAGGAACGCAGGGTATTTCTTTGAATAAATGCAAAGGCAGCATTTAAAATGCCTTGGGTGGAACGATAATTTTCTTTTAGTTGAACCAAATTTAGAGCGTCCCCATATTTATCTTTTATGTCCTGTAAATGTTTGATTCTTGCCCCTTGAAATTCATAAATGGACTGATCTTCATCGCCAACAATAAATAAATTTGGGGTATCCCAATAATTTAAAAGAGTCTGGACCAGCTCAAACTGAGCTCCGTTTGTGTCTTGAAATTCGTCCAGCAATACATATAAAAATTGTTCCTGGTAAAGGCTCAAAAAGTATGGTTTTTCCTGAAAAGCCCTTAAAACCCAAAGAATCATATCTTCATAATCATACCTTTGGCGAATTAATTTCTCCTTTTCATAGGCATCAAAAAGTTTTACAGCTTCTTTTAGGCGCGCATATTTTTGTAAAAAATCCTGATACATTCCTGTTTTAAGATCTCCTGCATTGAATGAACCCTGTTTACGTTTATATTTAAATTCAGGTAAAGTAGGCATCTGATCACAATACGCATCAATTTTCTCTAAAAGACTTGATGACTTGTAATTCTCCTTTTTCATCCACTGGATAAGCGATTGTAGTTCTCGCTCAAATTGATGTGCATTGGCATATCCTTTTTTAAGCGGATTGTCCCAGGATAGC
>Ga0214917_10002407_pt1 | contig 22763 bp, 13 predicted proteins | sample LL_1208_BB_MetaG_FD_177983 | JGI IMG/M metagenome (GOLD analysis project Ga0214917, IMG submission 177983) | Freshwater microbial communities from Lake Lanier, Atlanta, Georgia, United States - LL_1208_BB | ecosystem: Environmental > Aquatic > Freshwater > Lake | place: USA: Georgia | collected...
AGAAGAACTTAATGTAAGTCCAGTACCAACATTAATACGATTATTTGTACCATCTAAAGTAATACTAGAAGACCCAACAGTAAGAATACCAGTAACTCTTGCATCACCAGTTACAACCAATTGAGTTGTTGCACCACCAACAACAACATTACCAAGTGTAGAAACACCAGAAACCGTTAGATTAGTGCCTATACCAGTCGTAAAGGTTAATCCAGCACCTACTTGAGACCAGGTTGAAGATACTACTGTTGCTCTTAATGAATCACCACCACCAGAGATACTAATGTCAACAGTGCCACCAGAAACTCTAAAGGTATTACCAGTGCCAATAAAGTTGAGTTGAGTAATACCAACTCCAGTAACTACAGATCCTGCAGACTGAATACCAACTCCCAAACCATAACGTGATATATCTCTTGCTTTTGTCATCTTTTTAGTTTTTTAGTTATTTATGAAAACATCGTGACATCAGTGTACAAGTATCAATAAGTCACACACCTGAAGGCACGAACACAGTACGAATACCCCTTAAAGGAGCTGCCCGTAACACCACCATTACCAAACATCACGGGGCAACCGATAGAAGCATTGGTCTCTGTACTACTCCAGTAGCAAGTGTTGGACCAAGAATCCCAAAAGGATCTACAGATGTATCCTGGGTTCTGGAGTTGTGGTGCTGTTGGTACAAACCATCCGGTGCATCCTGATACTGCTTGTGCTCTGGTATTTGCATCTCCTAGTAAGGACCAGTTTCTTGAGACCTCTGCACTTATTGGGGACACAACCCATCTTAATGGTGATGCTCTACATATTAAGAACCCTCCTCCATATGAAGAACCTAATGCTGGTCCTGGGTCTACTAAAGTAGTAAAACTATAACTACTAGCACCAGCAGTATTGAGTCCTACATAACCAGTAATAGCAGTAGAAGGAATAATAGTATGAATAGATGTAGAGAACCCTAGGTCACTTGTTGGGTCTAGAATCCAGTCATTACCAGAGATACTTATTCTTCCACTAGATGTTGCATCAAAGGTTTCTATAACACTTCCTGATGTACTTCCGGACCTTAATGTAATGGTTCCTGTTCCTCTTGTGGGTGGTGAAGTAAACGTGAGAGTTATATTAGTACTAATACCAACATTAGTAGCACCATTAGCAGGAACAATAGAACTAAGAGCAAAATCTAATGTAGTGAAACTATAATTACTGATTATATTATTTACAGAGGTTGTTGTAAGACCACTAAATGCTCCTGCATCAACCACAACAAAGGTAGTCGTTGCAGAACCAATGTTTGATGGAGGGTCTATTGTAACAGCACCACCAGAAATAGTTACACTAGAAGATGAGACTCCAATCGTTGAAAATGCAGTTCCACCAGCACTTCCTGATCTTAATGTAATATTACCGGTTCCTTTATATACTTGTTGGTCAAAAGTGATGATGATATTAGAACTTAAAGAAACATTAGTAGCACCAATCGCAGGACTGAAGGTAATAGGTACTGGTGGTACATCAAGTCTTGTAAAGGTTGCAATACCAGCACTTATGTTACCAGTAGTATTCACATTTCCATTAGTACCAATACCAACACCAGTCAGTCCACTACCATTACCAACAAAAGAAGTAGCAGTGATTACACCAGTAACATTAACACCAGAAGAACTTAATGTAAGTCCAGTACCAACATTAATACGATTATTTGTACCATCTAAAGTAATACTAGAAGACCCAACAGTAAGAATACCAGTAACTCTTGCATTTCCATCAACATATAATGCAGTGGCACTAATAATACCTGCTCTTATGCCACCATCATAATAAAAAGTAGCACCTGCTCCAATTGTGGATGGACTGTATAATGATCCTATTCCAGATGTAAAATTTGCAACGTCGGCAGCTCTTGTCATGGTAAAGGCTTTTTAGTTATTTATGAAAACATCATGACATCAGTTCCTGCATCCATACTTGTATAGTCAAATATAGAAGTAATACCGACAGGATTTGATTCATCAACAGTCCACGAAGAATATTGTGGTGAGGTTACATAAGTCGCAAGTTCACCAGTAGTGGTTGTAATACCAATCTTATTTACTTTCTCTTTACAGAGTATTCTGATATTTTGCCTTGAGGTCTTGATATCATCAGGTATTGGTGTTGCATTATCTGTTTCTCTGATAATCATCCAGTCAGTTTCGCGCAGCATGGCATTGGCATTGGCGTGAACGTGACCGATGTATTCTGTGACTAATTGTGCATGATCTTTCCAAATTAGTTTGCCGTCCTTATCGTATCCCCAACACCAGCGTTGGTCATACCAAGCGGGTTCTGGTAATGGTCCTTCGATATCACGTTCAGCACGATCTTCTGCGGTAGATAATGTTAACCAATTACTAGGGTATTGGATTTGATTTAAAGTAAATGCCATGTCTGTGGACACTGTGCGTCCATCGGGGAGTTGATAGGTAGCCATGTTTCCTCAGGGGTTGGGTTGTGCGCGGGCGTATTTAAATTTATCGCCCGTTGTTGTAATGGAATAAGAGTTACTGCCGCTGGTGTTGTAACTGCCGCTACTACTAATCACCTTAAATCCGTTGGAAAGTTTATTAGCGTGTGTGCCAAATGTTACTGCATTACCGTTGATACTCATGGCAGTAGGTACGCCTTTAAGGAAAACAAACGGTCCATTAGTGCTTGCGTTACCCTCAAAACTACCAGTGGTAGTAATAGTGTTTAATAACAGGTTAGTGGCGCATAATGTTTTGAATCCACTTGGTGCGGTGTAAATAAAGGGGCGTTGACCAAAGTTAATTCCTAACTTGTGTCCGGTATCAATATTTATTGTGGGATACCAAGCAGTCCCGGAAAGTGTAAGGCTTGCGTTTGCGCCCGTTGCGGGATTGCCACTATTAAGCCAAGTGCCGTTATTCCCAAACCATAACTTCTTAGTTGCTGAGTCAAATGCAAATTGTGTTATTGTCCCTGCTGTATTGTAAAAAGGATAGCCACTTCCTACTTGAGTGCCTGCTGCGTAGTAAGTACCGTTCCAAACATATCCATACCCTCCACTCCTAAACAATGTTGGGTTTCCGCTTGTTTGGCCGTTGTCGAATGTCTCCATGCCAACAATAAACTCATTGCCCGAAATTGTCGTTACTTCCCAGTAGTATTTTCCAGTATTTTCAGGAATTAAAAAAGTTGCTAACCCACGTCCCCACGAGCTTCCAACCATTTCTAAATTGCCATTACTAAATATTGAAGTCCCAGTTGGAGTTGCCCTAGGATTCAATGTTGCATAATTGCTTCTCACCTCCCCCCCCACACCGGTATCGGTTCCGTAATTAGTACATGATTCAACAAAACTGTCGTTGCCTACACCGGCAGTAACAGACATGTTATTTGGTGTCCAGTCATTATTATTGCCGCTGGAATCCTTACCAAGTGTAGAAGAAGTTGCTGCCGAGTTATCGCTGAACTTTAACGAAAATCCATTGGTCCCATAACTACCAGAATATGCTATTGGAACCCACTGGTTGCCATAGGCAGTATCAGTTTGACCAAAGCTACTGGGGGTAAGTGCTTGCCCATCTATAAAATATACGTCAGCCATATATGCAGCGGTATGAATACTTGTACCTCCAAATAAAAACCTAGCACCAAGAGCATGTGTTAATGCACAATTCAAGAACCCCGGACCCGCAGCCTGGGCACCACCGTTAATAGGAGATAAAGTTCCATTCACATAAATCTTACCTCTATCTGCAAAAGACGCTTGAATACCGTCAAAAACAAACATAATATGATACCAAGAAGACAGATCGTTAAATTTTTCAAAAGTGTCACCTTGAAAGCCAGTTCCAGCAGATGTTCTATTATTAAAGCCTAACGAATCATCACCACCAAAACCAAAAAAACCAATATCTGATCCACTTGTTTGGGTGCCAAATAATATATGTTCACCTAAGGCCGTTCTTTTTACCCAACCACTCCATGTCCATAAACTTTGATTACCTGCCCCAAAAGCTCTTGTAAACGTTGCCGAATCGTCTGGATTAAATCTTACCGAACGCGAAATTTGTAGTCCGGTATATGAAGGACCAGGCGGGTCAGGTTCGACAGATACTTCTGCCGACAGAAATAAAGGTGTAAGACTACTTGGAATACTCATATTTTTTCTCCGTTATCAAAGAGTACCAATACCTGAAATCACAGAACCAACTACAATACTAGTAGTGCTTCTTGCAAAATAAGGAAGGGCATTAAGGGCATTTGCTGTGGTTATCAGTGTTGGTGCAGTGGAACTTGCAAAGTCCCAACTAGTTCCCCAACCAACTGTATAACCACCTGTTCCATTTTCCTGAATAAAAATCACACCACTTTGTCCTGTTGTAACACCGGTGGGATTTGCAATGGTTCTTGAGGCTGCAATAGTGACCTGAAAGTTATTACCTAATGTAAAATCAGGTGTAATCGTTGCACCATCAGTAAGAGTCACAATATTACTTGCTGCATTCCCCTGCACATAAAGTTTTGTTGGTATTGTTGTAGTATTGATACCCAACTGTGTGACAGTCGCAACACCAACATTCAGGTTTGGTGTACCAGAAAGACCAAAAGAAGTGGTTGCAAAAGATACTGATGAGATACCAGTAAGGTTTGCACCACTACCACTAAATGAGGTTGCAGTCACTACACCAGTTACATTAATACCTGATGAGTTAATCGTAACTCCAGAACCCACTACAATACTTGTTGGAGTGATACTACCGGAAGCAACGGTTGCTAGATTAACACCACTAGCAAATACTTGAGATGCACTTATAATACCAGTATTTCCGTTAATTGTAATCCCGGTTCCTACAGTAATTCTATTTGTAGACCCATCGATTGTAACAGTTCCCTGTCCTATTGAAAGAATTCCAGTAATTCTTGCATTTCCCTCAACATATAATGCAGTATTTCCAATTCCAATTGTAACTGTTCCAATACCATTTGATGATCCTAAAGTTGTAATTCCAGTAACTTTAAGATTATCAAGCAAACTATAATATTGTGTATTAACTGAAGCAACAAAAGATTGCACTTCAATTATATCACCATAATTTGCTGCTGTAGTTAATCCAATTGTAGTTGGTGAAGTTTCTGAGAAATCTCCAGATGCTAAACGAATACCATTTCTATAAATATCAATCTTTCCAGTATTATATGGTGATGAAAGAGTTAGAAGAGTTGTTCCAGCAACACCAACACTAAATGATTGTTTGTCAATTCTACCTTGTGAAAGATAAATATCAAGAATATTGTTACCACGATTCAAGTATGTTGTGGCACCACCAACAAAATTAAATGTTGAAACACTTGTGCCAATTCCAACACTATCTTGCTGAACTACAAGACCAATATTACTAAAACTACCAACAGTTGCAAATGATACAGCATCAATAGTATCCCCCAATACTGCAGAAGTGGTTAAACCAATTGTAGTTGATGAAGCTTCTGAAAAATCTCCAGGAGAAAGTTTTAACCCATTGAGGTAAATATCAATATTTCCACTAGTATATGGTTGCACTAAAGTTAATAAATTGGTGCCTGCTGCTCCCACATTAAATGTTTGTTTATTAATAACAGAAGATGCTCCACTTCCTCCACCACCAGTAACAAATACTGTAGCAATACCATTCGATACTATTGCTGTTGAAATTCCAGGTCCACGGAAATCAATGATGGTTGCAGCATAACCAGCATTAACTCCATTTGTATTAATTCCAACACCAGAAATTACACCAGTTAATCCCGATCCATCACCATAATATTTGCTAGCACTGATAATTCCAGTGCTTCCATACATTGTGATTGCGGTGCCAACTGATGCAATACCAGAAACATAAAGATTTGCTGCCGTTGCAACACCAGTGATATTGATAAATGTGCCAATACCAGTTCTAAAGGTTAATCCAAGACCAACTTGAGACCAGGTTGAAGATACTGCTGTTGCTGCTACTCCAGTGACATTTAATGTTGTTACTGTTGCAACACCAGATACTGTAAAGTTGGTCGCAATACCAGTGGTAAAGGTTAATCCAAGACCAACTTGATCCCAAGTAGATTTAATTGCTGTTGCTGCTACTCCAGTGGCATTCAGAGTGGTAATAGTACCAACACCAGAAACCGTAAAGTTAGTAGAAATACCAGTCGTAAAAGTAAGACCTAAACCTACTTGAGACCAGGTTGAAGATACTGCTGTTGCTGCTACTCCAGTGACATTTAGAGTGGTAATAGTACCAACACCAGATACTGTAAAGTTAGTAGAAATACCAGTGGTAAAGGTTAATCCAAGACCAACTTGAGACCAGGTTGAAGATACTGCTGTTGCTGTTACTCCAGTGGCATTTAATGTTGTTACTGTAGCAACACCAGATACATTAAATGAAGTAAAGATACCGGAGTTTGCGGTAATTGTTTGCCCTACAGAAATTGAAGTAGCACCAATACCACCTCTAACATCTAAAGCATATGCTGGAATAGTGGTGCCAATACCAACTCTTCCAGTAGTTGCATCTCCATAAATGAGATTAGTTGCAACTTCAATACCATTTTTGACTACGAAATTTTTATTTACTGCAGCCAAGGTTCACTCTCCCCTTGTTTATTGTTATTATTATTTATACATTGGGATCGTATCTACGACCATATTCAAGTCTATTGTTATCTTTCCAGTCTCTAACTGTTGGAAACCAATTAATTTCTTGTCCATTACTCTTTCTATATGCTCTTCCAACACGAATATACATTAATGGTTTTCCCCAATTAGCATCCCAATATACTTTATCACCTCCACGATCTGGACCCCAGGCAGTTTTACTGGTATTTGTTGCTCTGAATAATTCCCTACCATTATCACCATACCAAACATTTGTTTGTCCGTCAATATTATTTGTATTAAAATCTAAATTTTTCCTATCTCCAGAATTTTGATTTGGAGAGCTTCCACTCCAATTTAATTCCTTAAAAATTCGATACCTATCGGGAGCACTAGATGAATAAATGTTGCATTGAAAATATACTGAAAAGGGTAACCAAGTTTCGCTGAAACCTGACCTTGGATATATTCCCAAAATCTCAATATTAAAACTAATATAGCAAGTATCATTGTTTGTTCCCCATTCCCATACACCATACCAAATTGATTCTGATGATGGTTTATCTCCAGTATTTGTGGTGACATATGTAATGGCACCAGGATTAAGTGAATTATTCCAGTCCAAACACTGATAATCATTAACTGTAAGCGCAACAGTATTTGAATCCAGCGATGGTGCCACTTGTCCAATAACACCACCTTGACTCACTCTACAGTAAACCGAATAACTTCCAATTGCTGGAGTTGTTAATGTTAAAGATGATGTAGTTCCACCAATAGTTGAAGTGGATTGAGCACCATTCACATACCATTGATATCTTAAACTTGCATTATTTCCATCATTTGCAATTGCAACAATATTAAATGTGTGACTATTTCCCGTAGTAATTGTCTTATTTGATGGTTGTGTGGTAATTGAAATATAATTTCGAATTGTTGTGGTAATTGTGTTGGATTTTATTGGAGAATTAATTGCTGGAGCTTTATTTCCAACCTGTGTATATGTCACAATACAATAATAACTTGCTGCCTGAATTTGATTTGTCAATGTTAATGTGCTGTTTGTTTCACCAGACATTAATCCATCATTTCGATACCACTGATAACTAAGAAGTCCAGAAGAAGTAGTATTTGTTGCTGGATTTTTTGCAGTGGCAGTCGCAACCAAACTAGCACTACCATTGTAATCAATAGTAGTATCCGTTGGTTGGACAGTAAAAGATAAAACTGGTGGAGAGACTTCTTGAGATGTTTGAAGTCTCTTATTAAGAGGTAATGGCATTAGCTGAAGTTTTGACCTGCGGTGATACCATAATAATTACTACCATCCAATGTAGTAAATGAGAATAAGTCAGTTCTATTTGCTGTTGAAGTCATTGTGGGAGCAACTCCACCTGCCCAGTATACTGTTGCACCTTGGAATGTGAATGAAACAGTTCTTCCCCCTGTGCCATCTTGTGTCAGTTTTACCAAGAATGTTGTAGATGTTGTTGTTGGCACATTTGTAATCAAGAATGAATTAATACTCTGATTCAATGTAATATTGAATGTTTGAGCAGAAGAAAGATCTAGAGTCGCAATATTAGTTGAAATGGATGGACTTGAAATTGCTTCAGTATAGGATTTAAGTCTAGTTCTTCCTTCAACATCAAGAATTGAATTCTCACGAAGAGTGAGAGTATTTAACTTTAGAGATTCCTTTACATCAAGTGTCATTGTAGTTGTAACACCAGCAAGAATTGTAGAAACTCCAACTCCCACAAGATTAAATGATGTTGAGAAGAAATTGCCAGTAACTGTAAGTGCTCCACCAACAGTCACAGTGCCAATAAATCTCGATTCACCTCTTACATCCAGTGCAGTAGATACTCCAGATCCAGTTTCATTTAGAATTGTAAGTTTAGCAAATTGTGTATTTGTGGTGCCGATACCAACTTTACCCAACTGATAAATTCCAGGAGTTGTAACTGTCCAAGAAGTTGTCAGAGGAAGATTAACAAGTCCTGAGGCATCTCCATAAAATACGGATCCAGTAACAGTTCCAATAAATCTTCCTGCACCATAGACATCTAAAGGATATTTTGGATTGGTGGTGCCAATACCCACAGATCCAATACCCGTAATTACAACTGCGGTGCTGATTCCACCAGTTGGATTTTGAAATCCAAATTGGAATGAATTATTTAAAACTGTCGTGGTGCCAACACCAACTCCAAGTTTATCAAATTTGAAGTCATTTGAATTTGCGGAGAGTGCAATTGGACCAAATCTTCTCCAAACATTTTCTTTCGTATATGTCCATCCAGAATAACCACCTTGACTTGGTGAAGTATAATTTGTAAAATCTCCAATGTTTCCACTGTCTGTAGGTGTTGAAATTCCAACTGTGAATTTTCTTGAAACTTCAGCATCACCTTGCAGATACATGGAATATGCTTCCATTCCTTTCAATGAATTGGATGTAATCTTTTCATTAAAGACTACTGGACCATCGAATTGACTCAATAAGTCTTTGGATGAACCTCCTTCCACACGAATTGAGCGACTAATGTTAACTTCAAGTGGAGTTATAATATCAAATCCAACATTAACTCCTCCGGTAGTTCCTAATTCCTCACCGGTAGTTGTTTGTATTGGAGAATCAAATGCTTCTTCTTGACCAGTTGCAGAGCTAACTTTTTTATTTCCAACAAAGAAGTCCCCAGTATCATTCATACCAGTATAAACAACCAATCCACCATTTTCTCTTAATGCTTGAGAAAGAAGTTTTTCTTGATCAGTTAAAACTCTATCTTGTTTATCTGGAAATGCTGTGGAGTAATTTCCTGGACCATATCCAAGATACTCAAATGTTTGATTAGAAGCACGAATAATAGAGTGTCTTCTGAATTCAGTTGGAATTATTTTTATTTTTTTAACAGCACTGAGTGTGCTGTGAATTCCAGCAACAGAACCTAAAACACCACGGAATACTGTAAGTGGCACTTCATCTGAAATTCTTAAGACTTCAGAATTTATCTGCACATAATCTCCAAGTTTAAGACCTGAAGTTGAGAAATTTTGAATTGAAATTGAAGTTGTGCTTCTGCTGGCAATATCTGCACTTAAAACTGTAGTAATGCCCGCATAGATGGGCACCATTCTTCCACCAATATTTTCATCATTATATGCAGTATATCCTCCCTGAGAAGTAAATCCTTCTCGGAAAAGATAAATGTCTCCAGTTGCTGTTGGAGATGTTGTATTGATTCCAAGATTCAATACAACTGTGGAAATTCCTAAGACTTCCTTAACTATAAAACTTCCATTATATTGAGTTTGTCCAGCACCAACAACTCTAACTTTATTACCAGACAGTAATCCATGAATTGTATTTCCAACTCCAACTGTTTTAACTGTTGCAATACCAAGAGAACTATCATAAGTAAATGAGCTTACCTTTACCGAAGGTCCAACATTATATAACTGAGCATCTGTGGAATTTGTAATTCCAACTCCAACAGTTGTAAATCCTACGATTGAAGATCCACTGGAAACATTAATTGTGTTAATTTCTCCAGTTGCAATTGAAGTAATACGATAAAGATTGTTATAATCTCTATAGGAATCTGATGCGATTCCAGTCAAACGAATTACATCATTGGTGTTATTAATAATTGAATTGACTGTCACATATGCAGGATAATAAGTAAGAGATGATGTTGTTGCAACACCCACAACTGCAAGTGTATTTCCAACACCATAAGCAGATCCAGGATCTACAATTTTAATTGCAGTAATTGATCCAACACTGTTTACAGTTAGAATTGCTGTTGCATTCTTGCCAGTTGTAGATCCAGCAAAAGAAACTAATGTTGCATTATAAAGATACTCTGTGCCTCCAGTATTTCTTCCATATCCTTGTCCAGCAGAAGTAATTCCAACTGATTTGATTCCATTTAATCCATTATCATATTCGGTATAGATGATATGAGTTGTGCTAGAAGTTGATACAATATTTGTAATTCCAATTGAAACTGAGACATCTGCAATAAATTTTTCTGTGGTCTCTCTTGTTAAACTATTTTTTAAATTATTTGTGACAACTCTTCCCAATATATCAGATTTTGCATAACTTTTTGTAGCATCAGGATCCGATAGGGGATTATCTCTATCAATTTGAGGATACAAATCTTGAATATTCTGTGAGAAATTTTCATCAGAAAGAAGATTTAATGTTGGCGAATTACTTGCATTAACTGCAATTAAATGATAAACACCATCCTGTTGATTTGCAATATATTTTTTAACTTCTTGAGATCTATAAACATAATAAGTTTCAAGATAGTCAGATTTTTCAAAATAAGGCAACTCTGTTGTAGTACGTGTGTCTACATTATTTTGAAACGCTCCTGGATCACTACTCAACGAAATAGTAAATGCTTTTGCACTTGAAATTCCAGTTACTGTATAATTTTGATTATATGCTGAAAGTGCTACTCCAGTAGTATTCTTACCACTCTTTACATTTCGAAGATTAACTTTGGTGCCAATCGAAAGATTATGTGGAATTTCTGTAATAACTGTTGCAATTCCAGCAGCAGAAGAAATACCAGCAATAATACGAAGATTTCTTCTTACACTTTGATTTGATAGAATATCATTTGTAATTGCAAGTTGTCCAGATTCAATTGTTGAAGATGATTCTTGAATAATAAATCCATCAACAGGTTTTCTTGCAGTTGTTACTTCTTTTGGAATTACATAGCGAAGTCTATAAAGTTTATCAATTGTATTTCTGGTATCTGGATTTCTCTGTATATAAAGTCTTGGTGAGCGAAGACCTAAAGTTGTCGTTCCTAAACCTACGACTCTTGGATAAATTGTATTTTCTGTAGATGCTGTGGAGACATTAACATACCAATTTCTAGAGACTGTATCAAATTGAACTGGATGACCAATTTCACCTGGAAGTTTATCGGATACTCTACTAGAAATTTTTAAAATTCCACCATTATTATTGATTGAAATTGCATTACCATTTAATGCTTCATTTAAAGTTTCCGAAAGTTTAATTGAAGTATTTCCAGCTCCAGAAGTTGAATTTACAATTGCATAATAGATACGATTTTCAAGAATTCCATCTGGCAAGAATCCAGTATCACTTAAAACTCTTACACTTTCTCCATTTATGAAGTTATGTGGTAATGTAAATGTAATATCAGAATTTGTAGTCGTAATGCTATTGATTCCGGAAGAATTGCGATTTACTGTGACTGTTTTTTCTGAAGAAACCTGAGTTAAATCTCCCTTTTCTCCAGATGGCATTACAATTCTGGAATTATATTCAGATGTATTTGTGCCATCTGAAATCAATACGAAAATTTTATCGTTTTGTTTTGCACCAACTCGATATCCATCAATTGTTGTTGACGGAGGAACATCTGGATTTGATTCTCCATAAAGGTATAGATGAGAAGAAACACCCACAGAAATTGTTTTTGAAATATCAATTGAAGAAAATTCTGTAGTATTTGTGGTTTTAACAATTTCTTTTGGTGGAATGATGTGAGTAATATACCCAACATCATCTTGTGGAAATGCATAATCTCGATATCCAACTGCTTTTAAAGATCTTGCTCCAAAATTGGAGTTTGAGTTTGTGATGGATAAATCTCCACCAGATTCTGTAACAAAATGATCCGCAAATCCAATTGCAAATACAGAAACTACTTGAATAAATGCATTGTTTGATGCCTTAATATGAAAGTTTCGATATGCTGGTTTAAAGATAGCACTAGAATCTTTATAAAGAGTTTTCTGACCATCAAGATAAGTTAAGTAACTTCCATTGCTATATTTTGCAAATGCCTTATTATCTTTTTGTAGACCAATTCCAGTGAATTGTGCCACAACCATAGATTTAAATCCAGTTGCCTTGCTACCATCAGCCAACACACCACACATACCAAAAACAGATCTCAATGAGATGTTAAAGATATATGGAGATGCTGAGGTTACTGTATCAACTGCAAGTTCAACGGTGCCGCTAGTAATTGTTGGTTTTGGATCTCCAGGAATATCTTGAATTTGATAAGTAAATTCTTTGGTGCCGCTAATATAACTTGTAATTCCACTGACAACATATTGTCCATCATATTCACTACTTACATTACTCACTGAGAAAGTAGTATCTACATCTAAACCAACTAAAGGTTGATTGAGAGTAACTGTAACAACTTTACTTGCACTTACTAAGGTTCCTCCACCAGAGCGAATACTAGTAATACCAACAGATCCACCAGATGGACCAACAATTCGATATTCATCAATTTTAGTTTCAAAGTCAAATCCACCAGATGGATAATCTGGCTCCACTGCTCTTCCAGATGGAGCATCATAGAAATCACCAACCTTTTGATAATACATATCAAGATCGGTATATGTAGAATCAAGTGTCAAAAATGAATCATTGATTGAAACTTTGTTTACACCATCAGCATATTCAAAACAAGTTAGTTTGTGATGACTAAAGTTTGGTACAAATAAATCACCCAAATAGTTTTTATAGCAGTTACCATTTGGATCTGCATCAAAAATTGTAAATTGCCAAAGATATGTGGTGCCAGTAACTCTAAAAATTGCAGATCTTTCAATATTATCATTTTCCGGATCTGGAACATACTTTGGTCTAATTTTTGTTTTTCTTAAATCCAGACCAACAATAGAAGTGCCACGAGGAAGAATTACACCACCACGAACACTATTCAATTTATAAAGATCATTTAAAGGATCTTCCAAATTTAAGTTTGATGTGCTAGTTAATGGTGCTAAAGACTGATTCGATTGACCATCTCTAGTATAATATCTAATTTGCCCAGAACCATTATCATAAGGAATCCATCCAGGACGATTATCAACTATATGATCTCCAGGATATAAGAGAATGGTTGTTTTACTGAATAAATCGTTATTTAATCCTGCTTGATATGAAAAACGAGCTGATTCAAGTAATGCTCTCTGAATCGTCTTAAATGGGCGAGTTAAAGAGTTACCTCGGTTTTCCTGCGAATCTGTGGAGTCAATATCATTGGGGGAAACGTAAAGAATATTGCCCTTTGTATTCTTTAAAAAATTATCTAAACGACTGAGAGGCATCTTATTACGACTAAAATATTTTTGCTTATCCTATTTAGCAGAAAATACAAGTGGTAAGCCCCATGACGGAATTGAACCATCCTCTGCAGTTTACAAAACTGCTGCATCACCACAATGCTTATAGGGCAATAGGAGTGGTGAGATTCGAACTCACCCTGTAGGCGTTTTAAGCGCCCTGTCTCTGCCGCTGGACTACACTCCCAATAATCCCCTACAGGGGACTGGAATATGCAAGAACGTTTTCATCAAGAACTTCACGCACAAATTTCAAAACATTCAGAAATTCATCCATAGAGTCACAACTTACAGTGCGCTCTTCACCGCTACTTGAATATAAATTGAATGTGCGAGATTGTGAATTTACAACACAACGAATCAACTGAGAATTTTGATTGGACATTGACTGGTCTTGGTTACTCACTTATTATAGCACAAATCGGAGCTCCTGTCAAGGAGTCTCTACAACCAATTTTTCAATATCTTTTCTTTCTGCCTGAACGAAGTAAAAGCAATCGATATTGGATCCACACATAGACCGAATTCTAATATTTTCACTATCAAAGTTGGATACAACTAAATTTTGATCATATCCAATTTCAGTTAGAGAAACTGTAATGGTATCCGTATTTACCAAGTCTTTCCAATAATCTGGAAGAGGTATTACATTCGACCCAGTAATTCTTCCTCTAATATAAACAGCATTCTCAGGTCCTTCTAAACACCCATGTTTTAATCTCATACCATCTTTTGATGGATGTGGAATATCAAAAAACTTAGCTGATGCTGAAAAAGTACCAGTAACTCCAAGATCTACATCAACTCTTACACTTCCTGTAAAAGTTGTCAAAATTACATCTACATTAAATGTTGAAATTTGTCCGGTATTCTTTTCTAAAGTTATACTATCTGTATTTGTGCCATTTAAATGAAGGTAAACATAATCACTAGTGTTGTTAATCAACACCATTGCAACATCATTTAATGCGAATCCAGATTCGGTAGGTATATTGTACCAATTCGGTTCAGTATTATCAAACCTATAACCAGATCCTGGTCCAGTAAAAGTTCCATAACTACTAAAATTAAAACCTGCCATTATTTGTCAACCTCCAAAACTAATTTTTCAATATCGTTTCTTTCTGCATATATTGTATAGTAGCAATTAATTGGTGATGCTGAGTTATTTTTTACAATAATCTGCTGACCCCAGTTAATTTTATCAACAAATAATTCTTGATAAGTTTTGAATGGTGTCAGACTCACTGTAATTGTTTCAAAATCAACCAATCCATGCCAATAATCTGGAATATTGATGACATTTTTACCTTCCAATTTTCCACGAAAATAAACTCCATTTTCTGGTCCTTCTAAACATGCATGAATTAAATGCTTGTCCGGTTTAAGTGGATGATTTACAATAAAGTTTTTACGATTAGCAAGTAAAATATCCGTAAAGATAACTCTTGCTTTAATATTCTCGACGGTGATGAGAGTATCTACCTTTAGAAAACTTTTAATTCTTGCAAAAGTTTTGACAAATAATGAATAGAATGGTGGAGTTAAACAATCAGCATTTGTAGTTTCCGAAGCAGTAATAGTTCCATATTCAGTAGGTATTGGTGCGCCAATATCATCCTCACCTACATGAAGTGGTCCCTCAACATACCCACTTCCATAAGTTCTTAATGTTGTTGTGCTATCCTTACTACCACATTGTAGTTGTCCACCAATACTTACGTCATCAAATGCAAATGGCATAATTTTCTCCTATTTAAATGTAGAATTAATTCCGTTAACCGGAGGTTTTTTTGATGATGAATTTGTAAATGCTTTTGCCATTCCCATTTTCATTTCCAAAATATTTGTAATTTTAAAGGCACCATTTCCTGATGATATTAATTTTAGCATTCTCTTGGCATCAACGTCAATAGTTGGTGCATGAATTGAAACCTTTTCACTCCCTTTGATATGAACTGTTCCGTTTTGATTGTCCAATACATTATGAGTTGCATCAATATGAATATTTCGTGCTTTTAAACGAATATCACCGTTTTCTGCAGTAATCGCAATATCACCATTTTCACCAATCATAACAATTGCACAACTGTTATTTGGTGTTTTTTTACCTGCTTTAACTTGCCAAGTGCCAGGAGTGCTGAATAAAGTCCATCCAGAAGCTTCTGGTCCTCGATTTACATCAAAAGACAAATAATGTGATGGATCATATCCAGATGTAAGTTTAAATGCTGAAAAAATTGTTTCATCATTCCAATATCTACCCTTTTCAATAATTACATCGGGTGTACTATCACTAATATTAAATCTAGCATCAAAATCAGCCATTTGGTTTTCCTACACAATCGATTACAATTACCAATTCATTTGGTTTTACTTTTTGAGTTGTTAAATCAATATCACCGTATCTCTTCACTCTTAAAATTGGGAATATTTCTGCGTTGATTCCCGTTTTACTTTCAATAATAATTTTTGGTCTTGAAGTAACTGGTCTTCCCTTATTTAGTATCTTGATCGAAACCAATCTACCAAACGGATCAAATAGTGGTTTAAGTTTAGCTCCATTATCTGGAATAATTTTAATTTTATCATTGGCATCATAATATATTCCAGTATCCCGAATATCAGTATCATCAATCTCAACAACTGCGCCATAAGGACCAGTGCCGATTCCCGAAGTATTTTTATTTGTGGATCCAATACCAATTGCTGCTTTTGATGTAGTGCTTCCAATTCCAGAAAGACTTCCACTTATAGTCAATTGTCCAGTGCTTCCAATTCCTATAGGAGCATTTCCTGAAGGACATGGAATTGTAATTGTAGCTCCAGTTGGAAAACAATATGTGCTACCAGATTTTGTAAAGTCTGTGGGCAATCCGGCAATTGTGGATGCAGCAGTTGACACAATAACACATGCACCAGGAGGAAGTGATACTAAACTTCCACATTTAACTGAAATTGGTCCTGATATGGCAATTGAATTTCCAATTCCAGTTTGATTGCCTATGGGTCCACTAGGACATCTCACAAAACCACCAACACTAACATTTAATACCATATCATCCCAATCGTCACCACCCTCTTCCACAACTAATTTATTTTTTCCTCCAACTGGAGTTTCATCTCCAATATAAAGTTTTCCGTTAGCAGAAATGCATGGACCATACACCTTTCCACCTTCCAAATTGTATATTTTACTCACAAGATTTTCTTTTATTACATCAACATCAGGTATAGTAATGCTATGGAATATTGCTGAAGATTCTGAAGTTGTAATGTTCACATTTTGCACTCCAGTGTATCCCGACAAATCTAAGTAAATTCCTGGTCCACCAGTTGCAAATTGACATGCTGATATAATTCCTGTTGGATTTATGATGGAAGTGATAATTCCCGTGCTTCCAAATGTAGTCGATCCAATTCCAGTTTTATTACCATTTGGTAAAATTAATGCATTGCTTGTAGATCCAATACCAACAAGAGTATTTCCATTTCCACCTAAAGAACCATTTGGTGCAGAAAGATATCCATTGCCACCATCAATCACATCAATTGCAACAACTTTTCCATTATCTACAGATACTCTTGCACGAGCTCCATTTCCGTTTCCACACTCATCTTGAAATAATACAAAAGGACTTGTTACATAATCAATTCCAGATTTAATTATATCTACTGCCAGTATTTGACCATTAGTGCCAATAACTGCATTTGCAAGTGCTCCTGTGCCGCCACCACCAAAAATATTTACTTTAGGTGGACCACAATTAACAATACCAGTATTACATGGAGATGAATTTCCAGAAGATCCACCAGACGAAAAGAATCCACCTCCAGTAATGCTGTTTAATGATGATGTGATTCCAGTAAGACCTTGCTGTGTTATATTTGAAGGAAATGATCCAATGTTGTCAACAACTTTTTGGAAATTTGTAATTTGCTCTGGATTTGGTCCATTCAACCAAGACCAAGATTCATGTTGTGGGCAATTGTCTTCTTGCTCGCATGAGAAAAAACTTGTAATTGAAGATACAAAACTAAGAGCACTAAAAACTTGTCCACCAGCAGCACCAATTCCTTGAACAATTTGGTTGATTGGCTCCAATGCTTTAGATATTCCAGATTCAATTTGACCCAAAACATTGTCTAATAATGAAGAAACTAAATTTTCTATAGCACAGATGGGTGCAGTAATAAATGTCGATGCTGCAGAAGATAAAAATTTAGAAATTAAATCACCAAGAGTATCAATAATTTTGTTAAAGATACATGAAATTCCATCAATCGATTTTTGCTGTGCCTCTCCTGCCTTAAGTTGTTTTGTAATTGGTAAAATACCAACAACATCTTTTATAGTTGCATTAATTTTATCTAATACAAATCCTCTCAATTTTCCAATAATATTTTTTAAAAATCCGGAAATAATACCAGTAACTTTTTGAATTTCATTTTGAATGTCTTGTATTTTATTTGTGACCGTAGAGACAAAAGAATCGTAATATTTCTGAATTGACTTAATAAATTTCATGAAGTTTTTGATGGCCTTACTTATTCCATCTAATTCTTTTTTATTACTCTTACAAGCATTTCCCAAAGAATATTCATTGTTATCTTTTTGTTGTGCTTCTTGATGTTGAGTCTTTATATCTCCAGTGCCTTGACTTCCTTCAGTACTTGGAGATTGTGTTGGATTTGGTTTATTACTTGATACATTTACCTGTGGTGTGCCTCCAGCACTTCCAGTTGGTATTGATGGTGCTCCAGGATTTGGAGTTGTCTGAGATTCAATTTGTTTTGACTCTTTTACAGCATGAGGAGGAACTTTCTTTCCATTTGAAGTATATCCAGAAACTGGCATATACCCAGCACCAGATGGTGGAATTGTTTTGGATAATAATGTTTGTGCAGAATTTCCAAGTAATCCAATGATAACAGGTTGTTGAGCATTATCACCATCCAAGAAGAATCCAAATACAAATTCCCCACCAGCAAATCTGGGAGTCTGGGAATTTCCACCGGATCCAGATCCTGCCGTAGTGGGCAACATAACCAATGCCCATGGAAGATCATCATCTTTAAGTTGAGTTACATCTGAGGTATGATAACCAATAACTCTAACTTTAACTCGATGCTTAAATCCAGGCAAATCATTCTCGCTTGCTTTTGGCAATTCTGGAATATTTTCCTGCCAAATTTTTGCATCTGGAACTTGACCGATCCACCAAATGAATCCGTCTCTACCAATAAAATTTTTATTTAAAAGTGCTGATTGTAACATTATTCAAATATTTTACATTCTGGTGCATTTGGATTTTCATCACAAAATAATTCCAATGATGTTGGAATATGAGTATCTTCTGGATGTTTATGATTATATTTTTCCAAGGATTCCAATTCCGATTCTAGATGTCTATGTCTTTGTTTAGAAATAGTTGGATCATCCAATTGTTTTCTAGTATTTTTTATGTGACTTAAAATTGTTTGCATAAATTGATATTTGGTATATGTATATTTAATAAGTTTTCTTTCCAACAGAATCTCTTACCAAATCTAAGTAGGTAAAAAATTCGTTTCCGCCAACTGAATGGCACAATCCAGAAATTAAATAATAACCACTGGTTTCCCTATTTACAGAATTAACATCACCTTGCGCCAGAGCTGGAAATTCACAATAAAGTAAATCTCCAGCATGAAGACTGAAATCTCCTGCCACAGTAATTGAAATTTTATTTGAAAACAATTGATTAAATCTCATAATCGATTGTGCCAAAGTATATTCAATTTTATCATTTGTTTCTTCTTTTTTATTTTTCCAATTTTTTAATTGCTCAATTGATGTAGATCCTTTGGGAAGAGTGCCAACATCTTTTATAACAGACATAAATCTTGTTGGTTTTTCCAAAAACTTTGAAGAAATTGCATCCAATTTTTTTCCTGCTGTTTTTACATTATTGACTTGTTTTTGTGATGTTGGAAGAGCTTGTTGTGGACCTTTAGATATGCTTCCATCAATTGCAGAATTAATAATTGTATCAACCTTAAAGGTATATGGACAAAAGACCAATATCCTGGAATTATATGAACCAACTTGCATTTTTGCTTGCACATTTGTATTCTGATCAATTGAATGATCAAGAATCCTTGTATAATTTCCTGGAGTATTGTCTACAACAGATCCTGGAGTATTGCTATAACGATATTTACGAATTTTTTTTCCAGAAATATCCAATAAACCATCAACAGATTTAAATTTATATCCTTCTGAAGTTTGAAAGAAGAAAAATCCAGCGCCAGTTCCGGGAGTTACATTTGTTGGAATTGATTTTGATGACAACCAATCCAAAAGATATAATGGAGAATGTTCGTTTGCAATAAATTCATAAACATTTGAAGTTTCTTCAATATCATAAGATTTTACGCCAAGTTCTTTTAATATTTTCTCAATACTATCAGAAATTTTTCCACCATACCTTTTTTCAAGTTTAGTTTGCTCATTAATCAAAAACTCTTGAGTCACAAAATCCAATTTATATCCTGACGAATTGGTATTCAGAATACCAGAATCAATTGCATTTACATGTAAAATATTATCACCGATCAATTTCAATTTATTTTTTTTATTATCTTCCATTATAATTTGTACAGATTCTCCACCTCTTACTGGAAGTCCAGTCAATAAATTTGTTTGAGTTTCATTTGATTTTAACTTGGAAGTGCCAGCATCAGCAAAAACTGCATTTGCAGTAATAGTTGCTGAAAGTATATTTTCATAGTAGTTAAATGCAGCAACAGCAGGTCTCAAGTCCACATTGGTTCCATCACTACCAGTAATTGCAAAGGTAGATATTAGTGTATTTTTTGAAGACTCAAGATCTGGAATTCCGGTCATTGTTGAAGTATCATATGATAAACATTATTAGTATTTAATGATGTATATGATTGTGATGGTTCGGCATAAATTCCACCAGAGGAATTTTTACTTGGCACAGCAGCAATCACTGTTGTATTAATTGGAAGAATATAGGTTTTATTTCCATAATATGAAGGTTGAAATTTAATTGAAGGTGATGTGGCTAGAGATGATGAAGTTGGGGAAGTGACTCCTGGCATAATTGTTGCCATATTATTCTTTTTAACATCACCACCGCTGCCAAATTTATATTGATTTAGAAAATTAATATGTTTTCCTTGATCTGAACTTTGATCTCCAGATCTTTCCCAATTATGCATCCACCAATAGGCAGCAGCAGCAGAATTTGCAAATTTTTGTCCTTTGTATTGTGGTCCAACATCTTCACCCAAAGCATAATCAATTTGAGCTTTCCAATTTGTTTTGTAATCTGGAACTGCTTTTAAAAACTTTGGTTTTCTATCATTATCGCTATATTGAAATAATCCAACTCCAGGACCACCAGATTCAGAAACTCCAGGTCTAAATTCACTTTCTCTTTGAATATTTGCAACTAATCCTTTTGCGTGAATATCAGAATATCCTTTACTACGAATATAATCATATATTACTTTAGCTTTTGCATTCATGTCTCCAGATAAAGGATTACTTGATGCAGATAATCCAGCAGGGGTGCCACCACCTCCTGTCTTTGATTTTTCATCTTCCTTTCCTGCTGGAGATAAATCAAAATCTGGAAATGCTTGTTTAAATATTTCAACAAACTTTGGTTTAATTAATTCATATATTTTCTTTGCTAGAAAATCTCCAATCCATCCACCAATAAATGCTCCCAACATAGATCCAATTCCAAGACCAATTACTGTCCCAAGTCCAGGAATAATGCTTCCCAATAATCCAAAAACTGCAGACCCTAATGGAATACCAATCCAAGTACCAATTCCTGCTCCTATGGCACCTGCTAGAGCTTTATCAAAATCTTCCCCAAGTGCCATATCAATTCCAAGACCAACTATTGATCCAAGAAAAGGAATTCTTTTCATAAATCCACTTGCCATTTTTAAATTTTTCGCACCTTTTCCAAAAAGTTTAAATGCACCTCTTCTCAATCCCTGAGGCATCATTTTATATGCCCCAGTTTTTACACCACGAATTAATTTCGGAATTGCTCTTTGTTTCTTCAGTATTTTTTCTGGAGTAAATCTATTTCTTGCTGCTCTTTGACCAAATCTTTGCTCATATCTTGTCTTCACTCTTAAATCATATGATCTAGCACCAAATCTTGCATTTGATGCAGCAGTTTCTGCTTTATAAATTACCCTATTAACAAATTCACGTTCATTAAAACTAAGTCCTGCTTTTTTAAGAGCATCCTGCCCTTTTTTAGAAATTTTTTGCACATCTTTCCAACTTAATTTTCTTTTACCATAAGTTTTAGCATCAGCCCTAGTGGATTTAATTACATCCTCATATGCATTTTTAGACGCTGCTGATGGATCTTTTACTTTTGGTCTGGATCTTGGTTCTGGTTTCTCCATTCCACCTTCCATACCTTCAGTTAAGGAATCAAAAATGTCATAAAGAATCATAGATCCCATTAAGAAATCTAAGAATTTTAATTTTTTATCTAACTCATTAACAACAACAAAAAGATTTTTTTCTTTATCATCAAGTTTAACTCCAACTATTTTTGCTAATGCTTTTCCACCTTCGACAATTACAAATTTAAGACCAGAATAAATTGCATCCGTCAGTGGTTTTAAAAATTTACGAATACCCTCTACAGTTTGAATAAATTGCTCAACAATACCCAAAATTTGAGGTATATATTTAAAAAATTTATTAACCAACCAACCAAAAAATAATAATCCTACTATCTTTTTGATACGATCAAAAATACCTATCTTTGGTGCTTCAATTCCATCTTTATCTGTTTTTGACTTTGATTTTTTTTCCTCTAATACATCCTCCTTCTTTAACTTTTCTGCTTTATCACTTTCTTGATTTTTTTTAAAAGCATCTTTCCTTTTTTTTTCTTCTCTTCTCTTTAATAAATTA
>Ga0214917_10002408_pt1 | contig 22753 bp, 23 predicted proteins | sample LL_1208_BB_MetaG_FD_177983 | JGI IMG/M metagenome (GOLD analysis project Ga0214917, IMG submission 177983) | Freshwater microbial communities from Lake Lanier, Atlanta, Georgia, United States - LL_1208_BB | ecosystem: Environmental > Aquatic > Freshwater > Lake | place: USA: Georgia | collected...
ACTTCTCTTATCGTCGAATAGCCGGAGTGGATTTTTTGTGGCTCGAGTGCGAGTCTCGTCATCAAGATCCAAAGCTTGAATATATGAATTTAGAGCTGATCTATGTTCCTTGCGAGATTCAGTGTCACCAAGTGAGGTGATATGAAGTACAAAATCTTGAAGGCCCAACTTCTTATACCCTTCATATGCAATTGCAATAACTTCAGCATCTAACTGCGGATCATTAATGCCAATCGCTTCAATTCCGAATTGGTAAAACTGACGGTAGCGACCCGCCTGTGGGCGTTCGGCCCTGAAAAAAGGTCCTTTGTAATACAACTTAACCGGCAACTGACCTCGATCCAGATTATGTTCAATCACAGCGCGCATGACGCCAGCAGTTCCTTCAGGACGAAGTGTGATTGACCTCCCGCCACGATCTTCGAAGGTGTACATCTCTTTCGAAACTACGTCGGTTGATTCGCCAACTCCCCGAGTGAAAAGTTCAGTATCTTCAAAGACTGGTAATTCAATGGGTTCATATCCCGCAGCCAGCGCCGGTGCAGTCAAAGTTTGAAGTACAAATTCAAATAAGTTAGAGCGCGGTGGAAAATATTCAGATACTCCTTTAGGTGCTTGATATTGCGAACTCACCCAACCACCCCTTCAAGTTTCCATTCCATCGCTGCTTTGAGAAATTTATTCTGTTGCTTTTCATTCTTCATTGTCGTTTCATCTCCATGACCCGGCAACACCCGTAAATCATCCGACATGGTCGCAATTTTCTCACGAAGGCTCTGTTCCATGTCGCGCAAAGACCCCCGCGGCAGATCAGTACGTCCGATTGCACCTTTAAAGAGCACATCACCGCTCACTAACGCGTAATCATCGATCGTGGCAACAATCGAACCTGGAGTATGACCAGGAGTGTGGTGGAATTTAAATGACATCTCTCCCAATTTGATGCTTTGGCCGTCACTTACGTCATATGTATTCGCTGGTTCATTAAAAACAATTGATGACCCAGCTCCATTTTTTAACTCATTAACGAGTGCTTGGCTCTGGGGGCCCATAGCTCGTTCTGGGAAAGTTAGAAGATCACGGTCTTGTTCGTGAACAAAGCAATCGATATCCACAAAATCTTCGATGCGAGATATTAGGGAAAAGGTGTGATCAAGATGTCCGTGAGTAATCATCACCGCACCTATCTTTAATTGATGTTCCTCTAACTTTGCGGTAATAGCAGAATTGAGATTTGGTATATCAATTCCTGGATCAACGATGATGCATTCCTTACCTGTCGAGGGCGCAATCACCCAACAATTGGTTTGGTAGTAGGGCGCAATCACGCGATCAATCAAAAGGCTCACGAGTGGATTCTCCCAACAGTGCACCGATTTCCCCGTTCAAAATGGGGTGAATCGAAGAGAAGTTTTTACAGATAAGGCGCGCGGGGGTACCGTGTGACCCTCACCAACCGCTGAACCCACAACGCCTTCGAACCAGTTGGAGGCGCGCAACGTTCGAGAAAGCTAGGCCGCCATGGAATCGCTGGATAATCAAATTTCTCTCCCAAACTCAGCAGCAGCGGCGCTGATAGGAGACCCGGCAAAGTTCGGTCGCGTTGATGAAAATGGCATGGTCTACGTTCGTACCGCCGAAGGTGAAAAAGTTGTTGGTTCCTACCCAGGAAAGACTCCAGAAGAAGCGCTCGCCTACTTTGTACGTAAGTTCGAAATTGTCGCCTCAGAAGTTGCTCTTCTTGCTGCAAGAATAATTAGCGGCGCGATGGTCCCAGAAGATGCTCTGGATGCCGTTAAGAAATTGCGAAATCAAATTGAACATCTCAATGGTGTCGGAAACTTAGAAGCTCTTAGAACATCCTTAGAACAAATTCCGCCACTTATCGATGAACATCGTCCAGCTTATGAAGCAAAGAAGGCTGCAGAGGCAGAAGTAAAGGCCGCGAAAAAAGCGGCTGCTACCGCTGCAAAGGAAGCGCTCGTAGCTGAGGCTGAAAACTTAATTGATTCAACGAGCTGGAAAGCCACTGGAGAACGCCTCAAAGTTTTGCTTGAAGAGTGGAAAAAGGCTCCGCGCCTCGATAAGAAAACCGATGGTGAATTATGGAAGAGATTTTCTAGCGCGAGAAATAAGTTTGATAAGCGCCGCCGTACCCACTTTGCCTCTCTCACTCAACAACAGAATCAAGTCAAAAGTTCAAAGGAGCGAATTGTCGCCGAAGCTGAAACTCTGGCCTCTTCCACCGATTGGGTCGCAACCGCGCGGCGCTATAAAACTTTAATGGATGAATGGAAAGGCACTGGGCGCGGCAAAAAGAATGATGATGCCAAACTCTGGAACCGATTCAAAGCAGCACAAGATACTTTTTTCGCGGCCAAGAACGCTGATCTAGAAAAGCGCGGTGAATCGATGGCCGCCAACCTTGAAAAGCGCGAGGCAATTGTCAAAGAAATAGAGGCACTTCTTCCTATTGTCAATCTTGATGATGCGCGAAGAAAATTCCGTGATCTACGTACCAAACTCTCTAAAGTGGGGATGATTGACCGCAAGAAACGAGCGGTTTTAGATAAGCGCGTTGATACTGTTGAGATGACAATCAAAGAGGCTGAGCAAGAAAAGTGGCGTCGTAGCGATCCTGGCGCTCGCGCTCGGGCAAATGATGTCGTCAATCAACTACTGAGTGCGGTCGCTGACTACGAGGCCAAAGCTGCAAAGGCAGAAGCAGCAGGTGATTCAAAGAAAGCTTCAGAACATCGAGAAGCAGCTGCTGCGCGTCGTATGTGGTTAAGCGAAGCTCAAAAGGGTCTCGCTGATTTCACAACAGCTTAGAAGACATCACATCAGTTGTTAGTGATTCGATAGACGTCATAGACGCCTTCGATTCTTCGCACGGCTTGCAAGACCACCTCTAGATGAGATGCATCTGCCATTTCAAAGGTAAAGCGGGAAAATGCAACTTGATCTTTCGTGGTGTTCACTGCGGCGTGGAGAATATTTACCTGTTGGTCTGAGAGGGTCCTTGTAATATCCGAGAGCAATCTAGCGCGATCAAGAGCCTCTATTTGAATATTCACTAGGAACACTGACTTTGCATTGGGATCCCATTTAACTTTTACGATTCGATCACCTTGATGAAATTTCAGATCTGCGACATTTACACAATCGGTGCGATGTATCGAAACGCCATTTCCACGTGTAATAAAACCTGTAATCGCATCGCCCGGAACCGGTGTGCAGCATCGTGCTAGTTTTACAAGAACATCATCCACGCCCTCGACTTGAATTCCGCTGGCACTTCGACGAACTGTCCTCACCGTTCCGCTTGTGACAATCGTTTCAAGCAATGGTGTGTCGTGAGTTTCTTCAAGACCAAGAACGACTTCCAAGCGCTCAATAACATGATTTGCGGAAATATGCCCATCTCCAACCGCAGCGTATAGCGCGTCGATATCCGGATAGTTCAGATCATGAGCCAATTGCAGAAGTGAATGCCCTCCTAAAATTTTTTGAAGGGGCAGGCCTGCTTTTCGCATCTGTCGAGCGATAGATTCTTTCCCAGCGTCAATTGCTTCTTCACGCCGTTCTTTCGTGAACCACGCCTTAATCTTTGAGCGGGCCCGAGGTGATTTAACAAAACTGAGCCAATCTCTACTTGGCGCAGCGTTCTCCCCTTTATTGGTGACAACTTCAATGACATCACCATTTGCTAACGGTGCTTCCAACGAAACCAGTTTTCCATTCACTTTAGCGCCAATACAGCGATTTCCAACTTCGGTATGAACTGCATAAGCAAAATCCACGGGAGTAGATCCCGATGGTAGAGCGATCACACTTCCTTTGGGGGTGAACACGAAAACTTCTGGTGTTCGAAGATCAAATCGGAGCGCATCCAAGAACTCGCTCACATCAGAGGTTTCTTGTTGCCATTCGTGGAGTTGCTTTAACCAGAGCATGTCAGGCGAATCTTCAGATCGCGCAGAGTTGCCCAACTTGTATTTCCAATGGGCCGCAATTCCATATTCTGCGCGACGATGCATATCGTGCGTGCGAATTTGAATCTCTACTGCTTTTCCCGTAGGACCAATAACCGTGGTGTGTAAGGATTGATAGAGATTGAATTTAGGCATTGCGATGTAATCCTTGAAACGCCCTGGTACCGGATTCCATCGTGCATGTATCGATCCAAGAACTGCATAGCAGTCGCGAACATCGTTGACCAAAACGCGGATACCAACAAGATCGTAAATATCGTTGAATTCTCGTCCGCGAACCACCATCTTCTGGTAGACGCTGTAGAGATGTTTTTGTCGACCTGTGACAGTTGCTTGAATTCCTTCCTCAGTCAGATCTTCTTCGACTACGGCAATCACGTCGTTGGTTAGCTTTTCTCGGGAAGGATTGCGTTCTATAACCAATCGCTCAATCTCTTCGTATTTTTTCGGCTCAAGGTATTTGAAAGAGAGATCTTCTAATTCCCACTTCACAGCATTCATGCCGAGTCGGTGGGCCAAAGGAGCGTAGATATCAAGGGTTTCACGAGCTTTACGCGCAGAAGCATCGGGTTCAACAAATTGCCAAGTTCGAGCGTTGTGTAGGCGATCTGCCAATTTAATGACTAGTACTCGAATATCTTTCGCCATTGCCACGACCATTTTTCGGACAGTCTCTGCTTCAGCAGTCGGTCCGTAAGTGAGACGATCAAGTTTGGTTACTCCTTCAACCAAATTTGCAACCTCATCACCAAAATCTTCTCGGAGTTTCTCCGGGGTGTACGAAGTGTCTTCAACGGTGTCATGGAGCAAGGCGGCGGAAATAGTTGCGGGGTCTAGACCGAAATCAACCAAGATTTCCGCCACCGCAACCGGGTGAGTTATATAGGGATCGCCACTTTTTCTAAGTTGTCCCCGATGGGCATTTTCGGCCGCGGTAAAAGCTCGCTCCACAACCGAAATATCCTCACTGGTGGCATCACGAAGTTTCCTTACAACAGGCGTGATGAGCGCGTTCATGCGCTTAGGCTACTTGAGCTTTATTTGCGGCGCTTCTTGCGGGTTTTTCTCGATGCTTCAACAGCGGCAGCTCCACCTTGGCGGGCAGAAACGCGCTGATTCAGAGCTTTGATCGCAGGTTCACGTTCACGAAGGCTCGCAAGGATTGGCGCAGCGATGAAAATGGATGAGTAAGTTCCCGCAATCAGTCCGATAAAGAGAGCCAAAGCTAGATCTTTCAAAGTGCCTGCACCTAATAAGCCAGCACCCACAAAGAGAATTGCAGCGACAGGGAGAAGTGCAATGAGTGACGTGTTCATAGAACGCACAAGAGTCTGATTAACGGCAAGATTCGTTGCCTGAGCGTAAGTGCTTTTTCCCGTACTAGTAATGGTTCTCGTATTCTCACGAACCTTGTCGAAAACAACAACAGTGTCATAAAGCGAGTAGCCCAAAATAGTTAAGAATCCAATAACGGTTGAGGGTGTAACTTCAAATCCAACAAGTGCATAGATGCCGACGGTGATAAATACGTCATGAATAACGGCAACAATTGCCGCGACAGCCATTTTAGGTTCAAAAGTGAGAGCGAGGTAAATCATGATGCAGATAAGGAATGCAATGAGGCCCTGGAAGGCTTTCTTTGAAATCTCATCACCCCATGATGGACCAACATTTTGAGTGTCAATCGATTCAACGCTCACACCAAACTTTGCGGCGAGTGCATCTTGAATAGCATTGGATAGTGCTGGTTGAAGGACACCAGTTTGAATCCTTAACTTGTCGCTTCCAATAGTTTGAACGATGGTGTTACCGGTATAGCCAGTAGAAGAAACTACTGAGCGGGCTTCTTCGACAGTTCCTGACGTAGTAGTAACGGTAAAAGCTGATCCGCCCTTAAATTCAATTCCGAGATGGAGGCCTTGAACGCTGAGGGCGAAAATTGATAGAAGCACAAATATTCCTGAGAAGGCATACCACTTCTTACGTGCACCAATGATGTTGATTGAAGTTTCGCCGCGATAGAGGCGACCACCTAGTCCATTAAATTTCATAACTTATGCAACCTTTCCATCTACTACAGGTGTGGCCATTCCCACGCTTCGCCGAGATACTCCGGACCACGAAGAACCACTCTGGAAATAGGTGAGTTTTGCTAACAAGGTGACCATTGGTTTGGTAAAGAAGAAGATAACAATCAAGTCAACAGCTGTTGTGAGACCCAACGTGAAGGCGAACCCGCGGACGCTTCCCACTGACACGATGTAGAGAACTACTGCAGAAATAACCGACACTAAGTCGGCAACAATGATGGTTCGACGGGCGCGTTGCCAGCCAGTTTCGACTGCCACTCGAAGTGGTTTCCCGTCACGCATTTCATCTCGTATACGCTCGAAGTAAACAATAAATGAGTCAGCAGTAATACCGATGGCAACAATCATTCCAGCAATACCTGCAAGTGTGAGAGTAAATCCAACCCACTTACCGAGGAGTAAGCAGATGAGTAAAACATGCAGTCCTGCTATCAAAAGCGAGCCGATAACTACTGATCCCAAAGCTCTGTAATAAAGCAAGGAATAGAGGACAACGAGAAGCAAGCCAAGTCCACCCGCAAGTAGACCTGCAACGAGCTGATCGTTTCCAAGCGTAGGCGAAACCTGTTGCACTTCGCCACGATCAAAGGCAAGAGGGAGCGAGCCATACTTCAATACGTTGGCGAGATCTTGAGCCTCAACCTGTGAGAAGCTACCCGTAATCTGTGCGCTTCCGCCAAGAATTGCTTCGTTGATACGAGGCGCCGAAACCACGACCCCATCGAGCACGATTGCAACTTGGTTTTGAGGTGAAGGCTGATCAACAACGCTTTGAGTAAGAGTTCCAAATTTCTTTGTGCCGTCACCGGTGAAATCAAGTGATACAAACCAACCACTTGCATTCTGTTGATCTAATGCCGCAGTTGCACCTTTAATATCGCGACCAACAACCTGCGCTGCCGCTAGAAGATAGCGAGCTGTTCCATTTCTATCGCAGGTAACAATTGCCGAGTTTGCATCGTCGCCTCCGCTACCGAGAGTCGCTTCAGGCTTTGAGCAATCGAGTCCTTTAAATGCCGCCACAATTTCCGGTGAGAGCGAACTGCCTTCAAAAAGTTTGTTGTCTTCGGCAGTCGGAACTGCACCTGATTGCAATAAAACCTGTCTAAATCGTAATTCGGCAGTTTGGCCAACAAGATCAACTACGCGGCGACCAGTCTCCCCAGGAACCGAAATAACAATCTGGCGATTAGTGCCTGTGCCTTCCGCGGCAACTTCAGCTTCTGCTACGCCAAGTGAATTAACGCGCTGTCTGATAATCGCAACAGCCTGATCAATCGCCTCGGTTGTTACTTGCCCTTCTTGACCCGCCTGCAAGCGAGGTTGAAGAGTTACGCTGGTTCCGCCTCTAAGATCTAGGCCTAAATTGATTGAAGTCGCTCCAGTTGCAAACGCAACTCCATAGAAGATTGCAGTGATCAGAAGAGTTATGGAGAGGGTGCGAAATGGACGAGCGTTTTTTGCCGCGCCCGATTTACGTTCATTATTTGCGTAAGACATGGTGCGAAAGTCTAGGGCTGGAACTCGGGACTGTCGAAAAGTCCGAGGGATTGAGCAGGGGGTGTTTTGCCCAGGTGTTTCCAAGCCAGAGCAGTTGCTGCTCGACCTCGCGGCGAACGGACCATGAAGCCACTCCGAACCAAGAAAGGTTCGGCCATTGATTCTACTGTTTCACGCTCTTCACCAACTGCCATCGCAAGAGTGTTAAGCCCTACAGGTCCACCACCAAACTGTTCAACTAGTGCAGTGAGAATTGATTTATCAAGTCGATCTAAACCAATTTCGTCTACTTCATACATGGTTAACGCTGAACGCGTTGTTTGAATGTCAATTGCTCCATTGCCGTGAACCTGGGCGTAATCCCGTACCCGCCGCAGTAGACGATTTGCAATTCGCGGTGTTCCGCGCGATCGACGACCAAGTTCTGAGACTGATTCATCCGTAATTGCTACTTCTAATAGCGCAGCGCTCCGTTGCACAATCTTTGAAATATCGATTTCATCATAGAAATCCAAATGTGCAGTAAAACCAAATCTGTCTCGCAAAGGTCCGGGAAGTAATCCTGCTCGTGTTGTTGCACCAACTAAAGTGAAATGAGGAAGATTTAATGGAATAGCTGTTGCTCCTGGCCCCTTACCCACAACTACATCAACGCGAAAATCTTCCATGGCCATGTAAAGCATCTCTTCTGCAGGACGCGCCATTCGATGAATTTCATCGAGGAAGAGAATCTCACCTTCGACCAAAGACGAGAGAATTGAAGCTAAGTCTCCTGCATGAGTTATTGCAGGACCGCTGGTAACTCTAATCGGCGCTTGCATCTCAGTTGCCACAATCATGGCCAAGGTAGTTTTTCCCAAACCAGGTGGCCCAGACAAAAGTATGTGATCAGAAGGCGCGCCGCGCTCTCGTGCCGCCCTCAACAAAAGATCTACCTGATCTTTAACTCGCTGTTGTCCAACAAATTCATCAAGTGAACTTGGGCGAAGGGCTTGCTCGGCGGTGATGTCCTCAGGAGACATCGCATTACTCATTAATTCATCGCTCATGATTTGCGCCGTGATTGTGCAAGGGCAAGTTTCAACATCTCTGGAAGATCAGATTCCGTTGGCGTTCGTCCAAAATCCGATAACACATCATCCAGCGCCAATTCGGCTTCTTTAGTCGAATAGCCGAGTCCAGTAAGAGCGCCAATAACTTGGGCACGCCAGGGACCAGACAGAGTGCTCTTGCTTTTAAATCCGCCACCAAATTTATCTTTAAGCTCCAAGATGATTCTCGAAGCAACTTTTTTCCCAATTCCAGGCACTCGCTCCAACGCAGCGTTATCTTGGGCGGCAATTGCATTGCGAAGATCATCTGGACCGTAAACGGCCAAAAGAGCGCTTGCTACTTTCGGTCCGATACCAGTAACCGATTGAAGTTGTTCAAATAGGTTCTTCGAGTCTGAATTACTAAATCCATAAACTGTCCAAGAATCTTCGCGAACTACAAGTGAGGTGTGGAGTGAGATCTTCTCACCAACTCGACTTTCTGCAGCAAGTTCTGGAGCGACAGTAACTTGGTATCCAATTCCTGAAACATCAACCACAAGTTGATTGAGTCGAACATCGAGAATTGTTCCCGTTAAATGTGCAATCATGATTTCTAATTCTTCGCCTTTATCTTGAGGGCTTTCAAACGAGAACGCTCCTTAGCTGCCGCGCTTGCAATGCGACGCGAACCTGCTCCTCGCCAATGATGACAGATTGCCAGTGCAAGAGCATCCGTTGTGTCGACGGGCTTGGGCGGTGCATCAAGTTGAAGAATCTTGGTGACCATAGAAGCTACTTGTTTCTTATCGGCTCGCCCTGATCCCGTGACCGCCGCCTTTACTTCACTGGGGGTATGCAGCGCAATGGGTGCGCCGGACTGTGCTGCTAAGAGAAGCGCTACCCCTGCCGCTTGTCCTGTGGCCATGGCAGTACGAACATTGAGTTGAGAGAAAACTCGTTCCACGGCAATCACATCTGGCTTAAAGCGTTTAATCCATTCATCTAGTTCATCGTGAAGTTGGAGAAGTCGCTGATCTAGAGTCGCGTCGATATCTGTTCGGATTACTCCGCATTCAATGAGGACGAGATCTCTTGCACCTTGCCTTTCAACGATGCCGATCCCGCATCTCGTTAAACCAGGATCTACTCCAAGAACTCGCACCTTCACAGCCTAATGTGGAGAAAAAACAAGCTACGAAAGGCTCGCCATTACCTCATCAGAAACATCGAAATTGCCGTAAACATTCTGGACATCATCACAATCTTCAATAACATCAATCAGCTCGAAAATCGCTTTTGCTTGCGCAGCGTCCACAGGTATCAACATAGAAGGCAGGAAGGAGACATCCGCGGATTCGTAATCTATTCCCGCAGCTTGGAGAGCTATACGAATCGCCACTAAATCAGTGGCGGCGCTAACAATCTCGAAATTCTCACCAAGATCATTAACTTCTTCAGCGCCAACATCCAATACACACTCCAGTATCCGATCTTCTGTAAGCGTGGAGTTGCCTTGAAGTTTCTTAACAATAACAACTCCTTTTCGATTAAACATGTACGCAACAGATCCGGGATCGGCCATAGTTCCACCATTACGTGTTACTGCAACTCGCACCTCGGAGGCAGCACGATTACGATTATCCGAAAGGCACTCAATCAAGATTGCAACTCCCCCAGGACCATAACCTTCATACATAATCGTTTCCCAATTTGAGCTGGAATCATCGTGCCCCGATGCGCGCTTCAGCGCACGCTCAATATTGTCACTTGGAACAGAATTCTTCTTAGCTTTTTGAATTGCATCATAAAGCGTGGGATTTCCAGCGGGGTCTGCTCCCCCATTACGCGCAGAAACTTCAATCGCTTTAATGTATTTAGCAAATGCCCGTGACCTCTTTGAATCGATTAAAGCTTTCTTTCTCTTTATCGTCGCCCATTTGGAATGTCCTGACATTAGCGAGATCCCACCCTCAGGGATTGTTTGCAGACTGAATCAACAAAATATCGATGTACTCGATTATCGCCGGTAAGTTCCGGGTGAAAGGACGTTGCAAGAAGATGTCCCTGGCGAATTGCTACCGGATGTCCATCTACACTTGCAAGGACGTGAACTTCAGAACCTACTGATTCAACCCACGGCGCTCTGATAAATATTGCCCGCAATGGCGCCTCAGTAATACCTTCAAAACGTAAATCGGCTTCGAAGGAATCCACTTGCCGGCCAAAGGCATTTCTACGGACCACTGCATCTATTCCACCAAAAGTTTCCTGTCCCTCAATCGCATCCAACACATTATCTGCGATCAAAATCATCCCAGCGCAAGAGCCATAGACCGGCATTCCGGATGCGATTCGAGATGAGATGAGGTCAAAGATTCCAAAAGCGCGAGCAAGTTTTGCAATGGTGGTGGATTCACCACCAGGAATTACCAGAGCATCAACGGCGGAAATCTCTTCAGCGCGCTTCACCGCAACCGCAGTTACTCCACAATCTCCAAGAGAGCGAATATGTTCGCGAACATCACCTTGGAGCGCTAGGACTCCAATCTTCACTGGTGCTACCAGCCTCGCTCGGCTAAACGATGAGGAACTGGAATATCTGCAACATTAATTCCAACCATCGCTTCGCCCAATCCTCGAGATTGTTCAGCGACAACTTTAGGATCGTCGAAGAATGTCACTGCCTTCACGATTGCAGCTGCGCGTTTTGCTGGATCACCAGATTTAAATATTCCTGACCCAACGAATACTCCGTCGGCGCCAAGTTGCATCATCATGGCCGCATCGGCCGGGGTCGCAATTCCTCCTGCGGTAAAGAGAACGACTGGCAATTTCCCGGTTTCAGCGATTTCCTTAACCAATTCGTAAGGCGCTTGAAGTTCTTTTGCCGCGACATAAAGTTCATCTTGACGCATCGAAGTTAAGCGGCGAATTTCATCTGAAATAGAGCGCATGTGAGTCGTCGCATTTGAAACATCTCCAGTACCAGCTTCGCCTTTAGAGCGAATCATCGCGGCGCCCTCATTGATGCGACGCAACGCTTCTCCAAGATTTGTGGCACCGCAAACAAAAGGAACTGTGAAATTCCACTTATCAATATGGTGCGTGTAATCAGCGGGAGTAAGAACTTCTGACTCATCAATGTAATCCACGCCAATGGCCTGGAGAATTTGAGCTTCAACAAAATGTCCAATGCGCGCCTTAGCCATGACTGGAATCGAAACCGACTTTTGGATATCTGCGATCATGTCGGGATCTGACATTCGTGCAACGCCGCCTTGGGCGCGGATATCTGCTGGAACACGCTCTAGCGCCATGACAGCAACCGCTCCCGCATCTTCGGCGATTCGAGCTTGCTCAGCATTGACGACATCCATGATGACGCCACCTTTGAGCATCTCTGCCATGCCTCGTTTTACGCGCGAAGTCCCCGTTACATGTTCTTGAGTCATGGCTAGATTCTACTTTGAAAGCACGAACTCGCGAATCCGCTTATTTCTCAGGATCCAGCGGGGCATATTCAAATTCAGGCTCTTGATCAGTCAGAAATACCCATACTTGCCCGCGCTGGAAAAAGGCAGTTGTGCCATCTTCTAATGTCCAAAGGGTCGGAGACTCTGGTGTTGGGCGCTCCCATCGCGCAAGCGTGACCGCGCCATTTCTTAACAAATATGCGGTTCCAGATCCGGTGACAGTTGTTTTAGGAGTAATGCCCCCAAATTTATCGCCATATTCGGATGGCTTGATGGAAACCATTTGAATAACCATCATGGGTGAACCAAGTTGCAATCCACTTGTTGAGAGATTCGGTTTCTTATCGTGATCGAGCAAAAACTTCTTCTCGGATCTGTTCCATGTTGCTTTATACACTGCATTAGGCCAATGAATTGTGGCGGATACTATCTTCTTTGTTGAAGCCGCCCGCGCACCGTGTACCCAACCAACAGATTTGGCCATATCGACATCGGTCGCTTTCTCGAGCAGTAAGTTGGGTTTGACCATCATTGCATATGGTGGCGTGCGTTCGGGAGTGTTGAAATAAATAGTTGGTGGATTGCGCTCTGCGCTGAGATTCACAATATTTGAACTAGCCAGAACCGGACGGAGTTTCGATTGGGCTCCACTGTAGAGAAATCCGACACGTCCGAATTGCGCCAAAATATCGATATCACTGATTCGAGCAGAGCGAACAGGACCAAGTATTTCCGGGTACTGAGAACTGTAAATTCCCATGACTCGAGTCAGACCCGCTTCTACTTGGGTAACAAATACAACATCGGCAGCGTCAAGACCTTCTTGTGGGTGAGAGTATGTAGTGTCATCAAACTTGACTGCAAAAACTTTTCCATTTGCGCCTGGTAAACCTGTGAAGACATTTCGCTCAATCTCTGGCTTTGCTTCCTCACTCTTTCCCTGAAAAGTACAACTGGACAGCAGAGCCATCAAGAGAATTGAAAGTAGTTTCTTCATCTCATTGGCTCCAGCAAAGAATCCTCCTCAAATGCATACTTGACTGGAAGTGGCGCATGACCTGCCAATCTAAAGATGCGATAAATCATCTTCTCTCGTCGGGAACGCGCAGCTCCTACCGCCTCTACATGAAGAGAAATTGCTATTCGTAGCCGATCTGTGATCTCTTCTAATTCCTTAAAGAGCGTTGGATAAGAGGAAACCAGATCAGAATCTTCCTTAAGAATTAATAAGGCCTGAGTGAGACCACTTTCGGCTTCACTTCGCTCAGAGATTTCTGCATCTCTTGCTTGATGAGCAGCGCGCGTCAAAAGCAAATTTGTTGCCGGGTCTATCTTTCTTTGGTGGGCAATATCTAGAGCCAATGCCGCGCGTCGTTGCAAAATAGCATCAAGATTAGCCCACGAGGTTTCAGCACGATGATGAAGACGATCAAGTCGATTAGCCGCAAATGTTAGATACCATATAGATAATAGGATGAGTAATGGGATCCAAACGTAGGTCTTCATTGCGATTCATCCTCTCTAAAAAAGAATCGATTCCACGATCGAGATTCGGAAACCAAGGTTACTTTTTCCTCGACTCCACGAGCATGCAGATAGACGTTCATTATTTCATCGCTAACTTGAACCCAATCAAAACGTTTCGCACGCTCTAAACCAAGTCTTGATAATTCTTCTTGTAGTTCAGGTTTTCGGAGTAACTCAATAATTGCGGTTGCAAGATGATCCGAGTTTTCATTTTCAAATAATCGACCATAACGTCCACCGTCGAGAAGATAATTGAAGGCGGGAATATCACTCGCCACTACGGGAACACCTGAAGCCATAGCTTCGGTAAGGATAATTCCAAAAGATTCTCCCCCCGTATTTGGGGCGACATAAACATCTAATGATTTGAGGAAAGAAGCTTTTTCTTCATCGTTGATCCTGCCAAGGAATTGAATCCGATTTCTTAGCGCCGGATTTACGCTCTGCATGGCTTCGATCCCTTCACCAGGCCCTGCAACCAGAAGGCGGAAATCGGGAAATATCCGAGCGATATTGGGTAACGCTTCAAGAAGAACACCCAGACCTTTTCGGGGTTCGGAGAAGCGGCCAATGAAGCCGATAGTTAAAGGTTTTTTCCACTCAGCGTTTGCAGCGGCTAGATTGAAAAAGTTAGTACTTATTCCATTGGGAATCACTAAGGCATCAGTATCAAGATGGATAGTTAAGGTTTCTCGAGCTACCTCACTTACCGCTATTCGCGCACGCAACTTTTCGATGACGGGCTCGAGGAGAGGCGCAATTGCAAAAGCAACTTTTTGACGTGGTGCAGCGGCATGAAAGGTTCCCACGAGAGGTCCTTCAGCAATCGAACATGCAAGTAGTGATAACGATGGAATAGCAGGTTCATGCAAATGCAACACATCAAAATTACCCGTTGAAATCCATTGACGCACCCTCGAAGCAGCTACTGGCCCAAATAGCACGCGCGCTACCGCGCCGTTATATGGAATTGCGACCGGACGTCCAGCAGCAACTACAAAGTCATCCTCAATCAGCTCCTCATTTGATGCCGGAGCGAGCACCGAAACTTCATGACCATGGTCTCGATAAAATCGCGCCAGATCTTTAATGTGCGCTTGCACGCCGCCTGGAACATCCCATGCATAGGGCGAAACAAAACCGATCTTCATCGGCGCTCCACAAAGTATTCATCAATGAAGATTCGTTGCTGCATATGCCATGAAGTGAGATCCTTACTGATGGCATCTTCAAATCGAGATGCAATTACTTGAGTGACTCGAACAATCTCTTCACTTCTCTCAACATCTTTGTTGATATGGACTGGAGGTGTAAAGAAAACTTCAATCCCTTCGGGCCGGTATGCCACATATGCAGTAATGAGATCAGCGCCTGTGTTGTACGCCAAAATAGCCGGTCCAGCTGGCATTCGGGCGGTCGCTCCAAAGAAATTAACATCAATACCGGATTTGCTGAGATCTCGATCCGAAACGAGAGCAACCATTTCCTTTTTCTCGCGAAGGATCTTCTCAAGGTCGCCTATCACTCCAGCGTTGAGATCAAGAACGTTCATGCCCATACGTTCTCGATGAGCAAGGAATTTACGAAACAATTTCTCAGGCTTGAGGTGCTCTGCAACAGTGTTGACCCGTGCACCTTTTGCACAGAAATAGGCTCCAGCATGATCCCAATTTCCTGCGTGCGGGACTGCAACAATGACGCCTCTCTGTGAACGAATTGGCTCAAAGAGAAATTCTTCATTTTTTGTCATCGTTGAATTCAAAATTCTCTCGCGACTCCAATCGGAGATACGAAATGTTTCGCACCAATATCGCATCGCAGAAGAGAGTCCTGCTCGTACTAATATTTCCAATTCTTCTTCATTCACATTGGGTTTGATTTTGCGATAGTTGGCTCTTAGCCGTTGTACTCGTTTACCGTTGCGACTATATGCGAGCACCGACACTCCTTCAAATAATTTATAAGCGCTGCGTTCCGGTAACAAACGAACTAATCGCCATAATGCGCTATATGTTATGTAGGCTATCCAACTTGTCATCGCCCTTAACTCCGCGCAACAATTATTAGTCTCTGCAAAATTGTAATCAAACCAAGAATCACCACGACACCAAGGGTTACATCGAGCGCCCACTCGACTCCAAGGCCATAGAAACCTGTACCGACCAATAGCGCAATCAAGCGCTCCGTTCGCTCTGCAATTCCTACACTGCAATCAATGCCGAGACTTTCAGCTCGAGCTCGTATGTAAGGTATGAGCGAGCCTGTAATGAGCGCACTGAGGGACAAATACACAGTTAGAGACATTTTCTCTTCGCTATATGCATAGACAAGTATTCCTGCGCAAATAGCAGCATCGGTAATTCGATCCAAGGTGGAATCAATCAGAGCTCCCCACTTTGTGGAGCCTTGTTCAGATAATCGAGCCATCGTGCCATCAAAAAGATCGCTCAATGCAAAGAGCGCAACAACGAGAGTTCCTACGAAGAAATCTCCATGAGAGAAGAAGTAAAGAGCCGAAAAAACGCCACCAAGAGCACCAATGATTGTTAACGCATTTGCTGAAATGCCGAGCGCCAGCATCCCTCTGCATATAGGCGTTATGAGTGCCGTGACAGGCGCCTTAAATCGATTAGCAATCATTGAGCACATCGTAGGCTTTAGTCGTGAGCGAACCCAATAACGCCCCATCTCTGCGCGTAGTGCTAGCGGGACACTCCAGTTCCCACCCAAATGAGGTAGCGCAGGCACTTCAACTCAATGATGCGCAAGTAGTTCAGCTCGATCAACCGGTTGAATTCCCCAACATAATTATCAACGCAGACCTCTTCATTCTTGTTATCAGCGCAAAAACCGGAGTATCGAAGGAGATGACTTCTGCATGGACTTATGTCTCCGAGAGACAGGTTCCACGTATGGTTATTGTTAACGGACTTGAGATGAGTGAGATCGATTTCGACGATATCGTGCTGATAGCCAACCGAATACTCGAGCCTGTGATTACGCCATATTTAGTTCTTCATGACGAAGTTGGAGAACCAGTCGGACTCATCGAGCTAACTCAAGGAAAAGTTCACGACTATTCTTCAAACACTCTTAACATTTATGAGGCAGATGCAGAACTTCAATCTCTTGTGACCGAATTTAAAGAAGAACTTGAGGAGTCAACAATCGAATTGGACATGGGTGCATTCCACGCCGGCTTGCTTGTGCCTGCACTCCCCTTAGTCAAGTCACGCCTTATTGGAGTTGCGGAAATTCAAGAGTACGTAAAGGAAATTACCAAGCGTTAGCGATTTCATCTCTCGTTTGCGAAAGCAATTTTGGCAGCACTTTGGTTTGTCCAATAATTGGCATGAAGTTCGAATCGCCAAACCAGCGAGGAACAACATGCTGGTGAATATGGTCTGCAACCCCAGCGCCAGATAGCGCACCTTGATTCAATCCGATATTAAAACCGCCACAGTTAGATACTTTTCTCAGTACCGACATGGCGTGAGCGGTAAATGCCTGCATTTCGTTTCGTTCACTTTCACTCAACTCTGTTAGATCAGCAACGTGGCGATTGGCGCAGATTAATAAATGTCCTGCGTTATAAGGATAAAGATTGAGGACTGCATAAACCTCTTTGCCCCGCGCAACAATTAAAGCCTCTTCGTTACTTTTCTGCGGGATAGTGCAGAAAGGGCAAGGAACTTCATTGCCTTCTTTAGGTCTATTTTCTCCGGAAAGATAAGCCATCCGATGCGGCGCCCATAGCCGCTCCCAGCGATCAGGGATTCCAGCGCCTCCGGAGAACTCTTGCTCGTTCATTTGTTGGATACCTCTAAATCTGCGCGCGATTACGAACAGCGTCAAGAATTTCTTCTATCGCATCCTTGACCGGTATGCCATTTTTCTGTTCACCATTGCGGTATCTAAATGAAACTGCACCAGCTTTTTGATCTTCTTCGCCTGCAATCATCATAAATGGAATCTTCTCAGTTTGGGCATTACGAATTTTCTTCTGCATGCGGTCATCTGATGAATCAAGGTCAGCTCTAATTCCAGCCCGTTTCATCTCCTTAACAATCTCCGATAAATAATCGTTAAATGCTTCCGCCACCGGAATTCCGCGAACTTGCACGGGAGCTAACCATGGAGGAAAAGCTCCAGCGTAATGCTCTGTGAGAACTCCGAAGAATCGTTCGATAGAGCCAAAGAGTGCGCGATGAATCATTACGGGTTGTTGCCGCGAACCATCAGATGCCGTGTAACCAAGATCGAAGCGTTGGGGCAACTGGAAATCAACTTGAATGGTCGACATCTGCCAGGTTCGACTTATGGCATCTTTCGCTTGAACCGAGATTTTTGGCCCGTAGAAAGCCGCTCCTCCAGGATCTAGCACTAAATCTAATTTCTGCTTTTCAGCCGCTTGTCGTAGCGCGTGAGTTGCCGCTTCCCAATCGCTATCTGAACCAACCGATTTCTCTGGATTACGCGTCGAAAGTTCAAGATAGAAATCTTCTAGACCGTAATCGCGTAGCAAGTTAAGTACAAACGTTAATAAGCTATCGAGCTCGCCAGCCATCTGTTCTTTGGTGCAGTAGATATGCGCATCATCTTGGGTAAATCCGCGAGCGCGAGTTATTCCATGTACGACTCCAGATTTTTCGTAACGATAGACAGTTCCAAACTCAAATAACCTTAAAGGTAAGTCACGATACGACTTTGGCGTTGATTGAAAGATTAGATTATGGAACGGGCAATTCATTGGTTTCATGTAGTACTTCTGCCCTGGCTTCTTAATCGTGCCATCCGCATGAAGCTCCTCATCCATGACCATGGGCGGATACATGCCTTCGGCATACCACTGTAAATGCCCTGAAGTTTCGAAGAGAGCAGCTTTCGTCAGATGAGGTGAATAGACGAATTGATAGTCCTCTTCTTCATGACGCTTGCGTGAATAATCCTCCATAGCACGACGGACAATTCCGCCTTTGGGATGAAAGACGGCAAGACCCGACCCAATTTCTTCTGGGAACGAAAAGAGATCCAGTTCGGCACCTAAGCGGCGATGATCTCTCTTCTCCGCTTCAGCAAGGAGATGCAAATAGCCATCGAGCTCTTCTTGTGAAGGCCAAGCAGTTCCATAGATGCGTTGCAGCATTGGATTCTTCTCTGAGCCGCGCCAATAAGCGCCAGCGCTCCGCATCAATTTATAAGCAGGAATGTACTTTGTAGATGGAAGATGAGGTCCCCTACAGAGATCGCCCCAGACTGCTTTTCCATCTCTACCAAGATTGTCATAGATAGTAAGTTCGCCAGCGCCTACCTCAACGCTCGCACCTTCTGCAGCATCAGAGGATTTCAACTTCACCAATTCGCACTTATATGGTTCGTGTGCCAGCTCTACAAGCGCATCGCTATCGCTAATTGGACGACGTTTAAATCTCTGACCATCTTTTATGATTTTTTTCATTACCGATTCAAGACGAGTTAAATCATCAGGAGTAAAAGCTTTCTCAGGATCAAAGTCATAGTAGAAACCATCTTTGATGGGCGGACCGATTCCGAGTCGAGTTTGAGGAAATGTTTCTTGAACGGCTTGAGCCAACACATGTGCGGTGGAGTGGCGCAATACCATGAGACCTTCCTCTGAATCGATGGAGATCGACTCAATGACATCTCCATCTTTAAGATCGGTCCACAGGTCTCGAAGAGTTCCGTTTATTTTGCAGACAACAATGCTCTGTGGCCCTGGCTTAATGCGATCGGGGTAAATTTCTTCGAAGATGAGAGTCGGTTTTGAATCCATAGAGACGCTACGCACAGATCCATCAACGGTGACGTTAATCTGCGCCGACATCATGTGGTGAGGCTACCAAATCAAGCTAAAAACAGGTTCTTCATTTGCTCGATACGCAGTGAAAATCGTTTAGGCGAAATGATATGCAATAAGGATTATTGAAATTACCGTACAGATTGCTGCAATCATGTACTTCATCCACAGTGGTATTCCCACCTTCTCAGCTGCTGAGGCAGCAATGGACTTAGTCTTGAGAATTGCTCGGGATGCCCACGCGAATTCGGTCGCCAAGATTCCAAGACCAGCAAGAAGGACAAGTAGCCCTGGGCCCGGAGCGAAGAGAAATACGGTTCCAACAATTGTGACAAGGCCGCCGACCACACCAATAAAAATCCGCCAGATCAGTGAGCCGTATGCGGTGCTCTTAAATTGCTGGCGAATATTCATAGCGCAAGTTTACCTAAAATCCATGCGCTAAAGGAGTCCTGTAGTTCCTTTATTTTCTGAGAATGTGAATAGAAGTTTCTTTCATATCTCTCAACTCCCACAATTTCTCGAACGCTTGAAGTAATTGCTACCGCTTCAACCCCTGCAAGATCTGACTCAAGTAGCGTTCCTTCGCGAACCCCAAAATGCTCGATGAGCAATCCTCTCGTAACCCCTGGGAGACAACCACTCTCCAGTGAAGGAGTCCACCATTGATTTGCCGTAAACCAAATAATGTTTGCGAGCGCAGTCTCTGTTACCTGACCTCTTTCATTTACTAGGACAACATCTGCGAATCCTCGTGCGCGTGCCTTTCGTAACGCAAGTGAGTTTTCGGCATATGAAATTGTTTTTAAACCTGTGATTGCCAATCGCGATGAGATTGTAAATTCATGTCGGGCAAGTGCGATAAATGCCTTATCTTCTTCAAAAGGAATATGAGTAATCACTAATTGTCCATCGCTCAGCAGCGTTATTCTTAGCCGACCGAATGGGTGGCAGGGATTAGCCTTAATTACTTCGTTAATTGCGCTTTCTAGATTCGCTCGATCCGGAACCTTAATTTCCATTCGCTTCGCTGATTGGGAAAACCGCTCAAGATGCAGATCTAAGGCAAAAGGAATCGAATTATAGGTTCGCAATGATTCAAAGATTCCATCCCCCATCAACCATCCACTTCCCACAGCCGGCAAGACAAGGTGTTCAACCAGCGAATCGTTATGCCATATTTTCATTGCGTTAATCCAATTAACCGTCGGGCTTTCAATTCCGTCTCTTCCCACTCCGCTGTTGCATCACTACCCCACGTTATTCCGGCACCCGTACCAAAGTGAAGTTTCCTATCTTCCGATTGCCAAAATGTTCGAATACCTACGGCAAGTTCGGCTCTTCCATTTTCAACCCATCCGATAGCTCCACAATATGGGCCGCGCTCACCTTCATTTTCGCCAATAATTTTTAACGCAGAACTCTTAGGCGCTCCGCTTACCGACCCCGGCGGCATCATTGCCTGTAAGGCATCGACCAGATCAACTTCCTGGTCTAACTCCGCTCGTACATCCGATACGAGATGAAAGAGTCCAGGATGTGCCTCGGTAGCTAGCAATCGAGGAGTTGAAACGCTACCTACCTTTGCTACTCGCCCAAGGTCGTTGCGGATTAGATCAACAATCATGAGGTTCTCTGCTCTATCTTTCTCAAGAAATTGATCTGTTGCCGATGTGCCTTTAATTGGACTTGAAAGAATTATCCCTTGATGTAATTGAATAAATCTTTCGGGGGAAGCAGATGCAAGTTCTAGCTCGGGTAACGAAAGATACGAGGCGAAAGGCGCGGGATTTCCTTGCTGAATTCGATGTGCAAGGCCGAGTAAAGATTCATTCTCTTTATTATCTGTTGTGAGAATTCGACAAGCGTTGACTTGATAGACATCACCGCGGGATATATGTTCTCTTATCTTTTCGACATAAAGAATGTACTCATCTTTACTAAGCGAACTCTGCCATCGCTCACGAGGAATTCCGCTCCACTTCGAAAGATTCTCTGGCAAAGGCGCATCTTTAACATAAGTGAACTTTGCTAATGTCCACTGCTTTTCAAAATTTCCAACTACTGCCCAAAAACCTGGTTCTCGGAGCGCTGAAAGATCGTGTGAAATGCGTTCCAGACCGGTAGCTAAACGACCACCCATCCAGAAAAACGATTCCATATCCGCTGACGCTACCGCTCGCCAACCTGTTTCGGTTCTCTGCCTCAATAGATTTCACTCTGTTAAGCCTTTTTCCGCCATGACTTGGGCTTATCCGACATGGTGCGATAGATTTCGCCCTCTCGTTAAGGCTTACCTTGATGAATGCGGACGTAGCGCAGTTGGTAGCGCGGAACCTTGCCAAGGTTCAGGTCGCGGGTTCGACCCCCGTCGTCCGCTCGATGAATTGAGATTGGAGATCAAGACCAAGGTCGAGATTTGGTGGAGTGGCCGAGAGGCGAGGCTCGGGACTGCAAATCCCGCTACACGGGTTCAAATCCCGTCTCCACCTCGAAAGATTCTCAAACTTCATAACTGAAATTACTAAGAAAACTAAATAAGAGAATGGACGATTAGCGCAGCGGTAGCGCACTTCCTTGACATGGAAGGGGTCACTGGTTCGATCCCAGTATCGTCCACCACTACCTTGAGAATTATCGCTTTTTATATCCAGCAGGACAAACTGGTTTTATCGCAGTTACCAACTTCGTTAACTTACCTTTCGTGCAAGTGATAGTACTTTTCTTAACGACTGTTGGCTTAGGTGTCGGTTTTGTAGGCGGCGTTACAACAGGGTCAGATTCAACTGTAGTCGTTGGAGTCGCTATTACCTGAGAAGGTGAAGGTGAAGGTGAAGGGCTTGGCAAAATAATTTCCTTCTCTTGATCCAATTTGACACTAATTGTGGGCGCAGAAAAGGTGAAACCATTCGCAGCTAAACGAACCCAACCCGATTTCTCACTAAAAACAGTGCTTGCCACTGAGTTTTTTCCATCACTGTTTGTAACCGAAATGGTCGCAGAGATTGGTGCTTTCGTGAAACCATACACACACCGAGCAACATCTGAACGCATTAACAAATCGTATTTACCGGTAAAAACTTCTCCGTTGGATGCAAAATGTGGAGCAGAAACTTTGTAATCCAATGATCCCGTTGACCTGTCAAAGTATGGTGGACCCGGCGAATAGGTACTTGAATTAGTTGTGACAATACCAGTGACTCCTTGACCACCGATGAAACACTGGTTTGCATTTACCGCTTCGGGCTGTGACAAAGAACGCACTGACCAGTTGCCATACATGGCTTGTGCTTTGTCGTTCAAGAACGGCAGCCAC
>Ga0214917_10002409_pt1 | contig 22737 bp, 15 predicted proteins | sample LL_1208_BB_MetaG_FD_177983 | JGI IMG/M metagenome (GOLD analysis project Ga0214917, IMG submission 177983) | Freshwater microbial communities from Lake Lanier, Atlanta, Georgia, United States - LL_1208_BB | ecosystem: Environmental > Aquatic > Freshwater > Lake | place: USA: Georgia | collected...
GCCGACGAACGCCTGCCGGACGAACGGCTCGACGTCGCGGGCCGTGCCGCCGATCGAGCGGTTGTCGGTGGGCACGTTTCGCCAGCCGAGGAACTCCAGGCCCTCCTCGCGACAGACCCGCTCGAAGAAGCCCTCCGCCGTCTCCCGCTCGCCGTCGGAGGGGGGCAGGAAGATGTTGCCCACGGCCCAGTCGCCGGGAGAGGGCAGCCGGATGCCGGACTGGGGGGCGAACGCCGCGAAGAACTCGTGCGGCGTCTGCATGAGGATGCCGGCGCCGTCGCCGGTCAGCGGATCGCAGCCGCAGGCGCCGCGGTGCGTGAGGTTCTCGAGCAGTTCGAGCCCCTGACGGACGATTGCGTGGCTCTTGCGGCCATGCATGTTGACGACGAACCCCACGCCGCAGGCGTCGTGCTCGTTGGCGGGGTCGTAGAGGCCCTGGGCGGGAGGCAGGCCGGGCGACGTCTGTCCGGGAAGGCGGGGCATGGGATGCTCTTGAGTGGCTGTCGGAATGACGGCTTACGGTGACTCGGAATGAAGGGGGGCGGCCGCGGCGAAACACACGAGCCGCGCTAGGCGTGGACGGTGGCGGCTCTGTGCGTCGCGTCGGCGACGTCGGCCTCGGTGTCGCGGGCGTGGCCGCGGAGAAGTTCGATGAACCGCCGCACGGTGGCGGACAGCGGCCTGCCGCGGGCGGAGATGATGCCGAGCGGCCGCACGAGCTCCTCGTCGGCGATCCGCACCGTCGCCAGCGTGCCTGCCGCCACCTCCCGCACGACCGTCGGCTCGGGCAGGAGCGCCACGCCGGCGTCGATCTCGATGGCCCGCTTGATCGTCTCGATGTTGTCGAACTCCATCACCACGTCCGGCTCGATGCCGCGGGTCGCCAGCACCCGGTCGATCTCGTGCCGGATGACGAGATCGGGGTCGAACCCCACGACGTTCAGGCCGTGGAGCGCGTCGAGCGGCACGTCGTGGCGGCCGGCGAGCCGGTGCCCGGGCGCACAGACGAGCACCATCGGCTCCTCCCGCCACGGCTCAGCGTCGATCGACCGCGTGCTTCGCGGGTAGCTGACGACGCCCACGTCCGCCTCGCCGGACTCGACCGCTTCGAGCACACGATCCGGATGGAGGTACTCCAGCCGCACGTTGGCCTTGGGGTGCTGGCTCATGAATTCCTGCAGGTAGCGGCTCATGTGGTGCAGGCCCACGGAATAGATCGCCGCGACCCGCACGCGGCCCGCCACCTGGTCGTGCAACGACCGCACCTCGTCCTCGAGCGCCTCGTAGCGGGCGACGATCTTGCGGCAGCCGTCGTAGAACACCTGCCCCTCCCGGGTCGGCACCAGCGGCCGCTTCGACCGCTCGATGAGCTGCACGCCCAGCCGCGCCTCCAGTTGGCCCACGACCTGGCTGGCATTCGACTGGGAGACGCCGTTCTCCTCGGCGGCGCGGGAGAAGCTCCGCCGCGAGACGATGTCACAGAAGATTTTCAGCGACTTGAGATTCACGGCTGCCGCAAACGCGGTGATCGGCTGTGGGGATCGCGGAGTGGACCCGGCGACGGACGGGTGTGTGGAAATGCGAAAAACGAATGATCTTCCCGAGCATCATTCGGAAAACAAATACAGGCTAGCGTCGCTCCGCGGGGCGTCAAGCGGCGGCGTTCGCGGCAGGCCCCGGAGGTCGTTGGGAGGGGCGGCTTCCTGGTGCCGCATCCCGCACGGTTTCGCGACAATTCAGCGGTTTTTCCCTGATTGACTCGCACCGCGGCGTGCTGCCATGATCTCCGCGGCCGGGATTGGGTGTCCGCTCCCCAGGGGGGCCGCGGTCCCGTCGGTCGATAGAAATCCCGGTCGATGCGTGAAATGGAGTTCACGTGATGGCGAATCTGCACCCGTTCCTGGTGCGCCCGGGGGCGGCCGTGGTGCTGGGACTCTCGACGCTGGCCCTCGGGTTCGCCGTCGCGGCGGAGCCGTCCTCCCCCGTGGGAAACCCCGGGGCGAATGCTCCGCGGGTGGACGGCGTGCTGCCGCTGCCGCTGCCGCCGGTCGAGCCGGCCGCACCGCAGCCGCTGCCCGACGAGCAGCTCGGCCCCGACCTCACCGGCCAGACGGTCGCCGCCGCGGCGGCCAAGAGCCAGGGGTGCATCAGCTGCCACGCCGGCGTCGGCGACATGCACCGCAGCCCGAACGTGCGGCTCGGCTGCACCGATTGCCACGGCGGCAACGCCAACGCCTTCACGAAGCAGGAGGCGCACGTGCATCCGAAGGAGTGCGAGGCGTGGCCGGGATCGGCGAATCCCGTCCGTTCCTACACGCTCCTCAATCACGAGTCTCCGGAGTTCATCCGCTTCGTCAATCCGGGCGACCTGCGGGTCGCGGCGATCGCCTGCGGCGGCTGCCATGCGTCGGAGGTGCTGCAGGTCAGGAAGAGCATGATGACCCACGGCTGCATGCTCTGGAACGCGGCCCTCTACAACAACGGCGCGATCCCCAACAAGCAGTCGTCGTTCGGCGAGAGCTACAGCATGGACGGCGTGCCGCAGCGGCTGCAGACGGTGCCGCCGCCCACCGAGCACGAGCTCAACTACAAGGCCGTGGTCCGCTACCTCGACCCGCTGCCACACTTCGAGCGGTCGCAGCCCGGCAACATCCTGCGGATCTTCGAACGCGGCGGCCGCTTCCGCCCCGAGATCGGCAACCCCGAGCGGCTCGAGGAGAACGGCCGGCCGCGAACCCGGCTGAGCAACCGCGGCCTGGGCACGGAAAACCGCACCGATCCGGTGTTCGTGGGCCTGACGAAGACGCGACTGCTCGATCCGACCCTCAACTTCCTCGGCACGAACGACCATCCGGGCGACTACCGCTCCAGCGGCTGCACGGGGTGCCACGTCGTCTACGCCAATGACCGCTCGCCGGTGCACTCCGGCCCCTACGCCAGGTTCGGCAACCGCGGCTGGAGCTTCTCCCCCGACCCCACGATCCCCCGGGGCGAGAGCGGCCATCCGATCCACCACCAGTTCGCGCCGGGCAACGGCATCCCCACGAGCCAGTGCATGATCTGCCACATGCACCCGGGCACGACGGTGATGAACAGCTACGTCGGCTACATGTGGTGGGACGAGGAGAGCGACAGTGAACTCGTCTACCCGCCGCAGCAGAAGTACCCGTCGTCCGAGGAGCTGATGGCCGCCGTGATGTCGAACCCGAACGAATCGGCCGCCAAGAGCATGCTGTCCGACCCCGAGTTCCTCGCCAACCTCACCGACTTGAACGATCGCACGAAGCACACGCAGTTCGCCGACTTCCACGGCCACGGCTGGGCATACCGCGCCGTCTTCAAGCACGACCGGAAGGGCAACCTGCTCGACCACCGTGGCGCCATCGTGCCCGAGGCGGGCAACGTCGCCCAGAGGGCGGCCGTGCGGATGCCGGAGCGGATCAGGGAGATCTACCGGGGCGCCGATCAGAAGACGCCGGAGCAGATCAAGGCCGCCGAGGTCGCGCTGGCCCACGAGCGCGACGGCCTGCCCGTGCACATGCTCGACATCCACATGGAGCGGGGCATGCACTGCGTCGACTGCCACTTCGTGCAGGACATGCACGGCAACACGAAGCTCTACGGCGAGGTGCGGGCGGCGATCGAGATCGGCTGCGTCGACTGCCACGGCACCGCCGACAGGATCGCCACGCTCCGCACCAGCGGCCCCGCCTCCGACACGTCGAGCCCGGAAGGGGGCCGCGACCTGCGCACGCTGCGCACCCCATCCGGCAAGCGACGGTTCGTCGTCGAGGGCGACCGGATCTTCCAGAACTCGATGGTCGAGGAGAACCTCACCTGGGAGATCAAGCAGACGAAGGCCACGATCGACCCGCAGAGCCCGCACTACAACGCCCGGTCGGCCTTCGCCAAGACGGTTCGCATGGGCGACGACGGCGTCATGGAGTGGGGCACGCTCCCGGGCGATTCGCGGCCCTGCGCCCACACCAACGAGTCGATGAGCTGCATCTCCTGCCACAGCTCGTGGAATCCCAGCTGCTTCGGCTGCCACCTGCCGCAGAAGGCCAACAAGAAGTCTCCGACGCTCCACAACGAAGGGGAGGTGACCCGCAACCTCACGGCCTACAACTTCCAGACCCTCCGCGACGACGTGTTCATGCTCGCCCGCGACGGCAACGCCACCGGCAACCGCATCGGCCCGTCGCGGTCGAGCTGCGCGATCCACGTGACGAGCAACAACAACCTCCGCGAGACGATCTACGTGCAGCAGCAGACGATCTCCGCGGAGGGCTTGAGCGGGATCGCCTTCAGCACGAACGTGCCGCACACCGTCCGCGGCGGCCCCGTCCGCGACGGCCGCCCCGACGACTACTCGCACCGGCCGGGCACCCACGAGACGAAGATGTGCACCGACTGCCACGTCGCCAAGCAGGAGGACAACAACGCCATCATGGCGCAGCTGCTCATGCAGGGCACCAATTACACCAACTTCATCGGCAAGTTCGCCTACGTGGGCCTGGGCACGGGCGGCCTGGCAGGCGTGGTGGTGACCGAGACGGAGGAGCCGCAGGCGGTGATCGGCAGCGAGTTCCACCGGATCGCCTTCCCCGACTACTTCGCCAAGCACCTCGGCAACGACGGCGTGCTCCAGCACGCCCACCACCACAAGGCGGGCGACGTCGGCGAGATGCTCCTGAACCCGCTCAGGCGGCGGGAGGTGCTGCAGGTGCAGGCCCGCGGCGAATACCTCTACGCCGCCTGCGGCGCCGACGGGCTGCGGGTGTTCGACATCGCGTTCATCGACGACAAGGGCTTCTCCCAGCGGATCACGACGGCCCCGGTCTCCCCGCTCGGCCAGCAGTTCTACGTGAAGACGCCCTACGCCACCGGCGTCGCCGCCCCGTCCACCACGGCCCCCGACCCGACGCGGACCCACGCCCCGGAGAACTTCGAGCAGCCGGTCCACGCGATGTACGCCTACCTCTACGTGACCGACCTCGAGGAGGGCCTCGTCATGGTCGGGGCCGGCACGCTGCTCGACGGCAACCCGCTCAACAACTTCCTCAAGAAGGACGTGACCTTCAATCCCGGCGGGATCCTGAACGGCGCCCGCAGCATCACGATCGCCGGCACCAACGCCTACATCTGCTGCAACGCCGGCATCGTGGTGGTGTCGATCGAGGACCCGAAGTGCCCCACGGTGGTCACGGTGATCGGCGGCGACCAGGTGCGAGACCCGCGGAGCGTGGCGATCCAGTTCCGCTACGCCTTCGTCTGCGACCGCGAGGGGCTCAAGACCTTCGACGTCACGACCCCGGCCGCGCCCGTGCTGCTGGCGACGCTCCCGATCGCCCAGGCCAACAGCGTCTACGTGGCCCGCACGTATGCCTACGTGGCCGCAGGCCGCCAGGGCCTCCTCATGGTGGACGTCACGAACCCGGCCGCCCCGTTCCTCGACCAGTGCTTCGACGCCGGCGGCCGGATCAACGACGCCCGCGACGTGAAGCTCGGCATCACCTACGTGAGCGAGTTCGCCTACGTCGCCGACGGCGTCAACGGCCTGCGGGTGGTGCAGCTCACCACGCCCGACACGCCCGGCAACGTCGGCTTCAGCCCGCGGCCCACGCCGCAGCTCGTGGCGACCTATCCGGTGACCAAGGGGGGCCTGGCGCTGTCGGTCTCCGAGGGCGTCGACCGCGACCGCGCGGTGGACGAGACGGGCAACCAGCTTTCCGTGTTCGGCCGGGTCGGCGCCCGGCCGTTCAACCGGCAGGAGCTGGAGAAGATGTATCTCCGCGACGGCCGGGTCTGGAAGGTGAGCGACGATCCGTTCGACGCCGAGCTCTATCGCATCATCGCGCCGCGTCCGACGCGGCAGGCCGCCCGCTGACGCCGGCGGAGGTGGCCGCCGATTCCGGGCCGTCCGCCGCCGCGTCGGGCGGCGGCTCGTGTTTCCACGGACGGCTGGCATGAATGGCTGGCAGGGAGCCGTGTTCCGCGGCGTCCGACCCCCCAACTGCGAGGATACAGCGATGGTGACCCCGCCGGTGGCAGGCCGCCGCAGAGCCTCGGTGTCGCGTCGGTGGTTCGCGAGTCTGCTGCCCGCGGTTTCGGTCGTCTCGATGCTGGTGGCCACGGCCGCCGCGGTGCTGGCCCAGCCCGCCCCGCGGGATCCTTCCGAGTGGCGGCGGCATGCCGGGCCGATCGGTGTCACCCGCGGAGGCGGGCCGATCCTGGCGGTGCCGGCGGCCCGGATGCCGCAGGCCGCCGCCGCGCCGCGGATCGTGTTCGTGCTCCGGCCGATGGCCGCCCGGGAGTTCGCCGCCGTCGCCGCCGACCTGGTCGCCGCGGCCGCCGCCGACCCGACCGGCGGCACGACGGTGGTGCCGTCCCCGTCCGAGCCTGCGGCCGCGGACGACCGGACCGGGTCGGGCGGCGACCCCACCCGCGGCCACCCCCCGCAGGGCGGCTTCTACGATCACCCGACCGATCCCGAGCCGAGATACCTGTGGCGGTGGCTCGGCATGGAGGGGCCCGACCTCGTGGTGGAGGTGGAGTATGGTGCGGGCGAGACTTGGTTCGTTCCCGACGCAGAACAGTCCGGCGCCGAGCTGCCGCAGCTGCGCGAGCTGTCCACGCTGCTGCCGGATGCGCGGCCCCTGCCTGCGGGCGACGATCTCGTGACGCAGTTGGTGCGGCAGGAGCCCTGCGACGTGGGCGTCGTCCCGGCGGTGCAGGTCGTCACCGACGGCGGCGGGTTCGTCGCCACGCTCGATCGCGCGGTCGCCCGGATGCGGCTGCCGGTGTCGCCGGCCCACGCCGAGCTCGACCGCCGGGCCGCACGATCGGCCCGGGAGATCGCCGGCCAGCTGCTCGAGGTCTATGGGCGAAAGCTCGACGGCATCCACTACATCCCCGCGGTCGCGCTCATCGGCAGGCTGCGGCAAGAGATCATCGACCGCGGCCCGGGGGCGGAGCCGTCAGCCGCGGTGCTCGAGGCGACGGCTGCCTATCGCGACGGCGGCCGGGCGACGATCGACCCCAAGGCGGGCAGCTCGGCGTTTCCAGGACACCTCGTCTTCGGCGAACTGGCCCTCGCCACCGGCGACCGGCGGTACGCGGAGCTGGTGGTGGCCGCGGCCAACGCCGCCTTCGACGCCGACGGGCGGCCGCGCGAGGCCATGCCGCTGCACAACGAGATGAGCGACGCCGTCTTCATGGGCTCCCCCGTCCTCGCCCAGGCCGCCCGGCTGACCGGCGACGGAAAGTACGCCGAAGCCAGCCTGCGGAACCTGCGGTTCATCGAGAAGCACTGCCTCCGCGCCGACGGGCTCTATCGGCACTCGCCCCTCGACGAGGCGGCGTGGGGACGGGGCAACGGCTTTCCGGCGGTCGGCCTGTGCTGGTCGCTCGACGAGCTGCCGGAGTCGCCGGCCGCCGCCGAGATGCTCGCGGCCCATCGCCGGCACCTGCAGGCGCTCCTGCCGCATCAGGATGCGACGGGCTGCTGGCATCAGGTGATCGACCATCCCGAGAGCTACCGCGAATTCACGGCGACCGCGATGATCGCCTACGCGCTGATGCGGGGCGTGCGCGTCGGCCGGCTCGACGCGGCGACGTTCGGCCCGGCCGCGGATCGGGCCTGGGAGGCGCTGAAACGGCGGATCGCGGCCGACGGCACGCTCGTCGACGTCTGCACCGGCACGGGCAAGCAGAAGTCGCTGCGGGACTATTACGACCGGCCGGCGATCCTCGGCCGCGACGACCGCGGCGGGGCGATGGCCCTGATGGTGGCGACGGAACGGCAGCTCTACGAACGTCGCGACGCACCGCCGCCCGGCGCGAGGTGAGCCTGTCGCGCCACGTGCCGGTTCAGCCGATCCTCCTGGGGGCACAGTGGGGCTTCATGGCAGGCCATCCGACCGTGGCCGACGTGGGCCGTGCGCGATCGTCGCGGGTGGTGGGCCGGGGCTGCCCATGCCCCGTCGCCGGACGTTCGCTACGGGCATCCTGCCCTTCGCTCTCTCCATGCCGGCTGCGCCTTCGCCATCCTGGCTTCGCTTGCCGCCAAGGCCGGCTCTCGGGGCATGGGCAGCCCCTTCCGTGTCCGACTGCGGCAGCCGACCATTGGCGTGAGGGCACCAGCGAGCAGAATCTTTTTCTACCGCCGCTTCACCTTGAAGCTGCGGAACTCCACCGGGTCGCTGTGGCCGGCGAAGCCGACGAAGCCGGAGCGGGTGTCGAGGCCCTTCGGCGGGTGCGCGATCTGGCTGCGGTCGAACGTGTCGATGTCGACGTCGAGGATCTTCGTGCCGTTGAGCGTGACCCTGATCTTCTGGCCGTCGACGTCGATCTGCTGGAAGTTCCACTCGCCGACCGGCCGCAGGTAGCCGTGCTTGCCGCCGACGCAGTGGTAGAGGCTGCCGTGGTACTGGTAGGGCTCGAGCCCGGGCTTGCCGGCGGCGGCCTGCTTCTCGTTGTAGCCGTCGCTGTCGATGATCTGCAGTTCGAGGCCGTCGCGGGCCGAGTGGCCGCCCGCCGGAGCCCGCAGCGCGATGCCGTTGTTGCCCCCCTTCGGCAGCCGGAATTCGACGCGGATCGTGCCGTTCTCGAACGGCTCCTGCGTGAGCAGATCGCCCCCCTTGCCGGGCTTGCAGACGATGGCTCCTTCCTTCATCTCGTAGCTGTCGACGGCGCCCTGCCAGTGGGAGAGGTCCTTCCCGTCGACGTACTCGACGAACCCGTCCGCATCGCGGGCGGCCAGCTCCCGGTTGGCCTCGTCGGCGGGGATCTCGCGGATGAACACGTTCCGCCAGCGGATCTCGCTGCCGTGCGTCTGCAGCTGGATCGGCCCCTTCGGGAACGCCGGATCGGGCATGAAACCGTTGGGCAGCTTCGCGGCCTGCTCCGCCGCCTGAGGATCGGGCTTGCCGTAGGCGAGGTAGCCGGCCTTCTTGTTGGCGAAGAAGTTCTCGAGCGGCGCGTTGTCGACCACGATCTCGCCGTTGAGCGAGACGGTGACCCGCTCGCCGATCATGCGGATGTGGAGCGTGTTCCACTCGCCGAACGGCCTGTCCATCCGCTTGAGAGGATGCTTGCCCTCCTCCGACTTGTTGTTCCAGAGGCCGCCGGAGCCCTTGTCGGCGCCGAGCGGAAACTTCTTCTCCTCGGTGTAGTCCCAGATCTGCACCTGGGGGATGCCGCGGAGGTAGACGCCGCTGTCGCCGAGCGGCAGCATCTTGTAGTCGACCCAGAGGTCGAAGTCGCCGTAGTCCTCGTCGGTGGTGAGGTAGAGCCCGTGGCCGTCGTTGACGAGTTCGCCGTTCTCCACCCGCCAGTGGGCCGTCACGTGATCCCCCTTGTCGACCCCCTTGGCGTCGACGAGTCCGCCCGCGATCGACTTCCGCTTGTACTCGGTCCGCTCGTCGGGCGTCATCTTCTGCAGGTCGGTCGGGTCCTGCGTGCCCCAGCCATACCAGCCCGCGAGATCCTTGCCGTTGAAGATCGCCGTGTAGCCGGATGGCGGCACGTTCAGCTCGGCCAGGGCCGAACGAGAGGAGGCGATCAGCACGACGAGCAGGAAGAGCCGGCCTGTTTTCATCGCGGGTGCTCCGGAGCGTGAACGGGCGGGGCCGGTGGGGATCGGCCGCCGGTCCCGGGGCTGCCGCCGCGGCCTGCGTGGCTTGCGGAGAATCGTATCCGATACCCGACGCGGCGTCGAAGCTGCAGCGGCATGGAACCGGAGGGCACGCAGGGCCGGATCGAATCAGCCTGGCAGCGGCGGCAGGCGGCGGAGCGTGCCGATGCGGAGCGGCGGCTGCGCCGACAGCGACCCCGGCAGCGTCGAGGAGGTGCCGCCCGACGGGGCCGTGTTCAGCGCGATGCCCGGCGTCTTCCCGAACTGTCCCTGCACGCTGTCGATGAAGGACTCGCTCAGCGACGCGGTCCAGACATCCGCCCTCTTCCCGTTGGCGCCGCCGAAGGCGGCGAAGGCGGCGTCGGGGATCTTCCGAACGCCTGAGTAGGTCTCGACGCGGGAGCCGCCGTTGACGCCCGCCGCCGGGCCTTGCGATCGTGGCGATATCGATCGCCGAGAGGGCGCGAAGAGCTCGATCGCCGTCGTCACCACGCCGGGGTAGTAGGTCTCACCGCCGGTCTTCATGTTGATCGTGGCCGACGTGGCGCCGTTGGCGATCAGGCCGTCGGCCGCGATCAGGTTGGCGTCGAAGCCCAGCTGGTTGACGTAGTGGGGGCTCTTCGTCGAGACGAGGCTTCCGCAGTTCGAGCCACCCGCATCCATTGGAGAGGCTGCAAAAGGTGGGATTCTGACACCTGCGCGGGCTCCTTCGTCGTGGCGTCTTCGCCGCCGCCGCAGAGTCGCACGAGCAGTCGGGAGTGCACGGTGGAGGCTCACACGCCGACGAGTCGCCGCAGGTCCGCCTCCAACGCGTCGAGCCGACCAGTGAGCGCACGCCCAACTCCCGGCAGATCGCCCGGGCTGCAGGGGGCGGCGGCCGCGAACAGGTAGAACTTGATCTTCGGCTCCGTGCCGGACGGGCGGGCCGCCACGCAATTGCCCACGGCGGGGAAGTGGCCGGCGGCCGCGTCGGCCCGGCTCGGCGACGGGGCTGCGCCTGCCGTCTGCGCGAGGTCGAACATGACGAGGTCGCCCTTCGCACCGGGGAATGGCTGCGGGGTTCCGCCGGGTGCGGAGACGGTCAGGCCGGCGTAGTCGCGGACGCGGACGACCTCGAGCCCGCCGAGCGCGGCGGGCGGCCGCCCCCGCAGTCCCGCCATGATCTCCCGCATCCGGTCCATCCCCGCGGCGCCGGGAAGCGTGATCGCCACCTGCCGCTCCTGGTGGCAGCCGTGCTCGCAGAAGATCCCGTCGAGGTGCTCGTGCAGCGTGCGGCCCCTCGGCTTCAGGTCGGCGGCGAGTTCCGCCAGCAGGAGCGCGGCCACGCTCGCGTCCTTGTCGCGGACGTGCGTGCCGGCGAGATATCCGTGCGACTCCTCGCAGCCGAAGACGAACCGGTCCGGGCCGGTCGTGTCGATCGCCTCGCCGATCCACTTGAATCCCACCTGCAGCGTGTCGATGCAGCGGGTCCCGTAGGATTCGGCGATCCTGCGGACGAGGCCGGTCGTCACGAGCGTGGTGATCACGTTGTCGTCGGGCCGGAGCCGGCCGCCGGCACGGCGGCGCGAGAGCACCCAGTCGACGAGCAGTGCCGCCAATTGGTTGCCGGTGAAGGTCCGCCACGCGCCGCCGGCAGTCACGGGGGCCGCCGCACCCAGCCGGTCGCAGTCGGGATCGCTGGCCAGCACGAGGTCGTCGCCCCGTGCTCGCGCTTCGGCGATCGGGCCGGTGAGCACGGCGGGGTTCTCCGGGTTGGCCACGTGGCCGGGCACGTTGGGAAAATCGCCGTCCGGCTGCTCCTGGGGCCCGTAGAGCCGCAGCCGCGAAAAGCCGGCGCCGCGGAGCACGGGCACGACGGCGCTGGCCCCGACGCCGTGCAGCGGGGTGTAGAGGATGGCGACGTCGCGGGGCCCCGGCGTCTCCTGTCGCAGCACGGCGGCGACGAACGCGGGGTCGATCTCGTCCTCGACGAACCGCACGCGGCCGGCCGCCACGCCGGCGTCGAAGGGCTCCCGCCGCACGGCATCGCACCCCATCACGCGGTCGATGATCCCCTTGTCGTGCGGCGGCAGCACCTGCACGCCGCCGGCCCAGTAGACCTTCACGGCGTTGTCGCTGGGCGGGTTGTGGCTGGCGGTCACCATGATCCCGCAGGTGGCGCCGGTGTGCCGTACCGCGAACGAGAGCTCCGGCGTGCTGCGGAAGCCGCGCAGGAAGAAGATCCTGAAGCCGGCGGCCAGCAGCACCTCGGCGCACAGCCGCGCGAAGTGCTCCGAACGGTGCCGCGTGTCGTAGGCGATGGCGCAGGATGGCTCGACGCCGGCGGGCACGACCGCGCGGACGTAATCGGCAAGCCCCTGCCCGCTCTCGCCGATCGTGCGGTCGTTGATGGCGTTCGAACCCACGGGATACATCTTTCCGCGGCGGCCGCCGGTGCCGAACGGGATCACCGTCCAGTAGACGTCGTCGAGTTCCTTCCACACCGCGGGCTCGGCGGCAGCCCGGTCGATCCGCGCGGCGAGTTCGGGTGCAAAGTCCGCGTATCGTGGCTGCTCGAGCCAGGCCCGGATCGTCGCGGCGGAGTGCTCCGTGAGCAGGCCCGCGGCCCGGGCCGCGTCGACGGCGGTCAGCCGGGAGGAGTGGGGACGGGCGGGCTGGTCGGGGGAGGGCGTGGGCATGGTGGCGACGAGCTGGAGTGTGGGAATGACGGAGCGGACACCGCCTGCGGGGAGAGGCCGCGCCGAGCTTTATACCCCCCGACCGCGAACACCGCACCCTGTGCCGCGGTCGTCACCGCGGCCGCGTCCGTGCTGCCTCCGTCACGGTGTCGCCGTGGCCGCGGCAGGGAGTGGCTCGACGCGGATGTCGTCGAACCAGGTCGCGAGCACGCTTTTTTTGTCGCCTCCCGGCTGGAGCCCGATGCTCGACTTCGGGGCGTCGCCCGCGAGTGTTTCGTACTCGAGCACCCGCCGCCCGTCGATGAACGCGACGAGGTCGCGACCATGGAGTTCGGCCGTGCAGGTGTGCCACTCGTCCGGGGCGATCTCGATCGGCTCGGTCTTGGCGTAGAAGAACTTTCGATTCCAGGTGCCCCGTGCTTTCAGGGCCGCCGCCTCGGGGGAATCCTTGGGATGGAGCACGGTGTTGTCGGCGGCGGTGATTCCCTGCGGACGGATGTGCAGCACCGCGACATGGAAGTCACGCTCGACGATCGGATTGGGGCCGCGCACGGTGAGCCCGGCCATGCCCCCCGTCGAAAACCGGAACCGCAGGGAGATCCGCACGTCGCCGGCCGAGATCTTTCGCCAGATGCCTGCCGGATGATGTTCCTCGGGAAAGTTCTGGCCGCGGAGCGAACCATCGACGATCTGCCACCATTCCGGGCGGACGTCCTTGCCTGAGACGGGCGTGCCCTGGGGGTGTTTTGCGTCGACGCCGGTGGCCAGGAACCCGTACTTGTGCCAGTTCGCCTCGAACGCCGCCGGATCGGAGAAATCCTCCACCCACGCAGCGGCCTGCGGCAGCGGATCCGCCGCCCTGCCGACGGGCTGGGAAACGATCGCGACGAAGGCGATCCAGGCCATGTATGGCGGCATGCTGCGGCTCGTGACCATCGGGCTTTTCTCCGTGGCTGCCGGTTTCGGTGGACCATTTTATACTCCCGGTCCGACGTCATCGCACCGCCCCATTCCGGAGCCGTCCGTGTCAGAGTCCGCGGCCGACCCCCTGATCGTCAGTGTCTCCGGCCTGCGTGGCATCGTGGGCGGCAGCCTCACGCCCGAGGTGGCCGTCCGCTACGTGGCCGCGTTCGTCGGCACGCTGCCGCCCGGTCCGATCGTGATCGGCCGCGACGGCCGCACCTCCGGCCCGCTGCTGGCCGCGGCGCTGGTCGATCACCTCGCGCGGTCGGGCCGCGACGTGATCGACTGTGGCATCGCCGCCACGCCCACCGTCGGCATCGTCGTGCGGCAGGAGCGGGCGGCCGGCGGCGTGCAGATCTCGGCGAGCCACAACCCCGCGGCCTACAACGGCCTCAAGCTCTTTTCGCGAGAGGGCCGCGTGCTGCCGGCCGCCGCCGGGGCCCTGGTGCTCGAGCGGTTTCGCGCGGGGCAGACCGGAACGACGGCTGCGGCCGCGGGATCGGTGCGGGCGGTCGACGGCGGGCCGGCCCACGTGGCGCTCGTGACGGAGATCGTGGACGTCGCGGCGATCCGCCGCTGCCGGCCGCGGGTCTGGCTCGACTCGGGGCACGGCGCGGGCAGCCGCGTGGCCCGGCCGCTGCTCGAGGCGCTCGGCTGCGAGATCGCGATCGAGGGGGCCGAGCCCGACGGTCTCTTCGAGCACCTGCCCGAGCCGACGGCCGAGAATCTGGCCGGCATGCTGCCGCGGATCGGGCAGCAGCGTGCCGCAGTCGGGTTTTTCCAGGATCCCGACGCCGACCGGCTGGCGGTGGCCACGGCCGACGGAAGATACATCGGCGAGGAGGCGACGCTGGCGCTGGCGGTGGAGGCGGTGCTGGCCCGCACGCCCGGGCCGATCGTCGTGAACTGCTCGACCAGCGGCATGGCCGCGCTCATCGCGGCTCGGTTCGGCGCGGCCTGCCACGTGTCGGCGGTCGGCGAGGCGAACGTCGTGGACGAGATGCTCGCCCGCGGCGCGGTGCTCGGCGGCGAGGGCAACGGCGGCGTCATCGACCCCCGGGTGGTGCTTGTCCGCGACAGCTTCGTGGCGATGGCCCTGGTGCTGGAGCGGATGTGCGGCGACGGAGCCGGCGCGGGCATGCGGAGCGTGGCGTCACTCGCCGAATCCCTGCCGGCGCTCGTCATGAAGAAGACGAAGGTGGAGCTGTCGCCTGCCATGCGGGGGCCGGCGCTCGCCGAGGCGCTCGATCGCGTCGCCCGCGCGTTCCCCGAGGCGCGGGCGAGCCGGCTCGACGGGCTGCGGCTCGCGTGGGACGGGGGCTGGCTTTTGGTGCGGGCGAGCAACACCGAGCCGATCGTGCGGATCGTCGCCGAGGCGGCCGACGGCGCGACGGTGGACCGGGCGATCTCGCGGGCCACCGCGGCGCTCTGACGGGAAGGAGCGGGAGCATCGGATGGAACGTCAGGAGCGTGCGGCATCCGAGCGGGCCACGGGGCGGGCGGGCTGGCTGCGGAAGGAAGACTGGCTCGCCGTCATCGTGGGCGTCGCGGTGCTCGCCGCCGTGGCCGCCGGCTCGGCGTCGACGACGAGTTCGGCGTGATGGTGTCGAGCGCCGTCTCGATCTGCGGCGTCTCCGCCGCCATCGCCGCGTGTGGGGCGATCCAGGGAGACAGACGAAAGCTGTCCTACGTCACCTCGCTCGTGCTGCTGTGCGCCGTGCCGATGATGCTGCTCATGCCGTGGTGCGCGCGGCTCATGGGGCTCTCGCAGGCCGTCGCCGGCGCGTGGCTGGGGGGCACGCTCGACACGACGGGCTCCGTGCTCGCCGCCACGGAGATGATCGGCGAGACGGCCTCGAAGACCGGTGCGGTGGTGAAGCTCTCGCAGAACGTCTTCATCGGCATCGCGGCTCTGGCGATCTCCGGTTGGTGGGCCATGCGTGGATCTCCGCAGGCCGGCGGCGGATCGCGGATGGGCCTGCTCTGGGAGCGGTTTCCCAAGTTCGTGCTCGGGTTCCTCGCCGCGTCGCTCGTGTTCTCGTTCCTGCTCGACCCGAAGCTGGCCAAGGACCTCGACAAGCCCCTCAAGGGCCTGCGGGAGGTCTGGTTCGCCGCCGCGTTCGCGTGCATCGGCCTGGAGACGCGGTTCGACGACCTGCTCACGCTCGGCCGCGGCCGGCCCGCGCTGGCGTTCCTCGGCGGCCAGGGGGTGAACGTCCTCTGGACGCTGCTGCTCGCGGCGGTCCTCTTCGGTGCCGCGGCCGGATGACCGCGGTCACTGCCGCACGAGCACCCGCGAGCCCGGTCCGAGGATGTCGACGAGCTCGTCGAGGTCCCTGGCGGCGACGATCAGGGCGCCCGGCGGCACCGCCTCCTCGACGACGACGGCCGGGTCGGTGGCGCCGGCGATGGCGAGGCCTTCCGAGAGCGCGATCGCCCGCGGGCCCGCCTGGGACCAGGCCACCTGGGCGGCCGGTCCCTGCGGCTGCGGCTGCTGCTCGCTCCCCTGCACTGAGACCACGGGCAGCGTCGCGCCGATCCGCTCGCGGACTTGGCGGCCCACGACGACGGGAAAGCTGCCGGCGTAGTTGCCGGCCACCTGGAGGCTCAGCCGGCGACGCGACACGCTCACGACCGCGTCGAAGGGGCCGCGGAGCACCTTGAGCGACTCGCCCGGCACGAGGCGGTTCGGGTCGGGCACGCCGTTGATCTTGGCGAGGAGCTGCCACGGCACGCCGAGCGGTGCGGCGATCGCCGGCAGCGTCTCGCCCGCTTCCACGACATGCGGCGGCTGCAGCAGATCCTGCTGCGAGTAGATCACGCTGCCGGCGAGCTGGTCGAGGACGTCCTCGAGCCGCTGGCTCTCCTCGGGGCCGAGCGACGGGTCGTCGTACCATGCCGACAGCACGGAGAGCGCCTCGGCGTAGCGGCCGGCGGCGAGCTTGTCGTGCGCGTCGGCCCAGGAGGAGGCGAAGGCGGCGCCCGCGGCGGGCCTCCCCGTGCCGGCCTGCGGTCCGGACATCGCGGCATCCGGCGGCTGGAGCGCCGTGGGCGGCATGGCGGACGGCTGCGTCGGCACGGGCATCGGCTCGGCGACGGGCGGCGGCGCCGACACGGCGCTGAGATAGGTGGGGGGCTGCTCGGCGGCCGTGACGGGCGCGACGGCGGGCGGGGTCGCGGCGAGCGGCGGTGGCGAGGCGAACGCTCCCGATGCCGCCGCGGCGGGCGGGAATGCGGTCGGCGTCGATGCCGTCGGCGTTGCCGAGGCCGCCGCCGTGGAGGAACCCGCGTTCGGAACTTCCACCTGCGGCGCGAAGGGCGCCGCGGTGCCGGCCACGTCGGGCGCCGCGGACGGCCCGCTCGGCGACTTCGCGACGACCGACCAGGCTCCGTAGAGGATCGTGCCCAGCAGGGCCAGCACCACCAGAGGCTTGAGCGAGTCCCCGACCTCGGAGTCTCGTTCCCGCCTGGATGACGCCTTCGAACGGGTGGCCATGGCAACGGCTCCGTGGTGTCCGTGAGGGACCGGCTGCGCGGCCGTGTCCGGACGGCGGCAGGGGACGGTCGGGCGGGGAGGGTAGACGCCGGCCCGCATCGGTGCCAGACCGCTTCACCGCCGCCACAAGGGGGTTTCGGATCGCAGGGGGATGCCCTTCCGGCGTATAGTCACGGCGTGCCGCCGGCCCGTCCCGGTGCCGGCGGCCGGGAGCTGCCGATGCGATCTCAGCACGTCGATCAGAGGCGGGTCCGCGACGTCGTGGCGGTGGTGCTCGCCGGCGGCAAGGGGGCGCGGCTCGAGCCGCTCACCCGCGATCGGGCCAAGCCGGCGGTGCCCTTCGGCGGCAGCTACCGGATCGTCGACTTCGCCCTCTCCAACTGTCTCAACAGCGGGCTGCGGCGGGTGCTGTTGTTGACGCAGTACAAGGCCAGCAGCCTCGACCGTCACATCAACGTCGGTTGGCACCGGTTCTTCTGTCGGGATCTCGGCGAGTTCCTCGACGTGCTGCCCCCGCAGCAGCGGGTGGATGAGAACTGGTACCTCGGCACCGCCGACGCGGTCTACCAGAACATCTATTCCCTCGAGATGGCCGCCCCCCGGCTGGTCGTGGTGCTGGCCGGCGACCACATCTACAAGATGAACTACCAGACGCTGATCGACGCGCACGAGCAGAGCGGCGCGGACGTCACGATCGGCGCCCTGCCGGTGCCGCGGGAAGCGGCCCGCGAATTCGGCACGATGGCCGTCGACGCCGCGAGACGGGTGCGATCCTTCCGCGAGAAGGTCGCCGACCCGCCCGTCATTCCGGGCAGCGAGGGCATGTGCCTGGCGTCGATGGGCATCTACTGCTTCTCCACGCAGTTCCTGCTCGAGCGGCTCAAGCACGACGCGCTCGACCGCACGAGCCGCCATGACTTCGGCCACGACCTGCTGCCCGCCGTCGTCGATTCGCACGCGGTCCACGCCTTCCCGTTTCGCGACGAGAATCGGAAGACCGACGCCTACTGGCGGGACGTCGGCACGATCGACGCCTACTTCGCCGCGAACATGGACCTCATCGACGTCGATCCCCAGCTCAACCTCTACGACGAGCAGTGGCCGATCCGCACGCACCATCCGGCCTACCCGCCGCCCAAGTTCGTGTTCGCCGCCGAGGGGCCCGATGCCCGCCGCGGAGAGGCCACCGACAGCCTCGTCTGCCCCGGCGCGATCGTCTCCGGCGGACGCGTCACCCGGTCGATCATCGGCCCCGGCGTGCGGGTCAACAGCTACGCGCGTGTGGAGGACAGCATCCTCTTCGAGGGGGTGGACATCGGCAGGCATGCCCGGGTGCGGCGTGCCATCATCGACAAGGGCGTCCGCGTGCCGCCGGGCATGGCGATCGGCTACGATTCCGGTGAGGATGCGGCCCGGGGGTTGACGGTCTCGTCCGAAGGCGTGACCGTGGTACCCAAGGGGCATGCGCTCGCGGCCGACGCGGTCGCGATGCCCGTCGGCTGAGGACACTCCCGCCCGGAACTCCCGTCGTGCCCAAACGCAACCTCTTCGTGATGCTGCTCCTCGTCGCGGTCGCGGCCGCCTCGTGGTTCGCCCGCGGGCGAACGGAGTACGGCCGTCGCCTCGGCGAGCTGCTCGCCACGGTCGAGCGGTCGTACCTCGAACCGGTGGGGCAGGACGAACTGTTCGCCGCGGCCGTCGCCGGCGTCTTCTCCAGGCTCGATGAGCATTCGCAGTTCGTGGCCGACGATCGCCGCCAGGACTTGGAAAGCCGGCTGGACCAGGAGTTCGGCGGCGTCGGCCTGGAGCTGGCCGAAGCGCCGGAGCCACGCGAGATTTCCGTACTCAGTCCGCTGGTCGGCTCGCCGGCGTGGCATGCCGGCATCGCCGCCGGCGACCGGATCGGTGCGATCGACGGCGTGCCGGCGCGGCAGATGACGGTCGACGAGGCGTCCCGCAGGCTTCGCGGCCGTCCGGGCACTCAGGTCGTGGTGACGATCATCCCCGCGGCCGGCCGCACGGTGGAGCCGGCGACGGCCCGCGACGTGTCGCTCGTCCGCGAGATGGTCAAGATGGAGAGCGTGCTCGGCGACCGGCGGCGGCCGGACGGATCGTGGGAATGGATGGCCGAAGGGGAGTCGCCCGGGTGCTTTCTCGTGCGCATCACGTCCTTCGGCGAGCGGACGCCGGCGGAGCTGCGACGGGCCCTCGACGCGATCGAGACGCGGCTCGCCGCAGCCGCGGAGGCAGACGCGATCCTCCTCGACCTCCGTGGCAACGGCGGCGGTCTGCTGTCCGCGGCCGTCGAGGTGTGCGATATCTTTCTCGACGACGGGGTGATCGTGTCGACCCGCGGCCGCCGCGACGAGACTGCCGCAGGCGACGGCGCGGTCCGCGACGTGCGGCGGGCGACGCGGGGCGCGGCCGTCCCCGGACTCAAGATGGCCGTGCTCGTCGACGGTTTGACGGCGAGCGCGGCCGAGGTCGTCGCCGCCTGCCTGCAGGATCACGGCCGGGCCGTCGTCGTGGGGAGCCGCACGTTCGGCAAGGGCACCGTGCAGTCGATCCTGCCGCTCTCGGACGGCAGCGGCCTCTTGAAACTCACCACGTCTGAATACCTGCGTCCCGGCCGCGTGACGCCCCACCGCGGGTCGGACGACGGCAGCCGCGAGGCCTGGGGCGTGAGCCCCGATCCGGGCTGCGAACTCGCGCCCACGCGTCGGCAGATCGAGTCGTTCGAGGCGTGGCGGCGCCGCCGCGACGCCGTGCCGGCGAAGGGAAGCGCGGCGGATGGCGACGCGGCCCGTTCGCAGGCCGTGCTGCCTCGTCAGGTGGATCCGGTGCTCGCGAAGGCGGTCGACGCCCTGCGGTCGGGCCGTCCGTAGGGCGCGCCCCGCGCAGTGTCGACGTCCCGCGCCGAACGCGAGGCGTGCCCGACCACGACGGCCGGGGATCGGGTGCGATCCGTGTCAGACGAGGGCGCGAATCTCGGCCGCCAGGAAAAAGCTGCCGGCGACGCAGACCATGCCGCGCGCGGTCGCGAGCGCACGGGCGAGCCGCAGCGCCTCCGGCGGCGACGCGGCGACGACGGGCTCGGGCAGGCCGGCCGCACGGCACGCCTCCAACAGCCGCTGCACCGTCGCGGCGCGGGGGTTGGTGGCGTAGCGCGTGACGACGACGTGGTCGAACGCATCCCGGGTCACCGCCAGCATCCGATCGATCTGCTTGTCGTCGCTGGCGGCGAAGACGAGGACCCTCGGTCGCAGCGACGACGCAGATGGCGCCAGCGTGGCGACGAGTGACTCCATCGAGGCGACGTTGTGTGCCGCGTCGAGAATCACCTGCGGACGATCGGCGATCCGCTCGATCCGCGCCGGCAACGTCGCCGTGGCCAGCCCCCGCCGCAGCGGCCGATCGCCCAGCGTGACGCCGTGCCTTTCGAGGGTGCGGGCCGCCATCACCACGAGCGCGGCGTTGACCGCCTGGTGCGGCCCGGGCATCGCGAGCCGGTAGGCGCGGGCGGCGGTGCGGCCCTCGCCGGGGAGGATCACGGCGACGGCTCCCGGGGCGAGTGGATCGTCGCGCACGTCGCCCGCGGACGGGGGCCGGTACTCGGCCGTGAAGTCCCGATCCAGCTGCAGGAGAGCCGCACGGCGCCGGGCGGCGGTCGCGATGATCACCCGCCGCGCAGCGGGCGCGACCGCGCCGGAGATCACGGGGCAGCCCCGCTTGATGATGCCCGCCTTCTCCGCGGCGATCCGGCCCACGGTCGGGCCGAGCAGCCGCATGTGATCGAGGCTGATGCTCGTGATGATCGACAGGACGGGCCGGACGACATTGGTGGCGTCGAGCCGCCCGCCGAGGCCGGTCTCGAGCACCACGATGTCGGCGCGGGACCGGGCGAAGTGGAGGAAGGCCACCGCCGTCAGCACCTCGAACCAGGTGGGGCCGCCGCCGCGTCGCGTGGCGAGCCGGTCCATGCGGTCGACGACGGGGATGACGACGTCGAACGCCCGCACCAGATCGGCGGGCGGGATGGGGCGACCGGCCACGCAGATCCGCTCCTCGAGCTGGTTCACGTGGGGCGACATGTAGCGGCCGACGCGATGCCCCGCGGCCTGCAACGCGGCGGAGAGCATCGCCACGGTCGATCCCTTCCCCTTGGTGCCGGCGACGTGCACCACGGGCAGCCCCACGTGCGGATTCCCCACGGCGGCGAGCAGCCGCCGCATCCGGGCCAGGCCGAACTCCACCGTCGAGCCGGTCAGGGGCGTCGCCCGCTCGAAGTTGATGCGGCGGTCGAGCCAGGCGAGGGCCGATGCCCGCGTGTGGCGTCCCTTGCGTGAACCCGGCATCTTTCTCAGTCTCCGCCAATCCCGTGGGCCGCCGGCGGCCGGGGTGAAGGGCCCTTGCCGCGACGCGGCGAGTCTACCGCCGGGGCGGATGGCCCGCCGCCGGCCGAACCGACCTTGACCCTCGACCGGGCCACCCGCGACCCTCCCGCAGTTCCGCAGCCGTCAGGCGGCCGCGGCAACGCGTCCGCCGCCGCGTCATGCGGCGACCGCCGACCGTGGAGTCAGGGAATCGATGCTGGTTTCGCCCCGCTCGCCGCTCCCCCTCGCCGCCAGCCGCCGCCACATCGGCGTCGCGGCCGTGTGGGCGCTCGTCGCCTGGTGGGGTGTCGGCGGCCGAGGGCAGGAGCCGTTGCCAGCCCCAGACAACGCCGCGGCACTCTCGCTGCCCGGTGCGGCACCGGCCGGCCCGATGCCGCCGATCGGTGAGCCGCCGCCGATGTACATCGCCGACCCGCTCGCCGCCGGCGGCTACGCCGGCATCCCCACGACCGAGATGTTTCCCGACTGGCCACGCTGGTTCGCCGGCGCCAGCGGATTGGTGATGACCCGCTCCCTGCCCGCCGGGGCGGCGACCATGCAGCCGTTGAACGGCGTCCAGCTCTCGACGGGCGACGCCGGGGCGAACTGGCCGGGCGGCGTCGACCTGCACGTGGGCCGCTGGTTCGGCCAGCGGCAGCACCACGCCGTCGAGTTCATCTACTGGGGCGTCTACGGGATCGGTTCATCCGCGGCGGTGACCGCCGAAGGCATCCGGGCGATCCCGCAGGCCCCGGGTGTCACCGTCGGCACGGCGACCGCCACGGACTATCTCGTCGATTCCAGCCGGCAGGTGATCAGCCGGTCCGACCTTGTCAACGACGTCGAGATCAACTGGGTCTACTCGCTCTGGGATCGTCCGGAGTTCCTCTCCACCGATCCGTCCGCCCCGAGCCGGCCGATCAGCCTGATGTGGCTGGTCGGATTCCGCTTCTTCGAGCTGCAGGACGTGCTCACGCTCACCAGCGTGCCCGGTGGCGCGGCGCCGGGCGTCCTCGACCTCGGCGTCGCCACCAACAACAACCTCTACGGCGCGCAGGTGGGCGCCAAGTTCGACTGGCGTTTCCTGCCGCGGTTGCGGTTCTCCTCGGTGCCGAAGATCATGATCGCGGGCAACAGCATCACGAACACGACCACCCTCGCCTCGGGCTCGGGCACGCCGGCACTCTTCGCGGGCGGTGCCCCGGTGAACGTGCACGCTGCCCAGGGGGTGTTTTCGTGGCTCGGCTCGGTCGATGCCGGCGTGGCCTGGGACGTGACGGACCAGTGGACGCTGACGATCGGCTACCGGGTGGTCGGCGTGGGCAACATCGCCCAGGCGGACGGCCAGTGGCCGGCGGCGATCGCCGGACCGGGCTCCCTGTCGGCGATTGACTCGGGATCGAGCACGATCCTCCAGGGCGGCTTCGCCGGCTTCGAGGGACGGTACTGAGTTCACGACAAACCTGGCCATCCTGGCCAGTTTGTCTTGGCGAGCTCCGCTCGCTGGTGCTGCGCGTCGCATCCATGCGACGCAGTTGAGCGGCAGGGCGAGCCAACCGGGCTTGGAAACCTCCGGTCTCTGGTGCTGCG
>Ga0214917_10002410_pt1 | contig 22731 bp, 22 predicted proteins | sample LL_1208_BB_MetaG_FD_177983 | JGI IMG/M metagenome (GOLD analysis project Ga0214917, IMG submission 177983) | Freshwater microbial communities from Lake Lanier, Atlanta, Georgia, United States - LL_1208_BB | ecosystem: Environmental > Aquatic > Freshwater > Lake | place: USA: Georgia | collected...
TCCAACAACTCCCACTCCCCGCCGGTGCCCATCCCGTGCACCCGTTCCGGGGCCACGAGAATCTTTTTGGCCGCCACGGTGCCCCGTAGGGCCAGTGCATCCGTGTCGATGGCCACGGTCCGGTGTTCCCCCTCGCAGGCCACCGCGAGATTATCGAGCACCGCGGCTCCGGTTCCGCCGACACCGATGATCGCGACTTGTTGGGTTTGGGTATGGATCGATTTCATGTTTTGGGTTCCTTGGGGTTAAGCCAAAAATCTCATGGCCGAGACCATCCGTCCGAGGGACTTCTGGATCTTCCGCCAACCTTGGGTTTGTCCCGCCTCCCGGCGCTCACAATCCGCCGCATATTTCAGCGTGCCCAGCACGGTGGCCAGTTCCGGCCGCTCCAGATCTCCCTGCTCGCCGAGGAAGTCCCGCGCCCGTCCAATCCGCACCGGACGAGGGAGAATTTCGGAGGCCAAGCGGGCCAGACCCCGCATGCGGGCCCCGCCCCCGGTGATGACCACATCGGTCTCCACCGCTCCCCAAAGGTTCTGCTGTTCCAGATCGTCCCGGATGATTTCCAGGATTTCCGCCATCCGGGCCTGCAAAATCTGGACCATCGCCTCTTTGTAGAAATTTTTCCCGTCAAAGCTTATCTCCCGGGCGAGGGTGATCTTTTCATCCCGCTCCGCCGGCTCGAGAACCAAACCCCCGCACTCCCGCTTCAATTTCTCCGCCCGGGCGTAGGGAATTTCCAGTCCGATGGAGAGATCCTGACTGAGATGATCCCCTCCCACCCCGTGCACCGCCGAATGGACCACGGCATCGTCCCGCCAGACCGTCACGTCGGTGACCCCGGCACCCATGTCCACCACCACGGTTCCACGCTGGCGCGCCTCTTCGCCCAACACCGCCAGCCCGGAGGCGTAGCCGGAGAAGGTGCATCCTTTTACCCGGATCTTCTGGTCCGCCACACACTGCACCGCCGTCTGGAGACGTGTTCTTTTTCCGCTGACTAGGTGGTAATGGGCCTCGATCTGCTCGGTGTGAACTCCCAGAGGATGATTGGAGGCCACTCCGCGATCCAACGAGTATCCGCGCAGCAGTTCGTGCAGGATCGCGTGGTCCCGGTTGAGCGGCAGGTTGGAGGCCAGTTTGTTCAATTCCTCCAAGGTCTCTTCGGTCACCCGATTCTCATCCTCCGGCAGGGTGGCCACCCGCACCGATTCGTTCCTCGAACTGAGATGGGTTCCGCTCAAGGTCAAATAAACCTCGGAGATTTCCGCCTGAGTCCGCCGCTCCGCCTCCGCCAGGGCCATCCGCGCCGCCGCGCGGGCGTGGTTGAAGTCGGTCACTTCGGCTTTGCGCATGCCAGCCGAGGCGGATTCGCCCACGCCCAAAAGGGTCAGGGCACCGTCGGCGGCCATTTCGGCGACGGCCACGGTCATCTTTTGGGTGCCGAGGTCCGTCGCAATGAGGATTTCGTTGGCAGGGGTTCTTCGCATGATCATGGGATGGGTTCTCCGGTTTAGTTGGTGAAGGTGACGGGGACGTTTCGTTCGGGGGTCAAATCGACCGTGTGAACGATCCGGCCCTTGCTCTCCGCGTAGTCGAAAATCACGCCCAAGCGGTCAAACTGCTCCTCGAGGTACCCGCTGCGAAAACGGATTTTCCCGCCCCGCGGCGTGGAAATCAAAAACCTCCCCGGTCCCTCGATCAGGATGACGGAGCAGTCCAATCCGTCGCGCACCGGCACCAACGGGGCCACCTTGAGAAAGAGCAGCGCTGATTTCAGGTCGGGATTGTTGGTCCGTTCCCCTTCCACCACCTCGTCGGCCGAGATTCCCCGGATCATGGGCAGGGACATCAGTTTTTCCCCCGGTTTGGGTTTGAGGACAAAACCTCGGGCATCGATGTAGTAGGTTGATTGGGCCAGCTGCGTGCCCGCCGTGGGCGTCGGACAGATCAAGGCCACCGGTCGGCGCTCCTCCACCGCCAGGAACAGGGTGTCGGGCAGACGGCGCTCCACCCGCACCGAGGCGATGTTCGGCAGCCTTTGGATCGACTGCTTCACGTCCTCGAGGTCGATGCGGAGAAGATTCTGTCCGATGCGCACGCCGGAAGCCGCCACCAGCTCCCCTTTCCCCATTTTGCCCTGCTGCTCCACCTGGAAACGCCGCAGGGTGAAATCCGGATTGCTGTAAAGAAGTTTGCCCAGGATCACATCCATGCCCACGGAGGTGACCAACGCCGCCGTGGCCAAGGAGCCGGCGAGACAAAGGAAGATTCCGATGCGACGGCTGAATTCACGGGCCTGCGCCTTGCCATTCATCCTCGCATGCAACACATGGCGGGCCCGACGGCTCCGGTTGCGGCCTTTTTTCCCGATGATTCCGTTCCACTTCATGAGGCGACTCCTTTTCGGCTTCGCGCCCAGGACAGCTCCATGATCCGGAGACAGAGGGACGCAAAATCGATTCCAGCGGCACGCCCCGCCCGGGGCAGAAGACTTAAATCCGTCATGCCGGGAAGCGTGTTCACCTCCAAAACCACCGCCTGACCGGATGCATCCACCATCAGGTCCACCCGCGAGACCACTTCGCATCCCAGCGCCTGATGGGCCTTCCGGGCGAGCTCCTGGTAAACCGCCGCCTTTTCTTTCTCGATCGGGGCCGGACACAGGTATTGCGTGGCTCCCACGGTGTACTTGTTGCGAAAATCATAAAAACCCTTCCCCGGACGAACCTCCACCACGGGCAAGGCCTGGTCGCCGAGAATTCCCACGGTCATCTCGGCACCCTCGATCAGCCGTTCGATCATCATGGCCCCCTTCCATGCCTTGGCTTCCTTCCTTGCTTTTTTGGCCTCTTCGTCGGTCCGGACGAGATGCACCCCCAAACTCGAACCGTCCGCCACCGGCTTGAGGACGTAGGGGGGAGCCCAATCATTCTGTTGGGTCCACTCCATTCCTTCCGCCAAGGGGAGACCGGTCGCCGCCATGGCCTCCTTCGCCTTCAACTTGTCAAAAGCCAACGCACTGGCCTCCGCCCCGCTGCCGGTATAGACGATCCCCTTCGCATCCAATTCGGCCTGAATGGTTCCATCCTCCCCGTACGCACCGTGAAGACACAGGAAACAGATGTCGGTGCCCGCCGGCACATCCGCGGATGCGGTTTTCACATCCACCTCGATCACCCGCACCCCCACGGAACGCAAAGCCTTGGCCACCGCCGCTCCGCTCTTTTGGGAAATCTCCCGCTCGCCGGAAACTCCGCCGGCCAACACGGCGACCTTCATTTTTTCCGGCTTCATTCGTCCTCCCCCAGCACGATGACTTCCGGTTCCAGCTCGATTCCCCGGTCGGCCTTGGCCCGTTCCCGCACTTTTTCCATCAGGGCCAAAACATCGGCAGCCTTCGCCCCTCCCTGGTTCACGATGAAGTTTCCGTGAACCGGGGAAATCCGGGCTCCACCGATGGCCATATCCTTCAAACCCAGCTCATCGATCAGTTTGCCGGCCGGAATGGTCTCCGCATTTTTGAAAATACATCCCGCACTGGGTGCCGCCGGTTGGGAGTCCCACCGTTTGCGGCTGTATTTTTTCAACCGCTCGGCGATTTCCTCCGGTTGGGCCGAGGACCCCTTCAACACCGCGCCCACCGCGATATCTTTCGTCAGGCGCGGCACCTTCCGGTACTTCACCTCGAACTCGGCGGCGGGCACCTCCTGCACCTGCCCTTTTCGGTCCATCACCCGGACGCTCTCCACCACTTCAAAAGTCCATGATTCCATGGCGCCGGCATTCATCCGCATCGCTCCCCCCAACGCCCCCGGTATTCCTTCCATAAATTCCAATCCCCCGATCCCCGCCGCTTTGGCCGTCGAAACAATCTGCTTCAAGCGCGCCCCCGCTCCGGCCCGGATCTTGCCTCCAATCGCCTCAATCTTGCTCATGCCGGGTCTGCCCAGATTCACGCACACCCCCGGAATCCCTCCATCCCGCACCAGCAGGTTGCTGCCCCGTCCGACAATCGTGAACGGGACTTTTTTCTCATCACAGAAACGGACCACCCGTCCCAGGATCTCCTCGGAGTCGGGCTCAAACCAAACCTGGGCCGGTCCGCCGATCCGGATGGTGGTGTGCTTTTGCATCGGCTCGTACCAGCGGACATCCCCCTGCCCCGCCACCAACCGGCGGATCTCGAGGAAAAGCGGAGCCTCCGCCGCCAACCGGTGGGCCAGATGGGTCGAGTCCCCCGCTCCCATGACAAGAAGGAGATCCCCCTCCTGCCAGATTTTTCCAAGGATCGAGCGCGCCTCGGGCATCGAACCGGCCAACTCCACCGGGACTTTTTGCTCCGCCAAACGCGTGGCGAGCACAGCCGAACCGGAACCTTCCAAGGCGTTTTCACCGGCCGCATAAACAGGAAGAACCACGACGGCATCCGCCCGAGCCAGTGCCTCGACAAAACCATCCATGAAGGTGGACAGACGTGTGTACCGGTGCGGTTGGAAGACGGCGACCACTCTCTTGCGACCGCGGGCCTTCGCGGCATCGATCGTCGCCGTCACCTCGCGGGGGTGATGCGCGTAATCGTCCACCACCTCCAGCTCGGGTGTGTCGAGGACGATTTCAAACCGGCGATCGGCCCGGCGGAACGCAGCCAGACCCTTGCGGATTTTTTCCACATCCAACCCGGCCTCGCGGGCCAAAGCGAGGGCGCCTAGGGCGTTCCCGGCGTTGTGCCGGCCCGGAGCCGCCACCCGGAACACCCCGAGATCCTCACTCCCTTTTTTTGCCGTGAAGCTGACTCCATCCTTATCCTCACCCTTCCAAGTTCCGGTGTAGTCAGCCCCGCTCTTTTCCCAGCCGAAGGTCTTTTTGGCGGCATGGGCATTCGAAGCCTCCAAGGCCGCTTTTTCTTCCTGGGCCACAACCACCAGCGGGCTGCTCACCTGTCCCAAAACTTTCCGGTACGCTTCCACCACCGCACTCTCGTCCTTGTAGCGGTCGGCGTGCTCGTGATCGGCATTCAGCAAAATGGCAGCGGCGGGTTTCAACAGGGCGGGCGCGCCTTCGCTTTCATCCACCTCGGCCACCAGCCAGGCGCCGGATTTCCAGGTGCCGGAGGCTCCCAGCGAGGGGGCGTAGCCACCAAGGTAGAAACAAGGGTCCTGACCGGCCTCTTTCCAAATGTGGGCCAGCATCGTGGCCGTGGTGGTCTTTCCGTGGGAACCAAGAACGGCGACGAGCTTCTTTTGGGAGGAGAGTTGGGCGAGCACCTCGGTCCGCCGGAGCCGTGGAATCCCCTTTTTCCCGGCCTCGGCCCATTCGGAATTGGATTCCGGCACGGCGGCGGAAGCGATGACCACCTCCGCGTGGCCGATATTTTCGGCCCGGTGACCGATCTGGATGCGAACCCCCCGGTCGCGCAACCGTTCGGGCGCCTCCTTCAGATCCGATCCGGTCACCTCGTGGCCGAGATCGACAAAAATATCCGCCAGCGGGCTCATGCCCGAACCCGCGATCCCAATGAGATGGATCCGGCGCTTCCCTTTTGTCCAGCTGGCCGCGTCAAAGGACATGGTGAATCTCCTCGGCGATTTTTTCAGCGGCTTGGGCCACGGTTTGGTTTCGGGCCGCCTTGCTCATGTTGGCTCTGCGGCTGGCATCGCCCAACAGACGGGCGATCCTTTGCCCCAGTTCCGTTCCCACCAGATATTTTTCCGCCACCACCTCCGCAGCCCCCCCGTCGGCATAGGCGTGGGCGTTGGCCATCTGGTGGTCGTCCACCGCGGCGGGAAACGGCACGAGAATTGCGGGCACCCCGCAGGCGGCGAGTTCGGCCAGGGTCCCCGCCCCGGAACGTGCCACCACCAGATCCGCCGCCGCATAGACGGCTTCCATCTCGTCACAAAATCCCAAGACCACCGCATGAAACCCGCTCCCTTGATACGCTTTCCGCACTTTGTCCGCATGGGCCTCGCCGGCCAGATGCAGAATCTGCATCGTCGGCGCCTCGCCCTTGAGCGCCCCCAACCCCCGAATCATCGCCTCGTTCAACCCTTTGGCTCCCTGGCTTCCCCCCAAGACCGCCACCAAATGGCGTTTGGGGTGCAGGCCCAGCTTTTTCAACGCCTCCTCCTTGCCCATTCCACCCAACCGTTGGCGGACCGGAGTCCCCGTAAACACCGCGGAGGCACCGGGAAGACGTCCGGCACATTCTTGGAATCCGACGAACACTTTTTGGGCACCCCGGGAAAGCAGTTTCGTCGCACGCCCCGGAATCGCATTCGATTCATGGAGAAAATATGGAATTTTTTTCCTTCGCGCCGCCCCGATGGAGGCCCCGGAGACAAACCCGCCCATCGCCAGCAGGGCATCGGCACGAAACTCCCGCATCGCGGCACCGGCTTTTTGGACGGAACCCAGGAGATGCAGGAAAAAAGATCCCGCCCGCAATATCCCCCGCCAACCGACGGCGGGGAGTTCGATTCCATTCGCGCTCTCCCCCGCTCCGGCGAGTGCCCGCCGATCCACCGCCTTGGCCGACACGAAAAATTTCACCTCATGCCCTCGGCGGCGGATCGCCTCCGCCACCGCCAAACCCGGAAAGAGGTGACCCCCGGTGCCCCCGCACGCAATCATCAGGCGTCCCATGTCGTTCACTTCCGGCCTCCGACGAGGCGACGGCTCCGCGCCTCCTCGCGGTAATGGGCCTGACGGTGCAGAGCCACCAGCATTCCCACTGCGGCGAGACACAAAACCAGATTCGATCCGCCGTAACTGATAAACGGAAGACCCACCCCTTTGGGCGGCAGCAGACCCGTGACCACGGCCAGGTTGGCCACCGCCTGCGTCGCCACCAACGCCGTCAGACCGATCCCCAGCGCCATCGCCGTCAAATCGGGAGCGTGGCAGGCGATGTATCCCCCCAGAAGGGTGATGACCAAAAATACCGCCACCACGCTCAAGGTGAACGGCAACCCCAGTTCCTCCCCCAAAATGGGAAAGATGAAATCCGTGTGGGCCTCGGGGAGATAAAACATCTTCTGCACGCTTTGCCCCAAACCCACCCCCCGCGTTCCCCCCGAGCCCAATGCCACCAGGGCTTGCCAGACCTGGTACCCGCCACCCTGCCGATGCGCCTCGGGATCCATAAAGGCCACCAGGCGCCCCATTCGTTCCGGCATGGTCAGCGCCAAACCGACGACTCCCGCCACCGCCAACAATCCCAAGGCCACCAGCGGAAGAATCGGGGCTCCACCCGCGAAAAGCACCACCGAGGCCGCCACCACCACAAACATCGCCGAGCCCAGATCCGGTTGCTTCACCAACAAAAGGATCGGCACGCCGAGAATCAACATGGGGAGGATCAGCCCATACCAAGGACTTTTCATTCTCTCCCGATTCCGGTGAACCCAGCCCGCGGCAAAGATCACGGTCGCCAATTTCAGAAACTCACCCGGTTGCAGGGCAAAGGGACCCAGCGGAATCCACCGGGCCGACCCCTTCACCGTCCTCCCCACCCCAGGCACATGACACAACAAGACCAGGACCGTAGCTCCGATCAGAATCCAAAGTCCCCTGGTGATCAGGATTTTTGGATCGATCCGGGCCAACACAACGCACACCCCGATCCCCGCCACCAGCCAGAGCCCTTGCCTTTGGAGGAAGAAAAGGGGTTGGCCCCGGTTGTCGGGGGAGAATGGACCCACGCTGGCGAGCATGACCAGGCCCAGCCCGATCAAACCCGCCACGCAGATCAGCAGGGTGTGCGCCGTGTTGCGTCCCATGCCGGAATCAGTTCCCGGAATTTTTCGGCAGCATCGCCATGTCGGTCGGACCCGCTGCGGCCGGAGCCGCGGCCGGTGCTTCCACCTTGGCGGAAGCTTCTCCTGGAACCTGGATCTTCATCCCGATCTTCAATTTCTTGGGATCGTTGATGGAGTTCAGTTTGGCGAGGGTCTCCGCCTTGGTGCCGAACTTCTTCGCGATTTTGGCCAGGGTGTCACCCGCCGCCACCGTGTAGGTCCCGGCCGGATTGGATTCCTGCTTGGCCGCCGCCGCCATCACCGCTTTCGCCGGGGTCGAAGCTTTGGCCGTCGCCTTGGTCTCGGTGCCGGTACCCGCCGCCTCGGGAATCTTCAGTTTCTGACCGATCTTCAGCTTGGCCGGATCGACCGCATTGGCTTTGGCCAGCGCCGCCGCCGTCACGCCGTTCGCTTTGGCGATCTTGGCAAGGGTTTCCCCTTTGGCCACCACATGGATCCGCTCCGCTGCCGGGGCTGTCGCCACGGGAACCACTGTCGGAGCAGGGGTTGCCGCCGCGGGAGCCTGGGCTTCGGTCGGAGCCGGACTGCTGGCCTGCCAGACCTTGTCGTCGGGACTTGGCATGGTGCTGGTCACTTCGGGTGCGGGGTTGGCGGGCGCCGCCGCTTCGGGCGCCTTGGCCGTTTCCGCGACCGGAGCGGGCATGGCTTCGGGGGCCGAAGTCATGCTGGTGTCCGGATTACCCCGGAGCAGGTGGTAGGCACTGATGCCCACGATCACCACCACATGCAGGCCGAGCACGACCAGGAAGATGGTGGAGAGCCGGTTCAGCCCTCCGCTCTTCGCCGGGCGCTCGGAGCTTTCGCTCTCCCCCGCCGTGGAATGGTTTCGTTTCGCCGAGTATTCGAGCAGTTCATCGCTCATGGTTTGTTTTCCTCCTTGGGCAGGGCTTTGACGCACTGCCGGTATTTCTCCCCTCTTTCCTCGAAATTTTTAAACTGGTCGTAGCTGGAGCAACCCGGACTGAGCAGGACCGTCTCCCCGGACCGGGCCATCTCCGCCGCCCGCACCACCGCCTCCGCCAGATCCGCCACTCGCCGGCAGGGCAGACATCCATCCCACGCCTTGGCGATTTTTTCCGCCATCTCACCCAGGAGCAGGGCCGCCCGCACTTTCCCCTCCAAAACCTTCCGGCTGGCCGAAAAATCGAAGCCCTTGTCCTTCCCCCCCGCGATCAGGATCACCGGACCCGGCATGCCGGCCACCGCCCGCTCCATGGCATCGAGATTGGTGGCCTTGGAATCATTGACCCACGTCACGCCGTTCCGCACCGCCACCACTTCGCAGCGGTGGGGCAAAGGCCGATACGAACGGAACACCCGTTTCACCGCCTCCCTGGAAATGCCCTCCACGTCCGCCACAGCCAAGGCCGCCAAAAGATTCTCCGCGTTGTGGGGCCCACGCAGGGCGCTTTCTTCCTGCCGGAAAACCTTCTCCCCCTTGGCGCAGAGCCAGCCGTCCTGCAGGGTGTAGTCGGCCCCGGAAGATCCGGCCGTAAAGGTGATCTTGGCGGCCTTGAAATCGGGAAGCTCGAGGTCCCTCTGCACCACGGCGGTGTCGCGGGAAGTCTGGTTGAGAAAGAGGCGCAGCTTTGCCTCCCCGTACTGTTTCATCGATTCGTAGCGGTCCAGATGGTCCGGCGTCAGGTTCAGGTACACCGAGATTTTCGGGTGGAACGTATCGATGCTCTCCAACTGGAAGGAACTCACCTCCGCCACCACCCGGTCCAGATTTTGGGTCAACGGCGCCACCTCACATAAGGGGCGTCCCAGATTTCCGCAGGCCACGGACTTTTTCCCCGCCGCCTGATAAATTTCGTGGATCAACTCCGTCGTGGTGCTTTTGCCGTTGGTTCCGGTGACCGCCACAATGGGACAGAGACAGGCCTGGGCGCCCAACTCCAGCTCCCCGAGTATCCGCACCCCGGCTTGGCGCAGTTGCCCCACCACCGGACGCCGCGGATCCACTCCGGGACTGAGAATGGCGGCCGCAAACCTTGTTTCCGGCAAACGGGGAACCCCCGTCACCACGACCCCCCCGCGCTTCCGCCACGTCGGGGCCAGATCCTGCATCGCCGGAGACTGGGATTCGTCAAACATGGTTACCTCCGCCCCCTGCGCCAAAAGCCAGTCGGCGGCCGCCAGACCGCTGCGGCCCAAACCCAACACGACGACTCGTTGACCATGCCATGTGGTTTTTTCCCCTTTCACCGCAGCTTGAGGGAGGCCAAGCCCGCCAGGGCAAAGACCGCGCTAAGAATCCAAAAACGCGTCACCACGGCGGTTTCACTCCAGCCGCGAAGTTCAAAATGATGGTGGATGGGCGACATCGCAAAGATGCGACGTCCCGTCAGCTTGAAGGAAAGGACCTGCAGGATCACGGAGACCGCCTCCATCACGAACACCCCCCCGATCACGGCCAAGAGCAGTTCCTGGTTGATGCAGATCGCCACCACCGCCACCGCTCCGCCCAGGGCGAGGGAGCCGGTGTCGCCCATGAAAACCTTGGCCGGATGACAGTTGAACCAGAGAAAGCCGAGGGCCGAACCGAACAGGGCCGCGCAGAAGATCACCAACTCCTCGCCGCCCGGAACCCTCGGAAGAAAGAGATAGGAGGCCAACTTGGCGTGACTGGAAAGGTAAGCGAAAATTCCGAGGACGAGCGCGACGGTCAAAATGCAGCCGGAAGCCAGACCATCCAGTCCGTCCGTCAGATTCACCGCATTGGAACTGCCGACGATGATGAAGACGAAAAAGAGGATCGCGGCCCACACCGGGAGATGCATCAGGAAGAACTCCTCCCGGACAAACGGAATCTGCAGTTTCAACGCCGCCTCCCGGGTCTGGGGATTCAGCATCAGGGCTCCGGCCACGCCGGCGGCCACCCCGCCCTGGACCAAAAGTTTTTTCCGCCCGCTCAAGCCACCGGAACTTTTTTTGCGAACCTTGGCGTAGTCATCACAAAACCCGAGGGTCCCCAGCGCCAGCGTGCTGCCCAGTGCCAGCCACAGAAACGGGTTCGTCGGACGCGCCCAGAGAACACAGGCCAGCGTCAGGGAGAAAAGGATCAGCACGCCACCCATCGTCGGGGTGCCTTTCTTGCTTTCATGCAGATCGGCCAACTTGTGCACCTCTTCCCTACGACGCAGCGGTTGCCCGAGCTTGAGCCGGAGAAGGGCCTCGATCACCCGGGGACCGATCCACAGGCAAAAGAGAAAGGAGGTCAGCGCCGCACCCACGGTCCGAAAGGTCACATACTGGAACACATTCAGCGGACCAAACCAGTGGCTCAGCAGACTGAGGTAATAGAGCATTATTTTTTTCCCTCTTTCAGTCGGGCGGCCACGACTTCCATTCCCTCGCGCCGGCTGCCCTTCACCAAAATCCTGTCCGTTGCGATCGCTTCCTGGATGTAGGCCTGCAGCAATTCGTCCCGTTTGGCGAACCACCGCACCCAGTTGCCGGAACGTATTTTTTTTGCGGCCTCGACCAAAAACTTGGCCTCTTCTCCGATCGCCAGGCACAGCCCGATCTTTCCCCGGGCCACCGTCGCCCCGGCCTCCTCATGCAACATCCGGCTGAACGAACCCAATTCGGCCATCGCCCCCAGCAGCGCCACGTTCCGTCCCTCTCCGGGCAACTCCTGCAGGGTGTGCAGTCCGGCGGACAGGCTGTCCGGATTGGCGTTGTAACTGTCATCGATCAACCACCCCTGGTGCAACCGCTCCAGCTTGAGCCGCCCGGCGGGCAGACGGATTTTTTCCAACGCGGAAGCGGCCGCTTTCGGCTCCGCTCCCAGTTCCACGCCGGCGGCCAACGCCTGCGCCGCATTCATCGCCATGTGGGCCCCGGGAACCGGAAGCAGAACTTCCATCCTTCCCCGCGGACCCTCGCAAACAAAACGGGTGGTTTCGCCCTCACACTCGACTTTTTGCAGACGGTAATCCGCCTCGGAGGACCGCCCCACCCGCACCACTCGGGCACGACATCCTTCCAGCGTCATCTTTTCAAAAGGATCGTCGGCGTTGCTGATCGCGAGCCCCGTCGGGGGCAAGGAACGGTAGAGCGCCCCTTTTTCGCGGGCCGTGGCCTCGAGGGATCCGGTGCCTTCCACGTGAGCCCATCCGATGTTGGTCACCAGTCCCGCCTCCGGCTCGGCCAACTCCGCCAAGGGCCCGATCTCCCCGGGGGCATTCATCGCCAACTCCACCACCGCCCACATGTCTTCCGCCCCGATCCCCATCAGGGTCAGGGGGACGCCAAAATGGTTGTTGAGGTTGCCGGGAGTGCGGTGGGTTTGGCCCATGGTTCCGAGCACGGCCGCCAGCATCTCTTTGGTGCTGCTTTTGCCCGAACTGCCCGTGACCGAAACGACCCGCACCGGAAGCATCCGGCGGTATCCCCGGGCCAACTGCTGCAGCGCCCTCTGGGTGTCCTCCACGAAAAGGAGACCGAAACCCGCAGGGATCTTTTTCACGTCCTGTTTTTGCACCACGGCGGCGATGGCCCCTTTTTCGGCGGCCTCCGCCAAATGGTTGTGCCCGTCATGTTTCGGGCCCCGGATGGCCACAAACAGTTCCCCGGGTTTGATGGTCCGCGAATCAATGCTGACTCCGAAAGCCACACGCTCCCCGTTGCCACGGATCACCTTGGCCCCCGCCAAATCAGCCAGAGTGGAAAGGGAGAGCGGCTTCATGCCCGCCCCCTTTCCGCCCACGCGCGCTCCGCCTCGCGACGGTCGGAAAACGGAAGCTTGGCACCTTGGATTTCCTGGAATTCCTCGTGACCCTTGCCGGCGATCAAAACCACGTCCCCCTTGGACGCACCGAGAATGGCGGCCCGGATCGCCTCGCGACGGTTTTCGATCACCTGCACCCTCGGCGTCCCGGAGACGCCGGACATCATCTCCCGGAGAATGATGGCTGGATTTTCACTGCGGGGATTGTCCGAGGTCAGGATGGTCTCGTCAGCCAAACCGGCCGCCACCGCCCCCATTTTTGGCCTCTTGCCCTTGTCCCGATCCCCGCCGGCGCCAAGGACGATCCATAATTTCCCCGGGGTCAAGGGCCGCAGGGTCTCCAAGGCCGCCCGCACGGCATCCTCGGTATGCGCGTAATCGATCAGGACCGTGATCTCCTGGGGCCCGGCCACCCGCTCCATTCTTCCCGGAACCGCCGGGGCGCGACCCAATCCGGCCGCCACTTTTTCCAGGGGAACACCCGCCGCCAAAGCTCCGGCCGCTGCCGCCATGGCGTTGGCCACGTTGAAACGACCCAACCAGGGCAAGGTCGCCGCCACCTCTCCCTCGGGAGCACAGAGGACAAAGGAACTGCCTCCGGTGCCCATCTTCAAATTCCGGGTGCACACCTCCCCCCGCTCCACTCCATACCGGATCAGCCGGACGCCGGTGGCACACTGTCCGGCCATACGGATTCCGGCGGGATCCTCGGCGTTGATCACGGCAAAGGCATGGGCCCCCAAGCCCCGGAAAAGTTGTGCCTTGGATGTTTCATAGGCTTCCATGGTTTGGTGATAATCCAGATGGTCCCGACCCAGGTTCGTGAAGATCGCACCGGCAAACTCCACCCCTTCGGTTCGCCCCTGGTCCAGCGCGTGGGAACTGACCTCAATGGCCGCGGCCCGACATCCGTTTTCTCTCATCTCCGCAAGATGCTGCTGGAGGTCCAGTGACTCCGGCGTCGTGTGCTTGGCCCCCGTTCTGCCCTTGCCCGTGTCATTCACCACCGTGCCCAAAAGGCCGGATTTAAGACCCCCCGCCTCGAGGAGCGACTGCAACAACATCGCGGTGGAGGTTTTTCCATTCGTCCCGGTGATCCCCACCACCCGGACCTCACGGGAGGGGTGTCCGTAAAAATTGGCCGCCATCCGCCCCAGAGCCCGTCTGCCATTCGCCACCCGAATTCCCGGAACCTTGAGATCTCCCAGCTTTCGTTCCGCCACCACGGCCACGGCTCCCCGTTTCAATGCATCCGGGACAAAGGCATGCCCATCCTTGACCTGCCCCTTCCAGGTGCAGAAAAGGGATCCGGGGCCGACCCGATTTGATTCGTAAGCCAGGGCCGAAACCTCGGTTTGGCGCTCTCCCTGCCAATCCTGCACCTTCACCCCGTCCATGACCTCGGTCAGCTTCACAGTTTTTCGCGGTTGGCCACCACCGCGCCCCGGTTAAGGTTCAACTGCTCGGCCACGTGGATGGCAATGTTCTTGAAGGCCGGGGCCGCCACCTGACCGCCGTAATACAACTTGCCCTTGGGCTCATCGACCATGATGGAAACCAAAAACTCCGGATGATCCGCGGGCAAAAACCCGATGAAGGAGGAGCGATACTTTTCCTTGGAATAAACCCCGTTCGACCATTTCTGCGCCGTGCCGGTTTTTCCCGCCACCTCGAATCCGGGAACCGCCGCGTTTTCCGCCGTCCCCGTGTCGGAAACGACTCCCCGCAGCGCATCGATTACCTTGTTGGCTGTTTCGGGTCGGATCACCTGACACACCACCTTGGGGATGAACTGCATCACCACCCGGTTGTCGCGGTCGACCACCGCCTTGATCAGCCGGGGTTCCATTCTTTTTCCCCCGTTGGCGATCGCCCCATAGGCCAGGGCCATTTGCAGATTGGTCACCGCCACCTCGTAGCCCATTGGAATCCGGGTGATGGAAATCTTGTTCCAATTTTTCAGGCCCCGCAGAAGCCCCTTTTCCTCCCCGGGCAACACGCCTTCCCCTTTTTGGGCCCGCTCGCCAAAACCAAAGAGGCGGGCGTATTGGTAAAGTTTCTCCTCCCCGACCTGCATCGCAAGCTTGGCCATGCCGATGTTGCTCGATTTCGCCACCACCTGGCGGAGGGTGAGCAACCCGTAGGGTTCATGATCCTTCAGCCAGTGACCGGCATAAAACATCTGTCCGTCCTCGCAGAAGTAGGTGCTTTCCAGGTCCGCCTTTCCCTCGTTCAGTCCGGCCGCCAAGGTGACCACCTTGAAGGTGGAACCCGGTTCGTAGGTGTCCGCGATCGGGCGATTCTTGAGCGCCTCCGGGTCAAAAGTCTGCCTCTGGTTCGGATCAAACGTTGGCCGGCTGGACATCGCCAAAATTTCCCCGGTGGCCGGGCGCATCACCACGATGTGCACATCCTCGGGTTGGAACTGCTCGATCAACGCATCCGCCTCCCGTTCGACGATGTGCTGGATGCTTTGATCCAGGGTCAGCACCACGTGGTAACCGTCCCTGGCCGGGCGGTCACTCAGGCGAAAATAGGGAATCTCCCGGCGCGCGGCGTCCCGGATGATCCGCCTTTCCCCGGCCACACCCCGGAGGTAGCGGTCCATCGATTTTTCCACTCCTGCCTCCCCGACCTCAAACACCGCGGGTCGGTCTCCTCCCGAACCGGCCTGCTCCCGCAGATTGACATAACCGAGGATCTGCGCGGTCTCCGTTCCGTTGGGATAGTTACGCACCGTCTTGCGCTCGAGCCGGATACTGCGCAGCCGGCTGGCCCGCAATTTTCCCTCCACCTCCGCCCCCACTCCCTCCGCAATCTTCTGGTACCGGTTTTCCGGATCGGCTTGGCCCTTCAACCACTCCGCCGACACACCCAGGATTCCCGCCAAAACCGGAAGCTCCTGGGGACGTTCCGCCAAAACCTTTCCATCCAGGCGCACCTCGATCAACGGCATGCTTTGCGCCAGAACCCTTCCACTGACGTCGAGAATCGACCCCCGCTGGGCGGGCACCGCCTCTCCGCAGGTGTGCATCCGGATCGCCTCCTCGCGGTACTCGTCCTGCTTGACCATCTGAATCCAGACCAACCGGATCGAAATCCCGGTGAATGCCGCGGCCAGCAGCATGGTCACCGTGATCACCCGGTGGCGGGGATTCATCGTGCATCCTCCTTGGCCAAATCGGCCCCGTTCCATGGACGACGCACCGGAGCTTCGACGATCTCCAACTGGCTGACGCTGATCAGGCCCAGATTCATTTGGGTCGAGCGATCGGAAAGTTGCCGGGGAGAGCGAAGGCGCTCCGCTTGCAGCCGGGCGGACTTGACCAGGTCATCCAAACGGCTTTGGGCGACCTCGAGTTTTTTCAATTCCGCCGCCGCCCGGATGTTCGTCACGTGTAAAAGGGCAAAAGCCACCACCAAAGCGGTGGTGATGCCGGCTCCAACCAAAAACCGCAGCAGTTGGGCTCCTCCCACCTGATTGGTTCGGCGGATCTGATTCCGGCTCACGCGGCACCTCCCGGCAATCGTTCCGCCCCGCGGAGCCGGGCGCTGCGGGCCCTCGGATTGGCCGCAATCTCCTCCTCCGTGGGGACCGCTTCCCCGAGGGAGCGCACCCACCGCTCGGGGTTGGCGTGTCCGAAAGCCATCCCGGGTTGGCGCTTTTCCTCTTCCGCGTGTTCCCGAATCCAATTCTTCACCGCCCGATCCTCGATCGAGTGATAGGTCAATACCCCCATCCGTCCTGTGGGCTTCAAAGCGCGGGGCATCGCGGCCAAGGCTTCGGCCAGACTTTCACCCTCCCGGTTGACCGCACGGCGCAAGGCCATGAAGGTGCGGGTGGCGGGATGTTTGGCTCCCGGACGGGGGGCATGGGTTACCCGGGAGACGGCGTTCGCCAGATCGGCGGTGGTGTGAAGCGGACGGGCCCGCACGATCGACCGCGCGATTTTTCCCGGATCGCGGTCTTCCCCCCCTTCCCGCAAAAGATTCCGCAACTCGGGCTCGGAAAGTTCGTTGACCAACTTTTCCGCCGTCACCCCGGCCTCGGGATTCATCCGCATATCCAGGGGCCCGGCCTGTTGAAAACTGAAACCACGCTCGGCCTGGTCCACCTGGGGCGAGGAGATTCCGAGATCCAGCAGAATGGCATCGGCGGGCCCCTCTTTTTCCATCAAACGACCCAGTTCGCTGAAATTCATCCGATAAAAACGGAAGCGCTCCGCTCCCGCCTCGACCGCCAGACGTTGGGCCTCCTTTTCCGCGGCCGGATCCACGTCCAGGGCCACCACGCGGGCTCCCCGCGACAGAAAGGCACGGCTATGTCCGCCACGACCGAAGGTCGCGTCGATGACCGTGCGTCCGGGAGCGGGTTGCAGCATCTCCATGGTCGCTTCCAAGAGAACCGGGACGTGCTCCACCCGTTAGGCCGCCGGTCGGAGCCGGAGGGTTTCCCGCCGGACTGGGCGGCGGAGTCCGATAAGCTCGTAGGGGTTTCTTTTGGGGAGTTTCACCACGCCGTGACCCTCCACCCGGCCGGATTCGTCTCTCCGGCACGAAAAGCCGCATGCCAACTTGCCCCGCATCATTTGTTTCCAGTCCATGATTTCCTCCAGGGACGCTCGACCTGTCCGCGCGGTACGTGCCTCCCGGGCCCGTCCGCCGGTTTCAGATTCGGCGTACGGTTGGTTTCCTTTCCTCCTCCAACTGGAGGAGTTCCCAGCAACGCTCCAGCCGTAGCCGGGCCTTCCGGCGGCGCGCTGGTTCGTCCGTTTGGGAAAGGGAGAGAGGGAGGCAGGCGAACGTCCGCTTGGACAAGGCCGGCAAAACAACCGGAGGGAGGTTCGACATCATAGGCCGGCATCCTTCGCCACCTGCTCGAAGGTGGTCGAGGGCGGGGCGATCCTCCCCCACCTCTTGGGATCCCAGATTTGAAAGTGATCCAGACAACCGATCAGAACGGCTTCGCGGCCCAGGGCCGCGTGTTGGCGGAACTTTTCCCGGATCATGATCCGCCCCTGCTGATCGGGCTCGGCCGCTTGGATGACGCTGGCCAATTTTTCGAGACTTTTTCGCTTAAGATCGGAGGAGGTGGCCCCATCGTTGGCTAGTTTCTCCATCTGCCGCCCGAGAAAACTCGCCGGATAAACCCGCAAACATCCATCCGAGGAAGGCATGACGAGAAATCTTTTTTCAAAAGCCTCTCCGCGCCACTCCGCGGGCACGGAGACTCGTCCCTTGGCGTCCAAGGAAAACTCAAACTGATCTGTATAGGCCTCTTTCATCGACATATGTCTTTGTTAACCACTAATAAACAGTATTCACCTCGATTACCCATTTTTACCCACCCTATACCACTACGGTCAACACGTTTTTCGCTAATTTACTGACCCCCAACACCCCCTGCAGGCCAAGCCTTAGCCCGGCCTCTATTCTATCTTCCTGGCTTGCTCCGGAGCCCAACTTTTCTCATTCTCCCTCCCCATGGCTAACCCCCTCCCCACCCCAGCCGAGGCACCCAATATCCTTCCATCGGAGAAGCCGGCTTGGCTCAATTCCAAAACCCTCCTCCCGATCATTCTGGTTCTGGGAGCGGGAATCGCCCTGGTCCTGTGGCAAACCTCCAAATCGGAAAAGGCCCGGGAGGAGTCCAACCGTCTTCTGTCCTCTAAAGCGGATGCCGAAACTTGGGCCAAGCTGATCCGCGACTATCCCGGCCAACCCGCCACGGCGATTGCCCTGCTGGAATCCGCCGCCGAGGCCACGGAAAAGAAGGATCCCCGGAAAGCCGCCGGCCTCTACGACCAGTTTTGCCGCGATTACCCCAAACATCCGCTCCGCTCCGCCGCCCGGTTCGCCCAAGCGAACAGCCTCGCCGCCGCCGGTGACCGCGGGGTCGCCCAAACCCTTTACCTCTCCATCATCACCGAGCGCCCCGCCAACCCCTTCCGGGCCGGAGCCGCCGTCGGGTTGGCCAACGTGCAAATCGCCGAAAACCGGCCCGAAGCCGCGCGTCAGGTCCTCAACGACATCTTGGCGGAAAATACCGGCAGCGCTTTCCTTCCGGATGCCCGGGCCCTGCTCGAAAAACTTCCGCCTCCCCCCATCTCCACCTCGGCTGCCCCTCTTTCCGTGGCTCCTTCCGCTCCCGCTCCAGCGGCAGCGCCAGCCAAGGCTCCCTCTCAACCCGCCAAATAACGCTCCGCGTCGATCGCCGCCATGCAACCCATGCCGGCAGCCGTGATCGCCTGACGATAAACCTTGTCCGCACAGTCTCCCGCACCAAAGACCCCATCCACGTTGGTTCGGCTCCCTGGCCCAAGCTGCAAATAACCGGCCTCGTCCATCTTGAGCTTCCCTTGGAATATCCGTGTGTTGGGCACATGCCCGACCGCAATGAAAACACCCGCACAAGCCAGGGTGGAAACCTTCCCGGTGACGGTGTCCTTCAATTGGATCCCCGTCACTTTCCCCTCCTTCAGGCCCTCCACCGACTCCACCACCGAATTCCAAACCGGCTGAATCTTGGCATTCCCCAAAGCCCGCTCCGCCATGATCCGCGAAGCCCTTAATTCCCCCCGTCGATGCACCAGATAAACCTTCGAGGCAAACCGGGTCAAAAAGGTCGCCTCTTCACAGGCCGAATCCCCTCCCCCCACCACCACCAGCGGTTGATTTCGAAACATCGGCAGTGCCCCGTCACACGTCGCACAGTACGTCACGCCTTTGGTCTCCAGTTCCTTCTCTCCGGGCACCCCAAGATGACGATGCCCCGCGCCCGTCGCCACAATCAACGCCCGGGTCTCAATCGTCTGGTTGCCCACGCGAATCCGGTGAGCGGATTTTCCCAGGGTCACCTCCTCCGCCACGACGCCGAACTCCACCTCCGCGCCGAACTTCTGCGCCTGCTCCATCATCTGCGCCATTAACGTCGTTCCATCCACCCCCTGGGGAAAGCCCGGAAAATTTTCCACGATCGAAGTGGTGGTCAGCAACCCGCCCATCTGGGCCCCGGTCAAGACCAGCGGTTTCAGGTTGGCCCGGGCCAGATAAAGCGCCGAGGTCCATCCCGCACATCCACTTCCCAAAATCACCACATCACGCATCGAATGGTGTTACCGCCTCCGCCCGATCGCGTCCAATACCCTTCGGGAATTTTTCACACCCGTATGTGTTTTTCTGCAAAAAAGTCTCCTTCTCCCCCCTCCGGACGCTACCAATTCTCCATGGCCCAACCCGATAAACTCGACGAAATCTTCCGCATGCAGGACATCCTCAACAAAAAGATCGGGGTCGACCTCGCCAACCTCACGCCTGAGGACAAGACCAAGTGGGCCCTCAACTACTCCCGGGCCATGACCCAGGAAATCGCCGAGCTGATCGACAGTTTTCCCTGGAAATGGTGGGCCAAATACCAAAAAATCGACGAACAAAACGCCCGCGTGGAGGTGGTCGATCTCTTTCATTTCCTCGTCTCCCTGGCCCAAACCCTGGGAATGACCGCCGAGGACATCTATCAGGGATACGTGAAGAAAAACGAAGTGAACCACAAACGCCAGGAATCCGGTTACGCGGTCAAAGACCACGCCGACTCACGGCACATCTAATTCCGGCTTACCAGGGGGCAATCCTTACTGCCACAACGTGGCGATCTCGTATCGCCGGTCCGACCATGCCGGATCGTGGGTGACCGCCGTCATTTTCTCCAACCGACACTGGGCGATCATCATCCGATCAAAAGGATCCGGATGCACCCGGGGGAGCTGATACACCTCCTCCGCGTGCCTGGCCTCCACGGGCAACCACCGGAAACCCGCCTCCTCCAACTCGCGACTCAACCCCTCGCCCAATCCCTCCGGGGCGGGCAATTTCCCGGCGGATGCCTTCACGGCGATCTCCCAAAGGGCCGCCGCACTCACATAAACCTGGTTCCGCGAATCCTCAATCGCCTGCGCGGCCCGGGCGGAAATCTCCCCGTCTTTACGGAGAAACCAAATCAGGGCCGGGGTATCCAAAAGAAGTTTCACAGGCGGGAGGAAAAACCCTCCAAAGGTTCGTGAAACTTCTCCTCGAGAGGACCAAACTTCTCTCTCATCATTCCGCGCTTTCTCCGGATTTCCGGCCCCTCACACGGCCTCAGTTCCGCCATCCTCCGCCCGTTCCGGGTGATCACGAAAACCTGCCCCTCCGCAGCCTCTCTCAGAAGCTCCGAAAACTTCGATTTGGCCTCATAAGATGGAACAAATTTCACATATCTAATCTATTATGACCGGTCTGACCGGTCAAATAAAAAACCGATATTTGGCCTAGAATTGATCCATGGAACCGAGTAATATCTTATTTCTGTGAGCCAATCCAAAATCAAATCCTCATCGAGGAAAACCGGTGCCAAGGCTGGTTCCAAATCCAAACTCAGTCCCGCCACGATGGGTTGCGACCTGCTGGTCCAAGCCCTCGAACATGCCGGGGTCGACACGATTTTCGCATACCCGGGTGGGGCAAGCATGATGCTTCACCAATCCCTCACCCGCTCCAAACAAATCCGCACCATTCTTCCCCGCCACGAACAGGGTGGCGCCTTCATGGCCGAGGGATACGCCCGGGCGACCGGCAAAGTCGGCGTGGTCATGGCCACCTCCGGCCCCGGCGCCACCAATTTGGTCACCGGCATCGCCGACGCCTACATGGATTCCGTCCCGATGGTCGCCATCACCGGTCAAGTCCCCACCACGGCGATCGGTCGTGGTGCCTTCCAGGAAACGGATGTCTTCGGCGTCACCCTCCCCATCGTCAAACACAGTTACCTCGTGATGCATCCCGGGGATATTCCCCGCATCGTGGCCGAGGCCTTCCATATCGCCACCTCCGGTCGCCCGGGTCCGGTGGTGATCGATATTCCCAAGGATGTCCAGAAAGCCACGGCCCAGGTCACCTGGCCCGCGGTGATGGATATCCCCGGGTACCGCCTCCCCCCTGCCCCCGAGGAACTCGCCCTGCACGAAATCCTCGGGCTGATTGAAAAGGCCGAGCGCCCCATGCTCTACGTCGGGGGCGGCATCATTACCTCCGGAGCCGAGGCTGATCTCCTCAAGTTTGCCCGCTCCACCGGTATCCCGGTCACCACCACGCTGATGGGGATCGGCTGCTTTCCCGAAACCGACCCGCAGTCCCTCAAGTGGCTGGGCATGCATGGGACGGTGTACGCCAACTACGCGGTGGACGAGTGCGACCTCCTCTTGGCCATGGGCGTCCGCTTCGACGACCGCGTGACCGGCAAGGTTTCCGAGTTCGCCAAGAAGGCCACCATCGTCCACATCGATATCGACGCCTCGGAGCTGAACAAAAACAAAGCCGTGGACCTGCCGGTACTCGCCGATGTCCGGTTGGCCTTGAAAAATCTCAACCAGTTGCTCGCCCGCCGCTCCCATGCCCACCTGCCCAAACGCTGGGCCAAATGGCGGGAAAAGATCGAGGGTTGGCGCAAGAAATACCCTTTCTCCTACTCCCCCGTTCCAGGGCGCATCATGCCCCAACAGGTGATCGAGGAGCTTTGCCGCCTGACCAAGGGCGAAGCGATCATCACCACCGGGGTGGGCCAGCACCAGATGTGGGCCGGCCAGTTCTACGACTTCCATCATCCGCGCAGCTTCCTCACCTCCGCCGGGCTGGGCGCCATGGGCTACGGCTACCCGGCTGCCGTCGGGGCCAAGGTCGCCTGTCCCGATCGCGAAGTCATCGACATCGACGGGGACGGCTCCTTCCTGATGAATGTTCAGGAGCTGGCCACCGCCATGGCGGAAAACATCCCGGCCAAGGCGATCATCATCAACAACCAGTACCTCGGCATGGTCGTGCAGTGGGAAGACCGCTTCTTTTCCAGCAACCGCGGGCACACCTTCCTCGGCGACCCCAACGACACCGGAAAAATTTTCCCCGACTACCTTCCGATCTGTCAGGGATTTGGTGTTCCCGCCGAGCGGATCACCCGACCCGAGGAAGTTCGTCCCGCCCTGCAACGCCTGCTCGCCTCGAAGACCGCCTATGTCCTCGACGTCATGGTTCCCTACACCGAACACGTGTTGCCCATGATTCCCGCGGGGGCCACGGTGAAAGACATCATTCTGGAACCGATGCAGCTCGGCGACGCCCCCCTGCAATCGGAAGTCCCGGGTTAGT
>Ga0214917_10002411_pt1 | contig 22727 bp, 28 predicted proteins | sample LL_1208_BB_MetaG_FD_177983 | JGI IMG/M metagenome (GOLD analysis project Ga0214917, IMG submission 177983) | Freshwater microbial communities from Lake Lanier, Atlanta, Georgia, United States - LL_1208_BB | ecosystem: Environmental > Aquatic > Freshwater > Lake | place: USA: Georgia | collected...
ACTCGGTTAGCTAAGGCGTTTCCTCCAATTCTAATATCAGAGGCACCACCTCCTCCGCAAGAATTATAGCTGACATTAGCCGGGTTAGAGGCAAAACCAGTTGCTCCACCATTCCAACCACCAGAATTGTTTCCACAACTTCCCATTCCACCTACATAGATATTTAGTGTTTGACCAGGAGTCACAGTTAGAGTCGCTGATATCACGGCGCCATTTCCACCAACAGCACCACCACCTTTAGCCCCAGCCGCAGTGACGTTAATCTGCGTAACACACGGTGGCACGACCCAAGTTTGAGGTGATCCGGTATAATTAAAAGTGATTGACTGTGAAAATATCCTAACACAAAGTGTTATAAAAATAAGATTAATAAACTTAGAAATTTTCATAATTTATCGGATTTATGATATATATAAATAAATGATTAAGAGTTTTAACAATTAAAAAATCAAATATTTAACTAATTGAATAGACCAGTGGTTTGGATTATTAAAATGTCGAGTTTGATTATTATTTGTTGATATCTTCAACCAATTTCTGCAAATGATCTTTAAGATTTAAAATATTTCTGTTTGCTAAAAGATAATAAACTTCAAACTCACTTTGGTCTCTAATCACTTTACCCTTTTCATTTACCCCGGTGATGATTGTCTCAACATTAAATTGAAACTCGCTTAATTCTTTATAAAGTTCATCAAGCGTTGATTTAAGACTTTCACCTAAGTTTTTAATCCTTCCCTCAATATCGTTTAATTCAATAGTAAATTTTTTTACCAGTCCAAAATCAGAAGATTGTGATATTACTTTACTCATTGAAAATTTTGGACCACTTTTGACTTTACCTGTAATCGGATCGGGTTTTCCACCAGCCGTAATTAGGCCACCTAGCGTTCCTGCTTCCCATCTCCTTTCTAATTCTTGCCCACCAATGATATATAATTCAATTTTATCAACGAATTTTAAGGCAATCATATAGTGTTCTAACCACGGTGATAGGTTTGGTAAAGTGTCCTTTGTAACATCGACATATTGTGTTTTATGGTCTACAAATTTTAATTGATATCGGTCTTTAGCTGTTCTAATATCAACCGGTGAATTGTCTTCTTTAACTCTGGAATCCGGTATCAAACCGGCTATAAATGACTCAAAAAGAAATCCACTTTGTGATGGGTTAAAAAAGTCTTTAACTTCATTTATGTAGTGTAGGAGTAGAATAGTTGACATCTCCTTTTGAATTGTGCCCCTTTTTAATCTGGAGATATATTGCTGTGAACGGTTCAACTTTGATAATTTTTCAAATTCAGACAATTTTGATATAAAAGACTCATAGCCCCTATTGTTTGTTCCTAAATTTTTAGCAAATCTTTTTACCCTTTTAACAATCTCCATATCAATTTTTACATTGACCCAACCTGTTGGTATAATTGGAATGACTGAATAGTAATCGCAATCTGGAGCATCATAATAATAATCATATCCAATTTTATACTTTTTTTGAATGTGTTGTGGAACTTTAATTGGTTCTCCTAAGAAATTTAATGCCCTGTTTTCTTCATCTTTGTTTACCGAAATGACATTTCCATTTTTATCAATTCCAGCAGGATAGAGTTTATTATCTTTTCCTAATATCCTGACAACTTTTCTACCAACTGCCCTTTCAACACTCCCCTTAATCAGCGGGGCTTCTTCGCCATTATAGATTAATCCACTGTCGTCAATAACTACGTCTAAAATCGGCAAATCAAGAGTTTGTGCCTCATTCAACTGTTTGAAAAATTTAGTGAATTTAATAATATCCATATTTGGTATATATTAATTTCTAATTATTAAATAGAATTTTCTACTTACCAAATAGCGACTTACCCCTTTTAACTCTATGTGTATGCAGTGAGAATCGATGGACTTCATTTGAAATATGACCTAGTTCGAAAAATTTATCAATCTCGACATCTTCACCAGAAGTTAGGTGTATAGTTCTTGGTTTATGACCAACTCCTTTTGATATCGAAATCAAATCTAATTTATCAGATAAATCAAATTCTTTAATAATAGCTAAAGCCACCGATAACTGGGTTCTACCACCATCAATGATAACTAAATTTGGTATCTGGAGTTTTTCTTCTATTAATCTTTTGAATCTCCTTCTTAAAACTTCACTGAAGCTGCGTAAATCATCGGCTCCTGAACCTTCTTTAATATTAAACTTTCGCCATTCATTTTTTGTAGCCTCAAAAAGCGTAAATCTAACCATACCACAAACAACATCAACTCCAGAAGTATGTGAATTATCAAAAGCATCGATTACAATTGGTGTAAATTTTAAGCCCAGTTTTTGTTTAATATCATCGGCTGTTTTTCTTTTTTTAACTACTTCAAGGGGCTTTATCAGGCCTTTTAGTCTAGCCAATAATTCCAGTTTATTTTTAATAACAGCTGCCTTTTCAAATTCTAATCTGTCAGAGTGCCACTTCATTTGCTTTTTGAATTTCTTTTCAACTGGGCTAAAATTAAAATTAAATATTTCTCTTATCCTCTTAATCGAGTCTAAATATTCGATTCTACTTGCTAAACCAATGCAGGGAGCCTGGCATTTTCCAATATGATAGTCTAAACACGGTTTGAATTTTTTAGCCTCGATATTTTCCAAAGTCAAATTATAAGAACAACTGCGAAGTACAAAAAGCTGACCTAATATATCTTGGCATTCTCTTGCCACTTGACCTGATGTAAACTCGGCTAAGATTTCACCGGTGATTTGTTGGTGGGGAAAAACTAAATCAATTTTTTTCCAATCTCCTTCTCCTAATTGCAAAAGACTTCTAATCGTTCTATCGTCTTTTCCTTTTATATTCCACTTTGGTTTATAGAGTTTGATTAAATCTTCTTCTAAAACAAGAGCCTCATTTTCAGATTCAGTAGATATGAAATCAACTGAATTAATCTCAGTGACTAATTTTATTGTTTTCTGACAAGTATGGTTTTTTTGAAAGTAGCTGGTGACTCTTTTAGGTAGAAATTTAGATTTTCCAACATAAATAATTTGATCCCTATCATCTTTGAAAAGATAACAACCGGCGGTTTTGGGAATTGAAAAATCTTTAATGTTCATTTTAATCTTCTGCCTGTATAAATAATATAGGTGTATTGATATATTCTATATGTCTAAATGTTTTTTGGCGTTTTCTAAAAACTTCTCAATGTTTTCTTTTCCAGACGGATTGGCCGAATGAACCAGATATTGGGGCAATCGAACATTTTCGTCAGCGCAATATTCAACAAGAAATTTTGCACAGTCAAAACCGGTTTTTTCCAATTCGTAGTGAAAATCAGCCAAGTCATGGTCGAAAGATATAAACTCAGGCACACCGTTTACTTCTACATATTGAACAAACTCATCGTAGTTTCTTACGATATCCCAATCGTTCTGTAAATAAAAATCATTAAACCCATTGGGAACTAGATTAATTGCTTCTTTAGGAATTCTAATATCATCTAAGAATAATTTATTATTTTTCATTTTTAGTTTGTGCTTATTTTTCCCCCTCGATACTTTCGTATAAGTTTGAATATTTCTGTAATGTCCGTAAACTCTGATGGTGGACTATCATTTCTACCTGGAAGAAATATCAAAGTAAACCCCCAATTTCCTCCAAATTTTTCTTCCACTTTTTTACCACAGATTTCATCAATATAAACCCAGGGTAAATTACCCACAAGTTTAACCTCAATTCCAATTTTTTTCAATCTCTCTACAAAGACCTTGATTTTATCACCAGTCAATTTTGTAGGGTCGTTTTCTCTTTCTATATAGGTTCCAAATTTTGTTTCTATTTCTTTCACCTCAATACATATTTATGAATTACCACTACTAATTTATCATCAAATATCGCTCTATCGTTTTGGATTTGAATGTCCATCATACCCAAGTCTTCTTTAAGTCTACTTGCCTGCAGCTCAACTTCGTGCTTGGCATCTTCGATATTTTTGAAGAACCCAAAATATGAATCGCATTTTCCTGTTTTATCACAAACTCCGTAAATTATCTCTCTTTCGACCATAACATTCCCATTTTTTATTATTAATATTCCAAAAATCTTTGACACCCGGTGTCATATGACAATTGTGTTTGAGTCCAAACTTATTTACAAACTCGACAAATTTATCATTATGACGGTTTCTAATAATATAGGGGCACTCTTGACAATTTTTTCTCATACTACAAATATAGTAATTTAATCAGAATTGTCCAAAAATAAATTAAACAAAATCACATTTGGTGATATTAAATTATATGAAACAAAAAGCAGAAAAAGAAAGTAAAGTCAACAAAGATGGTGGTATTTTACAGAAAAAAATCAACATCTATGGAGCAATTACCACACCAGGTGAGCTAATCAGAGAAACTATCACAAACTTTCTTTGGGGCTTTGTTGGAAACTCCATAGTTCTTTTTATCTCTAAAGAACTGGATGTTATGGTTTTTATTAACTTTCTAGTCTACTATAGTCTGATGTCATATATTGTCAACAGGGCCAAATACCAAACAAGACTGGGTCGATTTATTATCCTTCCAGGGTCCGCAGCACTCGGGGCATTTGCTGGATACAAAACAGCCCAATGGATTTCTCTCTTTTTCTAATCTACTTTAAATCGTCTGGTAATTCATATCCGACAATCTCAGTTTTTCGCCATCTCAGCTTATAGCAAAAAATGATAAATGAAGAAGACCACTCGCCATCTAAGCTTGATTGAAAATAAAGAGTAGAGTATTTTTTTAGTCTCTTGTTTTTAATGATTGATGAAATACTGGAGTCTTTTTTAAGTACGTCAAATATCGATTTGGCGCAAACTTTGCACCTATCACCTGAATTTTTTATCCTAAGTATTACCGGTTGATTTAGGGAATCCGAGAACATTTCACAAAAGTCGAGGGTAAGTCCATTAACCCAATTTGTTTGATAACTAATTGATCCGGGTCTTAGTCCCAATCTTAATCTTAAATTATCAATTGAATCACAAACCAATTGATTGACTTTTGAATTAGTAGTAAATAATTGATAGTTTTCTTTGTCTTTTTTTAGCTCTGCTTGACCATTTTGAATCTTGTTGTATGATTGTTTATGGTTATTTTCCCAATCAATTAATTGGTATTCTGATAAACTTTGAGAAATACAGAAACTGTGAATAATCAAAAACAGGGGTAACAAATTTTTCATAAATTTTCTATCCAAAAATTGTAAAATGTTTCAAAAAAACCCCCATTTTTCAATGGGCGTTTAATCATTTTTTTAAGCTTGTCTTTTGTTGATGATTGACCAAATCACACCAGCTAATGTAATTGCTGAACCAGAGATTTCTGCCCAGATTCCTGCGTCTAAAAGACCACCAGCAACAATAACACCTCCGATAAATGTCAAACCGTGTCTAACAATACCTAAAAGTTCTTCTTTAGAAAGTTTCATAAGCGTATTTTTTTATTTTATATATAGATTTGAGGATTCTCTATTTATTTTTTTCAAAAGTTTCTAATATTTTTTATATTTGTATATGGGAAAGAAAAAAGACAAATTGCACAAACTGTTAATTGGAAAACAACGCCAATCTCAAATCCAATCAGGTTTTTTTGATGGACGTTTTGTGCAACGATCTGAAAGTTCTAAGAAGGTTTACTCAAGAAAGTCAAAATATAGACCTATTTATACAGATTAAGCATTTATACTTAGACACATCTACATCAATATTTGTATTTTCTTTAGACAATGTTGTGAAACATCTATCTCAAGTAATTTCTAAACATATATAAAAGAAAAATAAAAAATGAAAATCGTTTATCTACTCGTCGCACTGCTTGTGTCGACAAATCTATTGAGTCAAAATTCCATTTGGATAAGATTGGAAAATGAACCAAAATTTATTGACCAAAAATGGAGTTTTGAAAATTCAGAATTAGATAGAACAATAAGTGAATACCAAATAACGTCCATCAAAAAGGCATTGCCTGTGGCGAAATCTACAAAATTATCAACTATTTGGGAAATAAGTTGTCAGTGTGATGTTAGAGATTTGCAATCAAATTTAAATAAAGTGATGGGAGGTGACTTGGCTCAATTATCACCAAAATACCAACCACTCTACACACCTAACGATTGGAATTTATTTTCCGGCTCAAATTGGGCAGTTGACTTAATTAACTCACAACAAGCTTGGCAAATTACACAGGGTAGTCCTAATTTTAAAATTGGAATTTCTGACCAAAACATAGATATAAACCACGAAGAGTTATGCGGTAAAGTTCTATACTGGGACTCTACCAACACACAAACCACCACCCACGGAAATGCAGTATCGGTGATTGCGGCTGGAAAAACCGACAATTCTATCGGACTTAGCTCGATTGGGTTTAGATCCAGTATTAATTTTTATAAAATGGACTATAATGGTATTTTACAAGCTGCGTATGATGGAGTCGATGTGGTAAATATTAGTTGGACTTCTGGTTGTTTTTACAATCAATATGAAAAAGATATAGTTCAGGAAGTCTGGTCACTTGGGACCTTCCTAGTCGCGGCAGCTGGTAACGGAAACACCTGTGGGTGGTCAGGATCTCCGGTCTATCCGGCATCTTACTCTGAAGTATTTAGCGTAAGTTCAATCGGAAAAACAGATAATCACGAACAAATACCGGGTGATACCACATCTACACACCAACACAATCTTACTGTAGATTTAGTAGCGCCTGGATATGAAGTTCCCATTTGTCCAGCCTCTGGTTGGTATATCGAGTCATCAGGGACTTCTTATGCCGCCCCGTTTGTCACCGGGACAATTGCTCTGATGTTGACTAAAAATCCGTGTTTAACAAATTCAGATATTGAATTTATACTAAAATCGACAGCAACAGATATCTATACAACAAACGGGCAATACTTTGGTTTACTTGGGGCAGGAAGATTAAATAGTGGATTGGCTGTTGAGTTAGCCTCTCAATTTTCAACACCAACTCTACAAGTTACCACCAATTGGTCTTCGGTATCTTTGGGTGAAATTCAAATTCAACCAATAGGTCTACAACAACCTCTAAATATTACATGGTCTAATGAAATGACCGGTCTACAAAATTCTGGTTTAGAGCCAGGATATTACAATATCTCAATAATCGACGCACATGGTTGTCAAATTGACACAGTGGTGAGTGTCGAGTCAACAACTCCAGAAGTGAATGATAGCTTATTTGACCCAGTAGACCATTTGGAAGATTTTATATCCGAAAATGAATACGCAGCTGGCATCGACGTTGTGGAAGATGATGTGATTTCGGTTTATCCAAATCCAAGTCTGGGTGATATAACGATTTCAAATGATTTTTTAAATAATTGGATTTTATTAGACGGAGGCGGTAGATTGATTATGATTGGCGAAAATAAACATCACAATCTCTCACTCAACACAGGTGTATACTTGCTTAAATTATTAGAAACTGGTAAAACAAAACGAGTCATCATACTATAATTTATATGGAAATAACAAAAGTAAGTTATGAAAAGGTTGAAGAAGCATTTGGTGAATTAAAACCGGATCTCCTAGACAAAAATGCTGTTTACTTTGGTTGTATCATCAAAGATAAACTCGTTGGAGTTGTATCTTATGTTGAACAGGAGAAAGTTATTTATCTCTGTCATGCCTATGTTCACGACGATTGGCGAGGAAGAGGTATCTATAAATTACTTTGGAATTACAGAGAATCCAAAATTTGGGACTCGGATAAAAATATTTATGCACACTGTAATGTCGATAGTCTAAAATACTTTATCAATAATGGGTATAACATTGAAAAGGCTCTTTTCAAAGTTGTAAAAAATAAAAGTCAAAGTTGGTAAAATAAATCACAGTTCATCATCACCGTGATTTACTGGCATGCTATCTTTTTCACTGTTATAATCCTGCCACATATGTTGGTAGTCATCAAGTGTTTCGATTTTATCAAACATTTCTTTTTCTTTCATCGCCGGTCGACTTCTATCGTATCTATTAACAAGAGATCCAAAAAAAGATTTACCCGGATTTATTTTTGTTTTTAACCACGTCTCAAAATTTTTGACCTCATCTAAACTACATCGGAGTTTCTTTGATAAACCATCATAAGTCCATTCTGGTAGAAATTCAGATTTTGTATCTGAGATTTGGCTTTCTCTAACAAATTCTAAAAAATATTTAATTCTTCTCATAGAATTATATATTAATCTAAAATATAGATTAATTTAACTTAGGGACATCACTCCAATCAGTAGTCCAATTTTTTGAAAGAAAATCGCGGCGTGTCATCCACATTTGGCTTTTAATTTCGGGTTTTTGTTTTTGACTAAATTGTTCGTTAAATAATTTAGGCGAATGGAAGTTTTCTGGAACCAAATCAAAAAACATAACTCCTGCCTTAGCCCAAAGTTTAGTTGGAATTTCTTCAAGTAGGTCAAATATTTCGTTCCAAATATTTTGAATATCATTCGATGGTTCAAATAATTGTATTTTTTTTGACCAAACAAAATAATCATCTTCAAAACGATTGGTTGTTGCAAAAATTAAAACAGTTTTACTTTTTAACTGCTCAGATTTTAACTTAGACGAAGCGTCTTCTATAAAATTCCAAATGGCATCTTGGACTTGTGTTTTTTGCCAAACAGTTCTACCAAAACTCCTAGAAGAAGTAACCACTTTAGGTTTTTTAAATTTAGTTTCAATGTCATAAACAAAACTCCCATGTAACTCCATCCAGGTTCTATACCCAACTACAGTAAACATCATTTTTACTTGATATGGTGACATTTCCTTAAATTGCCCGATATAATCAACACCAATTGAATTTAACTTTTTTTTCCACTTCCTGCCGATTCCCCAAACATCTTCAATGTCTAAATCATCAATGTTTGGACCAGTCCAATAAGAACAAACACCGGCCCACTTTGAATCTTTCTTTGCAACATAATTCATCAACTTAGCAATTGTTTTATTTGGACCCACTCCAATAGATACCGGAATTCCAGTTAGTCTAAGCACCTCGGATTTAATGATTTGTAAATAGTCGACTATCTCGGAGTCCGGTATATCACTAAGGTCTAAAAATGACTCATCAATGGAATAAACTTCTACTCTATCGCAAAATCTTTTTAGGATATTTGAAATTCTATCAGAGATATCACCATAAAGCACATAATTAGAAGAAAACTTGTGCATTTTTTCTTTAACTGATTGTTCTAGTTTAAAGACAGGTTGTCCCATTTTAACACCCATATCTTTAACCTCCTGGCTTCTAGCAATAACACAACCATCGTTGTTTGAAAGAACTACTGTTGGCTTTGATTTAAGAGAGGGATTAAATAACCTTTCACAAGAGACGTAAAAATTATTACAATCGATGATTGCTATTTTTTTAACTGGCATAATTTCCAAGTTATTACACCCCATAGTTTATCAGGGTTGATGTTATTAAATAAATCCAATTCAAGTTTTTCTTCACCATTAAAAACAACCAAATCATCTGGATTTGGCAAAGCGGCTCTATCGACCACTAAATAATCGCCCGGACTTAAACCTCCCTTTTCTTCACCTTCCCATTGAAAAAAAAATGTCGAATAAGGGTCTGTTATAAGTAAGTCGTTTGGATCTAATCTTTTTGTTGAGTAAGCCCGAGCAGGAGAACCAAATCCAGTTGTTTTTGTGTTTATTGTAAAACCATCCATAATAGACAAATTTAGTAAAAAAAATTGAATGTGGTAAAAAAAACTTTTAATAGTCGTCGTTGTAATCGTCGTCGTAATCAGGAAAATAGTCATCATCACTATCATCGTCATCATTTCGGTCAGTGTCAGCAAAAACACTATTTTCTTCAAACAGTTCAGATAAATATTGAATGTCATCATCATCTAATTCAATATCTTCAATAGTCAGTATATCACGGTCAATTGAATAGTCAATTTTTCCTTCTTTTTGATATGATTTAAGTGTTTTGTTGATTAACTTTCTATCCACGCATTCATCTAAATTGTAATATCTGTATATTTCCATAGTTATTAATTATATTTATTAAAAATCTGTTCAATTTGAGCATCTGTTAATATCGGTTTTTCATCAGCGATTGCAGATGATGTTCCTACCCAGAATTTTTCACCATCCTCTAAATAAATTACCTGTATATAATGACCACCACACTTAAGAGTCAAAATACTCTCGGTTAATTCAACCGGCATTAGGTCTAAGCTCCTATCGAAATTAAAGTTTCCGATTTTTTTAACGAACTCCCAATTTCGACTTTTATAATATTCGATTTCTAAAAGTTTTAAAAATTTAGGACCTTTTTTTAAAATCTGGTTTTTTCTAACACCATGCACATCTTTTTTATCAAATCCTAAAGTGATATGTGGGTCTAATTCACTCAGTTCAAATCTGGTTCTAATGGCGGCTAATTTATCTGATTTACAAACTATAAAAAAACATCTATTTGGACCATCTTGTGCTGTTCCTAAGCCCTGAAATTGTAGGTCATCTATTTCGAAATGGAATATCCTTTGGTCAAGTGCGTTGATAAATTTATCCATTCCAAAATGTTGTATACACTTTGCGTAGTCAGCAACTCCAATAACAGTTATATGGTATTTAGCACCATCTCTTAATTTTTGATTATCAGTAAATTTAGTGAAATCTGCTTCTCCGATTAATTTTTTTAATTCATCTAAGTAAGGTTGAACTTGCGATTGGTCTATTCTAATTCCTAAGTAATTTTGACCCAGTTTGTCTTTTAAGTAAGTGATATAGTAAGTCATAATGAGTTTATATATTAATATCTTTTTTTATTTAATAACGAAAAAATTCTGTTCTCTGGACCAGCTTGTCGGAAAATGGTGACAACTTGAGCTATAAGATCTAAAGTTACCTGTGTGATCAATCATAAAAATATCTTTACCAGTTACAAAATCTTGTAAAACAGGTTTATAGGAAACCATTTGAATATTTTGATTCGTTGACAAAATTTTAAAATTCAAATGGTCTAAAAAATCTATATCCATACAAAGATTGTTTTGCCAAATCAAATCTCCCGATTCTATTTTTGCATTTTGAATATCATCTAAAATAAATTGACAATTTTTAATATTATATTTTTGTAAAATTTTATTCGAGAAATCAACTCTACTTGGATGAATATCATATCCAACTATTTCAATTTCCGAAAAAATACTCCTAAAGTAAAAACACTGAAAACCAATGCTGCTGCCAAAAACAACAAATCTTTTCGGAATATCCACTAAATTTATCATCTGTACAAAGGTCGAAAATGGAGTAGTTCCCCAGGTAAATTGTAAAACATTATCACTTAATGAAAGTTGAACCCCAAGGTCTATCAATCTGTTATTAGCCCAATAATTATCTAATTCATCAAATAAATCCTTCACAATATTTTATCTAAAGTTGATATTATCAAATCGGAATTTTGTTCAGTGAAAAATTATAAAATGCTTAAATTTATTGAAGAAAATCAAAGTTTAATCTCTATATAAATGATTTAGTCTTGTCACTCTTAACTTATCAATAAGTTCTTCAAACTCTGTAAGTTCTACTGGTCTTTCATCATTTTCACAAAGCTCTTCTAATATTTGTTCTTTGAAATCTAAACCATTTGGCTGTATGTATTCAATATCTCCTTCAAACAAACCTACAATTAGATTTTTAAATTTGATAGCTTCTCTTCTGTTTGCAAAATAAACTTCACTGAACTCAGAACCTTCAATAGATATTTGACCAGTTGGTCTCATAGGGAGTTTTTGACCGTCTTCTGATATACCAGAACCGCTTGAAAGGCAAATATAAATATCCTGTAACCAAATAATTCCATTATGTGAATTGGTATATCCAGAGATATCATCTCCAAAATACCACTCTAAATTTTCAGCATCTTCTTCACCTACTGGATGAACACCTTGCATAATACCTATCCAGAAATTCGATCTATCTCCATCTATCCATTCCGACAAAACTTCATGATAATAACTATCATTAAAAAGTAAGCTTAAATAACAATTTGTAAATTTAACTTCACTTCCTCCACCTCTTACAAGTTTTAATTGAAATTCACCTAACTTTTTAGCTTCTTCAAATACTCTCTTTTTTATTGCATCTTTTTCTCTTTGCTCAATTTCTTTAGCATAGGCTGTCAGAGCTTCAGGTCTTCTTATATGACCCATTTTTTTAAGTTTATCAGCAGCACTTAAATAAGTAGAAGGGCTTAATTCTTCATTTGTAGATAATCTTGAAATACTCTCAGTATTATCAACTTCAATTAATTTCTTTTCAAATTTAATATCAAAAGTCCATTTAGTAATTTTATTAAATGTTCCTGGCTGATAAACTGATGTTTGAGTAATATGGGGAAATTGTAAAACATCTTTTAATTCAGATTTTATTTTACCACTACTATCAGTTCCCCAGAAATACCCCGGTTTTATTGTTTTAACTTCGTAATCATCTGGATTCTCTTTAAATTCGACATCATCTTTACAAGTAAAATCAACAATGTTGTAGCCTACTGATTTCATATAGTTTGAAATATCAGATATAACTCCAGATATATCACTCCAACTAAATTCTCTTTCTCTTGAGACATGAACTCTCACTGATTCGTGTTGATTATGATAATTTTGAATACTAACGGTTTTATGAAACTCAGAATCTCTTAAATCTAAATCTAATAACATATCTTCAATCACTGATTTATATTCGTGATTTTGATAAACAGCAACAGCTTCTTTATATGTTTTTAGATATCTCATTAATCTCGGTATATTTGATTTATTTTTATGTTTTTTGCAGAGTCTATAACATTTTGATAATTTACCTTATCAACTTCAGATAAAAGATTTCTTATTTGTTCGGCTCCTTCTAACTCACCTCTTTCTTCTTCGTTTGTTGCAATTTTTTCAATCAATTCGGAAACAAATTCAGGTGATACAACTTCTTTTATTCTATTAACAATACCATTTGGATTCCATTTTTTCCAATACCAATCATTTTTTCCTTCTAACATTTCAACAAGCATCTTTTTAAATCTCATAGCATCTGCCCTTGTAGCAAAATAAAACATATCTCTATCGAAAGAATCAAAAAGAGGTGAATTAACACTATTTATAGACAAATACATTCTATTTGGATAAGAAACACCATCATATTGTTCTGGTGACCAATTCCAATCTTTAAATGTTTCTTCGGTTTCTTCATCTGCTATCATAATTCCAAATTCAAACGGAAGTTGAATTCCATATTTCATACCCTCCCATATATAATCCCAGAGTAAATCTTTGTACCAATCAATTTCAGCATTTGGTATAATGAAAAACTTGCCCATCTTTTCTTGATTTCCTTTAATAATAAGATTGAATGGTTCAAATCTACTCATCTCGTCTCTAGTTTCTTGAAGTCTCATTCTTTCTTCTTGTTTCTCTCTTTGAGTTGCATAATCTAACATTTCAGCACCTCTTCTTTTATGACCCATCTTAGTCAATTTATCAGCGGCACTTTTATAAGTTGATGCTTTTAATTCTTCATTAAATCTTTTTAAGTATTTCATAATGTTGAGTATAATAAATTTGGAGATATCGTTCTTATATAATCAGCAGCATCCTCTAACTTAAATCCATAATCAGAAGAAAATGAATTCTCGGCTAAAATGCAAGATTCTAATTTCTCATACATATAATCAACATCCGTATATCCAGAAGGATAGTTTAATTCACTATTTGTAAAGAGCTGTATTAGTAAGTTTTTAAATCTGTTCACCGATCCTCTATCTGAGAAAGCGACTAATCCATTCATATCAGAATCATAATCCCAGAAATTCCATTTTGTAAATTGAACTCTATCATCAACTATTCTAAATTCTAAATTGAATATTTTTCCCCAGAAGAAACCATTTCCAAAGTCATAATCTGGACAAAGTTCCATATATTGTTTGATTAAATCTTCTGAAGTTGGAATTAGACCTAAGAAAAATGAAATACCACTTTCTGGTTCATCCGAAAAAGCCATCTCATCAAATGAAATGTCTAAATTGAAATCACCAGTTAATGTTTCACCAGTCTCTTCATTTTTGATAGTCATAGTAAAAGTTCCAAATTGAGCATAATCTTCGATTCTATCTTTCCATTTAATCATTTCTTCTCGACTTTCCATTTCACGAGCCCAATCTTTTAAGTCATTTGCTCTATCAGTATGTCCCATTTTATTAAGTTTTCTAGCAGCAGACATATAAGTCTGTGGTCTTAATTCTTCGTTAAACTTTTTTAAATATTTCATATCTTAACTAATATTTTTTTCATACCATCTATTACGAATCCAATCGCCAGATCCACCACGAGTTGGTAAATCATCATCATAAAGACCTTGAATTTTTATTTTTGTAAAAGCATCAACAGCCTTTTCTATATTTTCAGACCTACCACCAACAACTCTTAAAACATTCATAATTGCATCTTTGATATCACCTAAATGATTAGTTAATAACCAGTTTTTAAATTTAATTGCTGACTTTCTATCACTGAAAATACCATAATTGTTACTATTGGGGTTTGTTATCATTACATTATAAGAAGCAGTCCACATATAAAATTCTGCTAAAGTAGTTGGGGTAAACTCTCCACCATGAGTTTCAACTTCCCATCTAGCTTCAGAATCCCAATCATCTAAACTCCCATACCAATCGCTTAAGTCTATTTGTAAGTTAAAGCCTTTAACTTCTTTAGCAGTAGGGTTATTAGCATTCGGACAAAAATTTGTACTTCTACCACTTTTTTCAATAGTTTCTCTTGTAGCCTTAAATGAAAACTCAAAACTTATATTAAGTCCATCTTGGCCTGATTTCCACCTTTCAACTAAATCTTCTGCTAACATTTCCGGGTCCTTTCCCCGAGCCAATAATGAATTAAATTCAGCATTATATTTTTTTGGAGTTGAACCATAATAAATTCCAGTTAATCTAGGTTGAGTGAACGATAAGTCATTTGCTATAATATATGGATTGTTATTTGCAAAAATCATATTATAAAAACCAAACTCCTTTTCATCAGCAAAATCAAAAAGATTTGCCGCACTTTTTGATTTATTATAGTAATCAAGTTTACTACCAGCACTTCTGTAAGTCTTAAGGTCTAACTCTTCATTGAATCTTTTAATCCATTTCATACTTTTTATATATTAAAAATAATATATAACTATATGAAATGGATAAAACTTTTTGAGGATTTTAAAGAAAACAATCAAGAAGGAACTCTGATAACAAAAGATGATATAATCACATGTATTACACACGGAGGCGTTATTTACGCCGATATTATACATGATTTCCCAAACAATGACGAAAAAGAACCACTCTCACCGGTAGATATTGATAGTGACGGTGATATCACTGTGCAAATTGACCAGAAATTATATATTGTTAATCTAAAAGACGTTAAAAGAATTGAATATTAACCCAATATATCTTTTAATTTTGAATCTCTTATAATGTATCTAATTTTTTTTGAAATCAGTTCGTCACCTACATTGTGATTTAAGTCCGTCATATCATATTTTTTTGTGTCATATTCACTAATAATTTCAGATATAATAAGCTGATTTAGGTAAGAATCTCTATCGTGTGAAATCTGTAACCTCCTGATAGGTATGAATAGTTCAATATTATTCAACACCGACCAATCTATCAAATGTCTTATTTTTTGTGGATCCCCCTTATAGACATCAAGATGAAAAAGCATTAAATTTTTTCCAACTATCTTTTCATAATCTATTTTATCACAATTGCCAGTGCCGAACTTTGATGAAAATTCAGGCACATCAAATGGAGTAGGCAATTTATATTTATAGATAAGCAAACAATTTTTTAGTTGCTGGAAAAGCTTGATACAGGTTTTTGCAGAAGTATTCCAAGCATACTTATATTCATGAGAAGTTGAAAACTCTAAAATATTAATCACGGTCAAATATATCTAATATGTTTAAATTATATATAGTTTATATGAAACATCTAAAAAGATATAAACTATTTGAAAACTTAGAATCTGAAATTGATTTACAAGAATTAGAATCTATTCTTATCGACTTTAAGCAAATGGGGTTAGATGCCGATATCAAAGTAGGCTCATCTATTGTAATTAATTGGAATTGGGTCAATGATGAGAAAACAGGTGGATTAAAATATCTACGCTCAAGAGAGATTGACAGATATACAAAATCAATATCTAATAATTCACTTACAATAGAATTTTCTACACCCGGTATAGAGGAATACAATATTTCTGAAACATCAGAAGCATATGAGATGTTAAAAGGCTATCTTTTTGATAATTATAATTTAATTCCAAACTATATCAGTTTTCATAATCCTTTGGTATTTTTGTATTTTGAAGATTTTGATAAGATAAGAGAACTTAAAGGTGAAGATTTTTCCCAATTCTCATACGGTCATAATTTATCAAAAATAGAAGATACGATAAAAGCCCGTAAGTTAATTTTTGGATTCTACAGGTAAAAAAAACTTAAATTATTGACAGTGACACGAAGTTCTTCCACTTCCATCACAATCAGAACATTCCACTTGACCCCCTCCATCACAATCAGAACACATTATAGTCCCGTCTCCTGAACATTCATCACAACGATTTACGCCATCCCCATCACAATAAGAACATTCTTTTTTCCCACGAGCGCTACAGCGGTGGCAACTTTGCCTGCCGCTTCCTTGACAATCACTGCACTCTTCACCATCATCATCTTCGCCATCACCACCACAAGTTTCACAATCTTCTTCACCTGACCCATCACAGTTGGTGCAATCCACTTCACCATATCCCTCACAATAGGAGCACTCCACTTCACCCGAACCTCGACACTCACCACAACGAATTTCTCCGTCTCCATCGCATTCGTAGCAACGAATTTCTCCGTCTCCATCACAATTGCTGCATTCCGCCACACCTGAACCACCACAATCGTCACATGAACCATTTCCACCATCGGTATCAGTTAGTTCATATTCATAATCAAAATTTGATGAGTTATAAAGCGTTCCATTTCTTGGATTATAATACTTAAATGAATCCATATAAGGATAAGACGAATACTCACCACCATTATCTAATTTAACAGAGAATTCACCCTGTCTTTTTTCAATTATCTCCCCGGTTTCTTTATTTCTAAAAACAAAATCAGTATATTCTGAAAAATCTTGTTTTTCTTTGAACCAATACCCGTTTTCTCTTGCCCAATCTTTGAATAGTTGTTGGTCTGCAGTTCTAATAGTATAGATTCTATCCATTACTTTAGTTGATACCTCATATGGTTCCATTTCCCAAAGAATAGCTCTTCCTGCTATTTTACCTTCTTCATTTTCAGATAATAATATTAAAAGAGATACTTGACTATTATCCGTATAAATGCTAAAATAACTTTGACACCTATCATAACGCATACAGGAGTTTCCTAAATCACCTCCTTCAGATTCATAGCTACTTCTATGATAATATTTTTTAATATCATCACCTTTAACAACTCTAAATCTTTCAGTTAGAACATTCTTAAGTTTTTCAATCTCAGCTCTATATTTATAGACAAAATCTTCTATTTCGGCATCCGTGAACTTTACTCCAGATTTATTCAACAACGCTCTTGTTAGTTTACCAACACCAACTTCCGAGCTTTTTACAACCTCTGGTCCGGTAATTAAACAGGCACTATTTGCTATATTTTGGTATTTTTTTCCACTTTTGACCCACTGAAAAAGAGCCAATGAGCCACCAGATTGATATAAAGAACTAACCGAGTCAAGCAGGCTGCCTGATATAAATTCAGAAATTTCAGATATAGTATAATACTTGATAACTTGTCCAATTTGACCATCTTCAGGAGTTTGATATTCACCTTCAATCTGCTCTACGCCACTTTTGACATTTTTACTAAATTTCTCAGCAAGATATGAAAAAAAATTATTATGGCTTTGGTCACCTCGAACTTTGGCAATTTTTCCAACTTTATCATCTGGTTTAAAGAAAAGAACATCAGTCTTATCTTTGTTGATATCAATATAGTTTTGATTAATATCTAATTCTTTACCTTCAATATCGATTAGATTTTTTGAAATTGGTGAGTCAATCCTTTTAAGGACCGAAATCAATTCTTTAGAGAAGTCTATATTAGCCTCTAACAGTAGTTGTAGACCCGATTCAGACAAAAATTGGTCATATTTATGAAGTTTCATAGGATTTATATATTAAAAAAATCTTCTGAAAATTAGTTTTTATGAAAGGGCTGAGAGGAACGATATATATATTAATATGATAATTAGCAATTATGTTGAAATGACTTTAGGTGTTAAGAATTGTAAAAAAATGATCAATAGATATAACTTATCAGAATCTTTGAAGCCTGGTGATGTAGTAAAAATACCATTAGAGATTTTATCAAAATCATCTCACTATGAAATAGAAATAACATGCGATTACTGTGATAAAAAATTAAAAGTTCCATACAAAAGATATAATCTTTACACCTCAGTAATTGGAAAATATGCTTGTTCATCAAAAGAATGTTCTAATCAAAAAATAAAAGATGTGTGTCAGAAAAAATATGGAGTTGATAATCCGTTTCAATCCGAAGAAGTTAAAGAAAAAATTAAAGAATCTTTAATTGAAAAATATGGAGTAGAGCACCCTATGTATATGGAAGAGACTAAGAATAAAATAAAGGAGACTTGCTTAGATAGATATGGGGTAACAAGCTATACAAAAACAGAGGATTATAAAAAGAAAACAATTGAAACAAACTTAGAAAAATATGGAACTGTTCATGAATCCAAAACCAAAGAAGGTCAAAAAAAAAGAAAGAAAACAAGAATAGAAAAGGGTAATCAAATTCCAGATGAATTATTAGAACCATACACTATTTATAGGAAGTTAGTAGATAATAATCTCGATATAATTAGAAATAAATTTTTAGAAGATTGGGATGGTTTTGATTATTACGATGGTGAATATATAAAAAATAATTTAAGTATAGATTGTAAAAGTAGACTATATCCAACTATAGATCATAAAGTGTCTGTTTACTATGGATTCATTAACAATATATCAGTTGAAGAAATATCTGATAAAAAAAACCTATGTGTTACTAAATCATATATCAATAGTAAAAAAAGAGAACTTAATGAAAATGAATTCTTAGAAAAATATGAAATAAAAAAGAGGATTTAAATCCCCTTTTCACCTTCTAGTACTATCTGTTTCACTCTACTATTGGTTCCACTGAGTGGACATTTAACACCAACCGAAATGATTAGTACTTTACCTTTTACCTTTGAGAAGTCTAAAGTGTCTGTATATCCATCTGTGAGTAAAACACTATTACAATCATTATGGTTTTCTACAATGTAATCAATCATCGGTTGTAAACATGTACCTCCTAATCCCTTAATTGGAATACTTTCCAATTGTTTTTTACTTTTGATGTTTTGAACCCATTTGACTTGTGTGTCCGATTCCATAAAATTAATCTCAATGTCGTTTCTATATACATACGACAATACTCTTTCAAATGTGCCTTGTCCTCCCATGCTACCACTGGTGTCGAGTCCAACATTGATCTTGGTTTTAACTTTTCGGTTGCCTTTCAAACCAGAAATTTGCTTACGATTTGGCTTGACAATAGTTCGCTGCTTAATTGTTCCAAAAATGACATTAGAAATAGCCCTTTTAATTTCTTTAAGATAATCTTTTCGTTTCTTTCTAAGTTTATTTAAGGTTTGTTCGATATTTCCAGAAGAAAGACCACGAGCAGCTAGGCGATCCATAACATCTTTTACCATTGCATCACGCATGTCCTCAGGAACATCGTCTCCAATGTGTTTATCGAGATATTCACCGCTGCCGTTTTCCATATCTTCAAAGATTTTCTCTTTAGACCAAGTATCTAACGAGTCGCCGTCTTTTGAAGGATTTTTACCATAAGGCCCATAGGAATCTTTACCGCTGCTATCTTTGTCTCCATTTTGACCGGTGCCTTTGCAGTTGGGGCAATCTTTTTCACCTTCACCCTGTCCGTCACCAGATTCGTTTTTAGCAGATTGTTGTGATTCGTCTTTTTGACCTGACCCACTATCATTTTGTTGTTGTTTTCCAGTTCCATCACAAGATTGACATTTAGATTTTTCTTTATTGGATTTTTTCCACTTTTCTTTTTCATCTTTCATCCACTCATACAACTCTTCAAAGATTAGTTTTCCGGTATATTCTTTTGGAACAAAAAGTGCCATGTTTTTCCCATCTGCTGATTTTGGAATTTCAACAAAAGCATGTGGGATATCTTCCCAGATAATATGATTAATAATCATATCTTGGACAATATTAGAGAGCTTGTGGTCGTATTGACCAGTAACTGTTCTTCTGGGGTGGTCGAAAAGTAAGTGAAAATCTTCGTGTAGGGTAATAAAGTTTACTTCTTTTTGAGACATATTTTCCAAAAATTTTGGAGAATAGTAAAAGTTCATGCCTTTTGAAGTGATGTTTACAGCACAAGTACCAATTGAATCTTGTTCGTGAAACAGGACATGGAGATTGAATTCACCATAAAACGGCAAATTAATTTTAGTATCAATTAGCATTGTTTGAATGCCATTCAGAAGCTTTTCGTGGATATTTTTAATTATCATTAGTGTGATTATTTTTTAACAAATATAGAGATTATATATTATTTATACAACAAAAAATGTAATTTTTTTTGCTAAAACGAATCAGTTTGACTTTGATTAGATTGATAAGAATTTGAACTACAAAGTTTATCAAACTCTTCATCTTGTGAGAACCCACTTTTTATCATTTTAGATACGAGTTGATGCCAATTTAATTTACCGCGGTATTGAAACTCACCATCAACAATAGATATTTTAGCTTCAATATCTAGATTAGAAATCTTTCCAAAAATTTCTTTTTCTAACTCAAATTCCTGATTTGTGATATCATCGGCTTTAGCAATCTTAATTTTATGATACCCTTCTGTTAACATCGTAACAATAACATCACCTTTCAACTTCATGATATCTGCAATCTTCAGAGCGATTTTTGACTCTTCTTCCGTGAGGCCTTCTATATCTTTAATTTCTTCTGAAACAAAAAACACATAACCGTTTGGTTCATCACCAGGTTTCATAGTTTCAAGTCGTGTTTCTAAAATACCAAGAGCCTCTGATTTTTCTTCCATTTTTTGTTCAGCCATTTTAACCTCATTTCTTAGTCTTAAAATTTCTTTCTGAGTTTCTTCAATACGATATTCTAACTCAATAATCTTTGACTCATTCATCCTACGGAAAGATTCTTCCATATAGGACTGGGCTGTAGTTTTTAATTTATCACCAGGAGCTGGTGGATTTTCATTTACTTCAATAATTGTTTTAACATCTTCTTCTGAAAGATCTTCTAACATAGAATTCATGACTTCTGAAAGTGCGTGGTCTTCGTCAAACTCTTCATCATCAGGACCAAATAAATCGTCAAGTAAACTTAAACCTTTACCAGATACTTCTACTTTTTCTTCTTCATCAAAAAGGGATTTCAACTTATCAATTGGTTTTTGATTTTCAACTTCGAGATAACACCTCATGCCATCGACATCGGTGAATTCTAAACCAGATACGATGAATTTGTTTGCATAACCAGTGACATCAATTTGGTCAATTTCATTTATAAACCGCTGAATCATCGAGGTATCAGTTAGTGATGTTCCTTCTTGTTCTTCAAATTTAATTGTCCCATTGTCACAAATAGTGATTTTGAAAATCACGCCTTCAAGAATTCCAGACAATTTTTCACCTTTTAAAAAGGCAACATCGCGTATAAATCTTATTCGCCTGCCGTTGACCGCTGACACAAAGTTTAAGAATTTTCTTTTTGGTTTGAAGTCTCCAATGACTGGCTCAGATTTAATTTGCGTATTATCTTCCATATTCTAATTTTTTTGACAAATATAACCAATTTATATCATTAATGAAAGGATTTTTTATAATAATTTAATTTCATCAATCTTCGTCTACATAATCTATAATAGGATTTCCATATTCATCCCAATAGAGGCCATTTTTTGAAAATTTAACATTAAAGTGGTGATTGTCAAATTTGGGCATAAAAAATTTAACCAATCTGGCTAAGCGTGAGTACAAGTTTTTGAATTTATTAATTATCATCGTCTAATATATTATCAATTCTAGAATTTCTACTGGGGCAAATTTTTGATTCAGCAATAAACTCTGATTCACCCCACTGTATAACCTGGCCTCGATAGTTCATCGTGCAAATTTCATAGTTAATAAAAAACTGTTTGTCAATTTTAACAGGGTGAAAGTCCAATACTAAATAATCAGTAGATCTATCATCGCACTTAGAAACAAAATCACCAATAGAAAATTTAGTTAATTGTATTTCTTGACCGTCTTCTAAATAAGACCATATTTTAGAAAAGATGTCAATAGTATCTTCTAAAAAAAGAACATACATCATTATTGAAGACAATTTGCCATTAAAATTATAAACAAATCTAGTGTATTGTTTATCCTTTACTAAGTGTGTTTGCTGTTCTTTAGATTCTACAATTTTTTCACCCACCTCAATATCGCTTATTTTCTCGACATCATTATTATTATCTTGATAGTA
>Ga0214917_10002412_pt1 | contig 22724 bp, 22 predicted proteins | sample LL_1208_BB_MetaG_FD_177983 | JGI IMG/M metagenome (GOLD analysis project Ga0214917, IMG submission 177983) | Freshwater microbial communities from Lake Lanier, Atlanta, Georgia, United States - LL_1208_BB | ecosystem: Environmental > Aquatic > Freshwater > Lake | place: USA: Georgia | collected...
AATTGCATTCTTGTCTCCAATTAAAAGACTTCCAAGCATAATTCTTTTATCAACAATTAAATCTTGCAAGAGTCTTTCAATTGCAATTCCTTTCTTTAGAAGATTTCTCGATGTAAGAGTATCTTCGTCTTTTGCTGTCATATATTTGATTTCAATTGAATCTTTTCCATGCAATGGGTGTCCTTCTGGATAGAACATACCTTTTGATGGTAACTCAACGTGCTCTGTTGGTACAACAAATGAAAGTTGTTGCATCAATGCAGCAGCAGCAGAATCATCTTGTTCTGCTTTTGGTGGGGTCATACCCAACCTGTCTAGGTTATTTCTCATTTATTCCTCTTATTTAATAACAACCCATTGTGGGACAAATGTAACGGAGATTTCATTAATATCATCCGAACCATATTCAAAGGAGCCAAAATCTACGCTTGTAATTCTTGGATTATAGAATTCATATACAATTTCTCTATTTAAAACAGATTTGTTGTTTTTAGTAGAAAAATCTTTATTTGCAAAACGAATATTGTTTTTAACTTGAATCAAATTACAAAAGATTGGCAAATCAATAACACCAGTTACATTTTTTGATAATTCTGATGTAGCAATCTCGGAAGGGTCAGAAAATTTATCAATTAAATTTATTTGAAGATAATAATTAAATATTTCTCTTATTGAAAGTTTTGAAGAAATGTCTAATTGACTTTCTAAATCAGAAACTTCTTGATTATTATTTACATCATTACCTGTACTATTTTCACCGCTTGTAATACCAAAATCAGCAAATGTTATTGTAATTGGTTCCCAATGAATTGCTCCGTTTTGAAAATAGTGAACATACTCGTTAGCATATGCTCTTTCAAATTCCACTTTCATATTTGGAGCAGATACTTTTTTGGCAAAAAAACTCAATACTTTATCATCAGTTTCTAGTTCAATTAATTTTTCATTTAATCCACTAAAATTAACAATAAAATTAAATTTATTATATGGTAATGCTTGCTGATTTTTGCCACCAGTATTCCAAAACATCAATCACCTATTATGATTCTAATTCAGAATTGAATGATTCAGTTTCAGAACCAGCAGCATAAACTTTAATATCTGCCCAATCATATCGGAATGTTAACTGAACTTCATTAATATCATCGGAACCATAATCAAGTTCACCGAATGCCATTTTTTTAATCCAAGCATTATTAAGAGTCCAAACTTCAATTGGAGAACCAGATGCATCAAGTTGAATAATTTCGATTCTATCAAATTGCGCTGTTGCTGTTGATTTAGCAAATGTTCTCAATGTTGCACCAGCACCGCCAGCAGAGGCATAGCCTTGTGCTACTGGAGATTGATACCCCGCAGCAAGGAGAACTCTATATAAGCCTTCTGCAACGTCTGTAGCAGTTGCTTGTGGAGTTGATGTATCAGCATCGCCAACGCCACCCAAGCCATTAGGGTCAATAACAGCAGCCGTTATTTCATTCCATGTTGTTGTTGCTGGAAAGTAATATGTGTGGCCTAAGAACTTATGTGTAGCCTCAGAAATTGTTATTTCTGGTTTATTGACTTTCTTGACTATAAAAGAAGGTAGTGCATCAGATGCAGCACCAAATCTTAACAAGAATTTAAACTTTCTTTTTGGCTCAACGCTTGCTTCATTCCAAAATGCCATGTTTTATGTTTCCTTTTATATTATATAGTCAATTAATCAATAAATGATGCGCCAGAATCTGTAATTGTAAAGTCAATTGCGATAAATTCTATTGCTCTTGCTGGCTTCAAGAAGATTTTGGCATACATGATATTTCTATCAACCAAATCTGGTGTTGTAGTGGTTTTGTCAAGGATTACGCGATAGTCAGAAAGACCTAGGCGAGACTTAACAGAAGCAAGGAATGGATTTGCTTGACCCAAGAATCTACTCCAAGTTACATCAACATTTTGGTCAAAGAGAATTGTTGCAGCAATTCTTGAAATTTCTCTCTTTAAGTAAATCATTAATCTACGAACATTAATTCTATCAAGTGCAGATGGAGTTACTTGTAATGTCTTTTGACCAAAGATAACAATACCTTCTGCTGGGAATTGAGCGATAGGATTGATGTTGGCTTCATAAAGTGTGTCTCTATCAGTTGAAGAAAGTCTTTGTGTTACGCCGATAACTGGAATGCCGCCACGACCCTCAGTAAGACCACCACGGGTGAAGCCTGCTGGAGCGAACCAAAGTTCTTGCGTTCTTTGTCCATATGACATAGCGCCAAGTGCTACAACAGATGGTGGAACGAATACAAGTTGGTCATTGATGGTGTCACGGATTTGTACCCAAGGATAATAGCAAGTACCATAACTTGAATTTAAACCTCTTGATTTAATGTCAAGTGCTGCTTGTCTTGCAGTTCCAGCATATCTTGAAGTTCTATTTGAAAGATATTGTTCTTGTTCTGGAATATAAACGTTTGGAAGGTCTATAACGGCAAGTACATCTGCTCTTGCTTCACAGGTTTGAACCAACTTGGTTGTCAAAGGAGCATAAGTAAGACCGGGAACACATGCAACATCAGTTACTAATGTTTCTGGGTCTGAGATTGTATCTATTGCTCTGCTAAGAGTAAAGTATTCGTAACTTGTACGTTCAGTTGGTGAACCGTCAGAAAGAATCTTGTTTCTAAGTGGGTCTGCTTCTGTAATGTCGAATCCGTCAAAGCCGTTATAGAATGGCATTGTGAAACGATTGTAAGCATTAGAGCCTGTTATAATTGAACGATATCCACCATTTACTGCGGTAATTGATGTGGTTGCTGCTCTAGAGCCAGATACATAAACATATCCAAGTCCAGTAGAAGTAGAACCAGAAACATCATCTAATGAGAATACAAATGAATTTTCTCTATAGGCTTCGTTACCATAATCATATTGGTCGTCACTACCAAATGAAGATGGAAATGCTCTTACCATATCAGCATAACTGTAATCATAAGTTGTATATGCTGTCTTTTCACCAGTTGTGATACCAAAGTATGCATTTGTAACTGGAGAGATGCAGATTGTCTTAATGGAATTGCTGGGAATACCATATTTGCTGTTAAATTAGCAACTGATGCCGATAAGAATACGCCGGAATTGTATGCTCTTGCATATCCACCAGAAACAACAGTATTAACAGGAGCAGCAGAAGAAGAATTATTTATAATTGGAATTGTGAAACTTTTTGGTCTTGGTGGTCCAAAGAAACCAAATGGTAAGTAAGTTGGGTCTATTGCACCAGCATCAACATCTGCATCCATTTCGACGCGAACGTGCTTTGATACATTTGTGTATGTACCATATTCTTTTAATCTCTTTTCGGTATCATCCCAAGCAACGTATTTATCGCCAATCTTTCTTGCAATATAATTTGGTGAAACTGGATTTAAGTTAACATTTGTGTATTGTTCGACAACGCTAACATTGTTATCAGAATCTGTAACTCTTCTTAATTGTACAGAGAATGAACCGTAATCATCAAAATCAGTTGCTGGTGGTTTAATGTCAGTAATGGATACTTTGATGTTTTGTTGTAACCATTCTCCGTTATCTAACCCAACAAATCTAAATAATTTTTGTTGTAATGCTGGATTGTATGAACCAGAGTTTGTTGTTAAATCTTGACCAATAATCCAGCCTGTTTTTGCTGGTCTAGTTGGAGAACGGAACTTGTTGTAACTTACAGTACCGCTTACTAATGGGGCAATAAATGCATATGTTGATAATGAACCAAGTCCAACTACTTCATCAAGGCTTCTTTCGAAACTTTCTCCAAGCCAATAATATTCAACGTTGCTTGGAGCAGTAATTTCTGAATTTGTTAAGATTGGATTAGTATTAAATACTTTTCTAATGTACTTATCGGAATCTACATTAAAGTTGAAGTTTGATGCATATGTTCCGTTTGGAGTGGTAACTACAGCATAAAACTCTGAGTATCCACCATTTGATTTAATAAGAACGTTAGTACCAGATACATATGTTGGTGATGTATCAGAACCAGCAAATGTTCCAGAAAGAGCAACAGAACCAGTCTTCATATACCAAATGGCAGCGAGTGTACCAGAAACTGTGGAACTATCTGAACCAGATTGCATAACAAATAAACCGTATGCACCACCACCAGAATCGTTAGTAGCAAATGTTGGTACTTCCCAACCTGCAACACCATCTGGTGTAGCATTTGGACTTTGTGTACCGAGTAAGCGAATAATATTAACAGCAGGAGTGTTCGTTAACCATGCTTGTGCAGCATAACCAGCATACATTGTTCCAATTGTATTTCCATCACGCCAAACATCATCACCAGATTTACCGGGAACTGGATTTCCAAAGGTTTCAACCAATTGTGATTTAGAGGTAATATAAACAGGACGATTGGCTGGTCCTCTTATGAAGCGACCAATGATAGTTGGTCCTACAAGGTTAGAAGTGTTTGGAAGTTGGGATTCATCAATCTCTTGAACTTGAACACCGGGAGAAACGAATCTATATGAGGTTATAGCCATATTTTTAAATACTCCTGCTTTTAATTATCAATAGTAAATAGTAGTAAATTGTTCAAAAATCACTATTCCCTATAAGATGTTTTATTTTTAGAGGTATTTAGAAACCATTGTTCGTCTTCCAGCACTACATGCTCTCTAGGAAAAGCAACTTCAACAGCATTTTCTCTATATACAACTCTTGGTGATTCTTGATTTTTATCTTCACCAACCAAATAACCAATAACTTCTATTGTTATTGAAGCACCATAATTTTTTCTTTCTTCGTTTAATGCTGCTGCATTACTTTCAAACGTAAAGTCGCCTTTGATAAATGCATCATAATGATGATTATCATATTGCAATCTAATAAATCTTGTATTACCATTTTTGGTAAAAAATGGAGTTGTTATTTCATTTAATTGTTGTTGAAAATCAGTTCTAATATTTATTTGATAAGTTACTGAAACGTGAACTGGAACTGGAATTGTCATTGTTTGATAAACAACTTTTGGTATTCTTTGTTTATATTTTCTTTTATCATCATACATTGGATAAACTTTATTATCTATTCTGTATTGTTGTCTTGTTTCAGTACCAGAAGTTGTTGTTCTTTTTGCTTGTGCTGCATTAACAAAATTAGAAGTTTTATCTTGATTTATTCTTCTAGATATTGTAATTGTGCCACCTTTATAATCGTTAATAGGTCTTATGTTTGCTGGTAAACCTGTTTTATTTGGGTCTTTATTAATTGATTTTCTTTCAATTGTTATCAATGGTAACTTCAACATCCCAGAAGAATCACGAATATCTTTGTTTGATTTTATTTGATGTGTTCTTTCAGCAGATATCCAAGTTATTGGAACTTTTTTCCAACCATCTTCAAATGTTGAATATACATCCATATCGACATTAAGCCAATTATAAAATGCCATATCTATTGTTTCAATTGTAGAAGGAGAAATAGGTACTATAGTAGACATTGTTATCCCACAAATACCAATGATGGTATTTTCTGTCCAACTTTTTGAAGATTATCTGATAACGTACCTTGTTGCTCAATAATCTTTGGATAAGTCATTTCAGCAAGAATTGTCTTTAATTCATCGCGCAATTCTTTCTTTTCCGCTGCTGCCTCTGTTAATAAAGCAGTACCATTTAATTGCACAGATTCGCCGGGAATTGGTATTATATTAAACTTAGAACGAACGTGTCCTAATATTTCCTTGCAAACAGCAAGTGCATATCTTCTAATCCATTGCTTACCAATTGAATTTATACTTTCGTATGGTATATTAGCAAATGGAAGAGTGTTCATGTTATTAACACCATTTACACCAGTATCAACTCCTTGTTCGTTTTCTGTCCAAGGGTCTGAAGGAATTGTAAATTCAACCCAGAACTTTTGTGGAGTTGCAATATTTGGTACTGGGAACAATCTTAACATATTGTTTTTGATTTCAAAAGAATAATGTGAGTTTCTAGTATATATTGCAGTTTCGTATGCCATTGCTTGAAGTTTGTTTTGCCATGTTGGAATAACTTCAAATGTTGAATCATCAGCATATTGTCCATAAGAAGACATATTGCCAATTGTATTCAAGCCACCATAATAGCCAAAAAATCTCCACATGGATTGTGGAGTTTTGTAAAACACTCTTCTTATAACAACTTTCTTTGAACCTACTTTACCTGCATATGGAACATTATTACCATTAACATCTATGCCACTAACTGAGGCTGATTCAATTATGTTTTGTAAATCATAATCTTGAACATCAACAACTGTACTTAATGAAGCTGAATATATTGGGTCATTTGATGATAAACCGCCTTCAAGAGCAAATGCTTTACCGTAGTTCCTAAAATAATCAAGAGAATACTTTGGATACTTTAAAGCGACGTTTATAGCTCCAGAAACAATTTCACCATCTTGGTCAAATGAACCAGTTGATTTACCAAGCATTGATGGAAGTGCATTTGTTGCTTGATGAAGATTAACAAGGTACGAATACTCTAATACTGCTTCTTCATATGCAGCATAAACATTTCCAGTTGTTAATTCAATATCTAATATGTCACCACCAAGTTTCTTATAAACATATGCAACTTGGTCTGCTGCGCCAGATATAAATGCTGGTGAATCAGAATAAATTCCAAATGGTAATGCTACAGCAACATCGCTAAGATTACCAGCAGAAGGAAGAACAACAGCACTTAATGTGCTTGCAGGGGTTAAAGTAGGAACAGCCATACAATAAATAGTTAAATAACTTATTAAATACAAACTAAACTTTAAGTTTAGATTTGGAAACAAAAAACCCCCCGATATTTCTATCGGAGGGCTTCTTGTCGTTAATAGCTAAAGCTAAACTTTAGTTATTATGCGCCGGATTCACCGAACATGCCACGGATGACGACCAAGCCGTAGAAGTCTGGTCTAATCATCTTCTTGGCGTAACGGGTCATAACGCCCTTACGTGGTACGAAGTCCTCAATACCAAAGATGGTTGGAGTAACTTGTAATGGAACGTATGGAGCATATACGAAGCCGCTTTCAAGGAAGGAGCTTCCCTTACGACCGACGAGGATGACGTTACGGAGGAAGTATGGATCGACATATACATCCCATTTCTTAGAAATGGAACCTACATTAACGACACCAACTTCACCCTTGTCGTCATCTACTGCGATTCTGGCTTTGAATCCTGCTGTCATTTCAAGAATTGAAGCAACTTCTGGGTTACAAACGAGGAAGTTTGCACCGCCACGAAGAGTCTTTCTGTGGATTTGAGCAGATACGTCATTGATGGTTTCAATGAGGGTTTCGTACCACATTGATACGTTACCAGTAAAGTCTGGAGCCTTTGCAGAGGCACCAACTTCCACGCCAGTAAGTTTATTGACGAAGAGGCCGGGGCTTCTTGACCAGTAGAATGTACCAGCAGTTGCACCTTTAACGAGGTCTTCAAGAATTTCACGGTCAATTTCAAGGCCGATTTGCTCGGAAAGAATTGAGGTTAATTCAACTTCTGCATCCAAGTTGTGGTAAGCATTGAGGTCTTGACCAAGTTCTGGGGACCATTTTGCTTTCATTTTCTTGGTTACAGCGGTAACGCTTACAGAATCGACTTTGATATCGATTTCTGGGATTGCGGTGTTACCTTCCAAGCCCCATGAATCAGTACCAACTACTGCACCAAGAGCGTTGGTTGTGCCAGCGGCTGGTGTTCCAGAGAAATCGTCGGTTTGAGCATAGGAGAGTGTGGTTGTACCAGAAAGAACCATATCTGTGAGGATATTGGCAACAGTTGCTGTATCAGATGCAAATACGAGATAAGCATTTGTCTTTGAGGTTGCAGAACCGCCAAGAGCAGTTGCACCATCACCAAGTTGGGTTAATCTTCTAACCAAACGTGTTCTACCAGCAGAACCTGTTGCATTGTTTCCAACAGATGAACTGAATGAAACGGTAACGAGGTCTTTGAGGTTAAGTTGGCTAAATGAAGCAAGTGGTGTTGAGAATACTGCAACATTTGTTGTTCCAGAAGCAAAGTCTGCATCGTAACGAACCCATTGGTCAAGATATGCACCACCACCAGAAGTTGCACCAGCACCGAAAGTACCAGAGGCAACAAGTGTTAATGCGGCAGAGTGTGAGCCAGTTGGTGAGGTATAGCCGTTATTGAGGTTGTAGAAACCTTTTTCAGCGTTTGCACCAGTTAAACTAACACCGCCTGTGATTTGTTGACCAAGGACGCCTTGACCATAAACGGAATCATTGGCTTCGTATCCAAGTCTTGGACCAGAACCTGCTGTTGAGGAAATGTTGAAGTCAAGGAAGAAGATAAGACCGCTTGGGAGTGACATTGGTTGAACTGAAACGAGGTCGTTTGCAATCAAACCAGCGAATACTCTACGAACGATTGGGAATGCTACGGCAGCAAAACCTTCTACGTCGCCAGCAGCCATGCTGGAGGATTCACGGAGAAGTTCTTTTGCTTGGTTTTCAAGCAAACGAGCCATGCCGTGACGAGTTCTTTCATCTGACAAGCCTTCTAAAAGACCAGTCTTTTCCCACTTTTGAACGAGGGCATGACCTTCTTTGCGTAAGTCTCTATTGACCATGCCTTCTGTTAATTTTTGAATAATAGACATAATATAAACTCCTTAAATGTTTATTTTGATTTAATACCTGCGAGAATTTTCATTCTATCAACAACTGGTGAAGTTACTGAATTCTTTTCCATTCTCTCTACAACAGACGAAGAATTTCTTTCGATTGCTTCGCTCAACGATTTTGGTCCAGATGCAGAGTTTGCACCTTGCGTTGTGCTTTGAAGTGTTTCGTAAATTACTTTTGCTTGTTCTATTGTTTGTGCGTTCGTAAGCGATTCGACAATCTTATTTTTTTGTCGCTCATTCAAGGAGTGGTTGCTTAGAACACGATTTTTATAGAGTAACTTGGCATTTGATAATGTTAAGTTGTCAAGTTTCTCTTGAAGAGTTGAAACCACAGATTCATATTGCTCAACTTTGTTGGCTAATGCTTCTGTAACGGGAACCAACTCTTTCATCTTAGAATGATATGTTAATACTTTTTGTTTTAATTGTTTGTTCTCTTGTTTGACTTTTCCATATTCTTCTTCCAACTCTTTATCAAGTTGTACTTTCTTTGCTTTGGAAAGTTCATTTGCATGTTGTATTTCGGCAGCAGTAGCAAGATAAACGTGTCCGTGTGGAACAACTCTTGCATCTACTGTCAATTGTTCAAGAACATCTAAAAGACCGTCTTTATCAACTTCATATGCTGTTTGTTTTTCTTTGATAGAATTAAGTTGAATATTAAGAGCTTCAGCAATATTCTTTAATGGAATTTCAACTTGCTCTTCGTCTTCTGGACAAGGGCCACCATCACAAAGTTTTTCTTTATCTTTAACACCCTTCATGTTACGGTCTTTGAAAGCATATGGCAATTTGCTTGTAGCTTCTGGCTCACCGGATTCGGGTGTTGCTCCCATATCGTCGGTTAAATTTGGTATTCCGCCACCCATTCCTAATGCATCGCCTTGTTCTTCGCCACCTAATTCTTCTTGCTCGTTTAATATTCCTTCTAAAATGCTTTTCACATCAACGGAATATTTTTCTAACACCATAGCCTCTGCATTTTTTAATGCGGCTTCTTTGAGTGTAATAGCATCTATAATGGCTTCATCAAGCAATGACATTAAAATTCTCCAAATAATATATATTTATCAAAAATAAATAGTACAGTTTTTGACAAAAAACCATAAATATTAAATTAATGACACAAATGACTTGGCTCTCGCTACAAGTTCATTGTTAGAATTGTAAAACTCACATAAAGTTTCATCTTCATGTGTGTATTCTTCAACAACAATCGTTTGTCCATTTACATCAATTGTTGGTTGGTACTGATAGCAATTCGTTATCTTAACTTTTGAAATTTGATAATTTTCATTTATTAAGTTTATTATATAATCGTGTATTGTCATATTATGCCTTTAGTAAAATTGCCTGTCCAGTTGCTGCTGTTGAAGATGAAATTATATACCCATTTGTAGCGCCCGAAACAGTAAATTTAGTTACAGATACACCGTTAGTAAATATTAAAACCTCTCTCAGCCTACCATAAAACGTTCTTGATGCAGCAGAATTTTCAATATAAATAGGCAATCTAGCAAATTCATTAGCAGCATTTTTTAAGCTATTTGCACTAAGCGCAATACCGGGAACACCATTAAATCTTCTTGCTGTAGATACTGATGATGCACCAAAATTCATGACATACATATGTCCATCGCCTTGACCAATACCCGCTACAGCATATCCTTGTGTCGGAAACGCTTCGTGAGCAAAACTTGCAACAGCAGAATAGCCAGTAGTTATTAATCCATATACTTTACCGTCTGATTCTGCTACACCAGATGATGTGCTTTCTGGGTCAATTATAGCGCCAACATGACTTGCCAAACAGTTTCCTGTGCTACCTTCTGCGACAATAAAAACAGCATCTTGACTTTCGTAAGCATGTATAAAAGATACAGAGGTTCCTGTCCAAGCACCAGTATAACCAGAAAATTGTCCTGTACCATATGGATTTGCGTCTGACCAAGAGTTAAAGTTTCCAGCATTTTTACACATGCCAAAATTAACTCTTAAAGTAGAATATGTATCTGGAGATATCATTGTTGGAGAACCACCAGCACCACCGGCATAAACTATTTTATGTCCTAATGTAGAAGTTACAGGAGTTAATGAAACAGCAATCGTTGTTCCAACGGACACTTGTGAAAATGGCGTCCAAGCAACGCCAGAGCCTGTTACTCTTGAAGTTCCATCAGCATAAGTAGTGCTTGAAAAAGCAGTTGCTAACGCAGACATAGTGCCAGAAGTGGTTGATGCTGGTGCTGTAAATTTGCCAATATATTTATATGTTAATCCTGATAAACTCATTATGCTACTGTCCCGTTTCCTAAATAAATAGTTTCTGTATAATTTAATGTTTGTCCTTCAACGGCAATTTCTGCATATCTTGCTGCTGTAAATGCTACGCCTAATGTCACAACAACCCAAGCAAGTTGATTGTTTGACCACCCAAGAACATAACTTGAACGATTTTCTGATGGTGGCGCTAAAACAGATGGAGTTGAAGTTGAGTTATAATAAGGAACACTATTGCTTGCTGAAGGAAATTGTTTTGTATTTAATTCATCAATTGAAGATGATAAAGCAAAACCGCTAATTGATAATTCTTTTGATACTCCATTTCCATTAACATCAACAATTGATGTTAATACTTGTATTCCACTTGCTCCTCTGATTTCTAAAGAGTCAGAGCCAGTTGCAACTAACGTTGTTTGTCCATTAACAACTATATTTTTGTAATGTGAGCCAATTGAAACTTCTATTTCGTTTGTTGCAGATTGTGAAACTTGAAAACCTGTATTGTTATCAAACTTTATTTTTGATACTTTGTTGTCAAAAGAAACTCCCTCTGCACTTGTACCAGATACTGAGAGACTTATTGGTAATCCTACATAATTTGATGCTGTTATTGTTGTTAAGGAAATACTATCTGCAAGATTTAAAGTTACAGCACCAGTAGTTCCACCACCAGATAAGTTTGTTCCAGCAGTTACAGAAGTTATATCTCCACTTCCTCCACCACCTCCACCAGAAACACTTTCAAGCGATGAACCGTTTCCTGCAAATAAAGATGCGCTAAGTTGTGTAGCAGAGATTGAAGCAACAAGATTTCCGCTTACATAAAAGTCAATTTTATCGCTACTAAAATCAATTTTGGTAGCTCTATTTGGGTCGTCTGCCGCAACTAAGTCGCCAATTACTTGGGTTTGTTTATTGTAACCATATGCCATACTATAAATAGATAGATAAAAAGAAAAAGGGGGTATCCCCGAAAGGATACCCCCAGATTCTAATCCAGAAGAATAAGGATTAGAAGACCATCCATGTAGAGCCGTCCCATACTAATGAAACGGCAGCATTTGGAGATTCAAGAACGATTGAGGCAGCGCCGTCGATTGTTCCACCAGATTGTGCTTCGACAACAACGTTGTCTGCTGCACCAACACACTTAACTCTGTGTTCTTGTCCAGTTACTGGAGCAGTTGGGAGTGTAAGTGTAATGTTAGAAGAAGCTCTTGTAACATTCTTGCTGATTGTAGCGTTTGCACTCTTGGTTTCAACTGAAAGTTGCATAGAACCAACAAGGTTACCATAGAATGAAGCAGCTTTCATTGAAGGTGCTACTAATGGAAGTGAAGAGGAAAGAGCATTTCCAACATCAGCTACAGCAGCAGCGGTCTTCAATTCAGCATAATCACCAAGTTGCAAACCTTGATTTGCAGCAAATGCAGCAGAACCAGAAGCAATCTTAACGAGAGCGTCTGAAACTACTAAATCAGTTGTGTTGATGTAAGTGGTTGTGCCATTTACAGTCAAGTTACCGCTGATTGTTACGTCATTTGCAAATGTTCTATTGCCAGCAATTGATGATTTGAGAGCGATTTGGTCACTAACAATTTCAAGTGCATCGCCATTTACGGCTACGTCGAGAGTGATTGAAGAACCAAGTGCTACTAAGCCACCACCAGTAAGTGCTTGACCAGCAACAACTTCAACAGAAGAGTTGATAAGTTTGTTGTTAGCAATGTTGCCAGAAAGCATTGCATTGGTAACACCGCCGTTAGCAATAGAGAGTTGTGAAACTGCTCCAAAACCATCAGCGATAAATGCAAGACCGGCACCAGCAACAGATGCAGAAAGAGCGACGAAATCGTTCTTAATAGCCATTGCACCAGTTGTATTTACTGCAAGAGTACCAGCAGCAAGCCAATCAAGACCAGCACCGGCAGCAGCAGAAGCAATACGAAGACCTGCTGATGTGACTTCAAGGGCAGAGCCAGAAAGTCTTAAAACACCTTCGATTGTACCGCTTGCGCTGTTGTATGACATATCAATGCTGTTTGTATCAACAGCAGAGAAGTGTGCTCTAACTTCGGCAGCAGATGGACCGGTGTATGTGAATACGCCAGTTGCGCTGTTATAGGCGAAAGAACCATCACCACCAGCATCTACAGCAGATACTGCGGCTCTTGCTCTTGCGTCTGTAAAGTAGAGGTTTGTACCTTCGGCAAGATTTGTTGTTGATTTGGTAGCCAATCTAGCGTCAAATGCAGCATCAGCAGATGCAGTAAATGCAGCAGCAGAAACGCCGATTGTACCAGTTCCATCATCGAATGTTACAAAGTCAGAACCTTCAACAAAATCTGCAACAATGTCACGAACAGAGCCAGAAAGACCAGCAGCGATTTCTGCGGTATCTACGCTAAGAACACCGGCGCTCCAAGCAAGACCAGCACCAGCAATTGATGATGTTACAGCAAATTGACCACCAGCGAAGGAAAGACCATCGCCAGCAGAAAGGTGTGCTCTTACTTCTGATGCTGATGGGCCTGTGTAAGTGATTACGCCAGAACCAGAATCATAGGTAAGTGAGCCGTCGCCGCTAACGTCTGTAACAGAGATAGCTGCTCTTGCTCTTGCATTTGTGTAGTAAAGATTTGTACCTTCTGCAAGGTCTGCTGTATCAAATGCATTAAGTTCTGCAATCTTGGTAGAAGCAATGCTTCCAGCAAGTTTGTCGTTTGTAACAGCTAAATCTCTGATTTTTGCTGTTTCAACTGCATCAGTTGCTAATTTTGCTGCTGTAACTGCAACATCAGCAAGTTCTGCTGTGTTGATTTCGCCAGCAGGAAGTGCTACGGAACCTGTAACTGTAAGACCGCCAGCATCAATGGTAAGACCTTCTTCGGCTACCAATGAACCAGAGTGTCTATATTGTCCTATCGAAAACTTATAAGCCATATATTTAACTCCTTAACAAAAAAGTGCGACAGAATTAGAAAGCCTAAAACTTAATAACTCTATCGCACTACAATAAATAGAAACGTGCTAACTCAAAAGTATTGTGTTGTCAAGAAAATATTTTAATAAATAAACCAACGAGAAAGTCCATCTGTATACAAATTCAAAGAAGCATAAGGAGATTCAATAGTTATGGATAATTGACCATCTATTGTGTCACTACCACTTGGTTGAAGAATTATATTATTGTTATCACAATTGCCCGTTTCATCTTTTATAAGAAATGTTCTACCAGCAATAGAGCCAGAAGCCAATGGAAGATTAATTGTTATAGAAGCAGTTGCGTTTTGCGTATCAACTCCAATGAAATAACTTGTATATCTTAAATCATAAGAAGATGAAATTACTGTTCTATTTAAAATTTTTGACTGTGCGGAAACAACCGATGCGGTTAACAAACCTGTGCTTACTTGGTTTATTAATGTATCTGTTCCTAAAATAACTGCTTTTGATTTGCTGTATTTATATGACATTAGAAGATATACCACCCTGTTGTATCTTTATAGATAGATATTGCTACATGGTCAATATCTAATGTAGTAAAATCTTCCAAATCTATTTGTTCGCCAGCAGAAGCCGATACTACAACAGCATTAATATCAGCCAAACCAGACAAATCTTTAATAACAAATACTTTACCATTATCTACCGATGAAAGAGTTGGAAGAGTAACTACAATACCAGAATAATTCGTATTAACACCAATAAAGTAATCATCAACATCAACATTGTAACTTGAAGTAATTACAGTAGTATTAAAAGAAATATTATTTGACGAAACAGAAGTTCCGTTTAGTATTAAACTACCACTTATATAAACAGAACCAGTTATATAAACTGAATCATTTGGGTTGTCGCCCAAGTAAGTATTATTCTTGACAACCAAATTATTGCTAGCAGTTACGTTTGTAAATAAACCAGTTGCAGTTGGATTATAAGTAGAAGCAGAACCAGTAGATGTTGAGGTTGTAAGTCTTGTTGGTGTTACAGTATTACCAGTAAACTGAGGATTAAATACACCTTCTCTTGCACGAATACAATTTGCAACAATTTCAAATTTGTTTTCTATCTGACCAAATAGTTGTTTTGGTTCATTAAGTTTTACTATTTCGTAATATCTATCGCCGTATAAAATGTAATCGCCTTCACGAACATATAAATCTTGGTCTTCTGTTAAGCGTTTTTTATGAAAATGAATTTCAATAGAAGTTGCTTTGTCAATACCTATATTTTGAGTAAATGATTGAGTTTGACCTTCCCACTTAACCAAAGCATATACTCTAACTGGTGGAAGAAATGTTTTTTGTATTGCTTCGCCATAAAGTGGATGAAAATCTGATTTATTAATATCAATTGCAAAATAAGCAATCTGTTGACCAATGACTCTTTCGATAAGTTCATCATTGACTTGTTTGACAAGATTACGCTCTTTCTCTCCTGTGAAAAGCGGAGGAGGAGGAGTTGCGGGTTGTGACCAAGCAGTATCCGATTTCTTTTTACGTGGCATTATTTATAAATAGAACAAATATTATATTATTCTATTGTTTGTGGATATTCTCTTGTTACTATAATAGGCCAAGTTGTATTATTTTTTAATTCTTCTTGCAAAAATGGAGGAACTGTCAAATAAAATATAGCAATTCCATTTTGTATTGCAAAGTTTCCTGCTTCTTCTTGCGTACTTGTTGGAGCAACAACAACTTTTTCTTCTTGCATATAAGTTGGCATATTATATTCCTTATGCTAATATTATAATCGCAACAGAACCAGAACTTCCTACTCCACCAGTTCCGCCACCCACGACACCAGTTCCACCAGAACCACCATTTGCAGTAACAACTCCGTATGATGTTGATTTAGTAATTAAACAAACTAAACCTCCAGCACCACCGCCACCACCCGCTGCTGCTCCCGCTGAACCACTTGCATTACCGCCGGTTCCTCCATTTGCAGAAATACGACCATTATTAACAACGTTTTTGGCTGCAACCCAAACTATGCCACCACCAGAGCCACCAGCGCCAGAAGCAAGTGCAGGGTCTGCCGTAGCACAGCCACCGCTACCACCACCAGCGCCACCATTAAATGTACCACCAGAAAATCTACCATCATACCATCTTCCGTTCCATCTTTGATTTGGACTTGGTTGTGACGCAGAGCCGCCATTACCTCCCGCTCTCGCTCCTGCTGTACCACCGACTCCGCCAGTTGGAGCAAGATTCAAAGAATTAAGAGAAGCATTGGTACTGCTACCGCCAGTTATGCCGCCCGCAGCAGCATTTAAAATACTATTTGCACCAGCGCCGGAAGCGGCCCCAAGATAGGCTCTTGTAGTCAATGCAACGCCACCAGTTGTGCCAACAGGAGCATTACCATCATCATTAATAGATGCTGATGTTTCTATTGTCAAGGTTTCTTTGACATAAATTTTGTAACCATTTGGTTTGATACTGCCGGTTCCAGTTATAGACAAGTTGTTATAATAATATTCTCTTAATGCTGTAAAAGAACCAGTAATTATTGCATCACCATCTATGCCATCACCAAAATATCCAAGTCCATAAGATGTTGATAGCGTATCACCAGAAGTTATTACGTAATCTGTTCCGCTTAGTGTTTTGTTATAAGTTGCCATTATGTTAGTCCTACGATATAGAATCCATCAACACCATTTGATACTATTGTCGCACTACCAGAAGTGCTTGATATAACCAAACTTGTAGCACCATCAATTGTTTGTGAGCCACTTGGTTTGATACGAATATTGTTTGTTCCTGCATTTCCTCCAATATCTTTAAATATAAGAGTTTGTCCTGCTGGATAATTTGTTGCGGAATTCAAACTTGCAGTAACAACAGAGCCAGTTGTGCTTATTCCTACAAAATATGAATTTGCTGCTGCTGTAAAACTACCAGTATAAGTTGCATATCCTGCTTTAAATCCACCAGAACCAACGATATTGCCACCTATATATGCATCTGATGCGACTTGCAATTGACTTGATGCTGTAACAACAGAAGCGGTAAGTGTAGTATATCTGCCAATTGAACCAGAGATAACACCACTTTCATCCATCACAGAAACAATTACAGCACCAGCATTTCTTACTTGTATTGGTTTGCCAGTTGTTCTAAAACCAGTAGAAATGGCTTCTGCTACTATTGTAGAGCCAGAAACAATTTGTAAAGAACCAGTAATTCTAACTTGTGTTCCATCAAATGTTAAATTTGAAGAACCATTTAAAACACCAGCATTATTAAATTGTATTGATTGGGTTGGTCCAAAAGCAACAATGCTATTTGCAGATATATTTGATGCTGTCAAAGTGGTAAATAATGCCGTTGAACCAGTAACAACAGAACCAGTAACTATTCCAAAACTTGCTCTACCAGAACCTGTTATATATCCACCATCAATATCTAATGAACCAGTTCCTACCATATTGAATGAACCAGTTAATGTTAGAACGTTTGTATCAAATGTAAAGTTTGCAGAACCATTGAACACACCAGAATCATTGAATTGGATTTGATGTGTTGAACCACCGGGAGTTGCTGATGCTCCTCCACCACCGCCGCCATTTGAAGTTGCTCTAAACAAACCTCCATTTACAACTCTTGATTTTGATGTATCGGTAAAGTTTGATATACCTGCTTCCATAACAACTGAACCAAGATAAACTGCTGATGCTTTTGTGTTATCACCTTCTGTAAAGTTTGGTTCATCTGTTATTGCTGCTACTGCATCAGCAAGGGATGAATAAATGGTTGAACCATAATAAACATATAATGCTCTTGTTACAGATTTTGGAAACCAATAAACTCTTTGAATAGTAAATTTATTGTTTGTTGGAGTTATTGTTGTGATTGTTCCATTCAAATTGTATTTGTTTGGAACCAATGCAGAATATCCAACACCACCATTGGTATCAAGATTTACGGTTGAACCGCTAACCCACTCGTAAAAAATCTTTGTTGTTGTTAGTGCGGGATCGTCTGCTGCCGATACATAATTTGGAATATTTGGATTTGCAGAATAATTTCTACCCTCTACGTAAGAATCACCAGCAGTTCTTGTGATTGCCAAAGTTGCAGAACCACTTGATGCCAATACTTGACCACTTACTTTTAATGGACCAAATGCTCTAAAAAAGTCTTGTGTATTTGAATTAATACCATATGCTGTTGTTGGTGTTGTAATTGTACCATTTGTTACAGCACCAGATTGATGTAATACTCTACCTATTACTATTCTATCTTTAAATTGTTGTTCCGTAAATGCAACATTGGTTTGAGAAATTGCACCATAGTTGTCAATAGCAATATATGTAATTGGAGAGGATGCTGAATAAATCAAAGATTGACTTACAAAGTTACCCCATGTAACATATTGAATTGTTGGATATGGGTCTGAGCCTGTTGAGGCATTAAATGTGACAATAATGCCAGAACCAGAAGTTAAATTAAAAGAAGTAGTTCCAGTTACGGTAGATAAAATGCCACCATGTAACAAGCCTGTGCTTAATCCACCTTCTATCCAACGAAGACGAGTTGTATTTGTAAAACTGGTTCCGGGTTGATATTGTGTAAAATATAAGTCGTTTGTTGAACCAGATGTATAAATATAAGAAGCAGTTTGATTTGTTGGTATTGTTACATTTCCAACTGGAAGCATTTGAACATAGTTACCGACAGATAACCCGCCAGAAACAAATCCTTCTGATGCCGTTATAGTTGTAAATAACCCAGTTGAACCAGTTATAGTTGAGCCAGTAATTGTTGTGAATTGTGCGGTTGTGCCACTTAAAGTAGAAGAAACGTTTAATGTACCAGTTATAACTTGATTTCCATTGAACGTATTTGAGCCAGTACCAGCGAAGGTAGTGCTATCTCTATTATCAAGTAAATCGGCATTTGATGCATAACTTGCAGAAACAGCATTCAAAGCATACGATGCTGTTTGTGCATTAACAACATTGTTTATTGTTAATGGGAATGTTGTTGCATCGCCTTTTGTCAATGTTATTGTAGCATCTGTTACACTTGCTGTTATTAACAAACTTGAAGTGTTATAATATGATGCTGTGGCTGCTAATGTGGCGTAAGAGGCAGTACCTAATAAATTGCCTGTAACGCTGGTAAATAATGCAGTTGAACCAGTTACAATAGAACCTGTAATTGTTGTGAATTGTGCAGTAGTACCACTAACTATCCCACCTAATATAGAACCAGTAAATTGATGCGTATCAGATGCATCATCGCCAAATATAGTGGAACCAGATTTTAATATTTGAGAAGAAGAAACTATTAAATTATCTGCTCTCAAAGTACCCGTAAGATACAAAGTGTTGGTATCATAATCAAATGTAAATTTTGATGATGCTCCAAGATTAGAACCAGAATTATATTGTATTTGTTTATCAGAACCTGCTGGCGTTGCAGTAACAGTAATACCTTGATAAACAGAAGCAGAAATTGTTCCAGTTACAACCAAAGTGTTTGTTGCTGGATTAAAAGTAAAATTGGAAGAACCAGTTAATACTTGTGAACCAGAATTAAATTGAACAGAATTGGTTGGGCCATTTGCGACCGCACCAGTTATAGCACTATTAACATACGCCCAACCAAATCTACTCATATTATCCGACCCCTACTGAACCTGACCAATTTGAGCCAGATGGTCCAGAATTGACAAGTAAATTGGAATCTATATTTGTAAGTTCTGCAAATACGGATGCACTTGTTGGCGTTGTTGTATTTGAAAGAATAAATATTGAATTTACTTTTACTCTAAACTCTGCTGTTGGAAAGTTGGTTGTCGATGTTGCTTGTGGAATAACAAAATAATTTGTTCCCTTTACGCCATTAGCAGAAAATCCAATTCTTAATGGTGCTGCTGTGTTTGTATTTGAAACAATAATTCTTTGGGTAACCCAAGGAAAATCAACTTGTGTTGGTGTTCCAGCATTACTTGGGGCAGCAATACTTGAAGTTGCATATGGCATACCAGATACTTGGTATGAACCAACATTTGCCAAACCTACATAATAGGGGTTATTGAATGACATAGATTACCCTCGCTTTTTATTATAATTATTATCATTTTGAGAATTTATCTTTTTTTCAAATTCTCTTCTTCTTTTATTTTCGTTTTTAATTCCTTCAAGTTTTGCTCTTCTGCGAACAACTGATGGTTTCTCGTAATATCTTCTTTCTCTTACTTGTTCTACAACTCTTTCTTTTTTAACTTTCTTGATGAATCTTCTAAGCATTCTTTCAAATGGTTCATCTTTCTTTTGCTCTACCTTTGCATTAACATGTGTACTTTTTTTAGACATATAAACCTCTTATTTCGTTAAGTCTTTTTTTAAGTTTTCTAACTCTATTTTCTCTTTGTAATTGCTGAGAAATACTCTGTTTCATTTCCAAACCAGAGCCATAATCATAATCGCTATATCTTATAAATATTTTATCACCAAATACTTTGTCAATTTCTTGTTTCATTTGACTGTTATCGTCAAAATAATCTCCCCAAAATGATTTTAATTCAGTTGGTTTAAATCCAAGAACAACATTACCTTCTTCATTTTTTGATTTTGTTGTTATATCTTTATCATATTTAACAAGAGTTTTTTGTACTTCCATACCAAGACCAATTGTTAAAGCATCAAGAGGTTTTGGTGCGCCAAGTTTGCCCTCTTCTGAGGCGCTTGTTACCATTCCACTTCTTCCTTGTTGTTCCATTTTATCTTGAAATTTAGAAACAAGAATGTCTCTTACAAGTTGAGGGTTGTTAATCTTTTTAAGTTCTTCTTTTTGAAATTGAAATACTTGTTGTTGTTTTTCCTCTTCAGAAAGTTTTTGATTGTATTTTAATTCTTTTTCTTTTTGGATTTTTGCACCCTGCAAAACACCAGCAACAATTTGTGCTGCGCCGTCTGAATTTAGTCCGTAAGAAACAATTCTTTGTTCTGCGTTAGAAACAATTTGGTCAAATTCTTGCATTGCATCTGGTTGTGTTATTTCTTGTTTTATTTGTTGTATAGTTTGAGCAGCAGTATTAGCGTTTTGACTTATAATAGCCGAAAGTGCTATCATTCCTATGACATTACCAATTTGTCTTGTTTTACCTTTTAAATAATCCAAAACGCCTTCTTCAATTAAATATTGTTGTAATTCTTCACGAATTACGGCACGAAGTTGATGTTCATTAATTTTTATTTTATTTGTTTCCATCCACCTGTTATCCTTAATAATCCACCGATATCAACACCGGGGTCGTTTGGGTCTGCATCGGAAAGAGGGTCTGCTGCTCTTCTTTCTGTGATTGTTTGCTCTGGATTTCCAGCAGAAGCAATTGGAGTTGTTCCTTCAAATATATTTATTCCGCCATATGCTTTTTTACTTACTTCTTCAAGCAATTTGCGCTTTTCATCTAACATTTTTTGCTTTTGTGCAAGTTTTTCTTTTTGCAAACTATCGTCAACTTTTGTTTGCTGTTTTGATTCAACAACAACGTTTGATGATGTTTGTTTGATAATTTCTGAGATTACACTTGATAACTCTTCTTTTAGTGCTTCTTTTACAAGTTGTTTGACAAGAGGTTTGAGTATCAATTTTAATTCATTTTTATTCATATACAATCCAATACATTATAAATAGAAAGCGGCACAATAAATGTGCCGCTTCTATGCAATTTTGAATTTAAAAAATTACTTTTTTGCTTTTGCTTTGAGTGGCTTCATGGCGTGTGAAGGATGTGGTTTTGCGCCTAATCCTTTCTTAGAACCTTTTGCTGCCTTCATTTTCTTGGCTTCTGCAAGTTGTTTTTCAAGTTCAGCAATTTCTGAATCAACTGAATCTTCTTCTTCAGTTGCCATATCTGCTGTAAGTTTTTCTAATTCTTCTTTGATAATTCTTTTGAGAACGTCTTTTGTGAGTGTCATTTTAGTATTTTCCTTTTTTGAGAATATTGTTAATTAAACTATTGATTTTGTTTTCTCTGCCTTCAATCAAGGATTTCTTTTGCTCTTGCATCATGAATGCTCCGCGAGTTGAAGGTTCGGAAACCATATCAAAGCATATAAGTTGAAAATCGTCTTCTACTATTGTACCTTCTCTGCTTTCTCTTACAGAACCTGTACCTCTTGAAGAAATGCCGATTTTTACATTTGCTTCAACTAATGATTTTAAAACTTGTCCGGATGGTGTATTAAGGACTTGTATTTTTCCCATTAAGTTATTTTTATCCCACCAAATTTCAGTAACTAAATGAGAAACATTTCTTAAATTAATAACAGATTGGTCTGGGTGGTCAAGTTCTCCTAACGCTCTTCTTTCTTGTACAAGTTTTTTGTAATTTTCTGCTTCGCGTCTTAAAACATCTTCAGTATAAATTCTGTTATTTCCATTTGCTTCGCCAAAACGCTGCATGACACCAGTTAATATGGTGCCACCATTTTTTATAAAACGTTTATCAGATTCTGTTAAAACATCCTCGCAATATCCGTCTGGACAAAGTTCATAGTATTCTCTTAATAATGGTTTAGACATTTATATTATTTCCTACGGCCAAGCCGTTTTCCTCTGCAACAAAGACGAACTGGTTGTAAAGACCATTTGCGTGTCCAAAATGCTTGTCTTATTGTAGTTGTCATTTTTAACCTCGGACTAAAATAAATAGTTTATTTATTCTTTATTTACTTTGATATTAAAACCAAAATCATTAAATAACATACAAAAGGCATAA